>Ga0181573_10000210_pt1 | contig 60990 bp, 39 predicted proteins | sample 101ome_25_FD_148643 | JGI IMG/M metagenome (GOLD analysis project Ga0181573, IMG submission 148643) | Coastal salt marsh microbial communities from the Groves Creek Marsh, Skidaway Island, Georgia - 101409BT metaG (spades assembly) | ecosystem: Environmental > Aquatic > Marine > Intertidal zone...
TCCTCTTCTCTTTCCCCCCCCCCCCCTCGCCCCCCCCCGCAATCCTCTCCTCTCCCTCCTCTCCTCTCCCCCCATTGTCGCCTAGGTCTCCACGCTTGGCGAGGCGTCTACGACGGCGCCGCTCATCCTCGTCATCTCTGTCCGCGTCCCAGTCGTCCACGACACGCTCGTCGTCGTCGAAAAGAATGGGCTCGTCTGACACGTCGTCGTCGTCCTCGCCCGCGCCGTCGCCGGCCGCCGTGCCCGCCGCGTCCGCGACGTCCGCGAGCACTTCTTCGTCGTCGTCCCCGGAGGAAGCGGCGGCCGCGGCCTCCTCCTCCTCGGCCAGGACGGCCGACACATCGAGGCGGGGCCGGCGCCGTGCGAGGGCCTCGGCATTGAGCAAATGCGCGCGCTGCTGCAGCCGCGACAGCACGTCACCAAAGCCCTTAACCTCTGGATTGTACCCGGCTCCGATTCGGTCCGTCTCGGCCGCTTCGCGGAGGAGGCGCTGCGTCTCCTTCCGCAGCGCGTCTGTGTCGGGGTCGTGGCGACCATGCTCGATGCCGACGCTGGCGGCTACCAGGCCCACCGCTTGCCGCAGGCTCGTCTCAGCCGCGTCGGCGCGCTCCTCCGCCTCCAATTCGAGTTCAGCGTCGGCCGCCGCGATGGCGCGCGACATGGGAGGGGGTGACAAACCGGCGGGCGACGTGGGGGGCGATGCCTCAGCTTTCGCCCTCTGTGGCGAGTGCGCTGGGTTGCTCGTGGTGTCAGACGGAGGGGGGGTCGCCCCGACGGGTGAGGGGGCCGCCGAGTCCTCCAGTCCTGAGGCCATCAATCTAGACGTCTCTATCGATAACACCTGTCGTATCGGGAGTATCCTGGAGGTCGGCGCGCGGCGGGGGGGTACGAAAGCGAGCGCCGGCAACGCTGAGGCGCGCACTGCTCGGTACGGCCTTGGCTCGCCGTTTTTTTGTGCGGATTCGATAGAACTGTGAGTCTTTGACTCGCGGGGAGGACGGTCTGACGGGGGAGCGGTCCAAAGGACGAGGCCGAGGGGCGAAACAGCAACAGCACCATTCTTGGGGTCGGTCGAGGTTGTTCTCGTCGAGTTTCTCCGCAACCGCTCGCTCTCCCCTCTCGCTTCCTTCTCTCTCGCAGACAGACTCTCTTCCCTTCAACTGACTCTCGGCCGCGCCCTCGACGCTCTGTCTAGTCGCCATTCCGTCCCTCCTGGGCTCTCGGGCGCAGCGGGCCGGATATGAACGCGTCGCCGACGCGGGTCCGGCTCGAGAGGTGAGCCGGTTGGTGTCCGCGGGGCCTCGCTGACTCGCTGGCGGTTACTACTCCCCCCTTTCTTGTCTCCGCCCGCCCAACCCACGACCCCCCCCGTCCTCGCCCTCACGACAGGATGACACCGGGGACGACCCCAACGAGCCGGTGCCCTGGAGCGCCGTCGCGCTGGCCGTCGGCCTCCTCCTGTTCGGCCTGATCCTGGTCTCGTTCGGCGCCCTCCACGTCATCGGCCGCGTCAAGGGCAAGGATGGCGCGGGCGTTGTCCTCCTTGTTCTCGGCGGCATGACCTTTCTGCCGGGCTTTTACCAGAGTCGCCTCGCCTGGTACACGCTCCGGGGGCGTCCGGGGTACCGGTGGTCGGACATTCCCGAGATGTAGTCGGTATTCTTCTGTCCTGCGACCTCAACGACGGGGGACGAGGCCGACGTCGAGGAGGGGCGCCAGAGGAGGCAGACGGTCTTGAAACTTTCTATCGTTCCCCCCCGACCCCAGCCTCGTGAAACCCCGAGCTTCCCGGCCTGCGGGATAGCCCCTCCGCCCCGTCTCCTTCCCGGTCCGGCCTGTCTCAGCCCGGCCCGAGCGAGCCGCCCGAGCGAGCGACCCCCTACCGGCTCGGGGAAGAGTCAGCGAAGATGCAGGGGGGGCGAGTGATACGCGTCATATTTTTTGCGTATCTTGCGCGTCTCGGCGGCCTGGGGTGTGTTCGATCTAGCCCAAAAAAGTGCGGTGACATGGGACGACGGCACGGCCGCCGCCCGACTCCTGCCGCGTCTCCGGCTGCCCATCTCGTGGGTTTTCTTCCGTGACTACGGCTAAGACAGGCCGCTCTTTCCTTGACAACTCAAGACGCGTCGTCGACGGTGCGGCGCGCGACCCGCTCTTGCCTTGTCGGGGTCCGCTTCGGCAGCGGCGAGGCCGCCTCTGCAGCGGACCTCGCCCGACGCCACCCCTTCCCCCCACAAAACGCTTACGCAGACCCGGGATGCAAGCCCAGCTCCAGGCGCAGCTGCAGCAGATGATGCAGGGCGCTGGGGGCGGCGGGGGAAACCCCCTCGCGCGCCTGGTGGGCATGGGTCAGCCACGGGGTGGTCCGCCGGCCATCCAGGGCCCCCGCCCGTGGATCGGGCTTCCCAAGTTCGACGAGGTGACGCAGGACGAGCTTGCGGGCATGCTGCAGCGCCTCCGCGCCGCCGGCAGGTCGGAGCTGACCCTGCTGCTGCTGGGCAAGCCTGGAGTGGGCAAGACTTCGGTGATGAACTCGCTCTTCAACGAGACGGCGTCGCCCGCTGCCGCCTTTCGCAACATGCCGACCGAAGTCGAGGTGGTTTCGCGCACCCATGCGGGCTTCACGCTTACCATAGTTGACACCCCGGGCCTCTCATCTGGCGACGCCGTGTCGGCGGCCGCCGTGCAGGCGATTCGCGCAGCGCTCGGCAAGCGCCCTATTGACCTTTGCCTCTACGTCGAACGGCTTGATGTATACCGGTCCGACGGTCTGGATCTCGCCGTTGCCCGCGCCGTAACGACCAATTTTGGGGCCGACCTGTGGAACAACACACTCCTGTGCCTCACCCACGCCGGCCTGGAGGGCCTGCCCCCGGGGGAGTCATGGGAGAATTACGTCGAGCGGCGCTCAGCCCAGTGCCAGCGCATAATCCGCCGTGCAGGGGGGTTCCGCGACATGCCCGTTGCCCTCGCGGAGAACAAGCGGTCAGTGCTCGACCCGGCCTCGGGCGAGCTGCCCGATGGGTCCCTCTGGATTCCTGACCTCGTCGACATGCTCGTCCAGGCCGTGGAAAACGGGGTCGCTCCCTATGTTCTCGACGCTGGCGCCCCACGCCGCGCCCACCCCAACCGGCGGCGCAAGTGGCTGATACCCCTACTCCTCGCTGCCCAGGTTGCCTTCAAGATCTTTGTGTTCGACCGGGTCACTGAGGATGACGCGTGCACAGGGGACCAGTTCGGGCCCTTCGACGAAGCAGCTGTTGCTGAAAATCGGCGCAAGCTACGGGAGAATCGGGGCGCCGCGGAGGACGTTGAGGAGGAAGAGTTGGACGACATGGGGGGCGCCGGGGACGAGGAGGGCGAGGGGGAGGACGAGGAGGAGGAAGAGTATGGCGAGGACGAATCAGAGAGCGAGTCAGAAAGCGATGAGGACGAGTGAGGGGTCGGGAGTGTGGTCGGCGGGTTGTTAAAAACCCGCGAATCCCGAATCCCCACGCGTCAGATGTCCTCGGCGAAGACGCTTCCAAAGGCGTAGTATTTGTTGAGCGCATCGGCCATAGCGCTGCATAGGCGACGCATCACGGCCCGGCTCTCCTCGTCCAGTGGCGTGTCATCCATCTTGACGATCTCGAAGTTTTTCCCGAGCGTCGTAACCTTGTCACCCTTGCGCACAGGCTGCTTGGTCTGCGGAGCAGGCTCGGGAGGGGACCGGGATCGGGAGGCAGGTGGGACGCGTTCGCTCACGTGGAAAAATACGCTTACCATGCGAGCCATCGTGGTGCAGGGCACGCGCGCGTCAGTCGAGCCCGGGACATCGGCTCACCTCATCGTCGTAGTCGATGTACGTGGCCTCGTCGATGCTCTCCTGGTCAAAACGGAAGGCCAACGTGTGGACCGTTTCGCCAGACCGCTTGATGGACACCGATATGCCCCACATCACTGCGTCCCCGTTGACATCGATAAAAATCGGTTCGACCGACATCGGAAGGCCAAAGTTGCGCTGCCCATCGTTGACGCACTCGATCAGGGCCCACCGGTTGATCTGGTCGGCGAGATCGTCACGCATGATGAAGGCGGGAATCTCCGTTGCACTGATCAGACGCTCGCGGACGACGAGGAGCTTGCTCCTGGAAGTTGGGGGCGGATGATCGGTTGGGGATGGTGCGGATGGAGGGTGGGCGAGAATGCCCCTCGACGACCGACGCCACTGATCGGATGACAGATGACAAGGTCCTCGGTGTTCGATGACAACTGGAGCCCGAGTCGGTCGGGCTACGTCTCAGCCCGGAGTCGAAACCAAACTCCGCGTCGCGAGTCAAGTATCGACTCGCCGAATTTGCTTCCGATAAAGCTGCCACGGCGCCAGGGATGCCACGGGCTGAAGACGGGGGCCAGCCAGGGCCATCCTCCGAGCCGCCGGAGCCCGATGCGCGAAACTCGTCGTCCCGGTCATCATTCAGCAGACCAAACGATCCAGTGGGAATAACGTCTGCTCTTAACGTTGTCGAGAGTACAATTATCCCAAGGAGCACGTCGGGAGAGCCAAAGACGGACAGAGACCCCAGGGGAGGGCGCCTGAGACGATGGCGTCCATCCCTACCCCCACGCGACCATCCTTATTCGGGCTATTCGGGGACCGCGGCGTTCTCGCCGCCCGAGAAGAGAGACTAAGCGGACGAGAAGACCGCGAAGTTCGCGTTTCCTCTCCAAGCGTCGTTCTCGGCGGTCTCACGGATTGACGCGCTCGCTCGCAAGATGGATAACGCCGATGACTTTCACTTCGCGGAGGTGAGACTGGAATGGAGGGCGCTAGGAGCGTCGGGGCCAGCCGCCGATGGGAAACGGCACCGCCACGGGTCGCGCTCCCTTACTTGCCTTTTTCCTTCATCGAGCGGCGTTTCGATGTCATATTTCTGATAATACGTTGATTTGTAATCCTGGACTAGAGACTGAGTGCGGAACGCTGGAGTCTGTTCCTCGCATCCGGGGGCCACGTTACGGGGCAGACCCTTGGCGCGCCGCCCCAAGGCCCCCCCACGGGCCCCCCCTCCGCCCGCCTCCACCGACGCGACTCGCTCATTGCGGTCAGAATGTGGAGAAGGTGCGAAAGTCTAGCTCGGACCCCGGCGTCACGCGCTCCGTCCACGCCTCCCGTCCGCCCTCCTCTGCCAGACAGCGCTCACTCCCTCGCCCGTCGTGGCCTGTCTTGCCCCCGCTGTCCCTTTTACCACTTTAACCCCGACCCCAATTCTCACCCCCGCCCAAGGAGTATCCCATGCAAGCGCTGGACGACGATTGCCGTCTACTGGGTCATCTACTCGACGACACACTCCGTGTTGAATGTGGGGATGCCCTTTTTGAGAAGATTGAGCGCGTCCGGTCCATGGCTCAGGCAGCGAACGCCCTGAGCACCGGGCACGCTGGTGACGCCGCGTCCCTGCTACACTCGCTGATGGAGCGGGAGCTGATGGCGATGCCACTATCGGAGGCGTTGCCGGCGACGCGGGCCCTTGGCCACTACCTCAACCTCACGTCGCTGGCTGAGACGTACCACAACCTGCGCATGCAGCGGCAAAACCCGCACCTGTCTCGACAGATCGAAATGATGATGCAGGAGATGGTGTCGAGAGGTGCGAGCAAGGAGGAGGTATTCCGTGAGATCAGCACGCAGAATGTCGAGATCGTCCTCACGGCGCACCCCACTCAGGTCAATCGCCGCACCCTCCAGTACAAGCACAACCGCATCGCGCGTCTTCTCGAAGAGAAGGATCGTCCCGACCTTGGTGACTTTGAAAAGGGGCAAGTCATCGAGGACCTGGTTCGAGAGATCACGTCACTGTGGCAGACGGACGAGATCCGCCGCCACAAGCCAACGCCGATTGATGAGGCCAAGGGGGGGCTGCACATCGTCGAGCAAGCCCTCTGGAATGCGGTTCCCAAGTTCCTCCGAAAGCTCTCGCACGCTACGGAGAAGGTGACGGGCCGCGGGCTGCCGATCAACGCCCAGCCCGTCACCTTTGGGTCATGGATGGGTGGCGACCGTGACGGCAACCCCAACGTTACAGCCGAGGTCACCAAGCAGGTCGTGTACCTCGCCCGCTGGATCGCCGCCGACCTTTACCTCAAGGAGATTGACATTTTGCGCTTTGAACTATCCATGTCCAACTGCTCGGAGGAGGTGATGCGGATGTGCCATCGGCTTGGACGGGGCGGTGCGGCAACTGCGGCAGCGGCCGAGGCGGTTTCGCCATCGGCTGGCGACAGCGTCCGTGAGCGCCTGCAAGCGATCGGAGCCGAGCCTCCTCTCGACATGACGGAGATCGACGGGGAGGCCGACGCTCCCACGGAGCTGCCGCCCGTCTTTGGTGCCGACGGGAAGGCGGCCGAGACCGAAATGGCCCAGGTGGACCCCCTCGCCGACCTCCCTGGCCGCCTGGCGTCGGCCCTTGCTGACCGCGACGGCGGAGCTCCGGCGGGCACCCCGCCGACGCACACCCCTACGGCTCCCGCAGGCGTCTCTCCTCGGACGGCGAGCCCTGGTCCCGCTACTGACGCGATGGAGGGGGCCGGGGGGGCGCCCACCCCTGCGCCAGCCGGGGCAGGGCGAGATGTCAAGCTGCGTGCCAAGGAGGTCGCGGGGGTCGGCCTGAAGCCCGACCAGGTCGCTTCGCTTCTCAAGCACACGGACGCAGAGCAGCACGACTTCGAGGTCCGTGTGCCCGACGGCTCCCAGTATGTCAAAAAGTACCGACACCTGCGCAAGGAGTCAATGAGCATGGCCGAGCGGAGCAGCGTTGACGTCATGTTCGAGAGGACCCTGGCCAAGCGTGGTGCGACCCCTTACCGCACCGTGCTAGGTGACGTTCGTCAGCGCCTCATCGCCACGCGCCGGCACTATGAGGACCTCCTCGCTGGGAAGCCGGTGCATGACAAGCGCCCTATCTACACGTCGGCGTCCGAGATGATCGAGCCCCTCATGGCGTGCTACCGTTCACTCTGGGAGTGCTCGGGCGGCATCGTCGCCGACGGGCGGCTCGCCGACCTGCTGCGGCGACTCCACGTCTTTGATCTTCATCTGATGAAGCTGGATGTCCGCCAGGAGTCGACCCGCCACTCTGAGACGCTCGACGAGATCACCGACTTCCTGGGCCTCGGCAAGTACTCATCTTGGTCTGAGGATGAACGCCTCTCGTTCCTCGCCAAGGAGCTCCAGGGCAAGCGGTCCTTGATCCCGCCTGGCATGCCGATGACAGACCCCGTGCGAGAGTGCATCGACACCTTTCGGGTTTGCGCGCAGTTCCCGCAGTCCCTGGGTGCCTATGTCATCTCGATGGCCCACTGCGCAAGCGACGTCCTCGCGGTTGAGCTCCTCCAGCGCGAAGCCAAGCTCATGCAGGCCGTCGGCTCGAGCTCGGCCGCGATGGACGACCGCACGCTCCGCGTCGTCCCCCTATTTGAGACGCTCGACGACCTCCAGGATGCCCCAGCCACGCTCCGGCTCCTCTTTGGCAACGAGTGGTACCGTGACCGTCTCAAGCGTTGCCATGACGATCACCAGGAGATCATGCTCGGCTACTCGGACTCGGGCAAGGACGCTGGCCGCCTTGCAGCCAATTGGGCGCTCTACACGGCGCAGGAACAACTGGTGGCAGTCTGCAAGGAGTTCGACATCAAGTGCACCCTCTTCCATGGCCGCGGTGGCACTGTCGGCCGCGGGGGCGGCCCAATGCTCCAGGCCGTGCACAGTCAGCCCCCCGGCTCGGTTGACGGTCGACTCCGCGTGACGGAGCAAGGCGAGATGGTGCAGGCCAAGTTTGGCAACGCTGAGGTTGCGATGCGCAACCTTGAGGTATACACGATTGCTGCCATGAAGGCAACGCTCGACCCCCCTGAGCCTCCGCGTGAGCAAAAGTGGCGCGACATCATGGATAAGCTCAGCGAGTGGAGCTGCGAGTCGTACCGCGACGTTGTCTTCCGCAACCCGACCTTTATCACCTACTTTAGGAACGCGACGCCTGAGGAGGAGCTTGGCAACCTCAACATTGGGTCGCGGCCCGCCCGTCGCAAGACAGGCGGTGGGGTCGAGACACTACGGGCCATTCCATGGATCTTTGCGTGGACACAAAACCGCCTCATCCTTCCCGCCTGGCTCGGAGTCTCGGCCGCGTTCGAGAAAGGCTTCGCCGCGGGGTGGAAGTCGGACATTAAGGCGATGTACAACGAGTGGCCCTTTTTCCGGACAACCATCGACCTCATCGAGATGATCTGCGCCAAGGCCGACATGCGCATCGCCCGCCTTTACGACGAGTACCTCGTTTCGGACGCTGCCGAGCTCGAGCTGGGAGACAATCTCCGTGCGCGTTTCCGCAACTGCGTCTCGGCCCTGCTGCAGGTGTCAGGAAACAGTCGGTTGATGGAGAACAACAAGACCTTGCGGAGCCTTATCAACATGCGCGACCCCCACATCGACCCAATCAACACCATCCAGATCGAGATCTTGCGCCGGCTCCGTGCCGACCCCGACTCGGTGCCCCTGCGCGATGCACTACTAATCACAATCAACGGGATTGCCGCTGGCATGCGCAACACGGGCTGAGGGCGACAAGAGTGAGGTGGGCGGGATTGTTCGTTTCAGGCTGAGGTGGAAGTGCGAGTGTTCACCTGGGGGTTCCTCATTAGGGCGCCAACGCCTGCATCGTATTCCCCGCCCTCAGCCCTGATGCGCCGCCTTCATGACAGCGAAGGCGTCGGGAGCGGGAACATCAGAAGAGCCGGCCTCAATCGCTGCCGCCTTCTCTGCCTCCTCAGCATCCTCCGCCACAGCCTCCCGCTGCAGAGCCTCTGCTGACTGCGGGCGCGGCGAACTGGCAAATTTCTTTACCAGGCGCTCCGTCAACCTGTCCGCCCGCTCCGCAACCATCTTCAGCATTTCGATCCATTCATCCTCCTTCATGACGGTGTCCTTGGCGAGTACCCGGGAGATGGTGCCATCCCCGAGGGTGAGGGCGACCTCCAGTGGCCCACCCCCACCCAACTCCGAAAGGCGCGCCGCGCGGGCCTCCTCCTGCTGCTCGCGCTTATCCCTCGCGGCCTGGAGCTTCCCCCGCCATTCCTTATGCGCCGACTCATACGTAGGCCATGGCTTGAACCGCTCGGCATGCTCGCGGAGGGCGGCAGGCAGGTCGGCAGCGTCTGTCACTCTGTCCGAGATATAGTAGGCCTTGATCATGTCGTACAGACATGTACGGCAGCCGTGGGGCACGTGGTGGCACTTGCCGCAACCAGGCGTCATCATGTCCGGGTCGGGCTTGGGGATGCCGACATCGTCGTCCTCGATCAGCTGACTGGGAGGGGGTATCACCTGATTCTGCCCGCCCGCCGGGGGGGCAACGTCTGACGCTGCCTTGGCCGCCGCCTGCGCAGCCGCCTGGGCCTGCGCAGCGGCGGCCGCCGCCTGTGCCTTGCGGAGGGGCGCAAGTCGGCCCCGAATGGGCGGGGGAAAGCCCTCGTGCCGTAGGATCTCCGTCAAGAGGTGGGCCGTGACAGTGCTCGACTCGTTGAGGCAAATGGCTGCGGCCCTTTGCTCTTGGCGGCTGGTCCAATTGATGCGGAGCATCGCAAGGAAGCCGTCCTTCAGATACTTTCCGGGTAGGCCGATTTCGTAGCACGACATCAGTAGGGCCGCATCAAGCGAGGACGTCCACCAGTCGAGTTTCATGTCTGACCGGATCGCCCCCGCGGGCGATGCGACGAAGTTAGAGAGCGCTTGGGCGGGGTCGACGTGGGCGTCCGCACGGAAGCAGGCCTGGTAGGCCTCGGCCTTGCTCCGCAGCTCGGCAAGAGATGACCCCTTCTCCACGAAGAACGACAGGGTCGTGCGGTGCAGGAGGGGCGCACGCATAGAGCGGGGAACCGTGCGGATCCACTCGTCGTTCTCCTCGAGCTTCACCTTCTCGACGACTTTGAGGCGGGCGAGCTTGTTCGACTCCTTCTTCGTCCGCTGGGCCTCGGCCTTGCAGCGACTGACGGCTTTCTCGGCTTCAAGCCGACGCTTGAGGGCCGCCTCGTAGGCAGCACGGAGCTCCTCGGCGGGATAGACTGGACCGTCACCGGGAGCGACAGCAACAACCGTGGCGACGTCGACCCCAGCAGACGCCTCGGGGACGATGGTGGCACTCACACCTGCAGCCTCATGTTCGGCCTTGGGCGGCAGGCCGCCGCCATCGGTACCGCCGTCGGCGACAGTTGTGGTGACGTCGGCAACGGGTGCGGCAATGGTATCATTGCCGGAGACGCCAGCGACCTCCCCCTTGACGACGCCTCCAGCGCCCGTGGTGATGTCGGTGTCCCCCACCTCGGCAGCACCTCCAGCACCCTGGGCACCCAGGGCAGCCCCAGTGTCTTCCCCCTTGATGACAGCCGCGAGCTTCTCGACGACGACGTCGCTGACGGTCACTCCAGCGGCGGTCGCACGCTGTTGAAGCTCATCGACCTCGACAACAGCACGCGCGTGGACCTCCTCCGCCTCGGCGAGCTTCCGGTCGCTCGCAGCCTTATCCTCATCAGCGACCCGGCTGACCTCGTCATCCTGGCTCTGCCGAACTTCGGCCGCCCGACGGATGACATCATCGACGACGCGAACAGCTGCCTCAAGCTCAGCGTCTGACCGGGACGCAGTTGCCACCTCGTCCTTGCCGCGTGGGCCCTTCCTTGGCACGAAGAGGACCCCAGAGGCCCGGAGGGCAGCAGGTGTCGCCGGTGCCATCTGGCAAGCCAGCGCCGACGTGAACTGTTCAAACTCATCGTAAGACCAGGGAGCCTCAGACGTGACGGCGTCCGCGTCCTCTCCCGCAGCGAGATGGGGATATTTCTCCTTGTTGTCCCACGAGATCTGGTCCTTGACCTGCTTTAGGTCGCGCGTCCGACCGTAGACGAGGCACGCTTTCTTGAGGGTCGGCTGCTTGCAGTGCTTGCACTCACCACACTTAGTTCCGCGACCCTGCTGCTCGACCGGAACACGGGGCATGTTGGGCAAGGGCTGCGGCGGGGCGCGGGGCTTTCGCGTCGGCTTGGGAGGCGGCGGGACGTCCGAGTCAGAGCTTGTCTCGAGCCCGTGGTCGGCGTAGTCCTCCGGGCGAAGGCCTTCCTCCTTGTAGCTCTTGGATCCCGTCGCCGCCTTGCGCTGGCCTTTGCCCTCATTCAGCCGGCGGAGCTCGGCCGCCTCCTGGGCCTCAACAGCTGTCGGCAGGAGTTTGCGCCAGTAGTCGGCGTCCGACAGCTTGTCGTACTGCTCCCGTTTTGAGGCGAAGTCCGCGACGGAGAAGGTGTTGCCCTTGCGCTGCCCGACCGAGCGGCGTTCAGTCCGCGCCTTGAGGATTTGGTCAATATCCTCCTTGTCAAAGTCGTTGCTGGCAGCGGCAGCGGCGTCCGACTCGAGCTGCTCAGCGCCCCGGCGTAGGAGTGCCTGAATGTCCTGGGGTCGCCTCTTGCTGCTGGCATCGCCGCCCTGCGCAGAGATGTTCCCAAGGATGGCCTCATCGAGGCCGAGCTTGCCGACCGCTGCCTGAAAAATAGCCTCCTCGTAAGTGTTCTTCGAGAGGAGCCGGTAGACGGTGACCTCGCGGTCCTGGCCGATGCGATGGCACCGGGCCATGGCCTGCAGGTCATTCTGGGGGTTCCAGTCGCTGTCAAAGATGATCACAGTGTCGGCGGCCGTCAGCGTGATACCCTGACCTCCCGCACGGGTGGAGAGCAAGAACACAAAGGCATTTGAGGTGGGGTCCATGAAGCGGTCGATGGCGTCCTGGCGGTCGCGGCCCTTAATGTTGCCGTCAATGCGCTCAATCCCATAGCGTGACAGGGCGAGGTACTCCTGGAGGACGTCGAGCATAATCTTAAACTGGGAGAAGATGAGCACCTTGCGGCCCTCGGCCTTGAGCTTGGGGAGGAGCTTATTCAGGAGGACCATCTTGCCGCTGGCCTGAACGATTAGGTCAAGCTCCTTCTGCAGGACCTCGGGCGTGCGCAGCGCGATCTGCTCGCGGCCAGGAAGCTGCCGTCCCTGGCGCATCTGATTCTCGAGGCCCTTGACCAAAAAGGGGTGGTTGCAGACCTCCCGAAGCAGCATGCTAATGTTGTTGAGCGAGGGCAAGTTCTGCGCGCCGGCTCCCTTCATGAGGTCACCGATGCGCTTCTCATACGTGGCACGGTATACGGCGCGCTGTTCCGGCGTGAGGTCGACCCAAACGATAACCTCCTCCTTTTCGGGGAGGTCCTCGACGTCCTCCTTCATCCGACGCAGGAGCACCGGCTTCAGGATCCCCTTGAGTGCCTCGCTCTGGGCAGGAGTGGGCGAGTTCCCGCCGTACTGGTCAAGGAAAGCGGTCTCGCCGGCATCGGTGGGAGGGTGCTGCACAGGGTCGAGGACTGACAGGATCGAGTAGAGCTCAGAGACGTTGTTCTGGATGGGCGTGCCCGTAAGGAGGAGGCGCCAGGCGCGCTCCACAGGAGGCGCCACCTTTTTGCGCCGCTTCTTGTCGCGACTCCGGTCCCGCTTCTTGGTCGGGCCACCCAGGCTAAGGAGATCAGAAAAGGCGGCAAACAGCTTCGACTTGCGCGACTTGAGCTTGTGCGCCTCGTCGACGACGACGATTGTGAACTTCCACCTCTTGAACTCCTTGTCGTGCTCGCGGGTGAAGATCTCCGGAGAGGTCAGAACGACGTGGAAGGAGGCACGTCGCTTGTCCTTGGGGTGGGCAATGAGGTCATACCTCGTGATGACTTTGCGGTCGGAGGCGTTGCCGTAGTAGGGCACAACATACATGTCAGTCCACGTCTCGATCTCGCGCTGCCAGTGGCCCAGCGTTGACAGGGGCGCCACGATGAGAAAGGGACCCTGGTTCCCCGTCTTTTGCCGCAGCCACTCGAGGGTTGCGATCGACTGGGCAGTCTTGCCAAGGCCCATCTCGTCGCCAAGGATACACGACCTCGACGAGCCCCAGTTCTGGACCATCCACTTGAGTCCCTCGACCTGGTAGCTCCGCAGGGTGCGGTCGTTGAGAAAGCGCGGAAGAGCCTCGACCTGCTCGGGGGGGGGGGGGGGGGGGGGGGTAGCGGCAGACCCCGCCCCCCCCTCATCGGGCCGCGGCAGGTTGACAAATGACGCCGGGTCGACCCGCTCGAGCTCGTGCATGTTGAGGGAGAGCACGTCGGTCTCCAGGCGCTCACCAGGTACGACCGCTCTCCGGCGGCGAAACGCCTCGAGTGCGGCGCGGTCCGATTCATCCTCGGGGAATTCATCGTCTAGGATCTCGGTGGTGGCGCTCTCGTAGCCGCGGCAGCGCCATTTGACGATTACATGGGGGACCACCTGGCCAAATCGCGGGTGACCCTCTTTTGTAACCCGAGTGTTGCGTTCGTCGATGACGCGCTCGGCCTCGAGCCACTCGGGCCGCACGCCCTCGGCCATGTCAGCGCGGTAGTCCTCATCCTCGTTGCATTTTTTCTCGAACCACTGCACCAGCGCCCGCCGGTGCTCCATCAGGTCGTCCCGGCTGACGCGAGCAACCTTACGGAAGGAGAGGTCCTTGCGGTGGCACACGAGGGTGAGCCCCCCTGGCTGATCCTCTTTTCCCTCGAAGCCTACGATGGCGGTGATGTCGTTGGGGTCGACCCAACCCTCCGGGATGGCACCTCCCGCTGGGCCCCCCAGGGGCGGGAGGTCCGCCGGCGGCGGCGGCCCGGTCGTCAGTGCCTTTAACGGGAGTTGCTGGAGCTGGGCCCGGCGGGTGGCATCCGGCGAGGCGACCATTGCGATGAGCGGTCGGATCAAATTCTCGGGAGGGGGGGATCCCGCCTCGCCGCCACCGGCACCGCCAAACCCGAAGGCACCCCCAGGGCCGCCGGCCGCCGCCTCGTCGTCTGACATGGCGGCAAGAATGCTGGGCTGCCCTCGTGCGGTCTTTCGCGTCTCGACCTCGTCTTCCGAGACGTCGGGGTCATCGTATGTGACCTGGGCCGCCCCGCGCGTGGCCCGGGAGGACCGACGTACAAAACCATCCTCGCCACCCGGAGACAGGCGGAGGGCCGCCGCGGCGGCGGAGTCATCGCTGTCGGATCCACCGTCGCCAGAGCCAGACGACGAGTCCGAGCTCTCGGACGAGCCAGAGTCGGCGGCATGGCCGCGCGAGGCGAAGGCGGCGTAGTTGACAGCTTGGCGCGCGCGCTTCTGGCCGGAGGACGAGCCAGGGCCGCTGGCGTGGGGGGCGGCGGCGCGGTCGTGGGGGGCGTCTCCTCCGGGCGACGGACCCGCTCCGGGCGGGCCGGCAGCCTCTGCGACAGAAAGTAGAGGGTCGAAGATGGTCGCTCGGGGCCAGCGCGTAATAAGGTGAAACGACCAGCGCCGCCCTCTCCGCCGCTGCCTCGGGGGGCGTCGCGCGCAACGAGGTTGCGTGCTCGGCCACTCCGTCAGCGAGCTGCGAATTTGCCATTCGATCGCTTCGCGGCGGGGGGTGGAGGGGCGCGCAGGATCGCCGCTCAGGCCGGCGGCAGCGTCTTCGCCGGCGCCCGCCCCCAGCAGGCAGGCCGTGCCCTCGCGTGCGAGGCGGCGCGGCTTTTCAGTGTCTAGCGGGTGCACTTACCGGTTGGGTCAGACATTCCGCCCTCTTATCGCCGGCGTCGCGGCGTCGCGGCGCTTCCCAGGATCCCCTTTGGCCGGGCCCGAGGTGGGTCGAGACACTTTGGGTCGGTGGGGGGTCGGGAGAGACCCTGACATCTCGCCGATGCAGAGACGTTGAGGAAAACTATGGAAACCGCGCGTGTGACTTCCACCTCGCGGGCAACCGCCGTCCTCCCGCGCGGGGCCAGGTGGCCAGCGTTCGGCTCCACGACATCCCGCTCTCTTCGCCTTCGGCTCCGGGCCACGCCGGTCACCGTGACGACCCTTGATGGAACCAAACACAAGCTGCAGGTCGAGGAGGGACAGACCGTCCTCGAGGCCTGCATCGAGCAGGGCGAGGGGGACGACGGTCCCAGTGGAGGGTGGGCGGCGCCGCGTGGCCTGCGACAAGCGGAGGGCAGCCCCGTCCGAGCCGCAGAGGGCAGGCCCGCGCCCGCGCGGCCGAGCACGCACCTGCGCCCATTCTCCAAACGTCCTCTCGTCTGTCCCGACCCGCCCCACTTCCGCCGCCACCCTCGCGCACAGGGGTCGAGGTCAGCTACGACTGCACCATGGGCGTGTGCATGACATGTCCCGCGAAGCTGACATGCGGCACTGTCGACCAGGGCGCGGGCATGTTGTCGGAGGACGTCATCGATAAGGGCTATGTTCTCCTCTGCGTGGCCACGCCCACGTCGGATGACGTTGCCATTGCCGAGGTTGAGCAAGAGGAGCTCCTTGAGCTCCAGATGAATGGGGACGGGGGACGGAAGTAGGTGGCTGCGTGACAGGCAAGATCTTATCAGATAGACGACACAGTGGAAGTTGACCCTAAGACTACGCTCATGCCGCGCTGGCCCCCACGAGGAGGGCTGCGGCGGCACGCTCCCGCACGGCATCGAGCCCAGTCCCCGCAAGGGCCGACACTGGTACGGCCGAGACGCGAGCGCCGCCTGCCGCAGCCAGGGCTGTCAGGGTGAAGCCGCCGCCCGACCCCTCGTTCGCCTTGAGGGTCAGAGGCAGCCAGTCGGCGACCGCTCCCTCGACCAGGGTAGCTCGCCATCCCGCTCGCGCGCCACCGGCAGCCCCGGCACCGCATCCCGCCATCGCAGCAGTCAAGAGGGCAGCGGCCTCCTCCTCGACCCGTCGAAGCACATACTGAGCCGAGTAGCACTCATCCCCCCGGTCTGCCCCGTTGACAGCCACCAAGACCTCGGGGACGCCTCTGCTGAGAGCGAGGAGAAGCTGTTCCGCGGCTGCCCTCCGCGGAGGGGGGGGGGTGGGGGGGGGGAGAAGCGGCGCATCACCGCTCGACTCAGTCGCCGGCGGCTGAGCGGGAAAGGCAGTGCCATCCACGACGACGATGACGAGGGCGGCGGACGATAGCTCGGCATCCAGCCCCTCGGCCAGGGCAGGGAGCCCGGGCCAGTCAACAAGGCGAGCCACCTCGGACCCGGACGGGGAGGGCCGCCACGCCGGGGCCACATTCGCTTTTATCGACAGCACCATCCGCGGGCGGCATAAGGAGGGATCCACGTCGTTCCCCGCGAGATCGTTCCCCGTGAGACGACCGAAAAGCATCGTCTTGCCCACGCCGGGGCGGCCCGTCTGAGGGGATCGGGGGAGGGATGGAAAGGGAGGTTTGATCGTACCGACAGGAGAGATGGCGCGAAGAAGCCTATCGTGCCACCGCTGACGGCCCCACCATCCTCGCCAAGACAACACCGCGACGGCGGCGGGACCGGCCAGGAAGCGAAGATGATAGGCCACAGAGGCTTTTACTCAGCAGGATCAGGACGACGACGGCGGCGAGGAGGAGAAAAGCGGAAACAAGCATCTACCGAGGAGCGCCGATGTCTGTCGGCCAGCGTCCGGGCAAAATGCCCTAACGAGGACACCGCGGGGCGAGGGATCGGTCAAGCAGCCAAATAAGACACCGAATGACTCGGGATAACAAGAGTGAGCGAGAGAGCCCAGGAAAGCCGAGCTCAGCCTCAACAGTGGGCGCTCACCCGTCCGCCCCACTGCAGCCGCCGCCAGCTGCAATGCTCGGCACTTCGGGCCGACACACTTGAGGACGCCACCCACCCCCACCACCCTCCTCCTCTTAGACAGGCTTCGACCTGCCAACCACGCGCACGACCATCCCCGCCTCCATTCCCCGCGCAGCGTTGCCTAGCAAGTCGAGTCCCGCGCGGATGGCACGCAGTCCCGCCGCGCTGCCATCGCCGTTTTCTGGGACGTCGGCCTCCCAGGGCCCGAGTAGCGCAGCAGCGAGAGCGGCGCGCTCGACGCGCGACGGTAGGCTGCAGCCGTCGCCCGTCGACGGGAGTGGAGCCCAGACGCCGTTGCGGCTGCCGTCTGCCGCTTCCTCCAGCGGGTCGGGCCACCCGGCACCCTGCCAGGCGGGGCTGGAGTTGACGGCGGCCGCTCCAAGGCGCCACGTCCCCCAGACGTCACGGCCGCCGTCGAGCGAGAGGAGAATGGTTAGTCGCCGGTCGAGGTCCAGGGGGCCGCGTCGCCGGCCGTCCCTGTCCAGGACACCACTGCCGTTTGCCGCGGGCACAATAACGGGATCATCTGCCGCAGTCGGCAGACTACCAGAGTCCACAGGGGCCCGCGCGGGTGGGTCAGAACCTTCATTGCCGTCGTCGACGGGCGCCAGCTCCAACGTCGGTGCCATCGACTGGGCCAGCCCCTCAACAATGACGATGTCATCATCGAGCTTGCGACGTATGAAGCGGCCCTTTGGTGGTGCCAGGGGCGCGGCAGCGACCTTTTCTCGGTTCCTCTGATGCGTCCCTGCCGATGGACCCCCCTCTTGGCCCCGCAGATCACGGAGGAGTGACAGAGTACCCTCGCGATTGCTCGGCGAGGCATCGACCGTGCGAGCCTGCGGACGTGCGAGGCCGGCTGCGCGATGAAGGTGCCCGAAGCGATTCTTGCACGCATTCTCCGTGCGCCGTATGGTCACTCCCGTCAGCCCCTTGAGCGGGCACCGCGAGGCCAACCCGGCAGTAATTGGCGTCCAGTGCCCGCTGTTGGCAAGCCAGAGATCGAGGAGGGCGATGTCCTCCTCCCGCGTCCAAGCACCGGGGTTGGGGGACCCTCCGTGGGCACGTAGAGACACGGAGATGTTCGCAGGGGTGGGAGACTGGGTTTGGAAGGTTGGGGCTGCTGAGGGGAGGAGTGGAGCCGTTGAGGGGGGGACCGGACGGGGAGCCATGGGAACGAAATCGGTGGAGGTAGCCTGGGCTTGCTGTGGTGACGGAGGTATCGACACGTTTCGATCAGCATGAGCTGGAGACTCCAGCTCGAGATCAGAGTGCGCTGGCGAACCAGACAGTGTCGGGACACCAGGCCCTTGTGGCAACGCAGCGTCGTTTTTGGGGTCCTGGGGGGCTGCACTGATGGGATCAGAAACTGGCTCAGCATCATCGGCAGGAAGTGAGGAGGTACCGGCAGGAGCCTCATTATTGTCGCCACCTGCATCAACCCAGCCGAGCTCATCGAGGTATCCTCCTGCCCACGTGTGCTCCGTCGAGAGCCAAGTCACTGTGTCGCCCTTCTTGGAGCGCGGTTCTTCTGACTTCCCAGTACGATCGTTGGTCTTGCCAAGCCTGCCCTTAGACGAACGTGACTGGAGCGGCGGCCATGCAGAGCTGCCAACGAGGCCGCACCAAACCCGCGCAGCAGACGCTGCCGCCGCTGCCCCTGCTTCTCCTGAGCCGCTTGCAGCTCTTGGCTCCTCGTTCGCTGGGACGCCCACAGTCCATGAGGGCGCCCTCCCACCGCGCCCAGTAGACAACGGTGGTCCATGTCCCCGTGCGGATGCAGCGCATGCAGGGCAGTTCAGGTCAGCACAGTCGTTGTCGTCAAACTCGTCACAGGCACTGGGTCCTGCGCAAGCCCCCAGCCCATGCAAGTTTCCTCCGATACCAGCGTGGCTGGGGGCGCCCCTGCCCTCAAGGGGAACACCAAGGCATCTCAGCGGTATTGGCGACAGAAGGGCACCGAGCGGGGTGGGTGATGGACCGCCAGATGCAGCCATCGCACAGCCCTCGGCCGCCCGAAGCGCGGCACCGGTCGCCCCGACCGTCCAGCGGAGATCGGCCCGACGAAGGCCACGCCCAGATCCTGCGACCGACAGACCAGCGGCGAGGGAGCGACCGGTGGCGCGTGGCAAACCTCGAAGACGCAACGACTCAAGGCAAATGCAGGCTCCCAAAGCCTCTAACCAGTGGCTGGGGGACACCCCAAGGGCTGGGCCAGGCGGTCGCCTCTGCCCCGCTCCCAAAATCCACGAGGGGCCAGAGAGCCTGCCATCACCATCGCCTCCCGTCTCCTGCTCTGTCACCCAAGAAGCCCAAGCCGCATCCCAGCCGCCACCCCAGGACAGCGACAGGGAGCGCAGGTGATGTCCAGTACGTAACAACAACGCCGCGAGGAGGGCGTCCGTGAGCCAGGCATCTTGGCCACCAAGGTGCCGAATAGGTGCATTGCGCGACGAAGGAGATGGAGGGGGCAAGCCAAGATCAAGGTGGGTAAGTGAACTCTCTGGCACAGGATCGAAGGCTGGTAAAGGGCGCGGGAGGAGAATGGTGGGTCCAAGAGCCAATGCAAAGGCAGTGCCTCCCACAAGGCGCCGGCATTGGCGAGCAGCAGGATTGCGGGTGAATACCTCCACATCTTCGTGACCAAGCATCACGGAGGGAATACCAGCGTCCACCGCAGCATGCCTCGCCGCTGACACTGCTGCGAGAGCCGAAACGGCGGCCTTGGTCGTTGCGACGGGTTCCTCTTCGGCTGAGAGCAACACTGCAGCGATAGAAGCGGCCCGGCAGGCAGCGCTCTGGTGCCTTGGCATTGTTCCTGCCGCCGCTGCCACAGTACCGTTGCGGGAGCGTGTGATAATAGCTGGTAGAACTGCGCCAGCGCTTCGAGACAGCCAGACAAAGAATGCAAGCGGACGGCCAACAAATCCACAGGCACTCGTCGTGGGCAGGTTTGAAGACATTGACGCCACCGCGATGGCGCCGTCCGCTGTGGTCACCTCATCTGGCGACCAAGCCATCGCATTCCTATCGGACGATGCGCCCAAGTCCTCGGGGCAGCCGTCGTCCCAGCCGTCGCCCGTGTCGTGGACCGCTTGCTGGGGGTGGACCAATGACAACTCAAGAGCAGTCAACCAGAGACGATGCAGGAGCGTCGCTTCCCACGAGCGCGGCGGCGGGAGGCCCGCCTTGGCATCCTCAAGCGAAGAGGCCGACGCCAGCGCAGCAAGCTCCGCGGCCAGTTGCGCCTCGGTCGCCGCGTTGGAGCGACTGAGCACATCCGCCACCTGGTCCGGCAGCGATACGGTGCTGATTTGGGCGGCTGAGGGCGAACGGTTGCGCTCTCTGCGGGCCCGGGGAGTCCAGTCCTCCTGCTCGCCGTCCGTTTCGCTAGACTCTCCATCGCGGAGGTCGTCGGCGGCGTTGAGATGGCGACTAGAGCCGGAGCCCGGCACCGTCGACACGGAAGACGGACAGGGGGGCTGGAGGACAGGTTGAGGCTGACCGTGCCATCCGCGGCCCGCTGCAGCAGCCGCACGCCACGGCTCCGAAACGGCCCACGCCAGACGTGACTCGTGCGCACACATGGCCCAGGCCGCCGCCGCGCCCCGTCGCGCCCCGATCGTCAGGGAGGGGTCGCGCGTGCGGGGGTGGTGCGGCGCAGACGATGTGGCACCCCACTTAGTCGCATGTTGGCGCGCCCGGGCAAGGTCATCGGCGTAGGCCGCCTCAGCGGCGACTTCGGGCACGAGAAGATTCGCGCACTCGTCCGTCTGGTTCATGTGGGGTTCGGGGGAAGGGTGTTTCGGGTGTTTCGTGGACTGTGGGGGCAGAGAGCAAGACAGCGGACAGGGGGTGACAGGCAACAGGCCAGCAGCCTGCCCCCTCTTCTCGCCAGCGTTCCGTCGTCCCACGAAGGCTCGGTGCCCGTCCTGTATCTTCGCCTTAGCTGAGTCGATGAGGGGATCCCGGCCATGCCGCCTAGAACGACGGAGTGGTGCCCTCCTTTGGTCCCCCCGCCAGCCGGCCGCGCCACCGGCTGGCCGAACCCGGCGCAGGCTCGCTGGACTCGCGACGGGTGAGATGGCTCTCGGGCTCGGTGCGGCCTATGAAGTTCGACGGACATGGCGGCACCCTTCCATTTCAATGCTGAACGTTTCTCGAGCTCACTCGGCAACAAGCACCGAGGCCAAACCCTCGGCAACAAGCACCGCCCGCGCCGTATCGGCGAGAAGGTCGCCAAGAATGGCGTCGGCGAGACCCATCCTGACGCGGACCTCGGTGTCGGCAGTGGCCATCCAGGTGGTCTGTGATGCCGCAAGGCTGGCGTCGATGGCAGAGGCAATGCTGACCGCGTCATTGCCCGGACGACCGTCAGGCCGCAGCATGCCCGCCGGCCAGGGTAGGCCATCCACCCCCAGCGACTCAGACACCCAGCCCAGCACAGCCTCCCGGACCACCCTGACAGTGTCGTCAGGGTTCGTGGCCGGGTTCTGGCGTGGCGGCCGGGTGGGCCGCCCCCCACGGCCCCGAGTGAGGACGGCGGGAAAACGTGGCGAAGTCAGGCCCACACTGGGGCCGTGGCAGTGCTCCATGAAAGCCTCCCTCGCGGCGTCAAACACGGCCTTGTGCAGCATGTGCTGATCGTCGCTGCACCTCGGCCCAGCATGCTCGAGCGCAAGGTAGTCGGCCGTGGTCAAGGGGCGGAGGGGTGCCCCGTCCGCAGCATCGTGAACTGGTAGCGTAGCCGAGTTGGCAGCACTCGGATGCGGGAGGCGCATCCGCTCCACGATGCGATCGAGGTAGTCCTCGATCGCCGCGGGCGACAGGTCGACGGCATCCAATGGGGTGCTCAGGGGGGATCCGCCAACTCCTTCCACGCAAGCCAGCTCGGCAACTCCGTCCGCCTCCCTGCTGGGTTCACGGGAGTCGAGCCGTGCCCGCGCGGCAACAACAGCGCCAGCGGTAGGTAGCGTCCAGCCATCATTGTCGCTGCCCCACTCCGAGTCGGATCCGGACTCGTCGTCGTCCTCTAGCAGCTCCGGTGGCTGAGACGGGGAGGACGTATCCTGCGGCAGACCGTCACGGCCGTCCTCCAGCCCAGTGCCTTGGCCGCTGCCCTCACGCGTCGGAGAGAGGGGATGAATTGGGACGGCCGCGGGGGGGGGGGGGGACCCTGACTGTCCCCCGGGCGCCCTAGGATACGCGGGATCCGCAGCGGTGGAGGCGAGGACAGCCATGCTGGAATCGACATCTGCATCGATGTCAGATACAGCGTCAGCGTCAGCCGCCCGCTCCACTCGCCCAGGAGCCGTCCCCGACCCGCAATCGTCGTGCACCGCGAGCGCTGGAGCCGACAGGACGGGCAGGGGCGGGACATCACTGACAGTTGACCACACCTCGACGGCCTTGACGAGCTGCGTGAAGGAAGGATGGAGGTGGGAGAGGTAGGGCGGGAGTTACCCTGTGGCCCTCTGAGACGGCGACGGCGGCAACCAGCGCAATGCTGACCCGGTGACCCACCTCGTCCTCGATGAAGTTCGATACAAAGGCGTCCACCTCGGGACTGACGGAGTCTGAGGCGGCCGCGCGAGGATCGACCACGCGCGGTCCCTGCGGGACCGTCTGTGCCGAGGTCCCCGCCTGTGCCCGGCCCTGTTCCCCCCCACCCCCGCGGCCCTGGTCCCCCCCCCCAACGTCCACGCACGATTTGGACGTCTCCAGCTCCGGTGGCAGTGAGATGGACCGGAGGGGGACGTAGGAATCCTCAGAGGAGCCGTTGCTCAGCTCGGTCACCGCGGCGGCCACCGCTGCCACATCCTCCCACCGCCGAACGACGGAGGTGGGCAAGACCGGTGAGGCGGCTGCCCCTTCCTCCTCCTCTCCTACTTCCGGCGCAGAGACGTCGGAGAGGGCGGAAGATGACGGGACCGACCGGACAGTGGATGGCTGCACCGGCGATGATGGCGCGGGCGACGGGGTAAGAGAGGGCGTGGGTGAGATGGACGGAGACCGTGGAGGGTGCGATGGGGCCGTGACCTCGCCGGCCGCTAGCGAGGATAAGGAGTCTGGGGAGTTCGACGCGGCCGGGGGGGTCGCCGTGGGCACTGGCGAACCCGACCCAGATGGCCTCGGCGACAGGGGCGGGCTAGGATCCGTCGTGACGGACCCTGTCGAATGTGGTGACGGCGGAGACACGGCGACGGGTGGTGCTGAGGCGTTGTCCTCCGACAGGAGGGACGACACGGCCGACCCCGACCCCGACGGCGTCGCTGATAGAGACTCGTCAACGCTCGGCGCCGCGGACGACACGAGTGAGTCGTCATCGCGAGCCGGGCGGGGAGGATCGGACGGGTGAGCCACCACTGTGTCGTGGGCCTCAGCACTGGGGTCGTAAGCCTCCAGAACGGCCACCGATGGCGCAGGAGCAGTTGCCGCGCTCGCGAGAAGGGGGGCATCGGCGTTCGTCGCCGCCACGGTCTTGGTGTCGGTAACAGCTGCCATCGCCGTTGCTGCCTCCGCCTCGGTCTCAGGGGCCTCGGCAGCGGCACGTCCATCCCGCAACGCCTCGAGAGTCCTAGCAGCCGCCGCGGAGGACCTGGCAGCCTCGCGCTCCAGAGGAACGACAAGGGAACGCAGTCTCCCCTCCCAGTCCTCGTCGTCGTCACTTCCCCCTCCTCCGAGCCCGACAAGCACCGCAGCCAAGAGCGACCGGAGGGGGCGAGACGCGCGTTCAGATCCGCGTCGGATAAGGGAGGCAACGAGAGTCGCATCGGCATCGGCGCCACTGGCAGATTCGAATCCGTCGGCGCCGCTGCTGCCGGTCATATCACCGCGCCCCCTGGGCGACGCCTTGATCCGCGAATGAAGCGCTTCGAGAGCCTCAGCATTCTGAGCGCAGAGGGCAGCGGCTGCACGGGCAAGGGACGCCACAGCCGGGTCCCCCCCTCCCCGCACGTTGCACGGCTTGCGGCGGCGGCACACCGAATGTGCATTCGCCGCAAGCCCCTCGGCGGCGCTCTCGAAGGCGGCCCGGGCGGCTCCAACGCGGAGCCTAGCGTCGATGATAATTGAGCGAGCCTCCTCCTCCGCCTCTGCCGCCCGGCGCTGGGCGAGTGCAACGCGGCGGGCGGCGGCAAGTGCGGCGGCGTCGGCGCTCAAGGACTCGGTCTCTGCCAGCATGCCCAGAGCTCGCCGATGAGCCGCCTCCAGGTCCGCGGGGGACGCCCGGGGGGGGCGCCCAGGCGCGTGATGCGGGGGGGCGGAGGGGGGGCAGGGGGGGTCGACACAATCCATTGGGGCGACTGGGGCCACTTCGGCCCGGGCCGGAGCCGGAATTCGTGCCGCCTCCTGTGGCGGATCTGCTTCATACGATGAGGCGGCCGGATCGAGTCCAGCGATGGCGTCCTCTGCGGCGGCGACGATCCGGTCAACACCCTCGGCCGATACCAGCGCCTCCTCCACGAGTTCAACGGCGTCAGGAAAGGCACTCGCCCCCTGGGCGGGGCCGGCTGGCGGCGGTGCCGACGTCTCGGCAGCGTATGGGAAGGCCGTCGAGGGCGCGCGGTTCGTGACGTCCTCGAGGGCCAGGGAACTCCCGGGCAGAATCACGCGACCCGAGCTCTCGGGCGCACCAGGCGCGGCCTTGTGGAGGGCAGACCCGCGACGGCGCCGCACGGCCTCCACGAGGACCTCATCCAGCTGCAAGGCGAGAGACGGGGCGGCAGCCGCGGAGGGTGCGAGCGCCGCCCCACGCTTGCACACCGAAGAAGCGGAAAGGGGGGCACGCAAGAGAGACCACAGTGCGCCAGTGGCAGCGGCGTCGGGCGCTGCCCGGGGGGGTCGGGAGGGAGGTAGGGCGTCGAGGGCGAGGGGCGACGCCCAGGGGGGGGGGGCGAAGGCGTAGTCCCCAGAGAGAGCCTCACGCAGCGCGGGGACGGCGCCGGTGAGGGCCTCCACCCGTTCCGACAAAGAGAACACCGTTGATGCCAAGGCCACGGCGTCGGCCATCGTCGGTCTAGGCGGCCTCCCTCGAGCAGTTGATCCTTCTCGAGTCTCCGGAAAGGCCAGAAAATGCGACGGCGGCCTACGAGAACGACTAGGATTGGCGAGCCCGGCCAATGCTCAAACAGGGCGCGGAAAGTGGCGCGGGAGCTCCTTCTGCCTCTTCGGGCCGCTACCGCCTCGAGGCCTCTAGCGGACGGGCCCACACTTCGCCTATACGCTTTCCGAGGAGGCAAGCCGAATAAGAGGGCCGTCCGATACTCTGTTCCTATCGATGACGGACTCTCGAGCACTTGAGCTCCTTTCGTCGCTCCGGGTCATCCCGATGACTGGATCCGAGGTGCCATTGACGTCTTGCGTCCTGCCCGCTCTCAAATGTTGGCCAGCGCGCGGCTGAGCCCGCTTGGCTCGCGGCCGACGCAGGGGTCGTCAGGTGCCCCGCGCTCGTCACGGGCCGGGTCAACTGTTCGCACCGGTGACCCGACGGCGAGCAGAGAGCTCTGTAGCGCGCGCTCGTGCCCTCCCGCGCCGCGCCGCCTGAGACAATAGGCCGTAGAGGCGGCAAAGGCGGCCGGCAGAGGCGGCCGTCGTCTCCCTGACGGGCGCCGCATGCTCTGTCGCGGGGACGGTGGCCGTCTTGAAGACCATGACGAGAAGAAACCCCCGTCGAGTGGTTCGGACGCGGACCCGGAGCGTCGGCGACGCGCCTTGCCCGCTCCCACAAGCGGCCCACAACGGCGCCCACCCGCCGTGGCCCCCACCCGGCGCGGCAGCCCAAGCTCATCGACCCCACCCCCACCGTCTTATCCTCCTGCCGTTTCTCGTCGCAACCGCAGCACCGGCGATCCACGCGAGCGCCCGCAGCGGTGGCCAAGGGAGCTGCCCCCGTCGACGGATCCAAGCACGTCGACGCCTGGTCGGACCGCGACAGGTTCGTCGAAAGCCAGCGCGCCGAGCCCGGCAGCCAGCGCGGCGTCGCTCTCGGATGGCAGTCGCGCTTCGGGGACGAGCCTCGAAAGGGATCCGACATCGTGATCGAGGCCCTCGAACGCGAGGGAGTGTCGACCGTCTTTGCCTACCCCGGTGGGGCATCAATGGAGATTCACCAGGCACTGACACGGTCGTCGTCGATCCGCAACATTCTGTGCCGCCACGAGCAAGGCGAGATCTTCGCCGCCGAGGGCTACGGCATGTGCACCGGCGAGGTCGCCGTGTGCATCGCGACAAGCGGCCCCGGTGCCACCAACCTCGTAACAGGCCTCGCGGACGCTCTGCTGGATTCGGTGCCCATGGTGGCCATCACTGGGCAGGTCCCGCGTCAGTTCATCGGGACGGACGCTTTCCAGGAGACGCCGATCGTCGAGATCACCCGGCAGATCACCAAGCATAACTACCTCGTACTTGACGTCAATGACATCCCCCGCATCATGCGCGAGGCGTTCCTCCTCGCCCGCAGTGGACGCCCGGGCCCAGTCCTTGTCGACATCCCTAAGGACATCCAGCAGCAGCTTCACGTGCCCGACTGGGACCAGCCCCTCCAGATCTCGGGGTACCTCTCGCGTCTGCCCCCGCCCCCCATGCACTCAACCATCGCAGCCATCCGCGAAGCGATCTGCGGGGCCCAGCGGCCCGTCCTCTATGTCGGCGGTGGCGCCCAGCACTGCGCCGACGAGGTAACTGAGCTCGTGCGCCGCACTGGCATTCCAATCGCCAACACTCTTAAGGGTCTCGGGACCTTCCCGCGGGACGATCCTCTCTCTCTGTCGATGCTTGGCATGCACGGCACAGTCGCAGCCAACTACGCGATTGACTCGGCTGATCTCCTTATTGCCCTAGGCGTCAGGTTCGACGACCGCGTCACGGGCAAGCTCGACACCTTTGCCACGCGCGCGCGAATCGTGCACGTCGACATCGATCCGGCCGAGATCCACAAAAACAAACACGCGCACATCCCCCTTTGCGCCGATGTCAAGCCTGCCCTCAGCATCCTGAACGCGATGCTCGCCGACGCGCCGGTGCCCAAGGGCCAGTTCGACAAGTGGGTCGCCGACGTTATGGCAAAGAAAGAAGAGTTCCCAATGAACTATCCCACACGTCCCGACGTCATCATGCCGCAGCAGGCAATCGAGGTTCTCTCGGAGGAGACAAACGGGGAGGCCATCATCACCACGGGCGTGGGGCAGCACCAGATGTGGGCCGCGCAGTACTACAGCTTCAAGGGGCCCCGCCAGTGGTGCACCTCGGGCGGGCTCGGGTCCATGGGCTTCGGTTTCCCCTCGGCAATTGGCGCCCGCGTCGCATGGGACGGGCTTGAGGGCCGGCCCGCCAAGACTGTGGTCGACATCGATGGAGATGGGTCATTCATGATGAATGTGCAGGAGCTGGCCACCGCTGCTGTCAATGGGATCAACTGCAAATGCATTGTGCTCAACAACCAGCACCTGGGCATGGTGGTGCAGTGGGAGGACCGGTTCTACGGGAAGAACCGCGCCCACACCTACCTTGGCCGCCAGGACGCCGAGTGGCACGTGTCGGGCGAGGTCGACGACATCTTCCCCGACTTCTTGCTCGTGGCCGAGGGCATGGGGGTCAAGGCCAAGCGCATCTTCCACCCTGACGAGCTACGGCCCGCCATCCGCGAGATGCTCGACCACGATGGGCCCTTTCTCCTCGACGTCATGGTGCCGCACATTGCTCATGTGCTGCCCATGATTCCGGCTGGGGGTACGGTCAAGGACGTCATCGTCGACGGTGACGGCGCGTCAGAGAAGTACTGACGAGCTGGCGTCCGCAAGCCCGAGTGGGAGCCCTGCGAGGTCCGCGTCGAGCATGGAAATTACGTTCGACACTCGCGTCTGCCTCTTGTGAAATGAATCTGGTTTTTATAGCTCCTGGGATCACCGGTGTGGATTGCAAGGAGTTCAACACCGGTGCGCGACGTTCTCCCTCAAGGCCCGGTCCCCGCCTCAGATGGCCAGAGTGTCCCCCGGCGACGCTCTCGTTTAGGACGCAGCCGACAATTAGCTTGTGGTGGACGCCCTCAACAGCTAGCTTGATGAGGACGCCGCTGGCGGCAAGGTAGATGGACGAGGCGTTGGGGGCGGATAAGATCCTGTTGAGTTCGCCGAATGCGACGTCTTTGTCCCCAATGACGCCGACGATCCTCTCGGCAAACAGGTTGGGGCGCTCGCTCGGGTTGCACGCGACCCGGCAGGGGCCCTCGGGCACGCACCGGTACAGAACGCCAAAGTCAAAGCCGAAGAAGCAACCAGCAAGTGCGAGGCACGGGTCGTCGCATGAAATGGATGCCGCGGCAATCTCGTGCGTTGCAGCCACTCACGCGACGCAGATATCGTACATTGACTGGCGCGCGACGTTCACTTACGCCGTAGCGCCGCCAAAAAACTCAATCTCTGCCCCCCCTTGACCACTCCCTCCCGCCGATTGGGCCCCCACCCAGTCGGCGAGAGTTTGGGACCTCAGATATTCCGGCGGTTCGTCGACGCCTGAATCCCATCGTCGTCAAGGGGGACGGGCGCCATCTGCAGCCGCGGGACCGCGGCGAAGCGCAGCTCCGTCTGCTCGGCAAACTCGAGCGCCCGGCGTGCGCGTGGATGCATGCGGCCCGACAGGTGGGCGCCCCGGAGGATCCGTGATGCCTTTTGTGACGGCGTCTCAGATGTGGACTTCGACGACGCCGGGGCTTCATCGCTGGCGCCGTCAGCCAGGACGCCCTTCGACGCGTCTTTACCGCCGGTTCCCGCGGGGGAACCTCCGGGCAGCACAGTTACCGACACCGGACCCCTCCCCGAGATGGTGCTGGGAATAAGCTGGCTGATGCGTGCCCGCCGGTCAAGCACCTCGAGTCGCTCCAGCAGCATGTCATACTTGATCCGCGGGAATCCGCGACGCGTCAGCTCCCGACTCAGGTACTTGGCCGTCATGCGACCCCACATAGTCTCGTAAGTGTAGTCGCGTCCCACGAGCAACGAGTACACGTAGCCCGCGATGCCAATACCTAGGCCGTAAAAGTAGGCTGCGGGTTCCATGACGTCCCACGAAAGCTCCTCGAAGATGAGCCAGTAGAGACCGTACATCTGCACCCCGAGCCCCGTAGTGAACAGCGCCAGCATCCTCTTGGCGCGCGACTCAGCGCGGCCGCGCGCCTCAGACAACTCGGCCTCGAGGGGCTCGAGGTCGGCTAGAGTGGCCTCCATCTTGCGCTCGATCGCCGACATGTCCACGTGAGATCCAGGGAGGAGGCTCATGACCTGCTCGGCCAGTTCCTTGGGTCTCAGGTAAACGATATCGCCATGGCGAAAGAGGATACCGCAGCTCTGCATGGCGTCCACCAGCGCATCGGCCTCGGCCCTGTCCTCGGTGATGCGCTGCTGCAGAATGACATCGACCACCGTGTTTATCGACACCGTGGGATCCTCCTCCGCGAGGCTCTTGAGCTCGGCTCGCAGCTGCAATACCGATGTCTGCCGGAGGAGCTCACGGGCCGCCGCGATAGCCCGCTCGTCCGAGGGACTGAGCACGCTGGAGCCGCCGACTGCCAATGACGCGTCGCCAGTGGGGGCCGAGGATGACGTGAACGCAAAGACCGGCGACCCTCGGCCTAGGCTCTGGGATAGGGGGGGCACGGGTGCGGGGATGGGCGTGGGTGGTGTGAGGGCGGGCAGCACGGGGTCGGGGTCGGGGACCGCAGGGTGCTACCGGGGCCGGCGCCGGGACGCGGCGTCATGGTGCGAGCCCACCTCCACTCCAACCCGACTCACCCCACGGTGAATCCCAGCAGCGGCGACGAGGGCGGCAGGCATGGCAGCTGGGGGAGCGAACCGCACCGCAAAAAAGGCGCCAAAATCGGCGGACGCCGATCGTGCCCACGTCCCTGAGGCGTCCATCCTCATCAACAGCGCGGGACGGGAGAGGCGCCGCAACATTTTCGAACGGGCCTAGCCGCGCGCCGACGGGGTGGGACGAAGTCGATGGACGGTGGTCGGGCAGGAAGGCCTTGCTGACTGCTGGCGACCCAAGCGTCCCAACAAGTGAATTGCTGGCGTCCTGCGTAAGATTGAGGCGGGTAGAGCGAGGGCGGTGGGCGAGGCGGCGAGCTTGGAACATCCTCTCATCGAGAGCGTCACTGACGGAGGACCCCATCGACGGCACTCGCGGGAGCCGAACCACCCGATCGCTGCCTCCCCGCCGCGTTCGCCGCCGACTTTTCGCGGGGACTCGCGAGTTGAGAAGAAAGGGTAAGAGGACCCACCTCGCTTTTCCTCAGGCACGCGAGCCCAGTCGCACCAGGCGAACAAACAAGAACAAGCCGTGGGCAGAGCATGAGGAGAAAGAGTCGAGGCGACTTGGGGTTGGGCAGAAGTCCAAGGAGGAGGCCCCTGCGTCGGGCGAGGCCCGGTGGAGAGGGCTGAACCCGGCCACACCGATGCCGACGGTGTCGACCACCGCGCCAGCACGTGTTCATGCCGGGGCGCCGACGGCGGCGTCGTCTTTGCCGTCGCTTCGGTCCGCCTCCAGCCTACCGCCCGGCATGGTCGAGTCCCTGCCGACGGTCGCCGTGTTTGCCTTGCTCGTCGCGGCCGTGCCGGGCGAGCGACCTGGGATGTCCATCGGGTGCACCTTGGATGCCGGCAGGACAGGCGGCACCGTTTTGACCCAGCCCATCGCCGTCCGCAGGAGCTGTTCTCGCCGCCGGACTCCTTGGGTCTCTGGACGAGCCGGCGCTCCGTGCTGTCGCCTCTCTCCTTCCCACGGCGCAGGCGGCCTTGGAACAGGGCGACAGTGGGCCCGCCGCGGCCCTCGCCGCTGTGCTCGCGGTCAACGCCGTGCTCGCCCTCTGGTGCCTCACTCTTTACTTCGGGGGTTAGGGGACGGCGCCGCATCGGCAGCCAAGTCGGCGGCAGCGTCGGCGCCGCCCTTTGGGGAGCGGACGGAAGAGTCGGCTCACTGACGCGCTCTTCCGTATTGCCTCCCCGAGCGTGGCCTCCTGACTAGGACTCTCGTTCGTCGAGGTCCGTCACCGCCGTCCACCGCCTGCTCCGCTCCCCCTCCCCAGTACTTGTCCCTCGCAGCGCTTCTACGCCGACTTTCAAAATGGACGGAGGAGGACGCGCCCGTTCCAACGGGGGGGGCGCCAGTCAGCTTGGCTTCCTCTTTGGCGACGACGCCCAGCGGGCGAGCGTTGGGGGGGCGGGAGAGGAGTCGCAGTGAGTCCCCGCGGCCCATCCCTTCGCTTCCCCACCTCGCATCGCGCTTCCGCGCACCGCAGGTCCTGCAGCAGACGGATAATCAGGAGAGACCCGCCAAGACCCATAGCTTTAAGCAGGCGGCGAGTGTGGGGGGAGGGAAGGTCGAGGCCCGCTGCCGCTCGCTTCGGCCATCGCGGCGCGCCCGCTTTGCCGCAGTGAGACGCTTCGCAGGTCCATCTAGCCGCTTGCTCGGTATTGGCCCGCGCGCGCGCGGTAGGCGTCGGGTGAGGCCCGCGCTTCTTTGTATTCAGGTGCCGTCGGCCTGCCCCCTCCCCGCCTCGAGCGGGCCTCGGGCGGACGCTCCGCTGGGAATGCCGGTACTAATATGGCTGTTGAGATTGGTCAGATCAACCGCAAGGTCGGCGCGATTCCGCGTTCGCCCGCGTCCTCTCCTTCGGGCCGCCTCCCCCAAGCTCCTCCCAAGCACAGTGCCTCACCCCCTTCCCCCGTGACCCTCTTCATTCCGCCATCTCACGCCCTGCTCACTCTCACACCCCTCACTCACGCCCCCGTCTCACGCTCCCCTCACTCTGGCCCCCTCTCCCACACCCCCCCTTGTCCATCGCACGCAGAAGACGGACTCACAGCTGAACCTTGAGTCCAAGATCAACGCAATGACGCTCCCCCAGCTGCGCGTGGCCCTTCGTGACGCCGGCCTTCAGCCGGGCGGAGGCCTCGAGGCCCTCCGCACGCGCCTCCTCGAGCACGCACACGGCGCCGCGCCCGCCCCCACGGCAGATGCTGTCTCGGCGGGTGCCTCCGCTGTCACCCGCCCTGGCGACGTCTCAGACCCCTCGGCCCTGCGTGGCAACAACTACTCCCGCCCCGACGGACAGAACGTCGGAAACTTCATCTCAGACCGGCCGTCGAGCCGAGTCATTGCGCCCCCCGGCGGTGGATCCCAGATCACCCTTGGCTGATGGACGCAGTCGAATGCACAAACGCCCCTCGTACATGGGTCGCCGCCGCCGCGCCTCCGCCGCCGCCGCCGCCACCAGTACCCCCCCACCATTCATCCCCCCCCCCACACGACTGCTAACGACCTCGCCCTCGACTCAAGTCGGCGTGTATGTAGAGTTGATGATGAAAGGAAAAACAATTTCACTCCCAGGCAGGCTCCGGTGGGACAACGACAACCTCGCGGACAAGCGTCGCCCCCACCCTGTCCGCCGCCGCCTCGCACTCCTCAATCAAGTCCCTCACATCGGCCGCTGTCGCGGTCCCTTCCCCATCCCCCGCCCCAGATGTCACGATCCAGTTGGCGTGCTCGCTAGACACGACGGCCCCCCCTCGACCAACGCCCCGCATGCCAAGCCGGTCGAGCAGCGCGCCAGCCGTCTCCCCGAACTCCGTGCCGTCGCACTTTGGGTTGTTGCGAAAGACACATCCCGCCGACGGTCGACCGAGGGGCTGCCGCTCCCGCCGCCACGCGAGGTGCTCGGCTGTCGCCGCCGCCGCGCGGCCTGGCGACGCTTCCGACGTCAGGCGAAGCAGGGCGGCCGTCACCACGGCGATGGCGTCATTCCCCGCGCCAGGCCACGTCGCAGCACGGTCGCCCCACGCGATGGCGTCCCGTGCTACCCAAGCGAGGCGGGGGGTGGTGGGAGCGCCGGTTTTGGGTACGACGACGACCTCGGCGGCGACGACAATGTCCGACCACCGCCCTCCGTGCGCACCAGCGTTGTGGCGACAGCCGGCCCCGACGCTTCCGGGGATGCCCCCAGCCCATTCGAGACCCGACCAGCCCCGCCGCGCCGCCATCCGCGCAAGGACGTCGCCCCGCACGCCTCCCCCGACCAAGACGAGGGAACCTCTCGTCTCGGTCCCCTCATGGAGGGAGCTTCCGACGTCACACCCGAGGGACCTGTCGAGGCAGGACGCCAGGTCCGCGGGCGGCGGGTCCCACTCGATGCTGCGCAGCCCCGCGGTGCTGACGACGACGCCTCGATATCCCATATCATCAAATAAAGTGTTGGAGCCGTGGCCCAGTAGCTGCGTCGAGAAGAAGGAGACGGGGACGGAGCGGAGGGCAAGTCGTTCCAAGGATGGGGGTCGGCCCGTTACGTCCACGTTCCGCCAGCTGAGGCCCGGAGTAGGGGCGAGATCGACTCACGTGGAAGGGAGCCCCGTGGACCCGGCAGGCGTCGAGAACCGCGACCAGCTCGGCGGCGCAGCCCGGTCGGGCGAGGAGGCGGGCCGGGCCGCCAACGCCCCACGATGTAAGTGGGGCCAGCGGCGCGTCACGAGCCAGCGGGGCCGCCTGAGCGAGTGCCGCGGCCAGGGATTCCCAGTCCTCGGTGGGCGACTGATGAGTCGTGAAACAAGGATGAGTCGCGTGGAGTGTCGCGCTCCGCGGCTGCGGAACGAGGGCTGCGAAGAGTCTCCAGCGACCGCGGCGCGTCGCGGCCGTCTTCGATGATGGCCATGAAGGCACCGTCGACGGCAGAGCCGTCGCGGACGCCATTGGCGGTCGTGCGGGAGGTGTGCCGTCCAGAACGATTCAATCCATCAGTCTCGCCAGCACCCGGGTCCGGGTCCGCCGATTCCTGCCCCACAGCCTTCGAGTGCCCGCCCATGGCTCCCCCCGCTGTGCGCCCGCCGCCCGTCGCCCAAAGGAGACATCACCGCTCGTCCAGGAAGCACTGGGCTACCGCCATGTCCTCCGGGGTCGTCACCTTGATGTTGGAGTAGTCGCCCGGAGTGATCTTGACCGGTTGCCCCAAGGCCTCGACAATTGACACGTCATCCGTCACAGCAAGGCTCTCAGCAGCCACGTGCTCGAACCCGCGGAGGAGGAGATCGGGCCGGATGCACTGCGGCGTCTGAATATCCCAGAGCACCGACCGATCGAGGGTCTTGATCACCATCCCGTCGGCGCCAACCTCCTTGATGGTGGGCTTAACTGGGACGGCGAGAACTGCGGCGCCGTGCTCGGCCGCGTCGACGAGGCACCGGCGCACGTCGGCGGCCAGGACGAGCGGGCGCGCCGAATCGTGCACGGCGACCACAGTCGCATCCTCGCGCGAGGCACGGAGGCCGCTGAGAACCGAGTCCTGACGCTCGTCCCCTGGAGGCGCGAAGACGAGTGGCACGTCGCGGGGCAGCGTCACAGACGTGAAGATGTCGCGGTACTCGGGGGCGCACACGACGACCACCTCGCCAACCTCGGGCATCCCGGCGAGCTCGATGAGGGACCAGGTTGCGATTGGGCGACCGCGGAGGTCCAGGTACTGCTTGGGCATTGACGCCTTCATCCGCTTGCCGACGCCCCCTGACAGCAGGATGACCGAGACTGAGCCGGGCGCCACCGCGCGGAGTGCGGCGGCGACGCGCAGCGAGGACGTATGACGTCCCACGAGACCCAAACCTGTTGCACCACGGAGCAGGGGCGCGGATGACGGAGACGTCTGCATGACAGGAGAGGGGGCGGGTTGCATCATCGCGACCCTCCGCACCAAGGGCCGCGCCGGTCGTTGAGAACGCTCGACAACTTTCCACCCTATCATAATCCCGCTCACCAATCGGACCCGCGCGACGTGAGCCTCCCCTGCGGCGAGGTAGGGAGCCCAGCGGGCCGAGACCACTCCGACACGGACAGGCCGACCCGGACAGACCGACCCGGCCAGCAGTGAGGTCGCGGCCATCGCCGTCGCCGCACGAGGTGAGCGCGGATAGCGCTGGTGCTTCGGGGGAGGGGGGGATCGTGTTTTCCGCTCGGCGGCTCGAGTGAGCTCCGACGACACCAGGCCTTTCCCTGGAGGTCGGGGTCGGGCAGTCGCGCCCAGGTCCGCTGTCAGATCGCTGCTCCCACTGTCGCTATCAGCACTCAACACACGCGCCGACGCGTCCCCAATAAAAGAAACGGCTAACCGCCCTCCTCTCTCTCACCTCTTCCTTTCTCGAGCGGGCTGTCGACTGGCAGCGGCGTCAGAAACGCGGCGCTTAGCGAGCGAGGGAGCTCGGGCGCAGACGGCGCTGCCCCCTCCCCCCCCCCGACTCTGACCTTGCTGTGGTCCTCCTGTCCCCCCTCCCCGAGCATCACCTCGACGGCCGACCGATTGGGTGGGTGCTGCAGCGCCCTCCCTGCCCCGAGGGCCCGCGCCGGGGGGCCGCCCGCGACCCCGGCCCCGTTAACCCTGGAGCCAGTCGAGAGGCGCCCGACAGGATTTTCGCTCTCGACAGTGCTGGCACGGCCGCCGCGGCGCGGCGACGGTGATCCCACGGAAAAGGGGAGAAGGTAGGGGCTCGGGTCGTCAGCGGCCCGGCTCGTCGGCGCCGGGCCCGACGTGAGCGGCGCCGAGGCTCCTGTAACGCTCGATCCGTCACTCGTTCCAGCGAGGGGCGGCCGCTGAGGCGGCTGCTCCGTCGGGGCAGCGACGGCGGCATTTCCGTCGGCGGGGACAACGCCGACGACACGGACCCGCCCCGCGGGGTCAGATCTTACAGGGTCGGTGATGACGACGCCTGAGCCTTTCCGCAGACTCGACGAGAGGCTCAGGCGGCCCACTCCGTGCGAGCCGTCGGTGCCGGCGGGCTTCGGGCCTTGCGGAGAGGGTGGCGCCGCCTGCAACCCGACGGAGGTTGCGCGGACGAGGCGGGCAGGCAGGCGGCCCTCGCCCTCACCCAAGCCAACTTGAGCCAGAGGGCACGGTGCTGCTGGCTCGCCCTCGTTGCCTCGGTCCCCCTCCCCGTCCTCATCGACCCAAGGGTCGATCGAACCGTCGGGCGAAGGCTCCCCCGTTGCCACCTTCCCCGCCTCCTCCACTCCGATAACCTCGCTGATGGATGGGAGCGACGGGCAGGCCCGCGATGCGAGTACGAGAGAGCCCGACCGGGCGAGCGCAGAGCCAGGGATAGCGGCCGCTTGCGACGACGACTGGGCCGGCTCAACCGCGACGAGTGCGACATCAGAGTCTGGCGCCAACGGCAGAGGGGTCGACTCCACCCTCTCCTCGGCTCTCGCGGAGGCCTTAGAGCGTTCGAGGGACGACCGGCGCAGCATATCCCCTAGGGTCATGCCCGCGGTAAAGTGCACAACGGTAGCTCCGAGGGCCGCGGGGTCGGACGCGGGTGGCAGGGCCGGGACAACGCGACATGGGCCGCTGAGGACGCGCGGCAAGCTCCCCTGGGGCGGCAGAGCCGGCCGGAAGGAGCCCGAGGCCGAACCAGTCGTCGAGGGCGACCCTCCGCCGTCACCCAAGCCCGTGATGTCGTGCGTGCGCGAGTCCCCAACGAGGGCTCGGGCGAAAGTGGAGGACTCCAGTCGGTCCTTGTCCGCTCGGCCGCTCAACGAGACCCGACGCGATTCAGTGATGCCGCCGTCGTCGTCGACGGGCTGTTCCGCCGTTGGCAACAGCGGGGTGCCACCTACGACGACGATGCGTGTGCGCGGCGGCCACAGACACGATGAGGGAGGGGGGGGCGTTACGGTCGCGGCGACCGCCGAGGCCCGGCACAGCGCGGCATCGGCGATGTCAGCGTCGTCGGCGTGATCAGCGCAAAGAAAATCTCCCGCCGGGATCTCAGCCAGCGGCGGGGGAAGCGCAGGCGACATCGTCGCTGCGACAGCGGACGGGGCATCGCCCACCTCCCTCACCTCCTCCTCCTCCCCCGGAGGAGGAGGAGGTGAGGGAGCGAGGAGGAGCGGGGTCATCGCCGCCGTCGCGACATCGTCGTTGCCGTCGAATGTGTCACCCAATAGACCAGACCGACCCCCCCCCCCGCACCCCCCCCCCCCCCCCCCCGGGCCCGTGACTCTCCTCCAGAGCTCCCACATGAGCCAACCGTACCCCCCAGCCACGGCCGCCACGGTCAGCCCCGCCGCAGCGGCCAAGACGTCCCCCCCCGCAACCCGCGCCGACTGGGCAGCTGACGCGCCCGCCGCCAGGGCCCCGAGGCCGCTCGCGATGGCAGCCGTCGCCAAAGCGCCGACCGACAAATAGCGTGCCCCGCCGTGTGGGGCCAGGTCCGTCCCAGTGACGCGCACGTCAGCCGCGAGTCCGGCGAGTGCCACGAGGACGGGCGGCAGGGCCACAGCCTGGGCGAGGTTGAGCCCCTGGAGGAAGACGTCGACGCAACCCCCACTGGCGTCCTCGACCGGTGGGCACGCGACGGCAAGTAATAGGGCGGGGCCAATGGACGCGGCGCGAACGATGAGGGCCCGATGAGGCGTGCTGAGCCGGACGCCCAGCAGACCGCAGAGGATGGCCTGACCCGCGAGGGTGCCCGCGATGGCCCCCGCCGATCCCGAGGCGGCGAGACCGACGCCCCAGACGGCTCCGAGCACAGGTCCGAGCCGTGCCGCCAGCCGCGGGCCGGCCGTCGCGAGGCCCCAGCTATCGGCGTCGTCAGCGTCGGCATCGGCCGCGGCAGCAGCAGCAAAGACGCCCACCACGGACAAATTGACGATCAGAGAAAGACCCACACTCACGGCCGTGTCGCGGGCGTGGCGATCGAGGTCAGTCCTGCGCTCGGGGTGCGCGTGGGTGTCAGCGTCAGCGCCAGCATCAGCGTCGGCGCTGGCGTCGGTTCCGGCGTCCAGGTCACCCGTCGCCCCGCCCTCAAGGTCTCCTGCGAGCACATCCCGACCTTGCCTGGCGGCCTCAGCAAGACAGCGGCGCCGGCCCTGTTCCTCGGCGGCCACGAGCTCGGAATATAGAAATGGATTATGAGGCATGACGACGGCACCGAGGGCAGCGAGCACGAGGGCGACGTCGGGGCTTCCCGGGGCCAAGGAGAGAGTGGGGACAAGAAGGCCCCGAACGAATCGTCTGCCATCGATCCCGGCGGCGAGGGGTGCGATGGCAACAAAGACGACGCCAAGCCCGCCCACAAGGCCGAGAATCGCTGCGCGAACGGCGGGCTGGGCCGCAGCATCAGCCTCGATCTGGCTTGTGGGAACGTCCGGTTCTGCAGGGGTCAGCAGGGCCTCGTCCAAGGGGGGCTCCTCCGTCGTCGCCGTCGTCCGAGCCCGCGCCCGCGCCTGCGCCCAGTTGGGAAGGCGCGCAAAGTTCGGAAGGCTTACCGTGCCCACCACGAGACCCGCGAGCGACACAGCCCCCCCCAGCAGGACTGCCGCATACGCCGAGAGGCGAGGCGGACCGAAGCCGCCCGCCACGTCTTCCGCAGCCCCGCCGTGGCCAAGAGCGGCGCCCGAGAGAAATCGGAGGGCCAGAGCCGTCCCAAGCACCGCCTGTACGTCGGCGCCGACGACGGCAACCTCGAGAGTTGCCCACAGCGCCGCCACGCCCCGTCGGCCCAGCCGGTCGCGCAGGAGCGGCGCCAGGCCCCGACCAGTCGCTACAGCGACGCGGGCCGTCTCGAGCTGCACCAGCATGCCCACAAAGGTGACGAGGGCCACGGCCCACAGCAGACGGTACCCGCTCAGAGCGCCCGCTTGCAGATCGCCTGCGGGGGAGGGGGGAGAGGTTGGGGTGGTGCAGCGTAGCAAGTGTTTAGAGCCCCCAGCAACGTCACCCTGCGCACCACTCGTCGATACTGGCTCGCTCGAGGGGGTGAAGCGGAGCCGTATCCGAGAGCGCTGGGCGAGAGACGAGGGTCGAGACGAGGGCGCACCGCTCCCCCGCTCCTCTACGGCCCAGCCAGCACGTGCCCGTCTGGCGTGACGCCCAGCGGCCTCGTCATTGACACCCCCTCCGCCTCGCCCTCGAGGTTTCCCGGATCCAAGAGCGCCACGGCCGCGAGAAGACCAGGGGATCTCACGACAGATCGCCACGCTGACCTCGCCCACGCCGGCGTTCGCGAGGCGCTCGGGACGCGTGCATGACGGCGAGGCGGTGTGAGAGGTTGGCCCGCCCTGGGGCCCTCGCTCGACGCCTGGGTTTCCGCAGCTTCGCCACTCTGCCATCGCTCGGCACCGTACATCCTCCACCTGGCATCGAGCTACGGGGGGAGCGTCGCCAACGTCTAATCGACGACGTTCTTCGAGGCGGTAAAGCGGACGAGTGAGTTCACGAGGCCGCTTTGCTGCTCCCCCTTCCGGCCCACGCCAGTCCACGCCCTGGCCAAGGATGGCGCCGGTCGGAGTCGAAGCCGGCCGTGGAGGCGACCCTCCCGGGGGAGAGAACGCCATGAAAAAGCTCGAAGGGTGAGTTGGAGGCCTGGGGTTGACGGCAGGGCCATCTTTGGCGCGATTTCGTCTTGTATCGTGCGAAAGGAGAATATGCGACATCTGCCGATGCGTGAGCCGCGGACGAGGAGCGCGGAGAACGCCGGCTGAGACGTGGCTCCCCCCTGCGCTCGGTTCGGCGTCCCACGCCCCTTATTCGGGCGTCAGTGCGTCCTGAGACGCGCTTTATGGCGAAGAGGCTTCTCGCGCGTGCCGACGTGTCCGAAATGTCCTCCGCGAGTGCGGGAGAGCCTCCGTGACGCCCTGCCGCGCCCACCACGACGTGCCACCCCCCGCTCCTTCCGGGGCATCTTTGGAACGCGACATTGACGCCCCGTGGTCCAATAGCTCTTTCATCGTGGTCATGCGCTACGGAGTGGTCCGTGCATACCCGCGGACCCCCGTTTTCTGCCGCATCGGCCGCAGCGCGGCCCGGCCTGAGGCTGACCCCGCTCTGTTGCCCTGCCGACCGACTTCGCGTCCCCCACCAACCCGCCCAAACCACCCCCCCTCTCCCCCTCGTCGGCCCACCGACAGAGCCGAGTCCGGTCAGGCCAAGCGCACAGCCTACTTTTACGATGAGTACCTGGGCAACTACACGTATGGCGGGGGTAACCCCATGCGCCCCCACCGCGTTCGCCTCACCCACTCGCTCGTCAAGGCCTACGGGGTCGACGACGCCCTCCAGGTGCGCCGTCCGCGCCGCCGCTCTTTCGAGCAGCTTACCCGATTCCACGCTGACGAGTACGTCGACTTTCTGCGGTGCGTCACGCCGGAGAACCAGGACGAGTGCCTGGCCCAGCTGAGGCGCTACAACCTCGGCCTGCCAGGCGAGGCCGACTGCCCCGTCTTCGATGGCATGTACGACTACTGCCGCACTTACTGTGGCGCCTCGGTGGACGCCGCTGCCCTGCTCGCCTCGGGGGACGCCGACCTCGCGCTCAACTGGTCGGGCGGGATGCACCATGCCAAGAAGGCCGAGGCATCAGGGTTCTGTTACCTTAACGACATCGTCCTCGCTATTCTGGAATTGCTCAAGACCCACCAGCGCGTCCTCTACGTCGACATTGACATCCACCACGGGGACGGGGTCGAGGAGGCCTTCTACCTCACTGACCGAGTTATGACGGTCAGGCGAGGGCCCTCGCTCCCACGTTTTCCCTTCTCCTCCCCTCTTCCCCTTGTCCCTCCCCCACCCCCCCACCCGTCCCCTTCTCACCCCCCTCCTATCCTCCCCTACCCCACCCCCACCCCCATCCCCACCCCCCCCCAGTCTCCATAAGTACGGCGACTTCTTCCCTGGCACCGGCGCCCTGGGTGACACGGGCCATGGCGCTGGTCGAGGCTACTCCCTTAACGGCCCCTTGCTGGAGGGCATCGACGACGCCAGCTACGCCTACATCTTCCGACCGATTCTGCGCCGGGTGATGGAGCACTATCGGCCCGGCGCCATTGTTGTGTGTGGTGGCGCTGACTCACTGTCGGGTGATCGGCTGGGGTGCTTCAACCTCAGCCTTGAGGGGCACTGCGCGTCTCTCGAGTTTTTGAAATCCTTCGGCGTTCCCATGCTCGTCCTCGGCGGCGGCGGGTACACGATGCGCAATGTGGCGCGGTGCTGGGCCTATGAGACGGGCGCCCTAGCCGACATCGCCATGCCCGATGCCATACCGGCCTCGGCGCTGAAGGAGTACAACTACTACATGGACAACGGGGGCAAGCTCCGCATCGCCACCTCGAATATGCGCAACGCCAACACGCGCGAGAATCTCGACAGAATCATTGCGACCTGCCTGCAGACGCTGTCAAGGCTGCCTCCAGCGCCAGCGGCGGGGCAGGTGCTGCGGGCGACGCCGCCCCGGGCTGATGACGAGCCTGACGAGGGGGATGGCGGCGGGATGGAGGACGAGGACGGGGATCTGGACGCGCGAGGGGGGGAGACGCGGGCGACGGCGGACGCTCGGGCAAGGAGGGACGACGAGCGCGATGGGCGGCAGGGGGGGGACGGGGAAGGCGCGGGACCGTCGGGAGAGGGTGGGGGGGTCGGGGCGGGGGGGGGAGGGGGTGGCCGGGGGGCTGCCGAGGGCGTCATTTACGACCCCAAGACGGACCCTGACTACGTGGGACCCGTCCGCCCCGCCGACCTCGCCGCTGCGCCTCCTTTTGGCGACGGCGCAACCGGGGGGGCGGCGGGAGCAGGGGCAGGATCGGGGGGCGCTGTCGCCGACGCATTGGCTCCTCCGGCAGCCGACGGCGCCGACGCGCCTGCCGCTCTGCCCCTTGCGCCCGCGCCCGCTGCCCCGGCGGCCACGGACGAGGATCTCCGTGTCGCCCCCTCCGAACCCTGACAACTGCGATGAATCGGGCGGGAGTGGGAGGGGACGCACTCGTGTGTCTTCGAACCCGCTTGTTCACTCGGTACCCCTCGCCCCCTCTCTTCCCATCTATTACCTTCTCTCCCCCCCTTTTCCCCTCACGCCGCCCATCTAATCCTTCTTGGACCGGCGGCCCTTGCTGGCCGACCGCGTCCGTGTCGTTCTGGTCTTATCAGCCGCAGTGCCCGCGAGCCACGCGCTCCCCCCCGCCACTGCCGCCGCCTTGCGCGCCGCCACAGCCTCGGCCGACGGCTTTGCCACGATCCCCGCCTTGGACGACCCCACGGGCGCCCCCTCACCCCGAGGCAACAGCCAAGTCGGCAGGCACCGGTCAAGCGCAGCCGCGCACCACTTTCCGTAGCCGGGGGCCTCCGGGAAGAGGAGGCCGACCGTGGCGACGACCATGCCAGCGAATGCAGCTACCATCGCCAACACGCCAAGGGCCTGGAGCAGGGCGGGGGGGCGGGGTGGGGGTGAGGGGGAAGGGGAGGAGGGGTGAGGGTGAGGGGGAAGGGGAGGAGGGGTGCGGGTGAGGGGAAAGTGGAGGAGGGGAGAACATGAGGAAGGGGAGAGGGGGCGACGAGGAAGGCTCGCCTCAAGATCGAATCCGTGGTGCTCGACGAGGCGGACGCCGCGGTGGGGAGTGGCGGCAGCGGCCGAGTAGCGACCGCGGGTGGCCTCGACGCGGGCGGTTTCATCGTCATCGTCTCCCGCGGCGAGGGAGTCGACGTCGTCGGCCTCGAAAACGGCCGTGACGACAAGGCTGTAGGTGTCATCCGGGGGCAGGATGGACCCCGAGGGGAGGACGGCCTCATATGTGTAGGCGAATGAGTTGCCAGGGGCGACCTCGGCGAGGGAGCCGGCGGCATCGAGATTGATGGGGATATCCTTGCCCTCGCGGTTGGTGTAGGTGAGCCGGGCGTTGAAGTAGGAGAGCTGGACGGGAACGGGACTCTCATTGACAAGCTCGGTGCGCACAAGGTTGCGGCGACCCACGCTCAAGAGGGAGGGGGTGTCCCCGGGGAAGCGGAGGTATACGCCCTCCATCGTGGGGAAGGCATTCTGCGCCACGGCACCTGCGGAGGGAAGATGAGGGGAGATGAGCAGGTCGGTCATTGTTGTTTTCTTTCGACGGCCGCGCCAGGCCACGTCGCCGGCGGGGGGGTCGAGCGGCGAGACGTCCGATCGCAAGGCGCAGAGAGATCATATCTTGCGCTGCAAGCAGACGGAATCTCCCACGGCCCGCGGTGAAAGCCGGGAGGGGGCAGCATTCCGCAGCCGCGAGCCGCCCACGCCCATGGCACTCACCTGAGGCGACCGCGAGCAGCAGCACCGCCAGGGAGAGAAGAACGAAGCGCATTTGTGGCGCCTGTTTTTCGAAGCTCTCGTCGCTGGAGCCTGGTTCGGCCCCGTTTGGCAACTTCACCTCGACCTCGGCCTCGGGCAACCCCCTCCGCGTCACTGCCCTCGGTGCAACCAAAAACGCGACCCCCCCCCTACCCACCAGGTCCAGCGAGCGCCGCGGAGCCAGGACAAGCGTGCGCCTCTTCCACGATGCTTTCGGCGATGGGCGGCCTCCAGGGCGGGAAGCAGCAACAGTCGGCGGACGAGCGTGAGGCCGCCAAGGTGCTTGGGCGCATGAACATGGACGCCCAGGTCAACATGATCCACGGGCGAGATCTCGGGGCTAGCGATGGTCGGTCGAGAACAGAGTACGAGCGACGCGATGCGTCTACGAGCGCGAGCGCGAGCGACGCAACGCCACGCATCCCTCGCGATGGCCGGCGCGAGAGACGGCCGTCGCCGTCGCCCGCCCCCCTCTGGCGGGGTATCTTCTACCGTTTTCCCGCGCCACGGCTGCAGGTGACGCAAAAATCGTAGCACGCGAATTCTTGCCCTTCGGAGAAGCGGGTCCAGCCGGCAGCCGATGACGCAGACCGGCTGCCCCGCCGCCCCGAGCCCACCCCAGTCGCTCGCCCTGACCCTACCGCCACCCCTCCCCCACCCTCGCCCAACCCACCTTCCCAACCCCAGACTGACGTCCCTGTGTCACACCAAGTGCTTCACGGCCGAGGGACCCGGCAAGTACAAGACGAGTGACCTAAGTGTGGGAGAGAACGCTTGCGTGGACAGGTGCGTGGGCAAATTTTTCGACCTGCAGAAACTCATGCAGGAGATGATGCAGCAGAACGCGGGCTCGGGGCAGGGGTAGAAAGCGGTGTGTGTGTGAGCGTGTGCGTGTGATTGGTTCTCTTAGACTAGTGACATCTCGATGGACGTCTTTGTCACCCGTCCTTCTTCTTGATGGCGGCAGCGAGGCGGGCGCGCTCGCGAGCGTCGGCGGCGGCGCGGTGGGCAGACCGCTCCAGGGCGGCCCGAGACGCGGCGGCGGCCTCCTCGGGTGTGGCGCGGCGACCCGTGAGGGCCGACCAGACCGCCATCGTTGTCGTTGTCGCCGTCGCCGCGGCGCCGACGCGCGCAAAGGCAGCAAGCCACCCAGCGCCCGGCGCGCCCGACCCCGCCCCCGGCAGGCCGAGCCGGGCCGTCGCTGCGCCTGCCTGTCCTCCCCCCCACCCCCACCCCGCCCCCCCGGCGACGCCAAGTCCATCCCCCCCGCCCCCGCCCAGCGTGACACCCGCGACACGGGACGCTGCCCACCAACACGTCGCCACCCAAGCCGACAGCAGCGCCATGGCCCCCAGGGCGCTCAACCCCACACTGGCCCGCATGGTCAAGGGGTACCGCGTCCACTCGGCCCCCTCTCCCACGTCCCCCGCGCCCTCGTCCTCCGCCGCCTTGGCCGCCCGCACCTCGCGCCACCGCCGTTCGAACTCACGCCGGCATGCTGCCACAAAGGCATCTGGGTTGTCAGGGTAGTCGGTCGCGTCGATGACGTCACCGTAGCAGACGCGAAGCGTGACACCACGACTGCCGACGGGCCGCGTCTCGTCCCCCAGCACGCGTTCCTTCCCCTCGCAGCAGTAGACTTGCACGGGGATGCCACGAGAGTGCGCCCACAGTAGGAGACCGCGCCGAAAGGGCAGGGGCTCGTCCGACCTGTTCCGGGTGCCCTCGGGGTAGAGGACGAGGCTGCGGGTGGGTGCGTCGCAAAGGTGGTCGTCGAGCCGGGCGTTGAAGGCGCCGATGTCACGCCGGGCCTCGCCCCGCCGGAAGAAAACGATGCCGCGCACAGCCATGCACGACACCATCAGCACAGGAAACACGTTAAACACCGCGGCCCTGGACAGGATCTGGGCACGCCCCTCGGTGAGGAAGATGTCGATAAAAAAGTCTCCCCAGCCGCGGTGGTCGGTGAGGTAGACGAGCTGGCTACCATATCCACGCGATGCCAGACGGCCCTCACCCACACGGCGCACGCGTGTTCCGGTGACGTCGCACGTCATGAAGCGGCTCCACTCGTACATCGTACGGCGGGGAGTATCGCGAAGGTCGATTGCGTGAATTCTAAGGGGGAGGGGGGCAAGAAAGGAGAGAGAGGTGGTCATAAGTGCGGCCAACGCGCCGCGACAGCCCCACTACCAGCGCCGGTGCCGGCTGCCCGCGCTCGTCCCAGCTCGCCTGGAAAAGATCGTCCCGATGGGCACGCTCCACCACATCGCAGTCAGCGTCGTTAGGAACTGTAGCGTCGACAGGGACGGCTCTCGACGAGACGTCGTCGTCGCCTTCGGGCCTGTTTTGCCTCCTGTCATGTTGTCCTCCCTCTCGCGTCACGGCGTGCGGTTAAAGCGAAGTCGTCTGCCCCTTATCGCCGCTTCACCTCGTTCCTTCTCCCTCTCTCTCGCGCCAATGCCCGCGTGACTGCTCGTGCATGGTGGGAGCGGACGTGAAAACTGCTCGACCACCATGGCCATTTGGAGGGCGCGGGAGGACGCGAGCACGGCGAGCCGCGAACATTCATCGTGTCATACGAGAACGCCGATGTAACAGTTGTCGCCTTCACGATTTTCAACTCTCCAAGCTCCGCGAAGGGGAGGGGTCATGGCCGCCGCTGGACCGGCGGCGACGGCGCTGGGAGCTCCTGATGGTCCCCCTCGAACGCCTCGCGCGTTCGTCGTCGTCGGCGGGGGAGTCGCCGGCGTGTGCTGTGCGCAGGAGCTCTTGACGCTGTGTCCTTACGATCGAGGCGAGGAGAACGTTGTGCACGGCTCTTTTCACTATGAACCCGTCTTCGCCGCTGTCGACCGCTGTCTCGCTATCCGCCCCCCCCCGAATCCTCGCAGTGGTGCTGGTCACCGATTCCCCCCTGTTGAAGAGCGTGACGGACCTGGAGCGCCTGTCGGACCACGTCGAGTCGTTCCGCGTCGGCGAGACATCGGTGGACGACGCCGTGGCAGCGTCGGGTGGTCGCCTCCATGTCCTCATGGGCCGGGCGACGCGACTAGAGCCTCGGCGCGTTGCTGGGCCGTGGGAGGGCTCCGGAGAGGGCGGCGGAATGGGTGACGCCGGTGGCGTGCTCGTAGTCCGCACGTCCAGAGGAGGGGGAGGGGCAGAGGAGGAGCGAGGAGGGGGAGGCGAGGAGCGCGTCGCCTACGATCGGCTCTGCGTGGCCACGGGGGCCGCCCCCCGCCCCCTCCTCGATCACCCCGGGGTCGTCACTTTGCGGGATACGGCATCGGTCGAGCGCCTCGCCGCGCGCCTGGCCAGCGCCCGCCGCGTCGCCGTCGTCGGGTCTGGCGGCGTGGCGCTCGAGCTGGTAGGCACGCTGGGAGGCGTTGACCTCTTCTGGGCCGTGCGCGGTCCCCACGTGGGAGATGCCTTCTTCGACAGCGACGCCTCCGAGTTCCTCCTGCGTCGTCTGCGGGCAGGCGGCGGGACGCCGGGGGCGAGGGCGGCCAAGCGGCCTCTGCTGGGCCGCCGCGAGGTGGGCGGTCAGCTCTCGGTACGGTCGACGGTGCCCAACCCGGGACCCTGCGCGTGCGGGCGGGCGCACGTGGCGGGAAAGCCTCGCATTCACGACGACGACAGGGGCGAGGAGATGATCACCCCTGCCACGTGGAGATCGTCGTCGCCATTGTTGTTGGCCCCGACCGAGGGCGGCCCCCGAGGTGCGGCGGTCGGGCCTCGATGGGCCGACGCCCTGGCCTCAGCGCCCGCGGCGGTCGCCGGGTCCGAGAGCGCCCTCGCGTCCGATACATCGACAAGCGGTAAGGTGGACGCCCCTGCGCCAGCACCCGGGCACGCTGCCCCCGGCGTCGTGCATCGGCGGCTCCAGCTCGAGACCCTCTGCGAAGTTGATGCAGTCGAGCCCGGCCCACCCGGCTCGGGCTTCCCGCTTCGGGTGGTCCTCCGACGGTCAGGGCCCGAGGTGGACAATGCCCCGTCGGCGTCGGCGGCGTCGTCTCTACCGCCCGCCCCCCTTGACGTCGACTTTGTCATCGCCGCCGTGGGGGTCACGCCCGACATCAGCTGGCTGCCTGATGCAATCGAGCGCTGCCCCGCCACAGGCGCCGCCCTTGTCGACGACCACGGTCGGACGTCGTTGCCCGGAGTTGCGTGTGCGGGCGACGCGTGCGCTGTTCGTCCCGACGCCGCGGGCGCCCACTGGCACCAGATGCGGCTCTGGACTCAGGCGCGTGTCCTGGGCAGGGTCGCCGCGCGGGGCCTCGCCGGGCCGCCCCACGACCCTGGGCTGGCCCTTGAGCTCTTCGCCCACACCACGGCTTTTCTCGGGCTCAAGGTCGTCCTGCTTGGCCGCTACAACGGGCAGGGGCTGCCGCCAGACACGCCCGAGGACGACCTTGTGAGCTGGTCGCGGGAGGGACCGCCTGACGGGCCGGGCGGGAGCCCCACGACCTTCAGCCGCGTTCTCCTGCTGCGTGGTCGCGTTGTCGGGTGCGTGCTGCTGGGCGAGACGGGGCTGGAGGAGGCCATGGAGAATTTGATTCTTGATGGCCTCGTCGTGGGGGACCTTTTTCCAAATATGTTGGACCCCGGGCAGGAATTGGACCACGTATTTGACTAGGTGTTCGGGCTATATACAGGGGTAAGGGTGAGGTGTTAGGGTCGGAGCATCAATTGTTGATGTTTTGTGGCGGTGATATCGTGTTGTTCCGTCTCTCCCTTGACACCGTCGCCTTCTCGTCCTCAGGTCGCGCTCTTTCGTCTTCTTGGCGCAGCCCGCCCCGCGCGCGGCGTCGCGTCCCCGACGCTCCCACAGCTGCCCCTCCGCCACAGCACAAACATGGGTATGGTGTTTTTGGGTGTGAGTCTTGTCATCGGCGCGCGTCCCCTCCAAGCTCGCACGTCGAGAACGAGCCACCCCCGACGTGGCTCAGAGCGTTCTTCTCGACGAGCGCGTGGGCCGCCGAGTATACGTAGAGCGAGGGGAAGCCTTCTACGTTGAGACCGTTGAAGTCCTTGGCGCCCGCGAGTGTGTAGGCGCCAAACGAGGGCCAGACGAGCCAGTCGCCCAGCTTGACATCGCGGGGCAGGTGCGCCCCCTTGAGTACCTGGTCCATGCCGTCGCACGTGGGTCCGAAGACGTCAGTCTTGACCATGGCGATTGCAGTGGCAGCCTCGTCCTCCTGCGAAGGTACCTCCGAGCGCACCCAAGCCGCCCCGTCGAGGCGGCGGGCGTCAACCGCGGGCGCCGCGAGGACGGCTGTCTCCCCTAGCCGCACGCCGTCATACACAGAGCAGTTGAACGAGCCGTAGAGACCGTCAGCGATGAAGAGGTGGCGCTCAGGGCGGTCCTTGCGCTGGCGCACCCCGGTGATCTGGGTGCAGAAAGTAGCTGAGTGCATGGCGAAGTACCGGCCGGGCTCAGCGATAACGCGGGGCGCGTCAGGAGCATGAGCTGGGAAGTGCTCGTCCAGCGCAGCGTTGATGGCCGCGGGAACACCGCCGAGGCTCAGGCGGCCCGTCGAGGGGTCGTAGTCGGGGGAAAAGCCGCCGCCAATGTCGAGGATTTCGAGGTTGAGCCCACGAGCGTCGGCGAGGTCGAAGACAACCTTGGCGTCGGCGATGGCCTGAGCAAAGGCCGCGGGGGCGCGCGATCCCGACCCAACGTGGAAGGCCACGCCAACCAGCGGGAGGCCGTGCTCGAGCGCGGCGTCAATGAGGCGCTCCCACTCCTCGGCAGGGGCACCATACTTGTTGCCGAGTTGGCACCGCGCCTCGGGGTCGCATGCGGCGATGCGCACAACCACACGGCACCCGGGGAAGATGGCCGCGATCTTCTCGAGCTCCTCGACACTGTCGTACGTCGTCAGATCGCAGCCGCTGCGCTGGAGGGCGCGGATCTCCGAGGGCTTCTTTCCAGGGTTAGCGTAGATTACGCGAGTCGACACGTCGACACCGGCCTTACGGGCGAGCTCGACTTCGACATTGGAGGCGCAGTCGAAACCGGCGCCAAGAGCGGCGAGGGCCTTCATCAGGCCTAGGTCGGAGAAGCACTTGACCGCGTAGTGGGGGTCGATGCGGGGGAAGGACGCGCGCCAAAAGTCCATCGTGCGTTCGACCATGCCGACGTCGATAATATAGAAGCCGTCCTCGGCCTCCGTCTCGGTCGCGAGCGTCTGGGCTGCGCGGGCCACTTCGACGGGCGTCAGCGGCGGAAGGCCGACCCGTGCGCCGAGCCGCCGGAGGACGGCCCGAAGCGGCGCTCTCGACGCGTCCCGCTCGTCAAACTGCAAACAAACGGAATATAAGTATAAATTTTGATCGGATTCGCGAGTCGCAAATGAAATTTCACGATAGAGCGCGCGGGAATGGGCGGCTGTCTGAGGCACGGAAACTCTCGGCCTCGTCGTTGGCAGAAAGGCGCTCGCCTGCTCCTCCACATCGCGGAGAGGCGCGGTGTCGGTCGAGGCGCCGAGTTGTTCGGTGATTCCTTCGCTGACGACAGAGCGCGCGTCCAGCTTGCTCTCGATGGCCGGCTCAATGCGTTCTTCCGCAAAGTTGGCCGTCAGTGCAAGGTCAAGGGCCTCCATCGCGGTGGAGAGGACCTCGGTGGGCGCAACGAGGGGCGCGAGCATCACCCTTGTGCTTGGAGTCGAGTCGATACGCCGGTGGGGGGGGCGGGGGGGAGGGAGGAGGAGATCATTGAACGAGAGTGGCAGCTCACGTGCCCCCTCGAAGACTGCCACTGCCCATGCCATTGCCGCTGCCCATGCGTCTGCCGCTGCCGAAACCGCTGCCGTTGCCGTGAGCCAGAACGTTGGCACCCGATACCTACCCTCCGGACGGCTTGGGCGGCGAGGCGGGACATCCACCAGTCCCTTCAACTAAGTGTCTGCTAGAAGGGGGAGATCTCACGTGTCTCCCACGCGGCGCCCGCCGGCGCCCACGCCCCAACTCGTCCTCGTTGTCCACGCGACTCACGCTCCGTGGTCGGCCGTGGTGGCCGAGCCGTCCTCGCTGCCTGCGACGATGTGGGGCGCCGAGTAAACGTAGACACTGGGCGTACCCGTGGGGTGGAAGCCGTTGAAGTTGGAGGCGCCCGTGAGGGTGTAGGCGCCGAAGGACGGCCAGAGGAGCCAGTCGCCCAGCTCGATCCCGCGCGGCAAGGGCGTCGCGCTGAGAACCTGGTCGAGCCCGTCGCACGTAGGTCCGAAGACGTCAGTTTCGATGGTCAAGGCGCCTTCAGTCTCGGCCGGAGCGAGCCATGCGTCGCCCTTGAGGCCCCGGCCGTCGCGCTTGGGCGTCGGGAGCACCGAAAGGTCCTTCATGACCACACCATCGTAAAAGACGCAATTGAACGACCCGTACAGTCCGTCGGCAATGAAAAGCTCTCGCTCCTTGCGCGTGGCACGTTGCCGGGTACCGATGACCTGGGTAGCGAAGATGGCGGCGTGCTGAGCGAAGAAGCGGCCAGGCTCAGCGATGACGCGGGGCGCGTCAGGAGCATGAGCTGGGAAGTGCTCGTCCAGCGCAGCGTTGATGGCCGCGGGAACATCGCCGAGGCTCAGGCGACCGGTGGTCGATTCAAAGTCCGGCATGAAGCCGCCGCCAATGTCGAGGATTTCGAGGTTGAGCCCACGAGCGTCGGCGAGGTCGAAGACAACCTTGGCGTCGGCGATGGCCTGAGCAAAGGCCGCGGGGGCGCGCGATCCCGACCCAACGTGGAAGGCCACGCCAACCAGCGGGAGGCCGTGCTCGAGCGCGGCGTCAATGAGGCGCTCCCACTCCTCGGCAGGGGCACCATACTTGTTGCCGAGTTGGCACCGCGCCTCGGGGTCGCATGCGGCGATGCGCACAACCACACGGCACCCGGGGAAGATGGCCGCGATCTTCTCGAGCTCCTCGACACTGTCGTACGTCGTCAGATCGCAGCCGCTGCGCCGCATTGCCTCAAGCTCGGACGGCTTCTTGCATGGGTTGGCGTAGATTACGCGGGTCGACACGTCTACACCAGCCCGCACCGCGAGAGCCACCTCGGTCTGGCTCGCGCAGTCGAAGCCGGCGCCCATGGCCGCCAGTGCGGTCATCAGCCCCAAGTCGGAGAAGCACTTGACCGCGTAGTGGGGGTCCACCCGAGGAAAGGACGTGCGCCAGAAGTCCATTGAGCGCTCAAGGACGCCGAGGTCGACGATGTAGAAGTCATCTTGGGCGCCGTTGTCGGCGACAAGAGCCTGGGCGGCGACGGCGATGGCAGCGGGCGTGGGCGCCGATATCCGCATGGCGCCAAAGCGCGTGAGGACGTCATCCAGGGGGCGTTCCTGGGGGCACGACTCCGAGAGGGCAGCAGCGGAGGCAGGAGCTGTCGGCTCCGGGAGGTACAAGGGTGTCTCGACTCGTTCAGGCGGCGACGCGCGGGCCTCGCGGAGGCCCGAAGTTGTTGAGCCCGAATCGGCGTCGGATCCTCCCTCCTCAAGGGAGAGAGCATCCCCCACGGCGCTGTCGTCCCTCACAAGACGAAGGAAGAGGAGGCGCCCGCCCGCGGCGAGATGGGTCTCATCAGCTGACTCAACCGAGTAGCCCGCGGGGGGCATGAAGGCCGGGCCGAGGTCAGGGGCAGACCCATCATCCTTAACGAGGCCAAGGGAGAGGGCGTCCCATGCCGCAGCGGTGTCGGCGTCGGTCGTGATGGCCGCCACCATGCGCATGGGAGCGTACTGCTCGGCGCAGCGGTGCATGAGTGCCACGGGGCACAGGTCCTGCGAGAGTTACGGCGCGAGAGGGAGGTAAGCTGTGGGTCGGCAGTCGTCCAGCTCGTCGGGGCCGTTCCAGTGCGCGCTGACGTGCTGTGGAAGACACGTCAGGTGACGGCAGCAGCAGCGGAGGCAGAGGCTCATTTGAAGAGATTCAAAAAACAAACGATCGTCATGGGTGCGGTTTCTGAGGCCGCTCAGAACCCAGTGCTATGTTTGCTTGGCGTAATCACGGCCGAGGTGGGGGGTGACAGGGGCTGAGGCGGGGGCGGGGGCGGGAGCGGGGGCAGGGGCAGGGGCAGCGAGGCAAAGGCAGGCAGGGAATGCGCCGCAGGACCCCCCCCCCGCAATCTCCTCCTCTCTCGCCTCGGGCCGGAAGCCTGTCGCCTCCACCGAGGCGTAGGAACAGTCTTCCTCCGGCGTGACGTGGATAGACACGAGTCCAGCCCCCAGCTTCGCCGACTCCACCCCGTTAGCCGAGTAGCCGCAGGGCCAAAAGGCGCACTCGTCCAGGGCCGATGGGGCAGGCAGGAGCCGTCTCGTGGCGGCCGTGACTGAGGGTGCCACAGGGAGGTCTGCGATATCATCAGGCTCCGCAGCCCCCTCGACGTCATAGCCGGGCTGGTAGAAGTCGCCGGTGGGGGTGAGGGCGGCGGGGGCGACCGAGTCGCAGCGGCCGCGGGAGAGGCCCGTCATGACTACCTCGGCAGCGTAGGGCGGCCGGGCGGCCAGGGACGCGGGGCCCGCAGGAGAGGCGCCGCCAGGGCACGCATCGGCGCAGAGGACGTGCCATAGGAGCTGGCCCGGCGCCTCGACGCCGAGGACGCGCTCGTCGCGCGCCCCGCCGGCGGCAGGCCCAAGGGCTGCAAGGCAACCGTCGGGGGCGAGCATCGCGTCGAGCCGCGCCACCTCGGTTGCCCACCCCCCCCCGGGGCCCCCGTAGGGCGCTGGCTGGGCGTCCGGGAACAGGTAGGAGGCGCGCGAGTAACGGATGCGACGCGGGGCGAGCCCCAAGCCAGCAGCGGCACGGACGCACACTTCCACGGCGTCGAGGAGGGTTGTAGTGCCGCACGTCTTCATGACGACGCGGTCGGCAGCGACAAATAGGGACGACTCCGAGAGAACGTAGGCGTCCTGGGCGCCCGGCGCCGCGTCGCCGCGGCGCTCGACGACGACGGTGCAACCAGCGGCGTCGCAGAGGCGGTCGACGGCGGGGCGGGAGAGGAGGCGGAGGCCAGCCGACGGGGCAAGGGGAGGGGCCCCGGGGGCGGAAAGGCCGGCAAGTCCTGAGGACGGGGCGAACCAGAGCTCGAGGCGCTTCTCACTGCCCTCGAAGGGGGGGCGGACGACTTCCGTCATGCTCGGTAGTCGGCGGAGGTCGGTGGCGGTGGCAGGAAGGAAGGAAGGGAACTAATCAAGGGTGCGAGAACGGGGAGGGCAGGGCCCGACGGCGAGGATGAGTCCGTCGACGGGGTTTGCGCACGCGTGCGCGACCGTTTTCGGCTGAGCGTGTGTCAGGAAATCCGCTTGAAGAGCTGCGGAGGGTGATGAGCAGTGGATGGGAGGTCGAAACCCAACGATCGGGGACGGAGAGTCGCGACGGCCGAACCACGACCGACGGCCGCCCTTCGGCAGCGACCTGCGCGGCGCCTCGTCGCTCCGCGCGGTGTCAGCCTGATCCAGAAGTCAGAGCTGACTGTCATCTTCTCGTCACCAACCTCGAAGGAGCGCTAGGTGGACCACGTAAATAATGGCGGCGCTCGGAACGAGAAAAGTCACCCAACCGAGCGCGTCCCCGCCCGTCTCGGTGGCTCCTCCCGTCATCGCCTGGGTGTGGAAGAGCGTCTCCGAGGAGTCCCCCCACAGGCGAAGTTCGGCGACTGGAAGCTGGACTGCGGGCGGTGGGAGGAATGGTTCGTCCTCTTCCGGCTCGCGTGGCTGTTCCGTGATAGACGACCCAACTCGCTGCAGGAGCGTCGAGTCTCCCACCACGATGACCTCGGCTCCATGCCGATAAGATCATCGCACCGAGAGGGGCGACCCGGAATGACCTCACCCCTTTCGGCCGTCGCGGGGAACGGACGGCTACCTCCGCACCCCCTACCGCCCCACCCTTTCGCCGCCACTCCGAACTCGCCCTCGTTTTCGGCTCTCAGGAGCCGACTGGAGGTCTGTTTGGAATTTCGGGGTTCTGGACCTTCACTGGGCATACAAGGAGACGGCGCGCGTGGTCGGAATGGTTGAGGGGTGGAGAGGGGGGGGCGGAGCTGAGAGGCTCCCGGGGGGTTCGAGGAGGCGGAGGAGCCGGTGAAGGCGGAGGAGGTTGGAGAGGCTGAGGAGGCTCGGAAGGCTTCGACGGCTGGACCGGTGAGGGAAGGGGGGGGGAGGGCTTGAAGGCGCCGGCGCGCGAGGGTGGGCGGAGGAGGCGGGCCGTCACTTGGCAGGCTGCGAGACGGTGGTCGGAGGAGAGGAGCCGTTGGACACCCGTGAGCCCCTTCCCGCCATAAAAACACGCCGCAACACCCCGGCGCGCCCGAGCGGCGGTCCAGACCGGACAGCCCGGTGGAGCCGGTCCTGAGGGGCGGCGGCGTCGGAGCGGTGCCCAGCCCAGGTCGCCGTTTCAGCGCGTCACGATGGAAAATGCCGGGGCTGGGGGAGCTACTCCGACGGTCATGAAGCTGTGGCGCGTGCGGAGGACCGTTTGTCAGGCGGGTGGCGGAGCAGGGAGGGTCACTGCGCCGTCGCCGTCGTCACTGCCGCCGCCCTCTTCGGGCGACCGTCGAGGGCGCTGCCGACGAAAGATTTAATCATCCGCGAAATTTCAGCTGGGAAAAACGGATAAACCGTGCTAAATGTCAGGGAGAAGCAGAGAAGATCTCGCAGGCGTTGCCGAGGCCGTAGCGCACGTATGACCCTTGCTTGAGTAACGCCGTCGCCGCTCTTCCCCACTCCGCCGACCCACCCCGTCCCATCTATCTCCCCACTTCCAGATGCTGCGAGATCGCGGCTACGAGGTCGGAGTCGAGGATCTCGGCATGTCCCTCGCGACCTTCCGTCAGACGTACGGCGATGCCCCCGACCGCGCCGACCTCGCCCTGACGGCGATGCACACTGTCGACGAGAGTGCCGTCCAGGTCCACTTCCCCTCGGACCCTCGGGTGAACTCGCAGACGCTCCAGCGTCTGTCCCAGATCATGGTCGCAGCTAATGTAGTCCACGCCATCCTCGTCGTGCCCGAGCTCCCGACGACACAGGCGGGCACGGTGCAATGTCCTCGCCCCCGTCATCGCGCCCCCCCCTCTCCCGCCTCCGTCGCGCCCCTCCCGCCCCTTCGGGTGATCCCCCCCCCCCAAGTCCCCCCCTCCGCCCCCAACCACCCCCCAGGGCGCCAAGCTGCTCCAGGAGGGGATGCTTGACCGCTACCGGTTCGAGGTGTTTCTGGAGCGCGGCGAGCAAGGGGGATAGCGGGCCGCCCAGAGGGGGGGCGGGCCTCCTCCGCGCCGCCCCGGCACCAGCCCCCCGTCCCCCGACCGCCCCCCCCGCCATCCTATTGTCGTCGCCCCCCAACCCGCCCCCCTTAACTCCCCTCAACCCTCACCTCCCCCCTTCCCCTGCCCGGACCCGCGGCGATGACAGAGCTCCTCGCCAATATCACCGAGCACGAGCTCGTGCCCAAGCACACTCGCATGTCCGCCGAGGAGAAGGCTGCCCTTCTCGCCCGCTACAAGGTTGCCGACGCCCAGCTACCGCGGATCCGGCTCGATGACCCGGTTGCCAAGTACCTGGGCCTGCAGCGGGGGGAGGTGGTGCGGATCGTCCGACGGAGTGAGACGGCGGGGAGATACGTGACCTACCGGGTATGCCTTTAGGGTGAGGGGTGGGGGGCGCGGCGCGGGGGCGGTGGCGGGAGGGGGTCGTTGATGGCGTCCGTCCCGGTGCCCTGGGCGCGCCGTCGCGGGCCGGGGTGGGAGCGGGAGGTCCCCGAGGGGAGGTCCCGGAGAGGTCCAGGAGGGGAGGTCCAGGGGAGGTCCCCGAGAACGATGCGGGGCGCTGCGTTCCGCCCCCCTCTACCGCCATCACGGAAGCCCGACCATCTTCCTTCCTCGCGGGACGGGTCGAAAGCAGCGCTCGGGGAGGAAAGACTGAGGATGGCGTCAAGAGTTCTCGTCGCGTCGGCCCCGCTGGTGGCGTCGAGGCCGACGGTGGCGCCCCGCGCTCGTGGCGAGTCTTGAGCGGCGGTGAATCTTGTGCGGCGCCAGCTGGAGCCGAGATAGAGCGCAAAGCGGCAGGACACGTCGTCTCCCCGTCCGTGCTCGGCCATTCGCGCCTTCCTTGACCTCTGCGTCTCCAATACGCACCGTATCCCGCGTCAGCGAAGCGTGCCGCCCCTCGACCTAAGTTTCGAGTCACGGCGGCCGACGGTGTGGGCGGGACGGGCGTCGGCCGCCCCTCCCGCGCGTTCTTCGGGTTCAGCGCTGTCGATGTGGGCGCAGCGATACTTTATTCGATCGACTTCGCGCTGTCTTCCCGAAAAAGCGCTCTTTTTTCCCTCCTAGATCCCCCAATGTGGCTGCCGCGGTCGCCAACTTCAGCCGTGACCCCTGGTGTGCCAGTCCCCCGCTCTGTTTGCCCCCCCGCCCCGCCCACCCTCCACCCCCCCCTGTCCCACATCCTCACTATTCCTCTCTCTCTCTCACAGCGGCCGACCGATCGACGGTCGTCGTCCGCGCCGAACCTGGCGTCAAGATGATGTGGGAAGCCCTCCGCGACGCCGTGGACGAGGAGATGGAGGCCGACCCCACTGTCTGCCTTATGGGCGAGGATGTAGGTCACTACGGCGGGTCCTACAAGGTTTCACTGGAACTGTACAAGAAATACGGCAGTTTGCGCATCCTCGACACCCCCATCTGCGAGAACGGTTTCTTGGGCATGGGCGTCGGGGCGGCGATGACGGGCCTCAGGCCAATCGTCGAAGGCATGAACATGGGTTTTCTGCTCATGGCCTTCAACCAGATCTCTAACAACTGCGGGATGCTCCACTACACGTCTGGAGGGCAGTTCAAGGTGCCCATTGTGGTGCGCGGTCCAGGCGGGGTGGGCAAGCAGCTGGGCGCCGAGCACTCACAGAGGCTCGAGTCCTACTTTCAGTCGATCCCAGGCGTGCAGCTCGTCGCCTGCTCGACGGCCGAGAACGCCAAAGGTTTGCTCAAGGCGGCCATCCGCAGCGACAACCCTGTCATCTTCTTCGAGCATGTGCTGCTGTACAATGTCAAGGGTACGCCGGGTGGCAAGGACCACGTGCAGTGCCTGGAGAAGGCAGAGGTGGCCCGCGAGGGGTCCGACGTGGCCATTTTCACCTACAGTCGCATGCGCTACACGGCCATGAGCGCTGCCGAGGAGCTCGCCAAGGAGGGCATCGACTGCGAGGTCATTGACCTCATCTCCATCAAGCCGTTCGACTTCGCCCAGATCAAAAAGAGCGTGGAAAAGTGTCGCAAGGTCATCATCGTCGAAGAGTGCATGCGCACGGGCGGGATCGGCGCTTCTCTGAGCGCCCAGATCAACGAAAAGTTTTTCTACGACCTCGACCACGAGGTGATCCGCCTGTCTTCGCAGGACGTGCCCACGGCCTATGCGGCTCAGCTCGAGGCCGACACCATCGTGCAGGTAGCCGACGTGGTCGCGGCGGGCAGGCGCATCGTTGGCGCCAAGGCAGCGGTGTGAGACGGTTTCGGGTGGTGGTGGGTTGTTGTGTCGTGCGGCGTGAGGCTTTCTCGCGTCGAATCGCAGTTTGAGACCGACCCCATCCTCGCACCGTCTCGCTGCTGTCACAGCGCCTTCTCTTCCCACTGGAGGCGTTCGGCTCCCCCCCGCTCGAGGGCGCTACCCACTCCGCTACCCGGTCGGATACCGTCGCGGCTCGTCAACACGCGGGAACGACCCTCGAGCGTGCCCAGGGCGCCCCCGCGGTGGTCGCGCCGAAGCTGCGCCAGCCGCGTGCGCATCTCTGCCACCTCCCGGTGGATCCCCACGACCGGGCGATCGTGGGCTGGGTCGGCGCCGGCAGCCTGCTGAGGGCGCCGGAGAGGCTGGCGGCCGCGCCCCCCGCTGAGCGGCGGGACTGCGTCGCCGGGCGCTGACGCCGCCGTACCCGGCAGCGCATCTCGATCGCCATCATCGTCGTCATCGGCGAGATGCCGCGTCCGTGCAGCACGCGCGTCACCGCCGCCACCACCGCTCCCCCCCAGCAGCTCCCGTGCCTCTGCCTCGGTCCTCAGCGCCTTGCGTAGATCCGCGAAGTCGGCCTGGAGCAACGCCCGCGCCCCTGCCTCGTCCCGCGCCTGTGCACGCGCCTCGGCCTCAGCGAGGCGCAGAGTCTTGTTCTCTCGCTCGATGCCATCGCGCGCCGCCCGCACGGACTCGAGCTCGCGCTGGAGTTCGGCGACGCGGGCCACGAGCCCTTGCTTACTGTGATCGGCGTCGGCATCGGCGCGGACACGCTCAACCTCGCGCTGCGCGAGGCGCGAGTCACGCTCAGCGACGTCGCGGGCCGAGGCGACAGCGAGCGCTTCGGCATCAGCTGCCCGCTTGGCCTCGGCCTCGGTGCGGCGCCGCTCGGCACGCTGCTCGGCCGCAGCCACGTGCACAGAGACTTTCAAGCGCTCCTTCTCCGCCACCTCCCGCTCGAGGTCACGGCGGAGCGACTCGATCTGGAGGCCAGCGCTCTCAGCCTCACGCTCGGCCCGTCTCCGCGCCTCAGCCTCCTCTGTCGTCGCCGCGACCTGGTCATCAAGGCGCTCTCGCATCGATTCGAGCTCATTAAGTAGACCCTCGGCCTCGCCATCCTGCTCGGCGATCTGCTCCTCCATCCGGGCGCACCGCTCACGTGCCGCCGCCGCCCGACCCCGGTCCGCCTCGGCGGCCTGGACGGCTTCGGCGCGCGCGGCCTCGGCCGCCGCCGTCGCTCGCCGCCTGTCCTCCTCGGCCGTCCCCGCCCGCCGTGTCGCCTCGGCCTCGGCGCGCTGGCACCGCGACACCTCGGCCTCCGCGCGCGCCACAGTCTCGGCCGCACGGCGTTCGGCATCGGCAGCGCCAGTCTCCGCCCGGGCGCACCGCTCCCGTAGCTCGGCGTTGGCTGACTTTTCCCGACTCGCCTCAGCCCGCGCCGCCTCGAGGGACGTCTCGGTGACGGCCAGGCGGGCCTCTGCAGCAGCAAGACGCTCCTGGGCGACGTGGAGGCTGTCCTCGACATGGCGGCCGTCGGCGAGGGCCCGGGCCGTGGCAGCTCTCTCGCGGCCCGCCTCGGCGACGGCGGCATCGCGCTCGCGTTCGGCGGCCGCCAGGCGCTCCGTGCGCTCGTTTGCCTCCATCACCCGATGATCAGCCTGCGCGATGCGCTGGGACGTATCCCCGACGGCCTCGACCACGGCGCCCACAAGCTCTCTCGCCTCGACCAGGGCCGACGACACGCCGCCCCACTCAGCCGCGGTGCCATCGACGATGCGAATTACGTCTAGCGCGTCTCGGAGAGCCTCGAACTTCTTCTTGACCGCCACCTTGACGCCATCAGGGTCGAAGTCGCGACCGTCCTGCTTGCGGGGGGGGGTTTCGGGGTCCGGCGGTTGACGGGCGATCGCACGTGAGGTGGCGGGCCCGGCGCCGAGGCAGACGAAGGGCGCGCAGGGTGGGTGATGGTTTTTTCTCGGGTATGGGTGATTTCTCGCGCGACGTCACGAGCGCGCAAGCTCATTCTCCTCGCCTTCACGCTGAGCCGCACCCCACCCGTTCCGGGAGGCATGATTTCTGGCGCCGCGACCTCGGCCGAACTCGGCCAAGGCCTCACAGGGTGCGCGAGATGTCGGCGGCACCCTCCGCCCCCCCCCGCGCGGAGATCGCTCGCGTTTACAACGCTCACGACGTGACGGGAGGACAAGAGGGCCAGCGCGGTCTCGCTCCGGCGAACTCCGGGACCTCTTGCCGAGCTTGACTGGGCTGCGCCAACAGCCGCCTCCGCGCCCCGGACCTCGTACCGTCGCAGAGGACACCTAAATCGTCCGCCATGGGGGACCGAAGCGGTCCATCGAGGCCGGACAGAGGCTGCGACACAGCTGCCAGCGGTGGCACCCCCCCTCGCGCTGGTGGCTTGGCACATGGTGAGGCGCGCGGCTGGATGCTCACTGAGGAGTCGATGCGCTCTGCCATGGACGGGTCTATGGGCGGTTTACAGCGGGAGACGTCCGCCTCCGTCAGGCGAGCGATGTATTGAGGCAAAGCGTCAGCGTCCCGCCATGGGCCATGCCATTCGTCGCCCGCGCCGCCGCTAAACCCTTCGACGACCTCGGACTCCTCGACGGCTTACGACCTCTCGACGACCCCCGCGACTCGCCCCCTTCCAGAGCCCGCAACGCCGAGGCCCACAAACGTGACGTCGAGGAGCGCCTTCGTCGTCGCGAGCTGGGCGGAGAAGCTGCAGCGGCCCGCCCCTCGGGCTCAAGCGCCAACGCCGACCTCTCGGCCGCCGGCCCCGCGCCAGCCGCGGGCGATGGCGGCCGCTCATGGCGGCTCAAGGCCCTGCGCCGGTGCCAGGAACGCGCGCGGGAGCGCTGTGTTCCACTCGAGGAGGAGGTAGCGGAGCGGTATGGGTCACTGAAGGACCTGGTGGCGGGATTGAGCGAGTCGGACATCCGGGGGGCGGGGGTGGCAGGGCGGGGGGACGGACCGGCGGCGCCCGACGGCCACCTGCGGGCAGCGCGAGGCCGGCAGCGCGAGGCCTCGCGGAGTGGAGATGGCGCCGGCGGCTCGGATCCGCGGCGGGACAGATGCCAGCGGCGAGATGGGACCCGCAACGGCCACAAGGGCGGCAGCTGTGAACTCGATCGCCAGGACCGGTGCGACGACGATCTCCGTCTCCGGCATGACTACCATGGCGGCAGTCGATCTGATCGACGGTACCGCGACTGCAACGACCACAGCTCTGGCCGCCGAGTCGACCCGACCCGGACCCGGACCTGCAGAGCAAGTGCCTTTGGCCCCGGGGATGACATCGCTCGGCTTCCCAACGGCTTCGCGTCGGATGGAACCTTGTCCGCGCGCCTCGCCACATCGCAGCGGGGGGGACGCCCTGACGCCGACGCGGCAGCTGACGCCCACGCCCTGCGGCGGCATAACGCCAACGACAACTATGGGCGCCCATCGCCGGAAGCGCCGAGCGGGTCGGCCGCGCCTTGCTTGCCCGCACCCGCGCGCGCTTTGGCTTCGTCGAGCAACCTCGACGCGGCCGCCGCCATCCGCGCCCGGCTGGCGGGGCGGGCACCCCCCCCGCCAACAACTCGCCCCCCTGCACCCACGCCCGTGCCCACCTGCCCCCCCGGCCCCACCCCCTCCCCCCCTCCCCC
>Ga0181573_10000211_pt1 | contig 60988 bp, 36 predicted proteins | sample 101ome_25_FD_148643 | JGI IMG/M metagenome (GOLD analysis project Ga0181573, IMG submission 148643) | Coastal salt marsh microbial communities from the Groves Creek Marsh, Skidaway Island, Georgia - 101409BT metaG (spades assembly) | ecosystem: Environmental > Aquatic > Marine > Intertidal zone...
GGCCGGGCCGCCGGGGGGGGCGCTCGACCCCCCCCCCCGCCCCCCCCCCCCCCCCCCCCCCCCCCCCCCCCCCCCCCCCCCCCCCCCCCCCCCCCCCCCCCCCCCCCCCCCCCCCCCCGGGGGCGCCGGGGGGGGGGGGGGGGGGGGGGGGGGGGGGGGGGGGGGAAGGGGAGAAGGATCGAGGGCGAGAGGGAGAAGGGGGAGAAGGGAAGGAGGGGGGGCGAGGGGGAGAACGAGGGGCAGAGCGGGAGGGGACACCCCATGGGAGAGCGGAGGATAGGGAGGTGGGGAGAGGATGGGGAGAGAGGGGAACGGAAGACGGGGAGGGAGGGGGAGAGGGGACGTGGAGAGGGGGAGGGGAGGGGACGGGGAGGGGGAGAGGGGACGGGGAGGGGGAGAGGGGGCGGGGAGGGGGAGAAAGGACGGGGAGGGGGAGAGAGGACGGGGTGGGGGAGAGGAAGAGGGAGAGGAAGAGAGAGGGGAGGGAGCCTCGCCGCGGATCCGCGTAGTGCACCCCGAGGAGGAGGGAGTAGTCCATCACCCCCTGGTCAGCAAGGAAGCGCGCGTCCGCACTCAGCTGCGCCCTCAGGGCGTCTCGCCACCGCGGCTCCAGCCGGAAGGTCTCGGCGAGGTCGAGGTCCTTGAGGGTGGCGCCGGGAGGGGCGCCGGACGCGCCGCCGGGCGTGAAGCGGCCGTGGGTGCTTCCCTTGAGGTCGTAGGACCGGTGGATGGGGAGGCCTCCGCTTCCACCGGGGCCGAAGAGATTGCCCATGACGACGAAGCGGGCCTTGCGGGGGCGGCGGCCGCGAAAGAGACCTTTTTTGCTAGGAGTTACCTCCCCATTGCCGCCGTCGAAGTCATCGGAGCCGCGCGTGCCCGTGTTGCCCTCGCCGTCGGCCCCGCCGCCTCTGCCGCCACCGCCCCGCCCGCCACCCCCCCCCGCTCCTCCTGCGGCGGCCCCCGCGCCTTCGGCCTCGCCCTCGCCGTCGTCGTCGCCCGCGAGGCGCACCGGACGAATGGCGCAAAGGGCGTAGAAGCGACACAGGAGCGACTCCGGGTATCGCCTGAGGTGCCGTTCGAGCGCGGGCAGCATGCGCACCAGGAGCCTCCCCTCCGCCCTGGACACCGTCTTGACGAGGAATCGCTCGTCCTGGCTGACGAAAAAGACGGCGCCGCTCTTGCCCGGCGTGCCGAGCTCGCGCAGCGCCTCGTCTCCGCAAAGGCTGGTGACGAAGGAGGCGTCGTCCACCGCGTCAAGGCCGCGGAGGCGGCTGAAGGCGCGGGGCGCCCACTCGTCGTAGCAAAATGGAAAAGAGCAGGCGTGCGGGGGGGTGGTGGGGGAGCCTCCGCGGGGGAAGACGGCGCGGCGGACCTCGTCGAAGGCGTCCGCGGGGAGTGGGGGGGGGGCGAGGTCGGCGGCGCCGGCGCGGGGGGCGTGGCGGGCATCGCGGGAGGTCAGGTGCGTCGACAAGGCGTCGGTGCCGGCGCCGGGACCGGCCGTCGCGCCCCAGCGGCCCGACCCCGAGTGGAAGAGGCCAAGCTTGAGGGCCGCGGCCAGGTCCCAACTCCGGTGCCCGCGAAACACCGTCTCGCCAGGGGGCGCGAGGCGGCCCTCACGGCCGGCACGGACGCGGTCTCTGGGTCGGGCGGCGGGGGCAGCCCCGAGCGCGGCGGCCGACCGGGGCGGAAGGGCTCGTTCCGCCACCAGAGATCCGCGTCGGTACTCGCGCACGAGGATGCGCGGGGGTCCGGCGACGACGGAGGAGAGCCCCCCCGTGGCACGCTGGGAGTTGAGCCGACGGAGGTCAGGGCTGCCGCCGTCGTGGCCACCGCGCGTCGGGCTCCGGCCGCTACCGCCGCCGCCGTCGGGTGCAAGAGGATCGTCCCCCGCCCCCCGCCGCGTCCCGCTCTCGTCACCCTCGGTCCTGCGCCCCTCTCCTCCCCCCTCTCCGCCCCCCTCGGCTGCCAGGCGACACACCCCTATGCCCTCTCTGCGCCCCGCGACCCACCACCCGTCGTACGTTGATCCGTCGCGCCACTCAAAGGTGCCCCGGCCGTGCTCTCGTCCGTGGCGCCACCTCCCGTCGTGGCGCTCCCCGCCCGCCCACACCAGGGTTCCTTCGCCGTCCATTCGGCCCTCCTTCCACCCGCCGCCTGCATGGGCGAACGTGCCCGGACGGGGGGGGGGTGCCGTGGGGACGAGGGAGGGGGGTCGGGGGGGGGAGGTAGGGAAAGAGATAGAGAGAGAGAGAGAGAGAGAAGGTGCGGCAGAGACCCCCCGTAGTGTCCACTCGCCGTAGACATTGCCGTTCATCCATCGATACCGTCCCACGCCGTGGGGCTGCCCCCGCCGCCACTGCCCGGTGTACGTGTCCCCGTTGGCGTACCGGCGCCGTCCCAGCCCCTCGCGAAGATCCCTCGCCCACCCGCCCTCGTACCACCCTCCGTCTGGGGCCTCGTGACGACCGTAGCCCTCCATCCACCCGCGGCGCCACCCGCCCTCGTAGGAGGAGCCGTCCGGCCATGTGAAGCGCCCAACGCCGTCCTTGTCGCCAAGGCTGAATTCCCCTTCGTATCGGCCTCCATCGGCCCAGGTGTAGGTGCCATCACCGTGGGGGCAGCCCTTGCGGTGGGGGGCCGCGGCGGGGCGGAGGGGAGGGTCGGCGGAGGAGGCGGGGCCGGGGCCAGCGGCGGCGGTCTCGCCAACGTCGCCGTCGTCCCTGCGGCGGGCCTCGGCCTCGGCAGCGTCAATCCATTCGCCCTCATACTCGTCCCCGTTGCGGAATCGCTTGCGCACCCACACGCATCCGGGAGTGCGCGTGGACGCGGGGCGGCGGGCGGGGGCGCCGCCGTCGCCGCGCCTGGCGACAAAGCCGCGGCCCGCGGCCGACGAGCTCTGTCCGTCGGACGCCCGCGAGGCCGCCGATGACCGCTGCACCGACGGCGCAGGGCTGGCGCTGGGGCCGAGCGAGCCCTGGCGATTATGAAGAGACGGCTTGCGAGGAAGCTTTTCGGGAAGACCAGATGATGGCTGGCGCCGAGTCCGTCGCGGCTCTCTCTGGCAGTCATCGCTCATCTTCCCTTCGCTCTCAGCGTTGGGGGTTCCCGCGAGGTTTCTTCGACTCATCGAGGCACACCACTGGGTCCACGGGGGAAAATCGAGCCCGTGTCACGACGGCGCCCGAGCCGCCGAGCTGGTGGACGCGCTGGAGAGCGCGGGGGCAAGTCCGAGGACAGCCGAGGCGGAGTGGTCGCTCTTCGAGCCCTCGCGCGGCTCAACTGAGGCAATCCCACCGACCGCGCGGCGGGAGCGCAAAGAGGAAGATAAGAAGAACTTTTATGCTCCGTCTGGCATAGAGAACCACGGAGAAAGTCACAAAGGCGAACTTACATTGGAAATGGGTGTGCCTCTCCACGTCGCGATGGACGCTTCGGTGCGGTGCGGCGACGCTTCGACGAGTGACCCCCAGCCGTTTATCTCGGTCGCGGCAGCGTGGACGCGCCCCGAGCTTGCCGCGGCCCTCGCCGCCTCTGGACCCGGCCCCGCCCTCGCCGTCGACCCTGCCATTGCCGCGAGTGTTGCCCTCCGCGCCCGTCTCGGCGCCCAGCTCGGCGCTGAGGCCGCCGACGTCTGGCTCCCGGCGCCTGCGTTCGACCATTCCCCCGCACCCGTGGTGGCCAAGGCCAAGCCCGAGGGGTCCGCCCAGCCTGGCCCCGCCGCGCCCGCCGCCTCCGCCGGCGCTGACGCCCCGCGTCCTGGCGCCACCCCCAACCCCAGCCTTCCCCCTCCCCCGCCCCCGCCCCCGCCCCCACCCCCCATGCCCCCCGCGGCCACTCTCTTGGCCCGCCGCGCCGCCGGAGCCGCCGCGCAGTCGTCCCTCTCCGCCCTCTCTGGCCGACCGGAGGTGACGGGAATGCCCGGCCTGCCGCCGCCTCTGGACACGGCGAGGGGGAGGAGGGAGCGGCAGGGGGAGGGGGAGGGCGACGGAGGATGGCAGCCGATCGCCGCGCTCGGCACCTCTCGGTCGACAGCCTCGTCGACGCCCTCCCCCCCCCCCCCCCCCCCCCCCCCCCCCCGCGGGCCCGCACGCCGCCGCCCCCCCCCCCCCCCCCCCCCGCCCCCCCCCCAGGTGGTGACGATCGACGACCGCTCCGTGCTCCTCCCCCCGCCGGGCCCCGTCGGACCGGGCGCCGACACCCGGGGGGGGCCGTCGCTCGGGACGCTCCTTCAGGCGTGGGTGGGGAACGATCCGGATCGGCCCGTGCTGACGGGGTGAGAGAAAGAGAGAGAGAGAGGGAGGGAGAGGGAGAGAGAGAGAGAACGGACTCGCTCCAGCTTCTCCCGCCAACGGGGGAGGAACCCCGAACCCCCTCACCCCCCCCCGCCGAGGAGCCCGTCGACCCACGTCGCAAGCCCCTCCCCCGCCGCTGTCGGGGCCCCCGGCCGCCCCAGCAGGACCGTCGCCCCGGGCCCGAGGGTCAGCAAGTCGTCCGCCGCAGCCCCGGCGGGCCCCGCGGCCCCCGCAGCGCCCGTCGCCCCGGCGCCCCCCCCCATCCCCGTGGCCGCCGCCGACGTCGAGGCCCCCCTCTCCACCGTCACCAGCGCCCGCCCCCGCAGCGTCCGGAGCAGCGCTCCGCCGGGGTCCGGGCCCCAGTCCCGCCAGGGGGGGGGGTCCGCCAGGCCGCCGCCGCCGCCGCGGCAGTCCGCGGCACCGCCGCCGCCTCCGTCGTCGTCTCCTCCCGGGGCCGCGGAGACGTCCCCCCGGGGCCGCGGCACCCCCAGCCCCCCCAGGAGCTCCCAGAAGTCTCCCGCCGGGATGCTGCCCCCGGAGGCGTCCACGATCGACACGCATAGGCACAGAAGGGCCCCGACGCGCTCCAGGTGTCGATCCAGGAGGGCGGAGGGGGCCAGGGGGGGGGCGGGGGCGTCCGAGGAGCCGTCGTCCCCCTCCACCGAGGGGAGCATTCGTCGGGCGAGACGCTCCCGCGCGACGTACCAGGGAGCGGCCCGAGCCTGGGCGACCATGGCGTCGGCCCGAGCGGCAGCGGCGGGGCCGAGGCCCTGGATGGGGAGCCAACGTCGGCCGCCGGCGGGGGCGCGGGGGGGGCGGGAGACACCCCCGGACCCGCCGGCCACGCCGGCCCCGCCGGCCCCACCAGCCCCGTCGGCGTCGTCGACGTCGTCGAGGGGGACGAGGTCGACCCCCACCCCGGACAAGAGGAGGTGCCGGACGACGGCGGCGGCGAGGACGGGGTCTGGGTCCCGCGGGCCAGCCCCACGGCCTCTGCGCCCGCCGCGCAGGCCGCGGCCCCCACGCCCGGCGGCGGCGCCGCGGCCACTTCCGCGGCCCCCACCTGCCTTGTCGGCCCCCGACGCCGAGTCCGCCACGGCGGCCTCGGCCAGCCAACTCCGTATGTCAGCCGTTGTGATGGCGGCCGGTCGCCAGTAGGCTCCGGGGGGTAGCACGGCCCCGGCGGCCTGGGCGGCATCTGACTTGGGGGCAGCCCGGGCGGCTGAGGCCGCGCCGGGGGCCCACAGGGCGCACCGGGCAGCGTGGCGGAGACGCGCATCAAGGAGGCCACCTCCATTCTCGCCGCAGGTCTTGGACAGGTCGGCGATGGCCCGCGATCTGCACGAGGCGCGAGGGAGGGGGTGGCGCGGTCGGCGGCGGCGGTGTAGTGTCGTTGCTGGGCGTGCCGTTGGTGGGCTCTGTCGCGCGGTAGATAGACCCGTACACGCCCCACCCGTCACTCCAATCACTTGCGAAGCGGCTCGCACGGCAGCGACACGGCGATTGTAGCTCGATTCGGCAGCGGGACGGTCTGCCGCGGCTGCCTCTTTGGCCTCCTCTCCCCCTACACCCCCCGCGCCGCCAATGGCGGGGGGAGTGAGACGACGGCGCCGAGCGGGCGACAACGCGACGACGGGGGGATTGAACTTGCCCGCGGAGCTGCCGCCGGGCGGTTGAGGAGCGGGGCAGTCGTTGGGGGGTCACTCTTTTTCGGTGGCAGGGAGCACGGAGGTGGCATTGGAGGCCTCCCTGCTGATGCGCTTGAGCCGCTATGTGCCTCCTCGCGAACAACGCGGGGTGTGAGCGACCAAGTTAAGTAGTGAGCCAGGCGAGAACAGCGTATGGCGTTTAATAGCGCTCAAAAGCGCTATTGGCGTGGCTGTGACGGGCGACGGAACGCGCGCCATTGCCGCGTTCGCCCGCCCTGCGCGCAACCTCATAACCCGTGTCTCGACCCCGCGCTTAAGTTCTCTGCTCACTCGCAACAGGAAGAGAGAGCCTAGCCGAGCCCCGAGAAGCGCTCACCGAGCGCCGTGCCGAACGCGCCGAGGCCGCTCCGAGCGAGCCACCCCGGCGCCGTTCTCCTCACCCGGCGCCGTCCACCAGGATGAGCGCCCTAGGCGGCACGAGCGGCCACGTCAATGCGTACCCACCGGGCTGCCTCGTGGGCAATTGGGCCGAGGAGCGGGAGATGCGTCAGGCCGCTCGCCCCCGCCGCCGCACTGCGAAGGACACAAGTTCGGCCCTCGATGCCACGGGTGCATCCCTCGCCAGCACGCTCAGCGCTACGTGGGCCCCGCCCGCCCAGGGCGGCCTCAATGTGGTCGACCCCCTGGCCCCGCTGACGACACGGACAACAACGTCACAAGATGCCTTCCCCCACCCTGCATCCCCTGAGAGAAAGCTTGACATGGCGCGGGTGGCGCCGCCCGCCGCCGCCCCCGCCGCGACGGCGGTCGAGGCCCGCATGGCCCACCTCCATCGGGCGCGGAATGGGAGTGGGCTGCCATTGCTCCTGCCGCTGGCCCAGGGGATCCCGACGGACCCGGCGACAGGCGCGCCCAACCCGACACTTGGCGGCGACAATGTCAGCCCCTGGGTCACCATGTCGTCATTGGCCTTCTCTGACCCCTCAGCTGGGCAAAGCAAGCCCGCGGTGCAGCGGGCCTTCGCGGACGCCAGACGACTTTGATCCATGAGGGGGGGCTGCTCCATTCTGGCTGCCATCTAGACCTGGTCCTGGGAGTCTTGTTGCGAGGTCGAAGACTGCCTTCGAGATGGACGCTCCCCCCCCCCCCCCCCCCCCCCCCCCCAACCCGTCCCCCCCCCGGCGGCGCCCCCCTCCCGACACCGCGGGCCGGCCGCGTCCCGTGCTCCCCGACCGAGGTCGAGGGGTAGAGCACCGGCGGCGGCGGCGGCGCGGTCGGCGTGGCAGGCGACGAGGCCGGAGGCAAAATGTCTCGCGGATTCATCCCGGGGACGATGGAAACCATCAATGCCGAGGTTCTGACACTGACTTATGGCAGCCTGGCGAGCAAATTCTCGCGAATATCCCGAGAGACGAGACGGCCGCTGCGTGACGCGCCCCACCCTCGCCCCACCGATGGTCAAACCCATGGATTGTATCCGTAAGCAGGTTCGTCAGCTGTGCGAAGATCTCGGCGACGCCGAAAAGGTCAACGCCGCCCTCGAGCAGGCCGGAGAAGGGATGGGTCGGCGGGCCGCTGACGAGTTCTGTGCCCAGACTGGGTGGGGCGCGTGCGGCCGCTTCCCCGACTGTCTACGGGGCGCCGCGGCGGGGCTTCGGCTCTTCCTAGGGATCGATGCCGAAGCCGCCGTGGTTGAAAGCGGCGGCGGGGGAGGCGGGGTAAACGGGGTCGCTGCCGCACTGCCCGAGGGAACGCTGCGGTGGCGCGGCGACCCTCTGTCGGCCCTTGCCGATGCGGCGGACTACCCCCCCGGGTTCGAGTCGCTCCGCTTCGCGTCGGCCCTGAGTGGCGCCGTGCGGGGCGCCCTCGCGGCGGTGGGGGCGGAGGTGTCTGTGGTTTGGGAGGCCGACACGGCGACGGGGGACGCCGAGAGCCGGCTCCGCGTGAAGCTGTTGCGGCAGCAGGGCGAGCAGGCCCCCATTGGTGACGACTGACGACGTTCGGGACGGAATCGATCAAACGGTTACCTCCACACGTTAGAGAAGAAAAGGCGTGCCCGGACCCTGCCGCCGGTGCGTCCCGCGGCGGGGAAGGTGAAGTCTCCCCCCTCCGTCCACCCCCATCCGGGGCACCTTATCGGCGGCAGTTTGTGGGGCGCCAAGAGAAGAAGGACCCGGCATGACCGCGCGAGGGCCGTCAGTGTGCCCGGCAGCCGAGAAGCGTCGCACAGGTGCAGCGCGAATGAGCACACGCAGAGGGCGAACCGGGGGGACGGGGACGGGACGTCGCCGTCGCCGCCCCCTCCTTCGCCGCAGTCGTCGGCATCTAGGCATCCCCCTGCCACGTCGTCCCATGAGTAGGGCAGGCAGGGCCGCCCCACTCGGCGTCGGTAGGCCTCGCCAGTGTAGGGGTCGCAACCGACGAAGCGCTCGACCGCGACGCCGGCCTCCTCCGCCAGGAGCATTGTGGCCTCGCCTGACCCCGCGGCAAGGTCGAGGATGGTTCCTCCCGGGTCCGCCGTAACGGCCGCGAGGGACCACGCGCCCGAAAGAAGCTCGGGCCGTCGGAGAAGTAGCCGAACAGCCTCGCGTAGGGCGCCCTCATGGGGGTTCCTGCGGGGGTCGGCGGGGTTGGGCGGTGGGCGACAGCGGCAGGCAGGCTCGGGGCCGAACGCCAACTGTGGGCGTTCGCTCGCCGATACGTGTCCCCGTGGGTCTCGTAGAAACCGTCTACCCCCTCGTCCAAGTAACCGGCCCGCACCGACGACGACGCGGAGGTGCCGCCACCGTGCGGGCCGGCGGGGGGCGGACGGGGGCGAGGCGGCACGCCGACGCAGTGGTGACGGCCCCAGCGACGATGCGGTGGCAGAGGGGTAGAAGTGCGGGAAAGGGTTTTTTGGTGTCAACTGCTGTACATGCAGCAAAAATCTGGCGGCAGGGATGTAGGGAGGCATGCTCTTATTGTGCAAACGGACGAGAAGTCAAGGAGAACGGCGACGACTCGCTGGTCTTCTGCTTGTTCCGCGACGGCCGGTGTAGCCCCCTGAAATTGAGCCGTTCCGCTCTCGAAGTGTGATGCTTCGCGGTGTACGCGCCGTGGCTTTGCGCGGGGGGCCTCCAGTCGCCCCCCCCCGTCGGAGCAGGGGCGAGGACGGAGCAGACCACCTGTCTCTGCGACGGCCGCTTTTGGGAGCTCCCATGGGCGCCGACTTTCCCACCCGACTCAAGTTCGCCAATTCCGCCGTGTTTCCACAGAGTTGAAGCGACCCGTTGCAATGTCGACCGCGGCTCGCGACGACCCAGAGACACCCTGCCTTGCCCACGAACCTGGCGCCCCCGGCTCGGCCCTCCCCCCTGTCCGCGCCGCTGCCCGGCATGCCGCCGAGGCCCACGCCGCCGCGTCTGAGGGCCGCGAGCAAGACGACCTCGACCCCCCCGCCTCCACCGCCCCCCCCCTGCTGAGCGTGGCCCCCATGATGGACTGGACGGACCCCTGGTTCCGGCACCTGTGTCGTCTGCTGAGCCGTCATGTTGTCCTCTGGACGGAGATGGTCGTCGACTCGACTGTCCTCCACGCCGACCGGCCAGAGCGCCACCTGTGGTCCCCCAAGGGGCAGTCTCCCTGCGTGCTCCAGCTGGGCGGCAGCGACCCAGAGAAACTCAGAGAGGCGGCGCGACGGGCAGGGGCACGGTGGGGCTACGACGGGGTGAATTTGAATGTGGGGTGTCCGAGCGACCGGGTGGCGGGGGCGGGGTGCTTCGGGGCGGCCCTTATGGCCGAGCGGACGCGGGTAGGCGAGTGTGTGCGCGCACTGAGCGAAGGGCTCGCGGCGGCCGAGGCCAAGGGTCCCCCGGTGCGAGGCACGGCCGAGGGAGAGGAGGCCAGATGCGGCGATGACCCCGACCACCTCGTGCGGTTCCCCCCGCTGGGTTCCCCCACCCCCGCGTCCGCCGTGAGCGTGAAGTGCCGCATCGGCGTCGACGAGCTAGATAGCTTCGAGGATCTCTGCTCTTTCGTGGAGACGGTGCGGTCGACGTCGGGGTGCACCGACTTTATCGTGCACGCTCGCAAGGCGTGGCTGGCTGGGCTCAGCCCCGCCCAGAACCGGACGGTGCCGCCCCTCCGGCACGAATGGGTTTTCGCCCTCGCGGCGCGGTACCCGGACTGCTCTTTCCACCTCAACGGAGGGGTGGGGTCGTGCCACGAGGCGGCGGCGGCGCTCGCTGTGCGGGCGGGGCCACCCGAGGACGCGAGCGCGGGCGATGACGCGGCATCTGACCGAGAGGGCTCCCTGGCGGGCGTCATGGTGGGCCGATCGGCCTACCACCAGCCGTGGCGGTGTCTCGCCGATGCTGACCGGGCCCTATACGGCGACCCCCGGGGGAACCCTTGCCGCAACCGCCGCGACCTCCTCGACCGCTATTGCGCGTGGGCCGACGCTGAGGCCGTCGGCCGCTACGGCCGTCGTGGAGTCCACGGCAAGGGGAAGAATGGGCGCCCCGCCGCCGACCAGGGGCCCGACCCCCCCGTGCGGGCCCTCGTCGCGCCCCTCCTTGGTCTCTTTGCCGGAGACCGCGGCAGCAACGGGTGGAAGAGGGCGCTCGAGGAGGTCCTCAACGCTTCCACCAAATGGCGCAAGGCCGAGATCCTTGCCGAGGAGCGCCGCCGGGCTGCCGCACGGGGACCCGAGGTCAAGCCGCCCGCGGATGAGCCCCCAGCGGGGGAGGAAATCTTCGAGGACCGGGAGCGGTACCCGCGGCAGGGTGACGATCCTGGGGGACATGACTGGGGCACTGTGGCTGGGACGGTGGCGGCGGCGCTGGCGCGGGCGGGCGTGCCCGACGAGGTTCTCGACGCGCCACCGGGGGCACACCCGTTGCCCTGGGCCGTGGCCCCGATGACGCGAGCGGCAGCGGCGGAGGAGGGCGAGGGCGATGCTCTGGCCTTGATGGAGTGGCGTGCGCGCGAGCTCGATGCCAACGTGGCTGAGGCTGACGTGACGACCGCCAGGTCAGCGGTGGCGGTCAAGGCGCGGGGCCGTCTCTACGGTGCGTGGGATGGTGGAGAGGACGATTACGACGCTGACGTCGCTGCCGACGTATTTGAGGGATCGACCCGGTCGTGGCTCCGCGGGCCACGTGTCGCGGGGCCCTACCCGCCGCCGCCAGGCGAGCGGGCCGCCGACCCGGCCCTGACAACAGGCAGCCGGGCCGTCGCCGCCCACAAGCGGACCAAGGCGTGACGGTAAAGTCGGCTGTCTATGGCGGCGAGCATTGTGCATTTGAAAACTACGAAAAAAACGCCCCATCCGCTGCCTCAGGCCCAAACGGCAACCAGCCCCCCCACAACGCTGGCCGCGAGGACGAGACACATCCCGACGACCATGCCGGTCGCCCGCTTCCCCCCCCCCAGTTTCTTGAGGACGCTCTCGGCCGTCGGGGCCGCCACCACGGCTAGGAGCATGCGCGCCGGCTTGGTCACCTGCGACCCGACCCAGGCGCCCGCGAGGACGGTTGATGCCGCAGCGGCCGTCGCGGCGAGGCCCCGTCCTGACGCCTGGGGCGCCAGCACCATCGTCTTGGCCGCCGGCGTCGCCGCCGCCGCCGCCGCTGCCCGCGCCGCCGCCCATCCCGCGGCAGGTAAGCCCAGGAACCCGTCAGTGACCCCCAGCAGAGCGTCGACAGGCGCCGCCGCCACGTTCGCCACCCATCCGCCGACGCTTGACGCGTCGATGGGGATGCCCCAAATCCACAGAAGAGCAAAGGCAGCGGTGTACCAGAGGGTGTTAAACAGTCCATAGGCTACGACGCCGGACGCGCCCAGGGAGGCCAGTCGCTTCGCCAGAGAGAGCTTGCTGGTGGCCGACTGCCCCTCGAGGCCGATGCGGCCGCGGGGGCCGTGGCCGCGCGACCGGCGGATGCGGTGGGCAGCAATCCAAGCACGGGCGTTGGCGCGGCCGGCCACGGGGCCGTCAAGTCCGAGAGCGCTGGGGTCGGGGGGGGCGCGGCGGGTGGGGAAGGGGAGGCCGTACTCGGAGAGGGCGGCTCCGGTGGGGGAGGGGGGTGGGGTGGCGGCCGCCGGGGCAGCCGCTGCCGGGGCGACGGCCGCCGGGGGGGCAGGGGCTGGCGGCTTGGGAGCCGGGGGAGGCGGAGGAGCCGGAGGGGTTGTCGCGGAGGCGGAGACGGCAGAGGCGGCCGGGGCGGCCGGGAAGGAAGTGGAAACCCCACGCCACGCCGAGACCCAAGCCCGAGCAGATGCCCGGTTGGCGTCGGCCGATGCCGTCGACACGATCGGGGCGACGCGGTCGCGGGGCATGGGAAGTCCGTACTCGGAGAGGGCTGAGCTGCCGCCAACGGTGGCCGCGGGCGCGGCGTCGCCACCGGAGGACTTGGCCGCCTTGTCGAGGACCGCCTTGCCCTCGTCCGTCGACGCGAACGCGGCAGCGGCGGTGGTGGCGGCAACGATGATGGCCGCAACGGCGCCGCCCGACGAGCGTCCCCCGCTCAAAGACGAGGCCATAGCGTCGGCGGGCGTGGCGGTCCCCTGTCGCGCGACGGGCGCGGGGGGAGCCACGGCTCGGACGGTCGGCGCCGAGGCCACGGCGGGCATCCCAAGGGAGCGGGCGCCCATGAGGCCCTCTCCGGGGACATTGGGCTTTTCTTCGGCTTTAAATGATGAAGATTGGGCGTTATTGATGTCCTTTGTCACGCGTCTGCGGAAAAATGACGGTGTTGCGTCGTGGAGGCCGCTAGTGGAACCAGGACAGTCGTCCCAGGTGCCACCCTTCTGGCTTGCCTCTCCTCGACCAATTCTTTGCCCGTCAGCGACTGATAGAGCGATCCTGGTCTTCTCACATCTCCAAGAATCACGAGAGCGGCGGCGTGGGCGGGAAGAGAGGCGGTGTGCGCGGGACGGGGGGGCGGCGTCGCGACGATGCGACGGGGCGGGCCGTGGCCTAGGGCCGTCCGAGTCGAGGCCGGATCGGCGGGGTGGCGGGCGGACGACGGGCAGCATGGGATCATCGCGCGCACAGCGCGGCGGAAGGGGAATCAAAGCTGAGGGCGCAGGACGCCAGGGGGCAGCCAGGAGCGAGTATAGCTCGGCCGACCTCGGGCTTGTCCCAGTTCGACGGGCTGACCTTCGATTCGATCACCTCCCCAAGCCCATCACCCACCCCAATCCAACACCTAGATCCGGGAAGGGTAGAGCATGACCCGCACCCGCCCCCCCAAGGAGCTAGGGGGCAGCGCTGACGAGAACTTGGCCCGCACTGCCCCACCTGCGCCGTGAGCGCGCGTCACCCGGCCCCAAATGCACCTGTACAGAGTGCCCTTCTTCACCGTCTTGGCCTTGTAGATGAAGGCGACGCGCTTGCCGAGGTAGAAGTCGGTCGCGGACTTGCACGTGACCCCGTCCAGCTTGAGGAGGGATGTGTGCGAGTGCTGGTTGACCTTGCTGCGCTTGTACCCAGTGATGGCACCGCGCACGTAGAGACGGACACGCTCGCGGGACTCACCCATGATGCGGTGGTGGTCTGCAATGCGGGGGGGGTGGGGGCAGGGTGGTTGAGTCCGGGCGGCTCAGAATGTTCCTCACGGGAGCAGGGGCGGGGCCGGTGGCGCGCAGTATGTTGACCCGCGGCGGGCCGCGTGGGCCAAGGCCGAGGCCGGGGCGGGTCCAAGGGAGGGGGGGGAGGGGGAGAGGCTCGGCGTCGCGCTTGGCGTGCTATAGCAAAGGGCCGAGACAGACGTTGGCGGAGAGGCCGTCGACATAGGCTGATGCGCCCCCTCCCGCGAAGCTCTCGAAGACTTTCGACCCAGTGCAACGCGCCGAGAAGATACAACAGAAGAGTTCAGACATCGGGCTCGAACTGCAAGACCGCAGAGGCACCAGCGAAGCGAAGCCGCCGCACGGTTTGGCTCGCGCAGAGCAAGTCGACCGCGTCTCAGTTCCACAAGTCGATGGCAGGAACGGAGCGTCGAGGGCTCGCGGACTGCGCCAAGAGAACTAAACCTCGCGGCGTTCTCGGGGAGGGCGGCGCGGAGGGGGGCACGGCTCCGAACGAAGCCCTCAGTCTGCTTCGGCGGGTCATACGCAATCCCAAGGCATGATGAAGGTACATTGCGCGACTCAGCCGCTACGAAGATCGCCGAAAAAGGCGCAGAGCGTCGGCTGAGCTTGCGAAGCCGGCCGCCGCCGGCCGCGAGAGCTGCAGAGGAACGTGATGAACGCGCGGCCCTCACGCGTGTGTTCTGTGGCTCGCCTATCGGTCGCCGGGGCGGTGAAGGACGCCGGGTGAGGTGTTGCGGCCGCACTTAGCGGTGGTCGTAACTCAACAAACACCCGAGCTCGCGCTCTTCATCGCGGCTCGACGCAAAGGCGCCACAGCGATGGACCTCAGGGCCGCTCAGCGAGGCGAGATGACGGTGTGGACCAGAGAGAAGCCGGTGGCCCGCTCCTTCTTCCCCCATCTCCTGCGGCGCGCCTTCTCGAGGCGAAGGCGCAGGTGTTCTTCGTTCTTCGCGCGCAGAGACCTCGGTTCGCCCCTTTCTCTGCTCTCTGAGTCGTCGTTGACCTTAATCTGTCACGCATTCCGCTCACTGCTCAACCCATCCCCTATCCAACCCTCTCTCCCCTCTCCCCACTCGGCTCGTTTCCACAGCGGCCCTCGCGGCGGCCCTCGCCCTCCCGCACGAGGACGAGGACGATGGGATCGATGGGCCCCCCTCGGCGCTCGGGCAGCAGGGCCACGTCCCAGTTCCCCGCGGCTTCAAGGTGCTGGTGCTCGACTCAGCTGCGCGCGACGGCGAGGAGGGGCGGGGGGCGACGGGACTGGGCCGCTCCGCGCGCCATTGCCGAGAGGGTTCCGCGCGACCGCGCCCGCCCCCCCGCCCCTCCCCCCCCGCAGTCGTGGCGCCGTTGATGTCGGTTCGCCAGCTGCGCGCCCTCGGCGTGACCCTTCATCTCACCCTTCCTCTCGACCCGAAGAGGAGGGACGCCCGGCAGCCCATCCCCGACGCCCCCGCCGTCTACATCGCCGCCCCCACGGCGGCCGCGGCGCGCGCCGTCGGCCGCGACGCCGCCCCGGCCGGCGGCAGCGCGCCCGGCGCCCCCCCCCGCCTGTACCGATCCCTCCACGTGGTGTGGACCCGGCCCTGTCCCCGTCCGGTACTCGAGCTGATGGCGGCCGAGTGCGTCCGGGGGGGCGGGGGAGGGGGGGTTCGCAGCGTCCGCGAGGCCCCGCTGGGGGTGAGGGCGGAGACGGGCCGGTGGTTCAGCCTGGGGCTGGGGGGCACCCTGCTGGCGATAGGGGACCCGCGTCCCCCCGTCGGGGGGGACGACGACCCCGCCGAGGGAGGAGGTTTCTCCGGGGACGCCGGGACAGCGGCGGCGGAAGACGATGGCTCGGCCGGCGGCGGCGGCCCGGGCCCCACGGCCGACCCCCCCGCGGCGCGGGCGCGGCGGGCGGCCGAGGGGCTCGCCCAGGCCCTGGGGTTGGCGGGGCTCGGCGGAGGCGACGCGGCGGCGGGCCCCGACGGGATCTCCGGTGCCGCCTACCGCCTGCCCGTCTTCCGCTTCCCGCGGGGAGGAGCCGCCGAGGCCGTCGCCCGCGGGGCGTGCGCCGCTGTCGCCGCCCGCGCCCGGCCGGCGCTCCGGCCGGCCGGCGGGGGAGGCCGTGGCGGCGGCGGCGGCGCCGTCCCCCTCTCCCTCCTCCCCGGTCGCACCCGACCCACCGTCGTCGTCGCCGAGCGCGAGGCCGATCTCGCCGCGGCCCTCTGTCATCCTTGGATCTACGCCCCCCTCGCCCACGAATGCTGCTCGGGGCCGCCCCCGCCGGACCCCTGGGGCGGGACAGGGGATGGGGGCCGCCCTCCCGTCCCCACCCCCGCCCCCGGGGCGCCGGGGTCGGCGTGGCCGCCCCGCGGGTGGCGCGAGGGGGGCGTGCGGCTGGGGCGGGTGTCCCCCGCGGGGGTGGCGCGGGCCGAGGGGGGCGAGGAGGCGGCAGCGGCGGCCGAGGCGGCGGCGCGGACTGCGGCGGTGGCCGGGGGTGCCGCGGCCGTCGCAGGCGCCCCCGCGCCCCTTGACCTGCCCCCCGACGCCACCGACGATCCTCTCTGGGCGGAGCTGCGGTCTCTGGAGTTCCCCGACGTGGCCGCACGACTCGAACGGGGCCTCGCCGACTATCGCAGGGACGCCGCCCTCGCCGCCCCCTCGGCCGCGGCCCAGGGCAGCGGCCCGTGCGGGGAGGGGGGGAGCGGCCTCGGCGCGGACGCCGCCCTCGCCGAGGCCGTCCGGTCGTTGCCGGCGTTGCGGCGCCGCAAGGCTCTGCTGGACAGACACACGCGGCTGGCCACGGCAGTGCTCAAGGCGGTCAAGCGACGGAGACTGGACGCGATGAGCAGCGAGGGCAACAGCCTGCGTGAGGGGGGGGAGTCGTTCCGGCGGGCGACGGAGGGGGAGCGGCTGGCGACTGAGGGGGGCGGGGGTGGCGGGTCGGGGGCAGGCGCTGCGGGGTCTCCTCCGGGAGCGCCGTGGGAGGCGCTGGCGACAGAACCCCCGCCGGACGGCGGCCCCATCTCGGCTGAGGCTGGGGCGGATCGGTGTCGCCTCCTCTTGGTGAGGGTTCTGTCGTCCCCGTCGACAGCGCGGCTCCCGACGGCGGCGGCGCTGGCTGCGGCAGCCGACGCTACGGGGTGGCCCGGGGCGCGGGCGGCTGCGGGAGCGGCCCTCCGCATCGCGAGGCGAGCCCTGGGAGGCGCCCCGGGGGCGCCGACAGGGGGTGCTGGTGCCCACGGCCACAGCCGGTCGGGGTCGGGCGCGGCGGGCGAGTGGCTGGGGACGGCGCTCGGGGGGGGTGAGGCCGGCCGGGCCGCCGCGGCCGCTGCGGGGTGGGCGGGCCGCGCCGCGGGGGTCGCCGCTGCCCGGGCCCGCCGCGCGGCCGAGGCTGGTGTCCGGGCCGCGGGTCAGCTCCTCGGGGGGGACGAGGGTGTTGCCGCCGCTGTTGCCTCGGGTGGGGGCGTCATCGCCGCTGCTGCTGGCCTCACCGACGGTGCGCTGGGGGCTGGGGGGGGCGCGACCGAGGGCGGGTCCCGTCACGGCCACGTCCGCGGGGGTCCCACAGACGATGCCGAGGCCTTCGGTGCCGCTGACCCCCTCGTCGAGCTGGGTCTCGTCCACGCCCTTCCTGCCCCCTCTGGCCACGGCGGCGTTGGTGGGGGTGCCTACGCTGGGGGGCGCGACTCCCCCGCCTTTGGGGCGTCCGTAACAGGCATGGCGGGCGGGCGCGAAGGCGCACCGTCAGGGCCGCCCGGCGACGTCGTCGTCTTCGTCGTGGGTGGGGCGTGCCCGATGGAGGCCGCCGCACTCGAGCGATGGGGCGAGGCCCGCCGCGCCCGGTGGCGCGCCCGGGGCGGCGCGGGCGCTGGCGGATTCGTCGTTCTTGGGGGGACGGAGACGGCGGGAGGATCCGACCTTCTCGGGCAGCTTGCAGAGCTGGGGCGCCGCCAGGGGTGCTCTCTGTGAGGGTGAGGAATTTGCAGGTGGCCGAGTCATGGTCTGTTCGTCGCGCGTTCAACCCTTGTCATCATCGCCTCCCCCCCCTCCCCCCCTTTTGCACCCCCCCGCCTCCCCTCCCTCCTCTAACCCCCTTTTGCGGAGCCCGCCGTGCCTGCCGCGTCCCCTTCTTCTTCGCCTCCCTGTCCCGGGCCCGTTGGCCCCGCGCGTCGGCCCGCTCTCGGGCATCGCGCTTGGGCCCCCGCTTGCTCTTGCCTCCGTTCTTGTCGTCCCTCCTGCCTCCCCCCGCGTCCCTCATGCGGGCCTTGGCGTAGATGCGACCGACCTCGCGGAGGCGGGCCGACATCGGCACGTCCTCCTGGTCGGCAGCGGCTGACGCCCTCCGTGTGGCCAGGGCCAGGGCCTTGACCTTGCGTTGCTTCTTCCGGGCGCGCGCCTCAGCGACCTTCTTGAGCGGTCTGGCGTCGATCCGCCGAAGCTCATCCTTCTCGGCCTGGATTTCCTCCAAGGTGGCTTGGGGAATGGGCCGGCGGAACCTGTCCTCGTCCTCCTCGAACCAGGCAGGGAGGTCTCCGGGGCGCTCGGTCGTGGTCCACCTGCTGTAGGCGTCGTCGAGGACGCTGCGGCGACGCACCCCACGGCCTGCGCCCGTATAGGCCCGGCGGGCCATGGCAAGAATCTCGGCCTTTGCGTCGTCGGGAAGGGCCTCGAACTCGTCCTCGCTGCTCGAGGAGGAGGCAGCATCGTCACGGCCCTGGCCCCGGCCGGCCCCATCGTCGGACCCTGAAGCATTGTCGTCAGTGCCGGAGGCGACTCCCCCGTGCCGGGGAACGGCCCGGGGGGCGTCGCGGGTCCCATAAGCAGCGCCAGAGCCGGCGACGGCCGCGCCGGCAACGCCGGCAATGTCGTCGCGGCGGGCACGCTTGGCTGGGGGGGAATTTGCCGGCCGCGGGGCAGCGTCCCGCGGGGCGTCCTGAATGTCCTCCTCCTCCTCCTCTGAGGCACTAATGTCCACCCCCGGACGAGACAGACCGGCTGCCATCGCGTCGTCGTCGTCCGAGTCTCCCGAAGTTAGCCCATCGTCGTCACCCCTAGTCGGCCCCCCTCCCGGCGCCGCCCGCAGCCACTGACGTGCCAGGGCCACGCGCTTGTGACGAGAGTCCGTCTCAGCCGGCGTCGACGCAGCGCCCGACACGATCAGCCCCCGCCCCTCGCGTGCCTCCCGCCGCGCGTCCATTTCCGGACTCCGCCGCTTGAGCCCCTTGCTCGTCCGCGCCGCCCGCCGTGCCAGCGCGTTGGCGTCGGCGTCTGCGAGAGCCGCCGCCGCGCCCTCGAGCAGCCCCCCTGCCCCCAGGCCGTCCGCCTCAGCCACGTCCCCCATCCGCGCCAGCTTCACGGGTGCCCTTTTTCCCTCCTCCCCCGCCATATGAGCGTGTTTCCCGCCCCCTTTGGCCCCCTTGGCGGCCTTCCACTTGGCCTCAACGTGGGCCCGGTCGGTCCATTCCTCGGCAAGGGCGTCCCTCTCCAGCTCCCTCTCGTCGTCACTGTCGAGGGGCTCGGCAGGAGGGCGGGGGGGCGCGCTGCCGTCGCCATCTTCGTCGTCGGAGGCGTCGAGGATATCTCCGTCGTCCTCGGAGGAGGACCCGGCGAGAAGCTCCCGCAGGCGCGCCCCTCGTGTCTCGGGGTCGTCCGACCCGGAGTCGAGGCCGGCGTCGGCCTCAGCGACGTCCACCCCCTCGGCCAGGCCTCCAAAGGCGCCCCCCAGTCGTTTCGAGGCGCCACCTTGCACGAGCCCCGCCGCTCGATCGACATCCCGAGCTGTCCGTACCCCGGCTGCCTTCAACCCGAACAGCTCCATGTCGTGGTGGTCAGCCTCGGCCTGCTTGGCTTGGGCTCTGCGCACGACGGCCCTCTTTTTGGCCTCCCTCGCCTTGCGACGCTCGCGCTTTTCCCGACGGGCGGCGGCGGCCTGGGCCTCGGCCAGGGTGCCAAGCTCCTCGGCGTCACTGCCGTCCGAGTCCGTGCTCGAGTCAGACCCTGACCCGTCGCCATCGCTATCGGCTCCGTCAGCGCGGTCGACGCGGGCGGCGGCGCGCTCCGCCTTTTGCGCTGCAGCCGCGTCCTTCCGCCATCCGTCGACACGTTTTCGGAGATACTGCCGCCACTTGAGCAGCTGCTTTAGCTCGCTACGTCCCAGGACGAGGAGGTCAGCGGCGAGGGCCCGGATCTCATCGTCGGTGGAGGGGTCCTCGCGAGCGAGGGCGGCGACGCGGATGGCCTCGGCCCACCGGCCCCGCGCCGTCCTTGGGGCACCGTCACTGCCCTTGCCCTCTCTTCCGCCGTTGTCCTCTGCGCCTTCGTCCTCCTCGTTTTCGCTCCCGACCCTGCTTGGGCCCGGGCTCGGCTCACTGCCGGGCCCGTCGAGCACGAGACGTGTCGACCGCGCGAGGTCGTCCACAGGAGCGTCGCTCAGTACGAATGCGTGCGCCGACAGGGCCCGATCGGTCGTGCCCCTAGCCGCCGCGTCGTCCTCGTACCCACCGCGGGACCGCTTCTGGGCCTTGGACCGCTCCCGCAGCAGCGACTCCGGACCACGGGAGGGGTCCGTCTCCTGATCGACATCGTCGAAGACGGTCTTGTGGTCGAGCAGGCGGGGGTCCACCCGACGGGGCCCCTTGTAGCCAAGGCACACGACGAAGATCTCGGCCGAGGTGCCGCGGGACGCCGGGGGCTTGGTTGACTCTACCCGGTCGAAGAGCTGGCCCAGGGGAAAAAGGAGGGCCGAGTATTGTTGACTGCGAAACACCTTGGTGACGAATGAGCCTCCTGGCCGGAGAAACTCGGTGGCAATCCTGAGGGACTCGAGGACCAGCCACGCCTGCCCGTATGCCTCGGAGGACCACGCGCCACCGACGTTCGGGGCGCCGTCGTGGACGACGCAGTCGACCCGGGCCGAGGACCCGCCGAGGGCATCGCGGACGCTGCGGCGTGCAGCCTCCGTCGTCAGGTCGCCGACGAGGGTGCGGACGCCGCGGATGGGGCGTATGGGGACGAGGTCGAGACCGAGGATGTTTGAGCCGGGAGGGCAGGTGGCCGCCGCCACCTGAAGCCAGCCGCCTGGCGCTGCACCGAGGTCAAGGACAGACCGTGCCGTCTCCAGAATCTTGTACTTGCGGTTGAGCTGTATCAGCTTAAACGCAGCACGGGAACGATATCTGCGGGAAGTTTGAAACGAGGAGGGGTGGTCGAGACACGGAAAAATTGTCGTGGGCGGACCCTGGGGAGCTGTTGGCGCTCGGCTTGGCGGCGGCCGCCGTGGCAGGGCGGCTCTCCGCCTCCGCGCTTCCTCTCCGGGAATCTCGAGCTCGCCCCTGCTCCTTAGCCAGACGGTAATACTTGTCTAGCCGGCCCTTGGCCAGCTTGGTCTTTTTTGCCATTGCGACAGCCTCAAGCTGTGGACAGTCCTCGCCGCGACGGCGCCAGTCCCAGTTACTGCTGCGAGGCCTGGGACGGGCTGCCGAAGGTTTGGGGGGAAGGCGCGAGCTGCTTTCCCTTCTCGAAGGCGCTGGTACGTTGGGGTTCTCAGCACTTCTCTCCCCCTCATCGGCTCGAGCGCCCTCAACCCGTCGCAGTTGTCGCCGCCGGGACCCCCGCCTCGGCGTTGGCCCAGCACCCCTCGGCCTGGGTGACGCGCGCCTCGGCCACCTCCACCGGGGCGCCCTGGGCGTCAGCGCAAGTCGCCCCCCCCCCCCCCGGGGCGCCCTGGGCGTCAGCGCAAGTCGCCCCCCCCCCCCCAGGAGCAAGCGCAATGAGCCGCGCACTGGCGAAGCCGATCGAGACAGGCGCTCCCCCCAGCGCCTCGTCCTCACCCAGGGCACCAGGCACCGAGTACTCGAGGGTCGCTTGCTCGCCCGGGGTGAGACGCCCCCCCTTGGGCCGCCAAGCGATCGACAGTCGGCCTGGGTGGGCGTGGGACGGCATCACTCGCGACGGGCCATCGCAGCTCCTGACGACAGCGTCATTTGGCACGCGTACCGAGAGGGGTAGAAGGGCAGAGATTTCGCAGCCCTCGGCTGGTGCCGCGCCTGGCTCGTCCGGGCACTCGGCCTCGAGGGTGACCGAGGTGCGCCCTCCCTCGGGCGGGGCGGGCCAGCACGACACAGCCAGGGGCAGGGGCCCCGCCCCGGCCCCAGCAGCCGGCGCCGACGCCTCGTCCCAGCGCCAACGCAACACAGCGACTGGTCCGCCCGCGGGAAAGGGCCGTCCCCCCTTGCCCCGCACAATGATTGCGCCCCCCTCGTCCCACCCCTGCTTCAGCGCATCCCGGTCAACAGCGGGGTGGCCGCGGAGCTGACTGCCCGCGGGAAGGGCCCCGGGGGGGGCGGCGAGGGTGACGGCGCCCCCAGCAGCCCGGGCAGCGTCGCGAATGAGGATCGAAAGCGTGCCGTGGCAAAGGCGCGATCCGGGAGCCGCCATGCCGTCCCGGCCCAGTCGATATGAGCAGCGCTCCTCCCACCTGGCAAGGACGGGAGCCCCGGGGCTCCGCCCCAGCTGCGCCGACGACAGGGCAGCAGCGGCGGAGGCGCTCAGCGGGGGGGGAGGGGGCGGCGTGGCGGCGGCGGCGGGCACGGCGGGGGAGGCGACAGCCTCGCCCTCGGCCCGGAGAGCGTCGGCGAGGTGGCTGCCCGCCGCCCCCACCCCCCCCGTCGCACCGAGGGCCGGCCGATGTGGAGCGCCCCCCGCGGCCCCCACCCCGGCTGCCCCCGGAGGCCCGTCCCGCGCAAGGCGCGCCGCAGCCACCCGCTCGGCCACCGTGGTCGCAGGTGCCCTCTCCCGCTCACCAGTCGGCGGCCCGTTCGGAACCAGCGGCCCTCCTGGCGGCGGAAGCGGCCCCACACCCAGCCCCGGCGCCGCCGCCGGACCGCCCCTGCCCCCGGTGCGCTTCTGCTGCTGGATTTCGAGGGCCCTCCGGCGCATCTCCCGCTTGGCCTCAGCCTGTTTCTGCCGTTCGAGTGACCGGTGGAGCCTCTCTTCCTGGGAGTCTCCCGCGAGGGCCTCGCGGCACCCCGCGACGGTGGCGTGGCCCACGCCCGCACCCGGGGATCCTGCGCCCCCGAGGCTCTCGTCGAGAGCGAGAAGCACATCAAAGGCGGCGCGGCGGACGGTGCGGGCGGGGGCGTCGGGGTCGCGGCGGTTGTCGTCAGCGCCGTCGGTGCGAAAAAGGCCCCCGGGGCGGCACGATAAGACCACCGAGGCGCAGAGGCGCACGGTGGCCAGGTCCTCGACCACGTTGGACGAAAGGGGGGTCAGCAGCACGAGGTAGAGGGGGGGGGCGGACGCGCCCCCCGCCCCGTCGCACCATCCTGCACCCGCTGAGTCGGGGCCGACCGACGTTCCTCCGTCGTCGTCACCACCCAGCGGATGAAAGACGTAGCGCAGCGAGGAGTCCTCGACGTAGGTGCGGGGGTCGGCGGTGCCGCCCCTTCCCCCGGAGGCGGCCGCGGTTTCACACTCGTCGTCCGACGCGTCGGCAGCGGAGGGCTCGGTGGCGAGGTCACCGACCCCTCCGCCAGCCGCCAGCAGGCGGGGGAATGCTCGAAGGGCGGACTCAAGGCGGTCACGCGGCATCGCCACAAATTGCCGCGCGACAAGAGCTGAGGAAAGAGAGAGGAGCGAACGCGGGCGAGTCGGGGTCGGCATTCGCACCAGACGCGAAGCAACGCGCCCGTGACCGGCTCGTTCCATGCCCCAGAGCTCGCCCGCGCCCAGTTTGGTGATTACAGCAGCGCTCAAGATTTGCGAGCCCATCGCGGCGTCGCTGTCCCGAGCCGACACGAGTGCGAGACGCTGTGGACGATGCCGCAGCGCCGCGTTGGCGTTTGCGCCCTAGAGCCCGGGCGGCGAGGGCAGTGGATTCCCTACTAGATTAGGGGGATTTCCACGTTGAGGACTCCGCGCACTGACCCGAAGAGGTGCAGGCGAACCCGAGAGCGCTCACTTGACTCAGGAATCCCAGCCGTCTTGGCATTGCCGCCGTTGAGCCAGCTGACTGTGCCCCGTGAACTCGATCATCGCTCGAAGATTGGTAGGTCGCGGACCGCGGCTGCTAATCGCGGCTGCTCTCTGCGCGTGGTCCCGTATCACCAGCTCGCAGTTCGGCAGCTGAGGCCGTCGAGGCAGTCGGCGGCCAAGGCCGTCCCCGGTCTTCGCAGCCGCCACCGCCCGTCAGAGGCCCCGCGCTGCACCATGGGCACCCGCCGTGACAAGAAGAAGAAGAAAAAGCCGAACCAGCCCGGCCACGGCGCGGCGAAGACGGCCGCCAAGCAGAGCAAGGCAGAGGCCAAGGCGCAGCGCCGAGTAGCCTCCGGCCTGGGCACGGACGAGGATGACCTCGACGCGCTCCTGGCCGCCGTGGCCCTGCAAGACGCCACTGCGAACGCCGTCACGCTTGAGGAGCTGGGCATACACCCCACCACGGGAGCACCAGCGCAGCCGAGCCCCCGCGTGTCGGCGACCCTCTGCGCCTGCATCCATGGCGTCCCTGGGACCCGCGAAGCCCGCCCCGAGCTCGTCCTTCACGGCGGTGAGTGGCACGACCCGGAGCGGGACCGCACCACTGTCTACGGGCAGACGTTTGTTTTTTGCTGTGCCCGGCGCCGGTGGCAGCGCCTCCAGACGCCAGACCCGCCCCCGCCCCGGTCGGGCCACGCCGCGGCCGTTGTGCGGTGGCCCCCGGCAGGAGCACACCCCGGATTTCTCTACGTGTGGGGGGGGGAGTTCGTGTCCCCCAACGATGCGCGCTTCCGCCACTGGAGAGATTTGTGGCGGCTCGACCTCGAGACCCGGCGGTGGGCGGGCCCCCTCCCTGGCGGCAGCAAGGGGGGGCCGTCTGCCCGGTCGGGGGCCCGGATGGCCGCTTGGGGCCGCCGCCTCGTCCTCTTTGGAGGATTCACCGACGACGGGAGTCGCGAGGCACGCTATCATCAGGATTTGTGGTGCCTCGACACGGGGGGGGGACCGGGAGCCAAGTGGATCGCTCTCGGCCACGACGGGGGGGAGGGGCGGGGGCCCTCACCACGGAGCGCTGTGGGCTTGATCGTCGTCCCGGCGGGCGGAGGGGAGCCGGCCCGCCTCTTTATTCACATGGGATACACGCGAGAGCCCGATTCGACCGACGCCGAGGTGGAGCGAGGGAAGCGAGTTTCCGGGAGGGCTTAGAAGTCGGGAAGAGGGTTGGCGTCGGCGCAGGCCGCCTCGGCCCGACGATTAAGACAACCGCATGCTCCTAGAGTCCCGCTCCCGCAGATGCCACGGTGACTGCTGGACCCTCGACCTAGACGCCGCCGCTGCCGCTGCTGGCCTGAACGAGTCCTCCCCCTCCTTGGACCCGCCCCCACCCCCGGCCCGATGGGAGCGCGTCCCCAAAGCAGGTCTCGCCCCTGCCCCCCGGTCGGGTGGGGCGTGGGCCGTCGCCGGCGCCGGTACGCCGCGCCACCGTGCCCTGCTCCTTTGCGGAACTCGCGACCGAGACGCGGGACGGGACGGAGACCTCATCGTCTCGGAAATGCTGGGAGACGCGTCCTCCTTCCACCTGGGCCGTCGACGGTGGTTCCCCCTTGACGTGCGGCCGCCACCCGTGGCTCGCGAGGGCGGGGGGGGCGGGAGGCGCGCAGGGGCCAAGAAGAAGGGGGGCGTTGGGCACTCCAGGGCGGAAGGGGGTGACGGCGCTCCCGAGCCGCCGCTGGCGGAGGTCCAGCCGGTGGAACCATCCGCCGGACCCAAGCCAGACCCGACTGAGGAGTCTGGCCGTCCTCCTCCTCCCCCAGGGGCCGAACGGGCGGCCGTGGTCATCCAGTCGCGGTGGCGGGGCAGTGTAGTGCGGCGGGCATACAAGGCCTACAGGGTCGGTGGGGTCCTGTCGGAGCTGCTCTATTCGCCCGCGTCGTGGGGCGTAGTGGCCGACTCGGACTATCCCCGGCCCCGAGGCCGACTCGGCAGCCTGGCGGTGGTGGCCCCCCGGCCCGTCGCTGGCGGGGGCAAGGGCCGGGCGGAGGACCTGTGGCTGTGGGGCGGGGTGGTGGAGGCGGGCGGAGCCGGAGAGACAAGCCGTGAGGTGGCCCTGGACGACCTGTGGCGGTGCTGCCCGGACAAGGCGGACGGGTGGGAGCTGGTGGCGGCCACCACCGTGGGGGTTGATCAGCTGGAGGGGGACGGTGACTCGGTGGACACCCGCAGGTCGTCGTCCGACGGCGAGGGGGACGACCTCGATCGACTGCCCAAGTTTGTAGCTGCCAAGGCGGCTGGGGAGTGAATGCTATACTGCCCCCTCATGGCCAATCATGACTCCACCGCTCCTCTCCACCCCGTCCACACGTGCACGCTGCGGTCGTAGAAGGAGCACGACGCGACCATGGTCCCAGTTGCATGCCACGAGCAGCCGTACGACAACGCCTCTCCCCCCTGCCGCCGGTGGGCGCGCACCACGGCCAGACCGGTATTGGCGTCGGCATCAGCGTTATCCTCGTCGTCACACCCAGACAGCACACAGACGACCGTGCCCGCCCGCATGGCTGCAGCGAGGAGGACGTCTCCCCGCAATGGGTGCCACCGTGCCCGCCACACTCCCCCTCCAAGGGCAAGCTCGGCAACGAGGCGCGGGGGCGCCCCCTCGTCCATAGGCCGCACGTCCCAGACCCGTAGGTGGTCATCGTATGATCCTGTCGCCAGGAGCCACGGCCGGGCGGACCCTGGCTCGGCGCAGCAGACGCCGGCGCCGTGGGCGGTGACCCCAGGGGATGCGCGGTGCGGCGGGCCCGACCGCCACTCGAGTGGGGGAGGAGATGGAGAGCTGCTCTCGGCGCAGCCCTCGCCGTTACGGCCCCCGTCGCTCTCCCCCTCGCCCACGAGCCAGGCGCAGAGGCGGCCATCATCGCCCCCCGTCCAGAGGCGCCCCCGCCGGTGACTGCACCACGCCACTGTCCAGCACTCAACAGCCCCCTCTCCCGTGGGGCTGGGATGAGCCATCCACCGTCGATCAATGCGGAGTGGCACCGCAGAGCCCGCAGCCAACTCTTGTTCCTCAGGCACCGACAGGACGACGGCACGGCCGCATGACAGGGCGGCTGCAAGGCGACGCAGGGGGCCCGGCTCCCACGCCACCGTGACCACCATCGTGGAAGGGCGGGGGGACGGCGTGTCGTCGCCACCATTACCGCGTCCGTCATCACTGCCGCTGTCCAATTTGTCGGCGGGCGCCGCGAGGGGTGGGGACACGGCCAGCAGCTTTGTAGCTGTTGCGGCCGACCCCCCTCCCCCCTCGTCCCGGCCGACCCACCAGACGGCAACGCAGCCATCGGCAAGGCCCACAGCGATCGGAGCCCCGCTAGCCGACAGGGCACACACCCTCCACATTTCTGTGGGCGGTCCCGTAGGGGCCCAGCGGGCGTCGAACACCCCGGGCAGACGGGCAGCGTCTGGGCGGGCAGCCCCATAGGACACGTCGGGCCCTGCAGTTGGCAGTGACGCCGCGCCACGGGCCGCACGGCGGGCCCGTCGGTGGGCACGAGCCTTGCCAGGGTCGTCCTTGGTGTCGCCTTCGTCAACGTCGTCCCCGAGGTCACTGTTGTCGGGGTCGCCGGCATCGCGGCAGGTGGGGCGTGGGTTCGCCACGTTGCTACCGGCCTCGGCACCAGTCGTCGGGTCGATTTCCTCGTCTTCATCATCATTTATAGGGGAACTGAGAGGAGACTGAGATTTAAAAAAGTATTTAAGATCGAGTGAGCATATAGAGAGATACAGAAAAGGGGGGAAACACGTATTCGGCGGTGGACGGACACGACAGAGCGACGGCCCGCCGGCCTTTCACAGCACGAGGAGCGCATTGCTCCACTCGAGCTCGCCGTTGCATCATAGAATCTCAGCGCACCCACTCGCTCTTCGCGATTCGCGTCGAGCTGGTAGCATCCGACGGCGAGCAGGTCGATGAGGCCTGAGGCCGCGGGCGCCCACTCAGCCACGCACGACGTGAGCGGGGCGACGGCGCTGGCATGGACGCGAGGCGTCGGGAGTGCCACGTCGTCACCGGACAGCGCGATCACGCCGCCGCGCCGGTCGCACGGGAATGGGGGGGACCGAGGGGGGGGTATAGTGCTCGATAGCTCGGTTCAGGATCTCTATTCTCGGCTTGGATCCAGCCTTTCCGCCGCCACCGCCAGCAACGTCGTGTCGAGCGTGGCCAGGACCAGTCTACTCGCCGGTCGCCGCAGCGCGCTCACCCCACCCCCGCCCAGTTGCCGCGGGCCGTGCGGTCCCGCGCGCAGCAGTGCAACGGCCACCGTTACATTGTCGGTGCTCCCCCGTGCCACCGTCGCCTCGCGTGCCAGTGCCCGCGAGCAGGCAGTTGCGTCCCAAGCCGCCGCGGCCCCCATCGGGATCGAGGGGTCCCCGCGCAGTGAGATGCGGGCGTGCTCGAGCGCCCTCTGCGTGGGCATCACGTCCCAGAGTCCGTCGCAAGCCGCAATGAGAAAGTCATGGTCGTCCGAGAGGGAGATGGCGCGCACCTCAGGCTCCCCAAGGATGACCCCTCCGCTATGGCCGCCCTCACGCTTCTCATCCAGGCCCCAGTCGCCGAGGGCGCGGGTCACACCGAGGTGACCGTTGAGAAATCCCTCGGGGCAGACGCGGGCACCGGCCGCAAGAACCCGGGCCCGCTCGCCAGGCGTCGATGGTTTGTGGTCGCGGGTGACACAGACGGGTCGGCCCCGGCGGGACAGGACGGCGCGGCAGTCGCCCGAGTTGGCGACCCTGTTGCCGTCACGGAGCGAAGAGAGAGAGAGAGATCGAAAGAGAAAGGTAAATGGAAAGGGAGAGAGAGAGAGATAGATAGATAGATCGGGAGAGAGATAGAGAGAGAGAGAGAAAGAGCGAACGGGATCGCGGGGAGCGAGAGACAGAGAGAGGGTTGAGGTGAGAGAGACGGAGGGCATGGCCCGCTCAGGCACTCCTCGCCAGAGCACGTCATTGTGGATGACGGCCACCAGCGCCGTGGTCCCTGCCGTGGGCGACACGGTGTCGTCCCGGCTGGGCCCCTCTCCCTCATTCTCCCCAACCTCTCGGTCCTCACGCCGCAGACCCAGCTGCCGTCGCCGTAGCCCCTCATCTGTGGCAGCGAAGGCTTGCAGTAGAGCCCCCCCCACGTCGCCCGCGGCCCACTCAGGAGATCGCGCGAGCAGGGCTGGGAGCACGGCGGCGGCGTAGCCCGCAGCGCCCTCGCCGCCGTGCCCGTCGAACACGGCGAGGAGGCAGCGGGGGGCAGGATCGACGGGGCATGAGAGCGGAGATGGGGGCGTCGGGGGAGGATTGAGGGTCAGTGCAAGGACGGACGAGGAGGGGGGCGAGGGCAGCGGGGACCGCGCCCCGCTCCGCCACACGCGGGGGGGGGACTGGGCCTCGACGTCGGCGTCGACCGCGGCGGCGGCGTGGGCGCTGTTGGCGTCGCCGGCGGCGGCGGCGGACGACGGCGTCGCGAGGGCTTCGAGGTCGGGGACCAACACGACGCTGTCCTCCATCGCTGTTCGGCCTCCCAACTCGTGCCATGCGCCCAATAGGACGGTAGGCGGCGGGCGTCGGGGGGAAAGAAGGCCGTGGGGCACGGGGTGGAGCACAGAGGCGCCACCCGAGGTCGTGCCACGTCGGCCAGGCCAGCCCGTCGTCGACCCCGAGGGGGTCGACGACGGGCCCGCACTCGCGCCGCTGGCTCCTCGCTCGGACAACGCGGCGAGTGCCGTCGGGCCGGGGGGAGGGAGAGGGAGGAAGACATATCGCGCGTTTCTCACGTTTCGGCTTTGGCGCGAAGGAAGTCAAGGCTCTACCACGCCTCGTAAACGTCGTCACGTTGAGCGCTCTTCGGTCCCGCGGGAAATAAACACGAATCTTGTTCGCGCAACCTCGCGAGACGCGGTTTCGATGGCTCCGTCGACCCCAGCACCGACCGACGTGGGCCCAGAGCGCCATGGCACTCCGGCCCAGCCGTCTCCCTGGCCCCGCCGGCTGCGGATCATCGGTGGGATCGTGTTCAAGTTCCTGCAGGCCCTGACCGTGGTATCGCTGGCGGCGGGCGCCAAGGAGCTCCGGTTCCCCGCGACGGGCCAGGCCGCCCTTGCCGGCACGGACGTCGATCGGTTCAGAGGTGCCGCCGTCGCCGTGTTCAAGTGGGGCCTCGTTCGCGCCGGGCAGACGGTCGCCGGCCTCTACGGCCTCATTCTTGTGGCCGCCTACACGCTGCAGCGCCACCTGATCTTCTTTCCAGTCGCTGACGCGAGTCGCGATAGGGTTCCAAGAGGAGGGACGGGAAACGAGCTTTTGTTCCCTCCCTGCAAATGTCCTGACCCTCTCTCGCCGATCCGCCCCCCACCTCGTCCCGCTCTCCGCAGCCGTGCACGCCAGCGAGCCATCTGGCCGCGGACCCCAGCGGCCAATGGGAGGGACTGCGTGATGTGACGGTCGTCACGGACGACGGAGAGACCATCCACGGCTACTCTTGGCCCCCCCCTGCCACGCCTGCGGGCGGGGTCGGCGCCTCCGCTTCATCCCCCCCCGTGTGGCTCGTCGTCTTCCACGGCAATGCCGGGACGCGGGAGGACCGTCTTCCCTGGCTTGCGTGGCTGCGGCGTACCCTCGGGGTGGGCATCACCATCTGGGACTATCGGGGCTACGGGGGGTCGACGGGGCAGCCCTCGCAGCGCGGCCTCTACCTCGATGGCCGCGCCGTGGCCCGATGGTGTGGCCGGTGCGCTTCGGACGACTCAGGCGGGGTCGGTAGCAACACCCCATGCGCTCCTGCCGAGGGCGCACCCCCGCGCAACGCTCGATGCGTCCTGTATGGCGAGTCCATCGGGTCGAGCGTGGCAACGTGGGCGGCGACAGCGCACGGGTCCTGTTTTGACGGCCTCGTCCTCCACGCCCCCTTCACGTCCGTCACCGACGCGGGTGCCGCCAACTACTGGTTCTTGCCCGTGCGGTGGCTCAGCCGCCACAAATTCGACACCGAGTCCTTCTGCCGCCGCCTGCCGCGGGGCTTGCCCAAGCTTGTCCTCCACGGGACGGACGACACCATCGTGCCCCACGCCCTGGGGGCCCGCCTGCACGCCGCCCTCGACGAGCCCAAGTCCTTTGTGTCGGTACAGGGCGCGGGGCACAACGACCTGCCGCTGTTCCGGACGGCCTACTTGGGAGCGCTGGGGGGGTTCTTGAAGAAAGTGGCGGGTGGGTCGGGGTAGTCGAGTGGTCGAGCACTGACTCGACATGGGCCTCGTGGGGCGCGCAGGCGACTTCTCTTTGCCCCGCGTTCCCGGCGAGCTCACAGAGGGGCGCTCACAGTCAGGACTGTGATTGCCATGGTCGGCTTGTCGGTCAGGGAGGTCGGGCGAAGCGAGGCTGCCTACCTCATCGCGGTCGGCGACTGCGGCGACGCAAGAGGCGACTGTGGCGATGGCGAAACACATGTCGTTTCTGTCGACGAGGTCGCGCCGTCCTTGAGGAAGCAACTGAAGGCTAGCGAGGCCGGAACTGGGCACCGATTCCGTGTCAGTGTCTCGCTCTCTCCGGCGAAGGCGTCCACGAGGCGAGAGGGACCGCGATAGGCGCGACGCTCGTTGCCTGCCTGCGCGACGTCGGCCGTCTGGCCGTTCAGCCTCCCTGTCCGACGCTTCCTCCCTCCCTCGCTCCTGCTCCAGGTGCGCGTGCCGTGATGAGATTGTCGTCCAGGACGCGTTGGAGCAGACTCTCCGCGCTCGTCGACGTCGTCGCGTCCCCGTCGCTGGCCACGTCGACACGTTACCCGTCAGCCCCGACGCCGCCACCGGGCCCCGTCCCGCTGCCGCCGTCGATCACGTCGACTTCTCCCCTCCCGCCCCCTCGAGTAATCTTCGCCGCCCCGCGCCAGAGACGCTGGACGATCTCCGGGCCGAGGTAGACGCGGCTCTAGCTCGGCTCAGCGCCTCGCTCTGCACTGCTTCCCCCCGGGCCCCACGCCACCCGAAATCGGCGGAAGAAGCGGCACCGCCCGCTGCCCCCGTTTCGGTGCCGCTGCCTTCCGTCCCGGAGGACGGCTTCTGGCGGGCCGAGGCTGAGCGGCAGCGCCGGCGGGCCGCCGAGGCGGTCGAGCGGGTCGGCAGGTGGGAGGCGAGCTGGCATGTTGGGCGAGCGGCGCCCGCCTCGTCGCGCGTGTCCGAGTTGGCGGCCCCGGACTGGCGCGGATGGGGAGCGGGCGAGGACTCAGCGGCAGCGGCGGCCGCTGCGGCGCTCTTTGGAGCGCGCCCGGGCGCCGAGTATTTCCCCCTCAGCCCGCCCGACAGGCGATCAACTAGGCCGCCGCCGCTGTCTCCGGCTGTTGCGGCGCTGGAGGCTGACTTGGCAGCCTCGCTCGCACACTGGGAGGGAAAAGTGAGGGGAAGGGGGCGGTGAGGGGGCAAGAGGAGGCGATGGTAACACTGCTGAGCCCTGCCCCCTCCCTCTCACGCGGCGCGCGGCCAGGGTTGCTCCCCGCGGAGAAGGGCTGCAACGACATCGTCGTCCCGCCTGCCTCCTTCGCGGAGGCCCCCAGGGAGCCGCCACACCCGGGCCGACCCGTCGGCGTGACCCACGGCGATGCGCGCTCCGTCGGCAGCAAAGGAGAGACACCGCGCATCCCCCGGGATGGCCCTCGCAGCGGGCCGCGGGCAAAGAAGAAGGGCCGGGGCGCGGGCGCCGCGGGAGAGGTCAAAGAGGGCAACTGCGGCGGACGACCGGAAGGCGGCGTCACCGCGGGCGACGGCGTCGGTTGGGGGGCCGCCAGGTACACCCGCCGGGAGCGGGGCCCCCTCTCCCGAGGAGAGGGAGGAGAGGGCAGCGCCTTGGCGACAGATGGCGGCGACGACGGCCGAGCGCGCGGGGCTCCAGGCGGCGGCAGGGCAAGGGCCGGCGCCGCCAGGCGGGGTGACAGCGACCGACCGCGCGGTGCCGGCGCGTCCGCCTAGGCCCGACCAGACTCGGACGTCGCCATCCGTGCCCGCCGACAAGAGCAGTCCCCGCGCCGTCCTGTCCACGCCCCACTGGGCGCTGAGGATGGCACCGAGGTGCCCCGACCCCGCGGATCCCGCGACGCCGCCGGCCGTGGTGCCTGAGGGCCTGACGCGTGGCGGCTCCGCAGGCAGTGGCAGGGCAGCGTCACGGGCGGCTCCTTTCTCCCGCTGGAGCGAGCCTCGATCCAGCGTGGCATCCGAGAGATCCCAGCACCCAACAAGGCCCCCTTCGGTCCCGCAGGCGATGCGGCCCACTCCTCCGCCCGATCCGAGAGCCACATCGCCTGTCGAAGCCGCCGCCACGTCGTCCGGGGCCCACCACGCCACGGCCGCCCCCTCGGCCGATCCCGATGCCCCGACGGGTCTGTCGTCGTCGGGGCAAAGGGCCGCAGCCGTCACACCTACGGGCTCGCCGCCTGTCCACCGGGCAACCTTGGTCGACGATGCCGTGGGTGGGTCTGCGACGAGCTCCGCGGCCCCCGCCGGCCGGCCCATATCGAGAGGGCTCCACGACAGCACCAGGCCGTCCCCTCCTGCCGACAGGACCCGAAAGGCACCGTCGGGGCCTCCCCGCAGCGACTCGTCCACGCAGTGCCGCCATGCCACTGCCGTCGCTCCCTCGCCATGAGAGGCGCCCCGCGACGCCCCGAGGCCCGCCCGTGCCACGACACGGCCGGCGGGCACCGCCAGCCGGACCTCACCCCCCTCCTCTCCGTTGCCGCCGGCTGCAGCTCCCACCCCCACGGCCTTCTCGGTATCTCTCCCCCCCACCCCCGACATGTCAGCGACGAGCACCCCGCCCGCGGCGTCCCCGCACGCCACCCGCAGCCCCCGACGAGGGTGGGCGGCGAGGCAAGTGGGTGCGGCCTCCAGCTCGAGGCAGCAAGAGGGCACGAATGCCTCCCCAGGCGCCCCCGTGTCCCCCCCCCCCCAGTCAAGTTCAGGGTCGCCGGGGGGGCAGAGGGGCAGGTGCCAAGCGACAAGTGCGCCGCGGGCAAGGTCGATCCCCCGAGGCCCGGCGCCTGGCGGGGGCGCAAGCGCGGCAACGACGGCAGCGCCCGACCGACTCCACGCCACGGCAGCCACGGCGAGACCGCGGAGTCTCGGCAGAAGGGAGACGGGGGGCACCAGCAGTGCCTCAACTGACGGCTCGCCCCGGGCATCGGCGAGGGCGGCGCGCCCTCCGGCGAGGGCCTCGGCCGACCGCGCCTCGGCCGCCAGGTCGGCTCGGTCCAGGTCCCGCTCAGGCACAGCGCCGGCCGCCGCGGCGCCGGCGTCGTCGTCGGCCCCCCCGACGCCATCAGCGCTGCGGCGGCGCCCCCCCCCAGGGCCAAGGAGCCACTCAGCCGGGTCCCGCGCGCGGACGACAGCCCATGCCTCGGACTCGGCCTCGGCCTCGGCCAGCGAACGAAGAACGGCGCGGAGAGCCCGCGGGGGCGGGTCCGAGGCGAGCGACGCCGCAATGCCAGGCAAGGCGGCAACGGCAGCGGCACGGCGTCGCGCAAGCTCGTTGTCCCCGATGGACGCCAGGGCGCCAGCAGGCGAGGCCTGCACTTCTACCGTCTTCCTGCGAAGCGCAGCCGTCACCAGGCCCACGGTGCGCGTCTTGGGGCGGGGGTCCGTCTGCGCCTCTGTCGAGGCCAGGGGCAGGGCTCCGGCGCGCCGGGGCGACGGGCCCGCGTCTTGCTGCCGAGCGTCAGCGTCGTCGGCCGTTTCCACGCTCGGGCCCTCGCCTGGTACGACGCCGGGGCGAATTTCACTCTGCGAAGAAGTAAACGTTCGGGGGGGCGGGGTGGCAAAGAGCCACGTCGGACACGACGCATCTCCCCGCGCACCCGCATGCGGCTCCACTCACTCGCCTTGGCGCCGCCCGTCTCGGTGTCGGCCCGCCCCACCCCGGAGCACGGCATCACGCGAGCCGGGCGTTCCTTAAAAACGGCTCGATCGCGCGAGGGAGGGCCAGCGGGCGCCTTGCCCTTGCGGTACAGCATCACGTGACAAGCAGGCGAACGCGGCGAGGCTGGCCGGGCGGCCGGAACTGCTCGGGTCTCTTGGTCGCGAGCTCTGTCGGCGGCGGCACTCTTTGCCCTCTCACGCCCTCTGATTTTCGATCGCGTCGGGATGCGGCATCCTCAAGAGCGTCCAGCCAAGCGCCTCCCCTGCCCCCAAACGAACTGCGCTTTGAGCCCCGACTGGCGGCGCTGGTCCCGGACGCGGCCAGAGTGACGCGAGGCGCCTGGTGGCGCCGAGTCGTCCGCGACCGGTGTTTGCAGTGGGCAGCGACCAGGGACTGTCCGACTGTCGGCCGTGGCGCGCTCTCGGGGAGACGCGTCCAAATGTCTCTCGATCCGCACCTCTTCCAGCCGGGACTGGTATACCAGGCAAGAGGAGAACTTATCGGGATGTTGCTGCGATGACATGGGCTCCCATCGGCCTCAATCTCATCGATTTGGCCGATGACAAGAAAGTCGTACCGAGCACGATGCCCACCCTTGGCCCCGACCATCTCCCCCAGCTGTTCCACCTCCTGCACCGGCGCACCTCCACCGGAACCCCTCCCGCCATCCGGGTGCCCGACACGGTAATCCTGGAGTCGGCCCCTACCGGCGGGGTCCCCGGGGCTGTGCCTGGCCCTGGTGCCCCCCGCGTCTGGTACTTCACGTCGATCAAGGAAGGGGGTCGCATTCTGCGCAAGAGCGCCGCGCGCGCCACGGATGATGAGCTTGTGAGGCGATGGTCGCTTCGGTGCCTCGACCACGCCGCGGGTCCCTGCGCCACGCTCTGGTGGCCCGATCAGGACATGCGGGGCGTAGAGCCCGAGGGATACCTCAAGGCCAGGAGGCTGGACCGTGACGACGATGCCCCTCTGGGGTGCCCGACCCATCCGCCCGCCTCCCGGGGCGAACCTCTGCTCGGGTCGGCGGGAACCGTCGGCGCTGGCCCGCCGGGGACCCTTATGCCCGTGACGGCGCTCCGCTACCTGTCGTGCGAGGAGCTAGACGCGATGCTGAGCCGTGACTGGCCACCGAGTCGGGGCGTGTTGCAGCGGTGGGTCCCCCCTCCGGCGGGAGCCGAGCCCTACGAGGTTGTCTACCGGGCCCAGTGGACGGCCGGGGGCGTGCCATCGCGCGACGGGTCGGATGGTGGGGGGGGAGGGCAGTCGCGGGGACGCTCGGACGGCGTCCCCCAGCTCGACCTCGAGCGCCGGACGTGCCGCCTGCCCCTCCCTGGGCTCGATCTTACGGCCGAGAGATTTGCGCGCCCCGAGGCCCGACTTCCAGGCACCAGCGGAGGCGGCTGGAGCGACGACGATGAGGGCGAGGGTGGGGGGTGCCGGAAGGAGCCGCGGTGGGACGGAAAGTCGGCGTACGAGAGGGCCGAGTACCCTAAGGGATGGACGGCGGGGTCTGCGCCCGACAAATCCAGTGGCCGCGGTCTCGTGGGTGGTACGACGACATCAAAACTGCGCCGGACGGGGGCCGTTGAGGGCGCCATTGCGGGTGACGCCCCCGAGGGAGGTGGCCGCCAGGGTGGGGGCCCAGGGGGCCTCGCTGCCGCCCGCCCCCCCCCTCCCTCTGGCCCTCGTGCGGTCGCTGACCGAGACGCCCGCCTCGTCACGTGGGGAGGGCCGCCCGGATCCAGTCGTCTCGACCGGCCCGCGTCGTCCACTCGAGAATACGTTCTGTGCCGGAGGGCGTGTGAGGCTGTTGCCAGTCATGTCAGCGAAGTCTTCACGGGGGCGTGGCGTGTTGCCCGCATGACGCTCTACCTCAAGATTGGCCCCGGGGGAATCGCTATGGCTGCGGCGCGGGCTACTGACGGGGCTGACGTCGGCGCGCCCCGTGCCAGTCGCATGTCGACCCCTGGTGATGGTCTCGGGGGCGGGGGGCGCTCCTTCGAGCGGCAGGCGTCGTGCGGGGCCATGGCCGACTGGGCGCCCTACCTCCTTGCGTGCACGCGGCTCGAGGTCGCCGGCGGGGCGGGCCGGGCCTCTGCCCCTGACCGGCCTCTCTCACTCCGGTCGGCCCCGCTCGTTGCCCTCGCGCGCCGCGCCGCTCCGGGGGCCGCGGGTCACGGGCTCCTGGCATGCTGCCGGTGCGGAGATCTCTTTCCCCTATCTGACCACACCCCAGGGGGGGTTGACCTCGGCTCTCTCATCGACGAGTACGAGGGCCGCGTCGCGGCGGGCGAGGCCGACGCCGGCCGCCGCCGGTGGCTCCTTGCCCAGCTGCCCCCAGCTGTGGCCAGGGCGGCTCCCGCCCTATCACGCAAGGCGTATCTCGCCGGACGGGGCGGCCCTGCGGTCAGGTCCCGGCGGGGCGCTGCATGCTCGGGGTGCGGCCGGGCCGTGTCGTCCTTCCGGGCCCGGTGGCTCGAGGAGGCTGCGGCCCGGCAGTCCCGCGTCGACCGGGAGAGGGCGCGGGAGCGTGTGGCGCGGCGCGAGGACGAGGAGCGCCGCAAGTACGAGGCCCTCAGGCGGGCCGAGCGGGAGCGGCGCGAGGACGCCGAGATTGAGGCGGCCCTGGCGGGCACGCGCCTGGCAGAACCAGGCGGTGGCGTTGAGGAGGGCAAAGAGTCGACATCGGCTGTTCTGCGGATGGGCGTGGAGACGCGGCCGGCTGAGGCGACGTCGGGGCCGGGGCTCTCCGACCGACCAGGGGTCTTCATTCCTAGCGGCAAGCCGCCCGAGCGGGCCCTAGTGTCCTTGGCAGCCGCGCCGCCGGCGTACTGGGGGGCGCTTTCTGCACGCAGGCGACTCACGGCCTCCGAGCAGCGGGCCATCGCTGACAGACTCTCAAAGCACCCGGAATGGAGGCCGCCCGAGCTGCCGCCCATGCGCGAGTGGTTGGTCCCGAGGGTGGGCGAACCCTCGACCCTAAACCCAACGGGGCCGGACGATCGGTCGTCCCGGGCCGAGGGAGAGAGTCCAAGCGAGAGGAGCTCGAATCTCATTGCCGACCACCAGGCATCTGCGAAGAAAGGCGGCGGCTCTCCGATGCGGAACTCTTCGCGTGCGAGCAAGATCGAGGCGCTGCGAGCGACCTACGGGGCGATAGAAGGCGCCTCGATGCGCGCGTCACAGCGCTCATCGAGAGCCGAGGGAATTCGGCCTCCTCCACAGGGCGACCGCTTGGTCGCCCGGGGCCGCATGTCCGAAACCGGCACACCGGCGCACCGGCGCGCCTCGATGGTGCAGCGCCTAGCCTCGTCGATGATTGAGGAGGGGGTGGAGGTGCCGACCTCGCCAGGTCGCCCCTGAGGGGTTCCAGCGGCAGCGCGGGGTCGCGCTGCCACTGAGCCTTGTACGTGTTTTTCGAGTCAACACAGTGACGGCAGACGAAAAGTCAAGTTGCCCATCCGGCAGCCGCTCGCCGACCCGTTACGGCGCGGTCCCCCCAGACGTCAGCAAGACCCCGAACGCCTCACCTTGCCCTACGCCATGGCCGAGGAAGCGCGCGAAAGCGACGTGACACGCCCGGCCGGTCGGAATGCAGGGAGCGATGCCTCCACAGCGTCCTCCTCCGTTCTTGAAGCGCTCGCTCGACAGATTGACGAGCTGATTCCGGGATCAGACGCCGCGTTGGAGGCAGAAGAGCTCCTCAGGAAGATGAGGAGCCTCGTATCCGCACCCCCGATGACGGCAAGGACGAGGCCGCCACGAAGCCACCACCGCCGCCGCTGCCGATGCCTACGCCGCCCGATCCGGCAGACGTCCCATTCCTACATCGCAGGCTGGACAGCTGGCCGACCTCGATCTAAGTCGCCCCCCTCCGCTGACCTCGTTGGAACTGCCGCCCCTCCCCGACTCGCAAGCGGCCCGTGGCGTCGCCGGCTACGCTGCGGCCCTTGCCGCCGATAGAGCCGGCCCCGCTGAAGTGGCCGCAGCCGCGGCCGCTGCGGCCCTGTCGTCCTCTGAAACAGTTGCGGAGGACGATGAGGCGATGCTCGACGACGACTATCGGCGCGAGGGATCTCGCTGGCGGGCCGACCTGGCGACCTACCGCGAGCGACTGGCGCAGCGTGTGATGAGGGCGTATGGGCTGGGGACGTGATAAATTTCAGCAACCTGCCGCTATTCCCATTTTCAGTCGTAGCCCCTCGCCGCCCCCTCTTCGCGCGCGGCGCGCTTTTCCTCCTCGACGTAGTTCCGACTCCCCTGACGGCGACAAGGCGGATTCGAGGCAGGTCGGAGCGGGGCTGGTCGTGGCAACGAGGCTCGAGGTGCGCCCGCCTTTGGCTCTTCTCGCCTGCTGCCCCGTGAGCCGTTTGCGCTTGTCGCGAGCGGTGCGGTCGCCAAGATTTCCTCGGCGCAGACGGGATTCTTCTCGGCGCTGCTCGGCGAGCCGCGCCGCCGCCGCCGCCGCGACGCGCGCCGCCGCCGCCACCTCATCAGTGGACGAGGGTGCGAGGACCTCATCTGGCCCCACCTCCGCGGCCTGCCTGCCCCACCCCCACTGGTCGTCCGCAGCCGCCGGCGCGGGTACCAGCAGGACCGAAGGGCCCGCCCTCAGGCCCGCCGCGCGCAGATCGGCAGTCGTGAGCTCGGGGGCGGTGGAGACCTTCCTGCCGGAGGTGGCCTTCCCAACGGGTGTGTCGGCGTCGGCATCGGTGTCACCGCTCGAGCCGCCGGACGACTCTGAGCCACTGCCGGAGTCACTGCCACCGAGCAATGCTGCCTCGTCGTCCATGCTGTTGGGCGACAGCTGCCTCGCGGGGCTGGACGGTCGGTCTTGCGCGGCTCCAAATAGGAGGTCGACTGAGAGACGATCTGCGCGCACTTCCTCGGCCGACGGCCCTCCTCGCTGTCACTGGGGTGGAGAAACTACCCCAGGTCATACACCACCGCTCAGGAAAGTCGACAGGCGAGACGGCGCGTGACGTCTTCGGCACCAGTGTTTCGACACGGGGCGGGCGTGGTCGGTCCCGCCGAGCTCCCGCCTCCTCGGCGTCCGAATCTTGCGTCGCACGATCGTTGCGATGGTTCTCGTCTCGCGTCAAGGCTCGCCGTGTGCGCGGTGCCCCAAAGAGCCCGGCCCTGGAGCATCAGTGCCGCGCCACGCTGCGCCCTTTTCTCGACTCGCATGCGCCACCGCCTCTTTCCAAATGATCTCTACGGGAACCTTGTGTCCATATTGTGCTCTTGGTCCCCGCCTCCATCCCTCCTATCTCCTCCACCGCGACCCCACCTCCGACCCTCTCTCGCCCTTGACCCTCCTGTCCCGCCCGCCTCAGTCAGCCGCGGCCGGGAGCCCCCCCACCGTCACGCCCCGGGAGCTGGCCGCCATGCACATCAAACAGGTTATCATCGAGGGCTTCAAGTCGTACAAGGAGCAGTTTGCGCTCGAAGAGTTCAGCCCTCGGCTCAATGTCGTCGTGGGCGCTAACGGGTCTGGCAAGTCCAACTTCTTCCATGCCGTGCGGTTTGTCCTTACTGACATCCACGTGCAGCTGCGTGCGGAGGATCGTCGATCTCTTCTCCACGAGGGCGCGGGTCACGCGGTACCGCGGGCGACAGTCGAGGTGGTCTTTTGCAACCGCGACGGCCGGCTCCCGATCGACCGGGATGAGGTGCGTCTCAGCCGCCGTGTCGACCTGCGGGGCGACTCCTTTTCCCTAAACGGCAAGGCAGTCAACCGCGAGGAGGTGCAGTCGCTCCTCGAGTCGGCAGGGCTCAGTCGGGCTAACCCGTACTACGTGGTGCAGCAGGGTCGCATCACGCAGATGACGACGATGACGGACCCCCAGCGCCTAGACCTGCTCAAGGAGATCGGGCGAGCGCGAGAGGGAGAGGCTCGACTGGCCCCACAGCCGCTGCTGCTCCCGCCGCTGTAGCGCCCACCGCCGCGACCGCCCACTCTCCACCCCCCGACCCACCGCTGTTCCTCTCCTCCCCCCCCCCAGGGGCACGCGTGTGTACGAGGATCGGCGCCGGGAATCGCTGCGTCTGTTGCGCGAGAGCGAGGGCCGGCGGGCGCAGGTCGCTGAGGTCGTTGCTGACCTCGACGGCAAGCTCACTGCCCTCGAGGACGAGCGGGAGGAGCTCAAGGCGTTTCAGGAGGTGGACCGGAAGCGGAGGGCGATGGAGTGGCTGACGCTGGACCGGGATCTGGCCGACACGCGGCGGGCGATTGAGGCGCTCGAGAAGGAGCGCTGTGAGGCCTCGGCAGCGGGGGCGGTGGCCGCGGCGACAGCCGACGAGGCGCGGGCCGCGGCCGAGGCGGCCGCCGGCCAAGCGCGAGGCCTGTCGACGGAGCGGGAGGCGCTTGTGCGCGAGAAGGACGAGGCAGCTGCGAAGCGGAGGGCGGCCGTCGAGGCCCTCGCGCGACTCGACCTCGAAGTGTCTGAGGCTGCCGAGGCGCGGAGCCGGACCGAAGCTGAGCGGGCGCGCCTCGCCGAGGAGGAGGACGCGCTGGAGGGGCGCCTGGCGGCAGCCCAGGCCACGCTGGCGGCGTCGACGTCGGCCGCTGTCGAACGCGAGGCGGAGGAGGCCGCTGCGCGGCGCGAGCTCAGCGAGCTGACGCGCCGCATGGCCACCCTCTATCAGCGCCGGGGTCGGTCCCAGCAGTTTGCATCGGCCCAGGAGCGCGACGTGTGGCTTCGTCGCGAGGGTGCGGCACTTGACGCGGCGGCCGAGGCAAAGGCTGGGGCCCTCAGAAAGGAGGAGGAGCGTGCTGCGGCGCTCCGCCGCGACGAGGCTGCCGGCCGGGCGCGGGCCGACGCGGCGCGTGAGGCCATGGCAAGTGTCGCCGACCGGGCCGCCGCCTCCCGCAGGCGTCGCACCGAGCTCGAGGACGAGCGTGATCGTCTCGCCGAGGCTCGCCGGGCAGCGTGGCGGGCGCAAGAGGATGATGCGCGTGCCCGCGCTGCCCTCGCTGACGAAGTCCGCGCCCGGCAGGAGCGGCTCGAGCGCACAGTGCCCCGCGAGGTCAACCGCGGCCTCGCGTCCGTCCGCCGCCTGGCCCAGGAGCACGCCCTCCCCGGCGTCCACGGCACCGTCCTCGAGCTGATTGACTGCGCCGAACACCTCCAGACTGCGGTTGAGACAGCCGCGGGCGGCGCCCTCCTCCACGTTGTTGTTGACTCGGATGAGACAGCTGCGCGCCTCGTACAGCTCCTCGCGCAGGAGCGCGGTGGCCGCGTCACCTTCATCCCGCTCAACCGGGTCCGGAGCGAGCCCGTGTCATTTCCGGACAAATGGGGTGACGGCGTCGTGTCACTTCAGTCGCTCCTTTCGTACGATGCCCGTTTCGAGCGGGCCATCGCCCATGTCTTTGGCCGGGCTGCTGTGTGCAAGGATCTCGATGTGGCTACCGCCGCGGCCCGGGAGACGCGGCTCAACTGTCTCACGATGCAAGGCGACCAGGTGTCGCGGCGGGGCGCCCTCACGGGTGGTTTCCACGATGCGCGTCGCTCGCGTGTATCGGCAGCACGTGGCCTCCGTGAGGCTCAGGCCCGCGTTGCGGCCCTCGGTGAGGCCGCCGCGGGGCGCGACGTCATTCTTCAGCGCGTGGAGCGCGACCTGACGGCGGCGTTGGGAGCGCTCGAGCGCCTTAAAGTCGAGTCGGGCCGTGCCAGTGAGGGCGTCGCCGACCGAGCAGCCGACGTTGACGAGGGTGAGGCCGCGGCGCGCGAGGCCGCCGCTGCTGCCTCGGCGGCCGAGCGCGCCTGCGAGGCCGTCCGCGCCGACCTCACCGACCTCCGCGCCCGGACGGCCGACCTCGAGGCGGAGATTGGTGCCCCATGGGGCGTGGGCTTGTCACCCGAGGAGGACGCCGAACTTGCCCGGCTGCAGAGCCGCGAGCGCGACCTTCAGGCAGCGGCCAACGCGGCCTTGGCGGCCGCCGTTGGGGCGCGTGCCGAGGCAGAGGCGGCCGAGGGGGACCTCTCTGGCAATCTCGGGAGGCGCCAGGCTGAGCTTGCGGCGCGGCGGGCGGCGGTGGCAGCGACCGAGGTGGCGACGGATTCGACGGAGGTCGTCGAGCGTCGCCTCGCCGAGGCGCGCGCTGCCGCTATGGCCGCCGCGGAACGCGCCGCCGCCGTTGCCGCCCGGCTCCAGGAGCTCGACGACGCCGCGGCCGAGCCCGCCAAGGCCGAGGAAAAGGCTCTGGCTGAGGCCACTGCGGCCGAGGCTGCCGCCGACGACGCCAGGCGCCGCGGCGACCGAGTTGCTCACAGGCGGTCGGCCGCCCTGGCCCGCCGAGATGACCTCGTCCGTCGCATTCGTGCCCTCGGGAGCGTCTCGGCCGACGCCTTCCAGGAGATGCACGCCATGACTCCTGAGGAGCTCGCTGAGGGGCTCCGCACCACGGCTGCCCAGCTCGCTGCCATGGGGCCGGTCAACCAAAAGGCCCTTGACCAGTACGACGGCTTTTCTGAGCAGCGCAAGGAACTCCGCAACCGCCTGGACAAGCTCATCGAAGGGGACGGTAAGGTCCGGAAGCTCATCGGCACCCTCGACCTACGCAAGCACGAGGCCGTCGAGCGCACCTTCAAGCAGGTAGCAAAGGCCTTCCGGGAGACGTTTGCCCAGCTCGCCCCTGGCTCGCGGGCTGAGCTTGTTATGGTCCGCCGGGTCGCCGTCGATGGTGCCGACGGTGATGCCGAGATGGACGGGGACGGGAGAGACGGTGAAGGAGACGGCGTTGGGGCCGACGCCGGCGGCGTTCTCGAGCGCTACAGTGGGGTCAAGGTCCGCGTTTCCTTTGGCCTGGGCGAGACTCTCGTCCTTCGGCAGCTGTCGGGTGGGCAAAAGACCTTAGTGGCCCTCGCCCTCATCTTTGCCATCCAGCGGTGTGATCCCGCGCCTTTCTACCTCTTTGATGAGATCGACGCGGCGCTGGACCCCCAGTACCGGGCGACGGTGGCGGCGCTGCTCAAGCAGCAGGCGCACGACCCCACTGCGCCGTCGCAGTTCATCTGCACGACCTTCCACCCGCAGCTGGCAGGGGCTGCAGACCGACTCTATGGAGTGTCGCACGCGCACCGGGTTAGCACGGTCGACGCCATCACGCGGGGAGATGCGCTGCGCTTTTTGCAGGCGGGGCCGGGCGACAGGGACGCGGCGCGTGACGCTTCGGACGCGGTGGCCGGTGGCGGGCGGGGTGGGGTACTGCGCAAGCGTCGTGCGGGAGTCGAAGTCGAGGAGGCGGCAGAACAACACGCCGAGGACGCGGCCATGGGGGAGGACGACGCCGTCGACTGATGATGTGACGCCTAGATCGTCATTGGCATGGGGGAGACGTGGGTTCGGTGCCTAGCATTGGCGCTTGAATGGAATCGTCTCGATCGAAACTCCTCCTGCTCACGCCCATTCGTCTCACTCAGCCGCTCAACCCTTCCGCGAGCTCATGCGCTTGGGCGGCGGCTCAGTATACCAGCAAACAATCTGGTCCACGCCGCCCGCCACAGCGACAACGTTGTTCCCCGCCCAGCAGACGCCCACGATGGGCGCCGACTGCCAAACGGCGTGGAGCTGGACGTCAAGCTCAGTCGCTCCCGGCGTTGGCGGGTTCCAGGCCATAACAGTCGCGTCCTCGGCGCACGAGAGAAGCGTGTCACGCTCCGGGTGCACGCAGAGCGTGGAAGCGAAGCGGCTGTGGGCGACGAACTCGGCGAGGGGCGCAAGGGTCGCAGCGCTGCGCACAGCCACAGTTCCATTGGACGTGAGGACACCGACCCAGTTGCCACGGAGCGCGAGACCCGCGACGCCCATGCCCTCGCCAAGACCCCTTTCGGGGTCGATCCCGGGCGCATCTGCCCCGACCATAGGATCGGGTGCTCTAGTCGCGACTGCCACCGCCGTGCCATTGGCGCAGTCAACGTCCCAGACGGTCACATCGCCAGCGTCGTTACCCGACACCAACGTGCTCCCCGCCCCGTCGGGCGAAGCCCCGCCCTTCCCTCTGCCCCCGCGTCCTTGTAAGTGTGACGTCAGCACCGTCACCGGCACCTCAGACGCCAAACCGCCAGTGATGCACTCTCCGGGCGAGAATCGGCCCTTGGCGTCGACCTTGAAGAGGTATATGAGGCCTGCGTTGGTCCCAAGTGCGAGGCCCTCGGACCCGTCGGTGCCGCGCACAAAACATACGCACGTAGCCTCGTGAGGCGCACCGGTTGGGCCACTGTACGAAGAAGGAATGGGCCAAAAGTACCGCAATCCGCGACGGTCACCAGTTCCCTCGTACACTTGCAGGCCAAGGGACGTGGCTAGCGCGATGAACGGACCGCCCCGTAGCACGCACGCACACAGGCCGAGGACCCGCCTCACTGTTTCCTCGGGACCGCCCTCTAGCTGGCAGACCTCGCGCGCCCGGGCGATGGGGCGCCCTTTACTGTCGCAGTCAGCTGGGTCGCCGCCCTCGAGGACGGACGCCAGGTCAACCTCGATCACGGACGTCTGGTAAAAACGACGAGGCGAGAGACGATCGTGGGGAGAGTGAAAAAGGAGATGATGGAAAATTCTCGGGATTGCCGTACGTGGAGGACGGCCGGCTACCACGGGAGGAGGGGCGTGATGACAAACGCCGGCGCACCGCCTTCACGGCCGGGCTTTTTCGTCGTCTCGCCGCGGCTGAGCTCGGGAAGACGCGACCGCACACGACGCTTCATGCCTGCTACATCGCCTCGCCTTGTGCGAATACATGAGCTTACCGTCCAGGTAGCACAGGTTTCCTGGCTGCGGCGACGGCGCCACCCGTAGCTTGGTCGTCGTGCGCCGACTTTCCAGCAGCGCCGTCTCCCCCGTCATCGCGCCACTCTGCTGGCGCGCGCCGCACCTCGGGCGGGCGGTCGCGGGCTGGCTGGTCGGGGGGAGTGGGCGGGGAGTCGTGGAGAGCGATGTGAGTTTACACAACGGCCGCCGCGGCCATGACCGCCATGACCGCTAGCAGCGCTCCAGTGACCCCAACGAATAGCGCCGACGACTCGTCCTCGCAAGCTCCGCTCTGGAGCACGGCCACCTGTCCGTCTAGTGAGGCTCGAACGGCGAGCTCGAGTCGACCCGCGGCATACGGAGGAGCGTATCCGCCTTCGCACCTGTCGCCGCAAGCCCGCCTGGTGACTTCGCCCGGGTCTGCCGTCTGCCAAGTCGAGACCCGGACGAGGTACCACAGCTCCGGCACCAGTCGAACGCGGACGGCGGCTCCAAGGGCGCGGCCCGTGGTCGGATCACGGCAACCCGGGCGCGACGTAGAGAGGTAAGCGACGGGAGCCCCCAGGTCGACCGAGGCCCCGCCATCGGCGTCCCGCCACGCCATCTCGATCCCACAGGACTGCTCCACCACGGCCCAGTCGGGGTCATCGTCGCCAGTTGGTAGACCAGGGGGATCAAAAGCATCAGTGCGCCCGAGATCGCACGCACCGGGGCGCCCGGAAAAGACGGTAAGCCCAGTGGGAAAGAGGGCGGCACTGCGACAGGTGTCGATGATGACTGAGCACTCATCGAGGTTGTCTGGGCACCCCGTCGTCGCGCTCAGCGCAAACCACACGTCGGGACCCGCTGGCGGATCAAGGGCTGCGTCAAGCGAGCTCGCGGCGGCGTGTCCCGTCTGAACGGCACGGGCGGGGCAGGCGCTTGGGCTAGGGCCGGCATCTGAGCCGGGGAGGGCGAGGGCGAGGTCGGCCACCTCATATACGTAGGCCTGGGCCGACGACACGGGCCACGGGGTCGCGGTAGTAGGCGTCATTGCGGGAAGGGCAGCCGCAAGAGTGCCGTCGAGGACAACAGGCCGAGAGGCAGATGACCCAAGCGGGGCACGGCGGTCGACAAAGGCGACCGACCGGAGGCCACCATCGAGGAGGGAGTTGGCTGACGATGTAAGTAGATCCAGAAAAGCGACGGGCCCCGCGCCACCGGCGATAGGGCCGCGAATCTTGCCGCCGCCAAGGATGTCGCCAAGGTTCCCAACACGCAGCGACACAGTCTCGCCCACTGCGCCGCTGTGGACGACCTCGACCGACGTCCCAATACTTGCGCCGTTCCCGTCAAGGAAGGCCAGGCCGGGGTCGTCGAATGCATCCCCATCGCTCCGGCGGTCATCCCAGGACCGGGGCGCGAGGGTGGCGCGCAGCGTCACGGGCATGTCAATGTCGTGGTCTGCGGCGCTCACCGAGAGGCCCACAGAGACAGTCCACGACGTGGCCCCCCCGTCTTCGACGTACACCGTGCCGGACGAGCTCGTCAAGGCGCCCGCCGTCACCGAGACGGTCAGAATGCCGCGGTCGAGGCGCGCGGGGATGTTGACGCATGGTCCGCCCGTGTCCTCACCTGCAGCACACTTCATGTCGCCCACGAGGGCGAGGCGCGTCGTTAGGGCAGGCGCGCGGGCCCCTGCGGCCGATGGCCAGACCCATTTCGACGTGGACCAGTCAGCCAGGTACCCGGAGCTGCCAGTCGGGGGTGGCGTATGACCGCGCACAGCGGACCCAGCAGCACGCACCACGGCACGGCGGGCGGCGTAGGCTCCGACGTTTGGGTGAGCCGACATGTGCACTGCCACAAGCCCAGCGACAAGGGGAGAGGCGAAGGACGTTCCCGTCTTCTTGGCGAAGCGATCGCTTCCCGGGCACTTCACTCTGTCGCCGCAGGCACCCCAGACGTCCACGCCCGGGGCAAAGAGATCGACACAGGGCCCGATGTTGGATGCGGCCCGGACTTTGTCCTCCCGATCGGATCCACCGACCACAAGCGCCGTCGTGTATGGGGGGTAGGCGTACTCACAAGCATCGAGCCCGTCGTTGCCCGCGGCAATGACGGAGACGACGCCAGCGTCGGCCAGCAGGTTCACGAGGCGCCCCTCAGTCGCCAATGAGCCGGGGAATGCGATGGACATGTTGACGACGCCCGGCTGGCCTGCTGGGTGCTCGTCAAGAATGGCACCCAAGGCGGCCGTAAAGACAAGAATCGAGGAGTCACCGTTGGCCCCGACAGCTTTGACGTTGCGGACGAGGGCGCCGGGGGCAACGCCGGTCCGGAGGCCCGCTGCAGCACTGGCGACGAGCGTCCCGTGACCCTCCCACGAGTCGTCGCACGGATTGACCACCCCCGCTGCGAGGTCCGAGGAGAAGAGGGCGCAGTAGAGGTCGGTGACACGCGTACCCCCGGATCCGTCCGAGAACTCGTCGTGGTCCCGCCGCACCCCGGAGTCGACGACGTAGATGTACACGCCCGACCCGACTGCGCTCTGCGAAAAGGCGCCGTCCAGGCGTGAGGCGCCAAGCGCCACGACAGAGTCTTCGTTCTCGGGTAAGCGGCTCGCCGACCAACCGGTGGGAGACGCAACGACAGGGCCGTCGAGCCTGTCCAGTGCCCAAAGGTCGACTGTGTCGGCGCCCTGCGCGAAGGAGCTGCCGCGTGTTGTCTCGGGCCACGTAGCTGCCCGCCGCCGTGCAGGGTCCGGAGGCGGGGCGGCAGCGACGTATCCAGATTCCTCCGGAGCGTCATATCTCACGGCGAGGTCGGCCTCGAGCCGGAATACGGCGGCGCCGCGTCGTACCGTCCACGCTTCGGCAGCGCGCCGCGTCGCGGCAAGGCCCGAGGCCAGAACGTTGCGTCCCCCAGCGCGCACCTGGGCCGTGCAGAACGCGCCTTCCTCATTGTCCTCGCACGCAGCTGCGACATCCTCAAATGCCACGCCGTCAGCCCACCACACGACCCACGAGAACACAACGTTGTCATCAGTTGCCTCGATGTTGTCCTCGGCGGCGCTGCGGCGCCCTACGCAGTGGGGAGAGAACGACACGCCGGGAGCAAACGGGTGTCCGAGACGCAGGCCAGATCCTTCCTCGATCGCGGATTCTCGCTCCACGCGCATCGGGCAACCCTCGGTGAGGCCGCGTCGATGAGGTCTGCAGGGGTTGGGCGGACAGTGTTGGACGAGGCCAGCAGAGCGAGCCCGGACGCGTGAATCCGCCAGACGAAAGCTAAAGCCCTCCAACATGCTCGCCTGATCTCTGAAGCTGCGCTGCATCTCACCAAAGCAAGCGCTGACGCCGCAAAGAGCCAAACGAGGAGCACAGAAAATGGCACAGCCGTAGCAGCTGTCCGGCTCAGTTTCCTACGACCCTCCCGGGGCATTAGGCGCCGGCTACCCTTCCCGATAAACCCGAGGATCGGGTGGTGAGTGGCGCAGGTGGCAGGTGAGCTTCAGAGCCCCGCGGAAACTCACTTTCCACTCTCCGTAGGAATGGGGATGACAACTTTTGACCTCTCCCGCCAAACTACGGGACCGTGAACGCCGCTGGCGGTATGGGATCCGAATTCTGCGACCGAAGTTCCTCACCAGACCGTCGATTGCGCTCCCGCTCCCGGTCTCGCTCTCCGGTCGGGCGCGGCGGCGGTGGCGGCAGTGGCGGCGAGGTTGGTCTGGGAGGGGGTCCCGCCGCGACGGCTAAACCTGGTCTCGCCGATCGCCTCACAGCGTGGCGCGCGTTGGCCGAGGCGCGACGAGGGAGCGTCGGACTGGCGGTCGGAGGCGGAAGAACCGCTGTCGGCGGCGCAGCAACGACTGAGGCCGATGGTGCCGCCACGTTGACGCACGTCGTTGCTGACTGCGGTGGCGCGGTGGGCACCGACCCCGGCTCGGTCTCCGGCGTCCTACCTGTCCGCCACCGCGCGACCTGGGCGCCGTCGTTCGTGCCCGGCGCTCCAGCGGCTTCGGCAAGCGATGCCTTGGCCATGGCGTCTGCTGCGGCAGCTGGTGTGGCGGCGGCGGCGGTGGCGGCGGCTGGCGCGGCGCCGCAGCCAGCCGCTCCCGACGACGACGACGGGTCTCCCGACGAGCTCGACGCATTCATGGCGGAAGCCGTCCTTCCCGAGGTTCGCGAGCGCGAGCGAGTGGAGGCAGAGGCTGCGGCTGAGGCGCGCGCAGCCCTGGCCCGGCGTCTCGCAGCAGGAGGCCGCGTTCCCCTCCTAGCCGAGCTCGAAAAGGACGACGAAGACGAGACCCCCGACACCACGGTGGAGGTCGACGCCAAGCGCATCAAATTCGTGATCGGGCGAGGGGGGAGAGGGGGGATGGAGGTTGGGATGGGGCAGGGATGGGGCATTACTCTGCATGCTGATGCTCCACACCTACACCTGCGCCAACACCACCACCGCCCACCCGACCACTCTCCCCGTACCACTCTTTTTGTCCCTCCCGCCCGTCCGCGACAGGCCCGGAGGCGAAAAAATTCGCGAGATCGAGAAGCTCTCGGGTGCACGCGTGCAGGTGGTGCGTTCCGAGGCTGCCCTGACCCAGGCCTTTGGCGTGGGCGCACGCACAGCTGGGGCGGCGGCGGTGATGGCCGAGAGGGAGGCGGCCCGCGCTGCTGCCGGGATCTTCGTCGATGGAGGCGGCAAGGGCAAGGTTGAGGAGGCAGGCAAAACTATTACCGCTGGCGGTGTCACCACAGCCGCCGACCCCCGGCGGTTTGCCGAGGAGGCCCTCGCCGCCGCGCGGCGTGCCAGTGGGGCGACGACAGCTGCGGCACGTGTGGCGGCGATCACCCACGCCCCTGAACATAACGCTCCCTTCGTGACCATCCACATCTACGGCACTGCTGAGGCATGCGACCGGGCTCGGGAGCTGGTTGCGGACGCGGCCGCCGGTCTCGAGGCCAAGCGCGACAGGTTGCGGCAGAGGGCATATGACAAGAAGCGCGAGGCACGGAGGCGGGCGCGCGAGCTCTACTGGCAGCGGCACCGGGCCGACTATGAGGCCCTGGGATGCACCCCAGGCACGCCCAAGTCGCAGCTCCGGAAATCCTACCGCGCCCTTGCCCTCAAGTGGCACCCGGACAAGCACGGGGGGTGCGCGGCAGCGGCTGCCAAGTTCCAGATGATCCAGGCCGCTTTCGACGCCCTCATGTCTACTGACGAGTCCGAGAGTCAGGCGCAGCTGCCAAGCCAGGCAGGGGGGGGGGGGGGGGGGGGGGGGGGGGGGGGGGTGGGGGGTCAGAGTAGGACGATGAAACCGATTTAACTGTGTTAATCCCATTCACTCCCATCCCCGCTCCCCCCATCCTCCGGCAGCACTGACTTGGCGCCGTGGGCGGCATTGTATTCGTCGTAGCGCACAATGTCGCTGGGCTTGACGCTAGGCTGCTGCACGCGCACGGCGCGTCGAAAGTCAGCGAGAACGACAGGTCGTAGATCCTCCGCCATCAGAGCCGCAGCGGCGGCGCCTGAGCCCTCACCTGGCGACGGTACCCCAGGGGCGCCGCCCTCTCCCCCAGACTTGCGGCCCCGGGCGAAGGCGTCGCGGACGGGACCCTGGCACGCTTCCTGAACGAGGTGTCTGAGGTCGCTTCCCGAGTAGCCGTGGGTGCGCTCAACGAGGCGATCAAAGTCGGACTCAGAGAGGTCGGACGAGATGCCGCGGAGGGCGCCAGCCATGAGGGACCGCCGTGCCGTGGGACAGGGTAGAGGCAGGTAAAGCTGCTTGGGGAGCCGGCGCCGCGCGGCCTCGTCCAGCTCCTCAGGCCGGTTTGTCGCCCCCACAACGAGCACCCGGCGGCTCGCCGACTCGGGTCCGACGCCCTCCATCTGCACGAGCAGCTCGGTCTTCATCCGCCGCGACGCCTCATGCTCGCCACCGTCGCCGCGGCGGGCACTGAGCAGGGCGTCGATCTCGTCAAGGAAGATGACCGAGGGCTCGACAAGACCCGCCACTGCAAAGAGGGTCCGCACGAGCTTCTCCCCCTCACCGATCCACTTGCTCGTGAGAGATGACGCGCTCACGGAGAAGAAACGCGCCTTGACGTTTGTGGCGACGGCTCGGCCCAGCAGACTCTTGCCCGTGCCGGGCGGGCCAAAGAGGAGGACGCCGCGAGCGGGGCGTCTGGCACCCGTGAAGAGGCCAGGGTTGAGAAGGGGCCACACCACGAGCTCCTGAACGAGGCTCTTGGCCTCCTCCTGGCCCGCAATATCGTCCCACCGCACGCCGTGCGAACCGTCGGTGGGCAGGCATTCGGCGCAGACGAGATCGATGAGGCGCGGCTCGAGAGAGGCCAGCTCCTTGGGCAGGGGGTCGGCTACCGACAGGCCCAGGACAGCAAGGCTGGCAGGTGCCAAGCCTGACGCCGGCTTGTCAGCGTCGCCACCCTGGGGCTCGCGGGGCGGAGCCTGGGCCTGGCCGTTGCCGTGACCGCCGCCAGGAGGGCCGCCACGGGGAGCAAGGGGCGGGACAAAGCCTCCGCGGACGCCAGGACCGGTGGTGCCCTTGCAGCCGCCCACGGCGCCATTGGCAGCTGCCGCAGGAGCACTGGCTTTCCCGCGGCTCCGGCCCTCTTCCTCCCGCATCCGCTGGCCCGCTGTGCGGAAGAGCGCTGCGCGCGCGTCTCTGACGGCCTCGACCGTGGGAGGGGGGTCGTGTGGAAGGCCACTCACGCCGGCAGCTGCAGCAACACGGCCCGCGACGCCCACATATCCATTGGGCCCCACCGGTGCTGCAGGAACCGGGGGACCCCCCGCCCAGGGACCCTCCTTCGGCGCCCACGCCCCGCCTCCGCGCTTGGCGTCCGCTGCAGCGGCGGCGGCGGCAAAGACAGGCGCAGGCCGGGGGGGGGGGGGGGGGGGGCAGGGGCAGCAGGCCGGGCCGGTGGCGAGGGGCGGTGCACCTGTGGCTGTGGGGCCAGAGCCGCGGTTGGAACCATTAACGGTCCGAGGATGGGGTCTGCCAAAAGGGCCGTCACGTCGATGATTGGCGGGTCGGGTAGGGTGATCTCGACCGCGGGCCCGTCAGCAGCAGCGGCGGGTGTGGCACGGGCGGCAACGGAAGCTCGGGCCACAGCCACGGCGCGCATGGCCCCAGCTCGCCGCCGCGCCGTGTCGCCAAGCCAGGCCAGCGCCTCAGCCTCTGCTCGCGCCGCAGCAAACATGCGCTGGCTTTCCTGAGCGCCTAACGCCGTGGGGCCGAGATGGCACCAGGGGGGCGATGACGTGCAAGGGTCCCGGGCGATGGCCGACACCACGCGGCTCCATTTTTCTGCCAGCGCGGCGGGCCCGATGCCTTCGCCACGGCCGCTCCCGCTTGCGCTCTCGGTCTCGGCCTCAGCACGCTGCGGGTCAGGGGGAAGGGCTGGGTATCGGGCGCAGTCTCCGTACATGACCTGGGGGTGCAGCTGAGGCCGCATGGCACGCTGCGGGCGCTGGGTTGCATAGCCGACGCGACGGTCGGGAAGGTGAGCGAGAGACGCCAGTTGAATACTGACTTGTCTTCACGACGGTCGAGATCAACGCCTCTCTCATCTTCGGACACGGGGCAAGGCGCAGGAGAGCGGCCATTATCGGGCGGCGAGCAGGGCCGCCTGGAGCGCATCGCCAAGAATCCCGACAGATCCGCAGTTCATCAAACTCGCCTCCGCTCGCACAGCCTCGGCATAGAGCCGGAACGGAAGAGACGTGGAGGGGTCCATCGTGAGAAGCGTGAGCCTGGGGGCCCTCGCAACGCTCGCGGCAGCGCCACGGCTCAGTCCGCGGCCGATTCAGGGGAGGGGGGCGGCGGCGCGAGGTCGACAGGGCCCGCTGGAGGAGGGGAGCGACGCCGAGACCTCTTGAAAAAATCGCAGGGACACGTTTCTCACATTTCCTCCCAGTCATCCTTGCCCGCTGCCGGCTCGCCCACCGGCTCGTCCGCCGGCTGGTCCGACGATGCCCCCTCCCCACCCGAGACAACGGCGCTTCCAACGACAGCCCAAGTGCCAGGCGCCAACCCGGGCCGCAGAGGAGCGTTCACCGCGCCGCGGCACATCGCAGTCCCGCAAGCACAGGGAAGGGCCTCGTCTCCGCTGAAGCGGTAGTCGTAGGTGAGCTCCTCTCCCGGGGCAATACTTCTCCGTGCAAGAAGAAGGACCGCGTCGCGGCGCGGCGGTGGGAGGCCTGGGACGGGCATGCAGGCGTGGCGCACGCCTGCGCCCGTCACAACCGAGCGGCTGACACAGTTTGGGTCGCACGAGTGGTTGAGGAGGTGGGCGAGGTTGCCGGCTCGCGTTGCGTCGACCATCTTCGTCCCGGCGGCGTCTAGCCGGAACACGTAAGTGCCGGCGCCGACCTGGGGATTGCGTGAGACAGGGAGGTATGGAACTTGGAGAGAGACGAGAATGGCATGGCAAAAGACGGCAAGCGCGAGACTTGGGCAGCCTCCTTCTCTCTTGCTCGCCGCGTCATCGTAAAGGCGCGTCTCCCGAGCCTCGGCTACTGTGTCCCGCACGATCTCCCCGCAATATTCGAGAACGACGTCGCCTGGGGCATGGGCGACCCGGGCGACTGCGCCCAGGCCATGGACGACGCTGCGCCCCGCGGAGAGCCTGTCCGAGACGGTTGCAGCGGCGGCGGTGATCCGGGCGTCGAGCGAGGGGGGTGGCGGGGCTGTGGGTCCAGGGTTGGTCGGGACACGGTGGGAAAGCCAGCGGGCGAGGGAGCCACGGCGGCGGGCAGCAGGAGGCAGGGGCGCGCCCACTGGGCCCGGTCGACGGTTCGACCAGTTGAAGTCCCAGCAACCGCCGCCGGCGCGACGGGCGAGTGGAGCCGCCCAAGCCTCCGCGGTGTCCATTCCCCGCCGTCGCCCTGTTGATACGACGGGTACGGCACGGAGACGCCCCGGCAGGCCGCGCCATGAGGGAGCCGAGGCAGCGGCCTCGTCAGGCGCACGAACGCCGCGGGGGCGGTAGTCGGCGGGAAGCGCGCGGGCGCGGGCCGCGTCGGGCACCCCCCACGGTTGGGGCGGGTGCGGAGCAGGCTGGGGCGGAGGAGAAAGAAGAGGAGGAGGCGGAGGCAAGGCACCCGTCGATGCCGACAGTAGCGACGGATGCAAGGTCAAAGGCGAAGAGGCAGGCGTGGCCGGTAGGACAGCAGAAGGGGAGTTGCCTGGAGGGCCAAGAAAGATCTCAGGCGGACAGAGGAGTCGTATACCACGGCCTGGGGTCGGATTGAGCATTCCGGGTCCTGGCCGATGCCGGGTACAATAAAGGCGTAGGATGCTCGCCGATTCCCAGGCCCAGGGGCCGAGAGCAGCAAGGGCGTCGCCATTGTCGCTGGGGCTTGCCAGCGCCACCGTTGTCGGCCGGGGCCGCTTTTTGCCACCCATTCCCCCTCTCTTGCCCCCGGGCGCGGTGGACGCCACAGATCCCGGCCCCGGACCGGCTGCGTCCATGCCACACACAGCAGCCGGCACCCGCCACTCCTCAAGACGCACGAGCCCCGCCCGTCGGGCGCAGAGAGGGTGCCAGGCCACAGTGCAAGTGGGGTGGGCGCACTGAACGGGCGCCGATCGGGGTGGGCCGCCGGTCGCTGCCGGGCCGCCTGGCCCCGAAAGGCTGCATCCCGAGCAGCGGAGGGAAACGCGTGCGCTTGGGATCGCATCGAGGCCCTCAGCCCGCCCGAGGTTCGAGGGGGGGTTGAATGTAACCGCCCGGGGCCGTACGAGAGCGACGGCGAGGGTCGGGGCGAGGGCCGGCACTATGGTCTGTGGAGCGAGGGCGATGGGGGCCGGGATCCTGACGCCCCCCACGACCCCTCCTCTGGGCTGGGGCGTCTCGCCCAACCCCGCGAAGCCTAGCTCGGGGCACCATAGGGCGCACGCTACATGGACCCAGCGAAGTCCACCGACGCCTCCCTTGCGGCCCGGGACTCGCTTGGCACCCGGCGGCGGGTCGGCGGCACGGACGAGGGCGCCGCCGATAATGGGGCACGCCTCGCACGCTGTGCGAGCGCCGGCACCGGCGCCAAGGATGGCACACGGGTCGCACCGCCACGGGTGGTCGGGGCGGGGGAGCGTCGGCTGAGGAAAGAGCGGCAGCCCATCGGGACCGGTCAAGAGGGGCGCGTCGGGGTCGGGCGGGCCGCGGGCGCCGTAGCATGAGGCATGGACAGGGGCCCGACACCCGTCGCACTGGAGGAGGAGGTCGCCGTCGACCTCGAGGTCCGTGTCGCACACAGAGCAGCGCCCGGGGTCGTCAAACATCGGATCTGGGGATTCGAACGTCCAGGATTCACGGAGAGCCTCCTTCGCGGGCGCAGCGGCCGGGGGAGGGGCAGGCCGGCCACCGTTCGATGTAACACACGGGACGTTGGCCGGCCCCCCTGGCTCGGGCCGCGACGGCGGCCGTCGTTCTCGGGATGGTCGCGAAGTCATACCACACACGGTCGCGCTCCGGCGCGTGTTGGTGCGGCAGGATAGCGGAGCGATCGCTCAAAAGCCGAACGCGAGGGCCCTCCCAGCGACCCAGCGCGGGGAGCGTCGTCTGGCCGGAGAAAGCAGCCCCCCGCGTTGTCTCCATGGCTGTGGGGCCACGCTTCGTCGTGGCCCAGATTCAGCTCTAAAAGGCACCCCGCCCAAGCTTCCAGTGGTCGTCGAGGTGCCTGGGGACATCGCGGAGGACGGTGGCGCGAGGACGGGGATCGCCGGCGCGAGGTCGGGCGCTCGCCTCGCCGCCGTTCGAGCCGAGGCTCGCCGCATCCTCGCGGCGAAGCCTGACGATCCAAAAGATGTCCTCGGGATTGCGGAAGGGTCGTCGAATGCAGAGGCGCAGCGCGCTTTCCGGGCGAGTGCCACGAGGGCAGAGCCTCGCCGCCCGCCACGGCGTCGCGTTGTTCCGTGTCCGTGGCTTCCCTCTCCACATATTCCTCCCCCCTTCTACCTCGTAGCGTTGTGCGATTTTGCTACACCCCGACAAGGTGGCGTCGCTGCCGTCCCCCGACCGCGCACGCGCCGCCCGCGCGTACGGCCGCGCCGTCGCAGCGGCAGCCCCTGTGGGCGGCGGTGGCGGGGGCAGCGGCGGCGGTGGTGGTGACGGTCACGATGTCGAGGCGGCATCCACGTCGGGTCGCCCGCGTGATCCCTGGTCGCGCTTCGCCGGGAGTGGCGGGGGAGGCTCGTCCCCTCCGGCGCGCGGCGGCACCGGAGGGGCGGGTGCGTCCAACCCCGCTCAGCCGCGGGGCCCGGAGGGGCCCTCAAGCTGGGTTCCGGCAGGCGGCCCCAATGACGACGCCGACCTGACCTGGGGGCAGGAGTTGCGCGGGCAGGGGGAGGCGTCGAAACACGGAGCCGGCGAGATGGGTGGCGCGTGCCCTTCGGTGGTGGCTCCGCAATTCCGTGACGGCGGCGTCCGACCTCCCCCCAGTCGGGCGGGGGCCCGATTGCCTCCTGCCCCGACAGACAACTCAGGCGGCATAGCTGGCGGCGGCAGCTGCGCTTCAGCGCGGTGGGTGCCTACCGAGGAGTCCCTTGAGGGCAGCATCGTGGATCCGACCCTGCCCTCATCCCGCTGTTCTGGGAAGGGGCGTCTCCACTCCGGATGCGGGGAGACTCTGGTCACAACGGCGCACTGTGGCGGCCCTGATGCCGTCCCGGCGAACGTCGTGCCTGACGTGTCTCCAGGTGTCCTCCTCGCGTCTCTTGCCCAACGGGCTGGCGGAGCGCCATGGGGCGCGTCGACAGGGGCCACAAGGACGACAGCGGCGGCAACTGCAGCGCGGGGCTGGGGAACTGCTCCGACGGTGGTCGCAGACGAGTACGCATTTGGCGACGAGGCTTGGGGGCGTGGAGGCACCAACCCAACACTTGTCGCCAGCGTGCCACCTCTTCCGCCGGCGCCGCAGCGTTCTCATTGCTCGCAGGCCTCCCCGCCAGCGGGGCATTTATTGGTGCCCATGCCCCGACCTCCCAAGGACACGCTGCTGCTGCTGCCGTCCCGGCCAGCACCGTCTCACGGCGGTGATTCGCAGACACAACGCTGCTGTCGCCGACAAACCACTGCCGCACTTGCCGCTGCACTGCCTCTAACGAGCACCACACCAGCCGCACATCACACTTCTCCGCCGGAGCTGCCACCCGGCCCTGCGCCAACTGTGTCGCTGCTTCGCCCTGCGTCACAAAAGCGCCCAACTCCGCCTCCTTTGGCGAACCCGTTACCAGTGCTAGCACCAGCAGTCCGGAAAAAGCGGCGTGTCCGAACCTCTAGGAGCTCTGACTGTTGAGGCGCCGTAGTGCTGACCCAGCCTGCCATGCCTTTTCCCTGGATACCACTTCAATGTGCGTGGGTGCATTGTAGCACAGGATTGATGGCATCCAACAGTCTGGGTGACTAGGCCATGGTCATCGGGGAAACACTGGGCTGCGGTCGCGTCTCTGCACGAAATCAACCCGTTGAGTCGCCGTAGATACCCTGCACCGCTCGTGCTTTTGACACAGGCGTCTGCAGGATACGTCAAGACACGCCTGCCGCCACTCGGAACTTGCCGTGGGGGCTGGAGCGGACTGCGGCAGAGCTGGACGCTCGGGCCGCAAATGAGGAGCCAGCATCGTCGGACACGGAGAAGTCCCCATGCTCGCCCCCTTTGGCGAACGTTTGAGGGCTTTACCCGGCATTGGGGCCAGATTGGGAGGAATAGTTGATTACAAGTGGCTAACCTACCCACCGCGACCCTCTGTAAACTCATCGGCCCATCCAGATCCCGCAGCAAACCCATCGTCAGCCAATGCTCCCGGGGGGGCAAAGCCTGGGTCAGCCCCTCCATCAGCCAAGGCACTCCGCACGCTTGCCCAATCCCCAGCTGCGACAGCCGGCAGGAGGTGCGACCGCCCAGCACACACGAGAGCGTTGCGGAGGTAGCCAGCGAGGTGGTCTGGTCCATCGTCTTCCATTGCCATCCTCCCACCAGGTCCCACGGAAAGAGCCATGAGAGCGTCCAGGTAGGCACTCGCTGCTTCGCCCCAGCGGCCCGCAGCTCCCGCAGCCACCCCCATGTTCACCCTGGCCCGGACGAGGTTGGGCCGCAGTCTCAGGGCAGCAGCATGTGCTCGGGCAGCAGCAACGGGGTCGCCAGCATGAGCGGTGACAGCCCCAAGCCGATTCAGCAACGGGGCAGCAGAGGCTGGGTCTGCCGAGGATGGAAGGGAGCTGAGAGCAGCCCGGAAGGCTGATGCAGCACCCGCAGAATCACGGCGGGAGGACCGGAGGACCCCAACAGCCTCAAGCAGGTCAGGAGTGGCTCCAGACCGAGCTGCGACCTCCTCGAACGCGGCAGCAATGGCATCAGTAGCACCTGGCATGCTTGTTTGGCCAGGTGCAGGCAGATGAGCTACCGCTGGATCGTCAGAGGCGAGGTGACCACGCAGCCAGTCAGCGAGGCAAGCGGCGGCTGATGCAGGACGGAGCTCGTTTGCATAGCCGACCGCGAGTGCCAGCAGTGCAGAAGGGGGGGCAGGGCGTCCCGCCGCAACTGATGTGCGCCTGGCGGCGGCCATAGCTGCAATGGCACGGCCATCGTCGTCTGCCTCGGCATTGAGGGTGCCGAGGATGGTCCAGGCCTCTGCCGAGGCGACTGCAGTATCAGGCCCTGCTCCTGGCGCCACATGGGCAGCATGGAGGGCAGCAGCCGCTGCCTCAGCAGCCAGGAGGCCGTCACGGAGGGCAGCCACGGGCGCTCCGCCAACACGTGCTGCCCGTGCTGCCTGGAGGCAGGCAGCAGGGTCACGGCCCATCCACGGATTGACCGTCGCAAACGGGTAGGGCCCAGGCTCAGTGCCATCAGCAGCCGCTGAACCAGCGTCTCGACCTTCGGCAAAGGCCGCGGCCCACGCCTCTGCAGTTGCAGAGCCCGTCGGATCGTCTCCGAACAGACTGCTTGCACCGGCAGCGTCAGCGTCGGCCACATCCCACTGACCATCCCAAGTCACAGAGCTCGCGCCAGCAGCACCGCCGGCACCTCCCATTCGTGCCTGGAACTCGGCAACCCACCCGTTGACTTCCAACGCGTCTGGGACCAAGCCAGCAGCGGCGCGGGCTGGGTCTGAGGCCCCAGGCACAAGAACTGCAGGCGCTGCGGCGGCCATCTCGTGAGCCCAAGCACCGCCTGTCGCCGCTGCTGAGTGGTGCGCACGGTAAGTGGAGAACTCGTTGGCCCATCCGAAGGCATCAGAGGAGGTTGCTGCCGTGGCAAGTGCCCCTGCCTCATCTGGAGCAGCACCCTCGGACAGGGCAGCAAGAAAGGAAGCGAAGCCCGAGTCGCCTTGGCGGGGGTCCCCGGTTCGCGCCAGAGCTCCTGCCAGTCCACGTGCTGACGTGGCAAGGGCCGGCGGGGTGGTCCTAGGATCAGCGGCCCGGCCAGCGATGAGTTCCCTGGCCCACGCTGCCCCAACTGAGCCAGGCCCGTCTGTGGGGCGCTCTCTGGACCGGAACTCAGCGGCCCATCCGTCTCCTCCGACGCCAGGGCCTGCAGGTCGCGATGAAGAGGCGGCCTCGGCCCAAGGAGGAGCAGCAGTGGCTCCTGCGGCGGCACCCCGACCTGCCTTCCATGCCCCCTCCATCGCCTCCAGGCCAGGGGGCGGCAGCCGCGCCGGCAAGGCTCGCACGTCAATACCGAGTCCACGCAGCAAGCTCTCGACGCGGGCATCGGCCTCGGCAGCTCCGCGCGGACCGCCCGCGGCCCCGATGTGCCGGGCAAGCACGGTAGCCCTGTCCCGCACCCTCACCTGGTCGGCAACGGTCATCAGCGTCGGCGCCCCCACTCCAGTTCGTGCCTGCACCTGGGTAAGCGACGCCGTCGCCGACGAGAGGTCCGCTCCTTGGACGAAAGCGCGCAGCGACGACTCGAGCCGGTGTTGCTGCTGGTGCTGCTGCTGGGGTCCCAGGTTCTGCAGCGTCGCCGGGACCGCCGGCCGGCCAACGGGCCCAGCACCCGCATACCAAGCGCCCTCGAGGGCCCGCGCCCGTTGACCCGCCAAAAAGGAACGAACGTCGGCAACGTTCCCGTCACCTTGTGACGGCGCACGTCCCGATGGTCCGGCCGCTTGGCCGGAAGACGCGGGAGGGCGCCTCACGAGGGCGGGGACGTCGCGGAGCGCCGCAGCGCCGCCTTTACCCCCCCCGCCGAGAAACGCGTCTGCGGCGGAGGACGGTTTCCGGTATTTTAGTGCGTGTTTATCGCGATAATTAGGCCGCTTCCACTCCGAAATTCTGGAGAGCGCGCACCAGGCCCTACCGCCCGCGGCCTCGTTTCTGCTCACCTGCGAGCCGCGTTAGCGCGTTGGACGGCCCCGCATCGGCGGGGCCGCACGCATCGGAGCCGGTGAACGCGGCGCGCACGATGTGATGCGCGCGGCGCGATAGACGCGCCACTGACCTTTGGTGGGGGGTTGGGGAATCACGAGGCATCGTAGTGGTTTGGTCGGGAGTTTCGTCGCAAACTCAACGGGCCCCATTGCGGGCGCCCACTCCCACAGGTGACCGCCCATCTATCAGAGCGCCGGCTCCTCTCCATTCCAGTCGACCACCCCGCCCGGCCAATGCGTCGCCAGGACCATCTCGAGTGGCGGCGACTGCTGCGTAAGCGGCGGTGCGCCGGGGCCCGCGGCAGTAATGGTGAGCCGCGTCGGCGCTGTGGCGCCTGAGAGCTGGTCCCAGTGGGCCAGCTCCACCGCCACCTCCCCCCCCCCCCCCCCCCCCCCCCCCCCCCCCCCCCCCCCCCACCCACCCCCCCCCCCCCCCCCCC
>Ga0181573_10000212_pt1 | contig 60910 bp, 57 predicted proteins | sample 101ome_25_FD_148643 | JGI IMG/M metagenome (GOLD analysis project Ga0181573, IMG submission 148643) | Coastal salt marsh microbial communities from the Groves Creek Marsh, Skidaway Island, Georgia - 101409BT metaG (spades assembly) | ecosystem: Environmental > Aquatic > Marine > Intertidal zone...
TCCAGTTAAAGATCTTCACCCCTGTTGGAACCGCGATCAGCATGGTCATCAGGGCGAAGAACGGCAAGAGAACCGAACCGGTGACGTACATGTGGTGCGCCCACACGGTCATCGACAGCGCGGCGATGGCAATCGTCGCGTACACCAGCGTCTTGTAACCGAAGATTGGCTTGCGGCTAAAGACGGGGAAGACTTCGGAGACGATTCCGAAGAACGGCAGGGCGATGATGTACACCTCGGGGTGGCCAAAGAACCAGAAGAGGTGCTGCCACAGGATCGCTCCCCCGTTGGCCGCGTCATAGACGTGCGCTCCAAAGACCCGGTCCGCACCCAGCGCCAACATGGCGGCGGCGAGCACGGGGAAGGCGAGAAGAACCAAAATCGACGTCACCAGGGTGTTCCAAGTGAAGATCGACATACGCCACATGGTCATACCGGGAACGCGCATGGTGATGATGGTGGTGATGAAGTTCACCGCACCCAAAATGGTCCCGAAACCACTCAAACCCAAGCCAAAGACCCAGAGGTTTCCGCCCAAGCCCGGCGTGAAGGTTTGGCTAGAGAGCGGTGCGTAGGCAAACCATCCGAAGGATGCCGCACCCTGCGGGGTGAGGAATCCGGCGACGGCGATGAGCGAACCAAAGCTAAAGAACCAGTAGGCCAATGCATTCAGACGCGGGAAGGCCACGTCTGGTGCCCCAATCTGCAATGGCATCAACACGTTGGCAAAGCCGGCAAAGAGCGGCGTGGCAAACATCAGCAGCATGATCGTGCCGTGCATGGTGAACAGCTGGTTGTACTGCTCTTTGGTCGCCACGATTTCCAGACCGGGCGCAAACAGCTGGGCGCGGATCACCAGCGCCATCACGCCACCGAGGAGGAAGTAGAGGAACGAGGTCCAGAGGTAGAGATAGCCGATCTTCTTGTGATCCGTGGTCGTCAACCACTCGACGAAGAGGTTTCCTTTGCGCGCGACGCGGGCGTTAGAGAGACCCGCAGGAATCTCCGTGACGCTGGGACGGGGGGCGGTCTGAGTCATCGTTACTCTCCCTCTGCGCTTGCCGTAGTTCCGGGCAGATTTTGCAAAACATTGAGCTGCGGTCCAAGACGGCCCTCGTTGCCTTGATCACGGAGTTCCTGAATGTGACGGTCGTATTCTTCTTGGCTCACCACGTGCACTTCAAAGAGCATCAGCGAGTGGTATTCCCCACATAGCTCCGCACACTTACCGCGGTACACGCCTTCCTGCTGCGGGATGAAGTACCAATAGTTGGTACGAGCGGGAATCATGTCCTTCTTGTACAAGAAGTCGACGACCCAGAACGAGTGAATCACGTCGCGCGACTCGATCTTGATTTCGACCTTCTTGTCCACGGGCAAATAGAGCTTGGGAAGGCTGGCCGCGTCAATTGGGCCTTCCGGAAGTTCCTGGGCTTGAATACCGGAGTAATAGACGCCTTCGTTGAGGTAGTTGAAGTCCCAGGCCCAGCGCTTGCCATACACCTCAATGCTCACGTCCGGGTCTGGCAGGGGTTCTTCAATGATCGCCTGGTCGCGGGCGGTGAAGGCGAAGAAACCGAGCACGAGAATCAGCGGAACCACGGTGTAGAAAGTCTCAATGGGCATGTTGTAGCGCAACTGAGCGGGAGTTCCGGTCTGACCTTTGCGACGGCGATAGACCACGGCAGCCCAAATGATCAGCAACCACGTGATGATGCCGACGATAAAGAGAACAATCCACGAGACGTTCCACAAGTCAATGACACGGTCGACCTGGTTGGTCAGGCCCCGTTCGGTCGGAAGCCACCCCAGCATCACCTGGTCGGTGCAACCTGCCAGCACCACAGCCAAACCGGCAAAGAGCGCCGCAACTTGTAATGACCGCTTCCGAACCCGACTCACGTAGTGCCTTTCCTTTGCTTCCGCGCCTTTATTCTACGCGACCCAGCCACCCCTCAGGGCACCGGCCACGCAGAGGTCAACTAGCTAAAACTGTCTCCACACGCGCAACTACCCTGCGCGTTCGGGTTGTCAATGGTGAAGCCCTGCTTGTGGATCGTGTCCTCAAAATCCACGGTGGCACCATCCAGATACGGGGTGCTCATCTTGTCGACAACGACCTCGACTCCCTCGAAATCGACCACCAGGTCGTCTTCCATGAGTCGCTCGTCGAAGAAGAGCTGGTAGATCAATCCCGAACACCCACCGGGCTGGACGGCGACACGAAGTCGCAAATCATCACGCCCCTCCTGGTCAATCAGGGACTTCACTTTCACAGCTGCGTTCTCGGTGAGAACGACGCCGTGAGCGGCCGTTTCTGTTGTCTTCTCAGCAGTCGACATAGCGCTTTCACCTAAACCTTTCGCACTCCAGTGTAATCGCCCGAGGCTTAGGAAAACCCCTACACGCCGCGGCAGAGTCGACCCAGTAACAGGGTTTCTGCCACCACGGCTCGCTGGACCATCGCAAGGTCCACCGACTCGTTTGGCCCGTGCGCGGCGGAAAGCCGATCTTCTACTCCGGTGACGGCAATCGCAGCATCGGGGAACGCCTGTTGAAGGTGGGCAATAAACGGGATGGAACCCCCCAGTCCCTGGTGCACAACGTCGTGACCGTAGCCATCACGCAACGCCTCCTCCACCATCGCCACCAGCGGGTGATCGGTCTGATGGAGAAAACCCTCCCCTTTTTCCCACTGGTCAAAATTGATCTCGACGCCGCCTGGACAGTGGCCTCTCAGGTGTGCTTCGAGCGCCTGAGCTGCGCGGTCGGCGGCCATGCCCGGAGGGATGCGCACACTCACTTTCGCCCGGGCGCTGGCCACCAGCGTGTTCGACGCCTGCTCAGGAGCCGGAGCGTCGATACCCGTCACGGTCACCGCCGGTTCCATCCACAGTCGCTGGTGGACTCCCCCGCTTCCCCACAGCTCAATTCCCGGAAGAAGGCCCGATTCACGACGCACAGCCTCCGGATCGCCCCCCGCGACAGAGTGTTGCGGAGACAGACCGTCGATGGCGACTGAGCCATCATCGTGGTGGAGAGTGGCCAAGAGTCGCACCAGGGTCGTTAACGCGTCGGGGACTGGACCGCCGAACAAGCCTGAGTGCACCGAGGACTCCAGGGTGCGCAGGGTGATGATCACGCCCACTACTCCGCGAAGGCTCGTTGTCAACGCGGGAATGGTGGGGTCGGGATTATCCGAATCGGCCACCACGATGAGGTCGGAGCTCAGAAGCTCCTGGTGCTGCTCAAGAAGGGCCGTGAAGGTGGGAGAGCCACTTTCCTCCTCACCCTCGACAAATACAGTGACACCAAGGGGAATAGAGCCCTCCATGCTCTCGGCCACGGCGGCGAGGGCATGGGTGTGCACGGCAATACCCGCTGAGTCGTCGGCCGAACCGCGACCGTAAAGACGCCCCTCACGTTCTGTGGGCTCGAAGGGGGGCGTGAGCCATTGGGCCTGATCACCCGCGGGCTGCACATCGTGATGGGCGTAGAGCAGCACGGTGGGATACCCGGGCTCAGCCGGCTTGTGCGCAATCACCGCAGGAGCTCCGCCTTGCGCACGAACAACCTCGAGAGAGTGCCAGGGCAGAACGTTCTCCAGCAAACCCACCACCGTGTGGGCTGATTGTTCCAACACCTCGGTGTCAGATCCTAGGAGCGAGAGAGAAGGAATCCGCACCAGCGCTTCCAGGGTCTCGCGGACTTCACCCGAGCGGCTCCTTGCGGCCTCCCGCAGCTCCTGATCGGTAGGCAACGACGCAGGCTGTGAGGTCATGCCGGTAATCTTAAGGCTTCACGATTTCGAGGAGAGCCCGGTGGCCGATAAGACTCAGCAGGATGCAGCGCCCGAAGGTAAGGGTCGCCCCACCCCACGTCGGCGTGACCGCGAGCAAGAATCCAAACGTCCCCTCGTAGCCAACACGGCGAAGGAACGCCGCGCTCGGGCGAGAGAGACCCGTGAACGCGCGCGTATTGGCCTCGCAGCGGGTGAAGAGCGCTATTTGCCCATTAGGGACAAAGGTCCACAAAAGAAGTTTGTGCGTGATTTCGTCGACTCGCGATGGAATTTTGGCGAGTTCCTCATTCCGATGATGTTCGCGGTGATTATTGCGACGTTTATCCCCTCCGCACAGGCGCAATTGGCGTCCATCGTCGTGCTGTGGCTGTTCTTCCTCTTTGCCGTCATCGACTCGTTCTTCCTGGGTTGGCAGGTGCGCAAAGCCGCCACCGCAAAGTTTGGTGCGGAAAAGGTCGAAACCGGGATCCGTTGGTATGCGGCGATGCGTGGTCTGCAGATGAGGAACCTGCGCCTGCCGAAACCGCAGGTCGGACGCGGCGAAAAACCGAGTTAGCGTCGCGCCGCGAGAATTTCGCGATTGATGTGATGAGCCAGAAGCGGCCCCCTGTACACAAACGAGGTGTACGCCTGGACTAACGATGCGCCGGCATCGAGGCGCTGTTGAACCTCGGCCCCAGTGGACACGCCACCCACCGAAATCACCGCAGGCGCATCACCCAGGGTCTCTCGCACCAGAGCCAGCACATCACGCGATCGCCCCGCCAGGGGCGCTCCGGAGAGGCCCCCCTCCCCTGCGTGGGAAATCTCTGGTGTGCGCGAGCGCAGACCTTCTCGACTGACCGTCGTGTTTGTGGCCACCACGCCGGCAAGGTTGGAGTCTTTGGCGAGTTGGGCCACGTCGCGAATTTCTTCGTCTGGTGAGTCGGGTGAAATCTTGACGAGCACCGGGGTGCGGCCCGCTTCCCGAGTGACCGCGTCGATAATCGGCAACAGTTCGCTCGGATCCTGCAAAGCCCGCAATCCCGGAGTATTTGGAGAGCTCACGTTCACCACCAAGTAGTCGGCTACTGGCTGGGCGAGCTTGGCCGCGACGGCATAGTCGTGTGCGGCGTCAGACACTGCCGTATCGCGATTTTTTCCGATGTTCAAACCGATAATGAGCCCCGGTGTGAGTCGGCGCAGCAGCGCCAGATTGTTCACGACCGTGTCAATGCCGTCGTTGTTGAAGCCCATCCGATTGACCAACGCACTGTCGCTGGGGAGACGGAACAATCGGGGCTTGGGGTTTCCCGGCTGAGGCCGAGGGGTGACGGTACCGACTTCCACATGGCCAAACCCCAACGAAGAAAGCGCCGTGACGACCTCGGCGTTTTTATCAAAACCCGCCGCCACCCCAAAGGGAGAGGGAAAATTGATACCCATCACCGTGGTCCGCAGCGACGGATGGGGTCTGGTGATGGCGTGCAGGATGTCTCGGGTTATCGGCTGTTGGCAGGCTCGTAAGACCGCCATTCCGGCATAATGCGCCACCTCAGGGTCGAGCATTTTCAGCAGCGGAAAAACGGCGCGATACACCTACTCCTCGCCCCCGTCGCCAGCTGACTTCTCCTGGCGTAGCTTCTCCACGGCGGCCTCAAAATCATCGAGACTCTCAAATGCCTGGTAGACCGAGGCGAAGCGCAAATAGGCGACCTCGTCGAGCTCACGCAATGGCTCCAAAATAGCGAGGCCAATCTCGTTGGCATCGACCTGGCTCGCTCCGGTTTGGCGAATGGTTTCCTCCACGCGCTGGGCCAGTTGGGCAAGATCTTGATCGGTCACCGGCCTACCCTGGCAGGCCTTCTTCACTCCAGCCGCAATCTTTTCCCGACTGAAGGGCTCGGTGACACCGCTTCGCTTGATGACACTGAGGCTCGCTGTTTCGAGAGTCGAAAATCGTCGACCGCATTCGGGACATTGACGGCGACGGCGAATCGACACGCCATCGTCTGAGGTGCGCGAATCGATGACCCGAGAATCGGGGTGTCGGCAAAACGGGCAATACATGCTCTAATTCTCCGCCTCAAGGAACCGGGCGGTGACCGCCTCACCGTGGGCGGGTAAATCTTCGGCGTTGGCAAACCGGACGATGTCGTCTGCCACCTCGGCTAACGCCTGCTTGGAATAGTCGACAAGCTGCTGAGGCCTCAGGAACGTCATGACCGATAGTCCGGCTTGGAAGCGCGCCTGACCACCTGTGGGCAGCACGTGGTTGGAACCCGCCAAGTAGTCCCCCGCGCTGACCGGGGTGTAGGGGCCGAGGAAGATGGCCCCCGCGTGGGCAATGTCTTTGGCAAGAGTGTGGGGAGACTCCGTGCAAATCTCTAAGTGCTCTGGCGCCAACGCATCACTCACCTTGACAGCCTCTGCCAGTGAATCCACCAGGATCACCGCAGATTGCTCGCCGCTCAGGCTCTTCTCCACCCGCTCACGGTGTCGGGTGACAGCAGCCCGCGAAGCCACAGCGTCAATAACGTCGTGAGCATAGGCTTCGTCAGTGCTAATCAGGATGGCTTGAGCCATTTCGTCGTGCTCTGCTTGGCTCACCAGGTCACTGGCCACGAAATCGGCTGGGGTTGACCCATCAGCGATGACAACGATTTCCGTGGGACCCGCTTCCGAATCGATTCCCACCACACCCTTCACCAGGCGCTTCGCGGTGGCGACAAAAATATTGCCGGGGCCGGTGATCGTTGACACCGGCGACAAATCAGCGTCGGGGACACCGTACGCCAAGGCGGCAATCGCGCCTGCCCCTCCGGTGCGATAAATCTCGGTTACTCCCAGCATGTGAGCGGTAGCAAGAATCGTCGGGTGGATTTCCCCATCAAATTCAGCCTGGGGCGGGGAAACCAGCACAATCTCGCGCACACCGGCCACCTGGGCCGCGACGACATTCATCACCACGCTAGAGGGGTATACCGCTTTACCCCCGGGGATGTACACGCCGGCGCGCTCGACGGGCTGCCACCGCTGGGTTACCGTCGCCCCGGTCGCCAGGGTGGTCACCTGGGCGGGAGGCACTTGCGCCTCCGAGGCTTGACGCACGCGGACAATGGCAAGGGAAATACTCGCCTTGAGCTCTGGGTCGAGCTGCTCAAATGCCCTCTCGCGGGCCTCTGGTGGTGTGTGAATGCTCTCAGGTCGGCATCGGTCGAAGCGTTCTGCTTGATCGAACAGAGCCTGAGATCCTCGCGCGCGGACATCGTCAATCAGTTCCTGCACCGTGTCGTCGACTGAGGAGTCCTCGGTGGATACGCGAGGAACGTGGAGGTGAAGCCATTGCGGCGTGAGCGCCTGACCCCGCCAGTCGATTACCGAGAGCACTCCCCCATGTTAGGTGGCGAGCGAGAAGCTTCGACACAGCACAGGCCCTCTAGGCTGAATCTCGATGAGTACTCCAGCTAACTACACAGAAGCCTCTTCCCCCTCCGAGCTTTTTTTCGAAGCGTTCCGACGCCACTCTTCCGGCGTTGCCATCGTGACGCTGCACAAGAGCTCGGGTGAACCCACCGGCTTTACCGCCACATCGGTGACGAGCCTCTCTGCGGTTCCACCCCGAGCGACATTCAACATGTCGCAGTTCGCCAGTAGTTACCCCGCGATCCGCAATGGCAGCCACCTGCTCATCCACTTCCTCACCGTGGAACACGCTGCACTGGCGGAGCAGTTCAGCGGTGACGCCTCCTCGCGCTTCAGCGGTATTGAGCTCCTCGACGGCCCAGAGGGTCTCCCCCTGCTCCCCGGTGTCACGGCGTATATCGTCGGTAAAATCGTCGCCCGCCACGAAACAGGCGATGCCGCGACCGTCGTCGTGGAAATCGTCGGCGGTGGACTCGGATCTGCTGGTGACGGTTTGGTCTACCAGGGCAAGAACTACCGCGCTGCGGCCTCTTTGGACTGAGCCTCGGGTCCCGCCAAACAATCGCGGCCCAAGATGCTCTTGAGCTCAGCGATAAGATTGGCGCTCACTTCCACGCGCTTAGGAAGGGAGAATACTCTCGCCACTCCCTCTTTGATAAGCCGCAGACGCACTTCTGTGTCTCCCGGGTGACGCTCGAGCGCTTGATCAAAACCCGTCAGGACTTCCGCCGTGGCAAAGTATTCCGGCACGGTGAGCACGAGGGGGCCATCGTGACCGGAGCTCTCGCGCGGCTGGAGGTTGAGCACCTGCACGCTTTGAGCGTGCATAGTGATTTCGTCATCGCGACGCTGCACCCTGCCTCGCACCGCCATCACACTGTCGGGTTGCAAGCGGGTTTGGTGTTCTTGGTACGCCTTGCCCAGGAAAAGAATGGAGAGCTCTCCACTGAAATCTTCTAAGGACGCTTGGGCGTAGGGGTTTCCGCTGTTTCGCGCCACCCGGTGGTTGACCTGATTGAGCAGGCCCGCGACTTGCGCGATTGCGCCGTCGTCCAATTCTGATTCGAGCAGCTGCGCCACTGTCATATCCGAGTTCTCGGAGAGTCCCACCTCCAAACCAGAAAGCGGGTGATCGGAGACATAAAGACCCAGCATTTCGCGCTCGAGCGAGAGCAGTTCCCGCTTGTCCCATTCCGGCAGGTTGATGATTTTGGGGGTGGGTGATTCTTCGTGCTCGTCAAACAGCGAGTCAAAGTCGAAGCCCACATCGCCGTGCTCTTCGGCTTTCTTTTGCCGCACCGCTTGGTCGACAACCGATTCGTGGATTTCGGAGAGGGAACGGCGGGTGTTTCCCAGCTGGTCAAACGCCCCCGCTTTGATGAGTGAATCGACGGTGCGGCGGTTGAGCGCCTGGGCGGACACTTTGTTCACAAAATCATGAAAGTCCGTGAACGCTCCCTTGCTCTCCCGAGCCTCACGAATGTGGTTCACCACTTGCACACCCACGTTTCGCACCGCGCCCAATCCAAAGCGGATGGAGTCTCCGACGGCGGTGAACGTCGCCAGAGAGGTGTTGACATCCGGTGGCAGGACCGCAATTTTCATCCGCCGGCATTCGTTGAGATAGACCGCTGATTTGTCCTTGTCGTCACTCACGCTGGTGAGAAGCGCCGCCATGTATTCGGCGGGGTAATGGGCTTTGAGGTAGCCCGTCCAATAGGAGACCAGGCCGTAGGCCGCCGAGTGGGCCTTGTTGAAGGCGTAATCGGAGAAGGGCACCAGGATGTCCCACAGAGCCACAATCGAGGCATCTGAATAGCCGTTAGAGCGCATTCCTGCCTGGAAGCCTTCGAACTGGTAGTCGAGCTCTTCCTTCTTCTTCTTACCCATCGCGCGGCGCAACAAATCGGCTTGTGCGAGGGAATATCCGGCGAGTTTTCGGGCGATTTCCATCACCTGCTCCTGATACACGATCAGGCCATAGGTCTCCCCCAAAATGTCATCGAGGGCATCGGCCAGCTCCGGATGAAGCGGAGTGATGTCCTGCAATCCGTTTTTGCGCAGTGCGTAATTGGTGTGCGAATCCGCTCCCATCGGTCCCGGCCGATAGAGCGCCAACACGGCGGAGATGTCTTCAAACCTCTCAGGCCGAAGAAGCTTCAACAAGCTACGCATCGGGCCACCATCGAGCTGAAACACCCCGAGGGTGTCACCGCGGCTGAGCAACTCATAGGTAGCCGAGTCATCAAGTGAGAGCTCCTCCAACACCGGCCGCTCTCCCCGGCTCTCCTCAATGTTGTCCAACGCATCGTCGATGATGGTGAGGTTTCGAAGACCTAAGAAGTCCATCTTGACCAACCCGAGCGCTTCGGCGGTCGGGAAATCAAACTGGGTCACAATTTGACCGTCTTGCTCCCGCTTCATAATCGGGATGATGTCCATCAGCGGAGCGCGGGACATGATCACACCCGCCGCGTGAACACCCCACTGGCGCTTGAGGTTCTCGAGACCCTTCGCCGTCTCAAAAACCTTCTTCGCGTCGGGGTCTGAATCGAGCAAGGCGCGGAAATCGCCCGCTTCCTTATATCGATCGTGAGCTTTATCGGTAATGCCCGAGAGAGGAATGTCTTTACCCATCACCGACGGGGGCATCGCTTTGGTGAGTTTCTCCCCCATTCCGAAGGGGTAGCCGAGCACGCGCGAGGCGTCTTTCAACGCTTGCTTGGCTTTGATGGTGCCGAACGTGACGATTTGAGCGACACGATCATCTCCGTATTTTTCCGTGACGTAGCGAATCACTTCGCCGCGGCGACGCTCGTCAAAGTCCACATCAAAGTCGGGCATTGAGACACGATCGGGGTTGAGGAATCGCTCAAAAATCAGTCCGTGCACGATCGGGTCGAGTTCGGTGATTTTCATGGCGTAGGCCGCCATGGAACCCGCACCGGAGCCACGGCCGGGTCCTACCCGGATTCCGTTGGATTTGGCCCAGTTGATGAAGTCGGCGACGACGAGGAAGTAGCTGGAGAAACCCATTTGGCTGATCACGCCAATTTCATAGTCGGCGCGCTGGCGAACCTCTTCGGGAATTCCACCCGGGTATCGCTCCGCGAGCCCCTCGTCGACGGCACGCTGGAAAGCGGCTTCGACGGTATCCCCTGCCTCCACCGGATATTCCGGCATGTAGTTGGCCGACTCGTCGAATTCGACACTGGCACGCTGCGCAATCAGCAGGGTGTTATCGGCCGCACCGGGGAAATCGGCAAAAAGCGCGCGCATCTCCGAGGGCGACTTGATGTAGAAGTCTTGGGAATCAAACTTGAACCGTTTGGGGTCATCCAGTGTCGAACCGGATTGGACACACAACAGCGCCTCGTGCGCAGAAGCGTCTGCCGCGTGGGTGTAGTGGGAGTCGTTCGTACCCACCAATGGCAGTCCGAGGTCTTTCGCCAGCCGCAAGAGATCTGAGAGAACCCGTTTTTCCAAAGGAAGTCCGTGGTCCATGACTTCGACAAAGTAGTTCTCAGCCCCAAAGAGGTCGCGCATCTGGGCGGCTGTCGCGATCGCCTCGTCGTAGAGGCCCAACCGCAGCTTGGTTTGCACTTCCCCACTGGGACAGCCGGTGGTAGCGATAACACCCTTGTGGAACTTCTCAAGCAGTTCAAGGTCCATACGGGGTTTGAAGTAGTAGCCCTCAATGGACGAGAGAGACGCCAAACGGAAGAGATTGTGCATTCCTTCCGTGCTCTCCGCCCACATCGTTAGGTGGGTGTACGCGCCACCTCCCGAGACGTCGTCTTCACCGCCACCCGCAAACGACACACGGGTCTTGTCGGTGCGGTGGGTGCCCGGCGTGAGATAGCCCTCGATGCCGATGATCGGGTTCACGCCTGCGTCGCGTGCCTTTTTCCAAAACTCGAACGCGCCAAACATGTTGCCGTGATCGGTCATTGCCACGGCCGGCATTTCTTGACGGGCCACTTCTGCGACTAACTCGGAAATGCGCGCTGCACCATCGAGCATCGAATACTCGGTGTGCACGTGGAGGTGCGCGAAGCTGTCGTTAGTACTCACTGGTTCTCCGGTTGCGGTCGCCCTCCAGATTATTCTGGCGCCCCGCTCTTTGGGACTGCCACACCGAGGTCACGGCGCTTCGAGCAGTGTGAGCGCCCGAGAGAGGTCCTCGGGATACTCCGAGCGGAACGACACATACTCCCCCGTCCCCGGATGGGTGAAGCCCAAAGAGACCGCGTGGAGCCATTGGCGATCGAGCTGAAGCTTCTTCGCAAACACAGGGTCGGCCCCATAAAGCGCATCGCCCACGAGCGGGTGGCGCTCCGCCTGGAAATGCACGCGAATTTGATGGGTGCGTCCTGTTTCTAAATGCACTTCCACCAATGTGGCACCGGGGAACACTTCCAAAGTGTCGTAGTGGGTAATCGAATGCCGCCCGTCGCGCACGACAGCAAATTTCCACGACGAACTGGGGTGCCTACCGATTGGTGCGTCGATGGTGCCCGAGGAGGGCGAAGGGTAACCCTGGACGAGCGCGTGGTAGACCTTGTCGACCTCGCGGTTACGAAACGCGCGCTTGAGGCCGCTGTAGGCGCGGTCGCTCGCCGCCACGACCATCACACCGGATGTTCCGACGTCGAGACGGTGAACCACCCCTGGGCGCTCTTCGACCCCGAGTCCCGGCAACCGAAAGCCCTGTTCGTCAAGCCAGCCGATGATGTCGGGGCCTTCCCAACTGGGTGCGGGGTGAACGGTGTATCCCACCGGCTTATCGACCACGATGATGTCGTCATCGGAGTACAACACGGTGGGCTCTTCAGTGGCGACTACCTCCAGCGGCGCTTCAGATTTGGTCACCTCACTCAGCGAGTATCGCTCTCCCGCTTCCACGACCCGTGATTTCTTGACGGGTTTTCCCGCCAACTGGACCGCGTCGTGACTGATGAGCTGGTGAATGCGCGAGCGAGAGAACCCAGTGAGATGCGCGAGAGCGTGATCGACTCGCTCCCCCGCTAATTCGTCGGTGATAACGACGACATCAGGCTCCTGGGCCTGGTCTTCGTGGAGCTCGGCCACCTAGTCCTGACGGTCGGACTCGACCGACGCGTCCGCCTCGGACCCCTCGCCCGTTTCAACGATTACTTCGGATACCCCAGTTTCGGGAGTAACCACGGTGGGGGCCGTCATGGGGGCTGGAGCCGGGGCGGCGGTCTCGATACCCGTGTGTTCCAGGGTGCTTAGCTGGCCTTCGATGAAGCCGCGCAGGCTCTGACGGTATTCACGTTCGAACTCGCGCAAGCTCTCGACTTTCTTCTCCACAGCCTGCCGTTCACGCTTGTATTCCGCCACGCGGCGCTGGTGCTCTGCTTCTGCCTCGGAGACGATGCGTGCCGCTTGCGAGTGACCCTCAGCAATCAATTCGTCGCGCTTTTGGATGCCTTCGCGTACGTGTTCTTCGTGGAGGCGACGCGCGAGCTGCAGGAGGTTGGTGGTGCCTTCGGCATCGATCGGATCATCCATTGACGTCGTCGAGACGGGCGCGGCAGGGGCCGCTGAACCACCGGCGCGCTGCAACTCCGTAATACGCGCCTCAGCGGCCTGCAATTCAGTCTTCAGCTGGGCGTTTTCCTTCGACACACGACGCATTTCGACAACGACTTCATCGAGAAAGTCGTCGACTTCGTCTTGGTCGTATCCCTCGCGGAACTTCGTCGACTGGAAACGCTTGTTGACGATGTCTTCGGGTGTCAATGCCATTAGTAAAGATTCCTCTGCGGTTGGGGGTGCACACGCACCGCGAGTCAACTCACAACAATTATGACCTGTCGGGCCTCGCCCAGCCTAGCTTCCCCCACGAAATTCTGCAGGGGCCTAGCGGAAGCTCCCCACAAACGACATGGCGATCAGCACACCAATCATCAACAAGCTCCAGCCCAGATCGATCGCTGCTCCGCCGATGCGCAGGGGTGGAAGAATCTTCCTCACCGTCCGTAATGGCTTGTCGGTCAGGGAGTAGCTCGCCTCGGCCAGCAAAAGAACGGGACCGCGAGGGCGCCAGCTTCGGGAGAAGACTTGCACCCAATCGAGCACAAAACGCACCCACATGGCAATGAAAAACACATAGAGGGCGGCGTAAAGAACCCAGGCAATCGCAGACATCGCGACTATTGTCTCCGGCTCTGCTGAGAACTAGTCGAGCAGGGCGTCGCCGTCGCTGTCGTCAGCCTCTCCGGAGACCTGGACGTGCGAGGGAGAAAGTAGGAATACCTTGGGGGTGACCCGCTCGATGTGACCGTACAAACCCTGGGTGAGTCCACTCGCGAAGTCCACCATGCGGCGTGCTTCGGTTTCACTCATCTGGGTGAGGTTCATGATCACCGGAATACCGTCGCGGAAGGTCTCCGCAATCAACTTGGCGTCTTCGTACTTCTTGGGGTGAACCGTCAAGATTTCGCTCACATCAGGCGAAGCCTGGCGTCCGCGACGCAAAGCTGTCACGGTCGCACGAGCGGGAGCTTCTTTGGCAGCGGGGGCGGGACGCGATTCCCACTCTTCGGCAGGGGTCTCTTCCGCGAGACCCAAGAATTCAAGCGACTTACGCAGGGGGTTAGCCATTTCCCAGCCTTTCTTCCGTTTCCGGTGGCTCCAGGTTAGGCGGGGGTGGGCCGTTTTCCCGTGATTGCCGTACCTATGCGAAGGTGTGTCGCGCCCACCGCGATCGCTTCGGCAAAGTCTCCGGACATGCCCAGGGAGAGGTCTGTCGACGCAGGACTGAGCGCGAGGAGTTTCTCGCGGTAGGCCAGCACACGCTCGAAGGCCGCAGCGGGCGCTTCATCTTGCGGCGCCACCGCCATCAGGCCCTTGAGCTGAAGGCTCGGAGTCGCCACCACCTGCTCCACCAGTGCCGAGATATCATCCGGCCACACTCCCCCACGACCCGGGTCATCCGTGAGGTTGAGCTCGACAAAAACATCCACCACGCTGGCTGCCTGGGCGAGTTTGTTGACCAGGCTGGAGCGATCGAGAGAGTGAATGACCTGGCAGTAGGAACTCACGGCGAGGGCTTTATTGGACTGCAGTTGCCCCACAAAATGCCAGGTGAGGTCAAGATCTCTCACTTCTTCGTGTTTCGGGGCTGCCTCTTGGTGCCGCGATTCCCCCACGTCTCGCACCCCGAGCTCATACAGCTCTCTCACGAGAGAGGCGGGGTGAAATTTGGTGACCACGACGGTCGTGATTTCCTCAGGGTCACGACCAGCGTCGCGGGCGGCGGAGTGCACCGCGTCCATGACCGCGTGGTACCGATCGTGCAGCGCCGCGTCAACCACGCGATTTAGCGCAGGAAGTCGGGCACGTCGAGTTCTGCTTCGGCGTCCATCTCGGAGGCAAACAGCGGCGCTTCACCAGGCACCTCCGACACCTCGGGGGTTTCAGTGGTTTCTGCAAGCCACGCGGGGGTTTCCTCCGTCATGGCTGCCGGCTCTGCTACCGCTTCGGACTCTGCCGCGGTGGGCCACGCAGTGGTCGCTGGAGTCTGCGTGGCGGGGTCAAAACCGGCGGCGATCACGGTCACTCGCACCTCGTCGCCCAGAGAGTCGTCGATGACGGCTCCGAAAATGATGTTGGCGTCGGGGTGGACAGCCTCTTCCACGAGCTTCGCCGCGTCGCTGATTTCGTAGAGGCCAAGGTTCGACCCACCCTGAATCGACATCAGAACGCCCTGGGCGCCTTCGATGCTGGTTTCTAGCAGCGGCGATGCCACAGCCAGTTCGGCGGCCTTGATCGCGCGGTCAGCCCCGCGCGAGGACCCGATACCCATCAGCGCACTACCGGCGTCTTGCATCACCGACTTCACGTCGGCAAAGTCGAGGTTAATCAGACCCGGTGTGGTGATGAGGTCAGTGATGCCCTGCACACCGGCCAAGAGAATGTGGTCGGCCGTTTCAAAGGCCTGAATCATGCTGATTGTGCGGTCGCCAATTTCGAGCAGGCGGTCGTTGGGTACGACGATCAGAGTGTCGACTTCTTCACGCAGCGATTCGACGCCTTCTTCTGCCTGGGCTTGACGGCGCTTGCCCTCAAAACCGAAAGGTTTGGTGACGATACCGACGGTGAGAGCTCCGACTGACTTGGCGATTCGGGCCACCACGGGAGCGCCACCCGTGCCTGTGCCACCACCTTCACCGGCGGTCACAAACACCATGTCGGCGCCGGATAGGGCTTGTTCAATTTCTTCTGCGTGGTCTTCAGCGGCGCGGCGTCCGATTTCAGGGTCAGCCCCCGCTCCTAAGCCACGAGTGAGTTCGCGTCCGATGTCGAGTTTGACGTCGGCGTCTGACATCAGCAGCGCTTGAGCGTCGGTATTGACGGCGATGAATTCGACGCCTTTGAGTCCGCGCTCGATCATGCGGTTGACGGCGTTGACGCCGCCTCCACCGACTCCGACAACCTTGATGACCGCCAGATAGTTATGGTGTCCCGACACGTGGGGCCCCTCTCCTAAAACCTTCAACCTCTACTTGAGGATGAGAGTTTTTCTCACTTTTTGACTGGCACCACGCTACGACCCCACCCCCACCTAGCCCCTCAAGGCTGTGGGCGTGTCGGAACGAGAGCTAGGGCGTGCCGACGTCCCGGATCACCACGGTCTCAGGCGTCGAGAGGTCAATCAGTTTCGAACCCGCCGCTCCGGCCGCCTGCAACGCCGCGGGAAGAGCACGCGCCTTCTGCGCTGAGAACTCACTACTGCCCCACAACACTTGGTGATTGCTATCGCGCAAGGAAAACGCGACAGTGTCGGCACTGGTCGCGGTGATTCGATCTATGCGTCGCAGGACGTCTGCGGGAATCACTGCTAGCGCCTCCACAATCGCTTGGAACCCTCGATCCTCTGCATTGGCGGCCACTCCGATCAGGGGCAACTCCGAGGTCCGCACGGTGTCCGTCCACAGCTCCACCCCCGCCTGATCGACAACCCGGAAGTTTCCCGCGGTCCCGACAGCTCCCAGCGGTGTGCGCTCGACAATCGACACCGCCAGGGTGTCGGGAAGTTCGACCCGGGTATCAACCGATTGAATGAGTGCCACGTCGGAGAGCTCGCGGGCCACATCCGCAGCACTCACTCGGGCCAACGGCAGACCTGCAAGAGGCTGCAGCTGCTCAATCACCTCAGCAGCGCTCAGCCTGGATACCCCCTCGACGCGAATCGTGCGAAGTGACATCAGCGGTGAGGTCGTCACAATCACCACCACGATGGCCAGCGCCAACACGCTTCCCACACCCGCCGTCCACGTCAACCGCCGCTGCCGCGTGGAGGCCGTAAACCGCTTATATTCGGCGCGCTCGGCTTTCTTCCGTGCGCGCGCGGCATGCCGCGTGGATTTTTGTGAGGAAGCCGGTGACGAAGAACTCTTCGGAGCCTTTTGCGCGGTGGCTGCCGGGGCGGACCCAAACCCGCTGGGTCTAGTCGGACTCGCCATACGCCTCTCGCATTCGCGCTAAGAGCCGCGGCACGATTTGGTAGAGATCCCCCGTGCTCATCGTGAGAATAAGGTCTCCGGGCTTCGCCGCCGCCACCGCGAGGTCAACCGCCCGGTCCCAATCGGGCTCAAAATCATAGGAAGCACCGGGGGCAAGCCGATCAATGATGAGCTGCGTGGTGACTCCTTCGATGGGATCTTCTCGAGACCCGAAGATGTCCAGAAGGATCGTATGGTCACTGCCCTCACTAATAGCTTGGGCGAGCTCTGTTGCCATGAGTTGGGTGCGCGAATACAGGTGAGGCTGGAACATCAAAAAGACGCGACCCTCACCCACCACGTGTTGGGCGATTTCGAGGGCAGTCGCTACTTCGGTGGGATGGTGGGCATGATCGTCAAAGACCCGCACTCCCCCGATCTCGCCGTGGAATTGGAACCGTCGATCGGCGCCACGGAATCCGCTCACACCGCGTGCAGCCTGCTCCATTGAGAAACCCCCGGCAATCAGCGACGCCACCACGCCGGCAGCATTGAGAGCGTTGAGCCTCCCGGGGACCGCCAGCTCAAAGTCGGCGCTCTCCCCGCCATAGCTCACCGTGGCGGAGGCCACGGGGGCGGATTGGACGTTACTCAGCCGTACCGCAGCGTCCTCGCTCGTACCATAGGTCAGTGGCGAAAGGTCGCTCACACGATTCGCAATGGCACGCGATCCCTCGTCGTCGACACAAATCACCGCGCGGGACGTCGCCGAGCGGGCAAAATCTTCAAACGCTTGGAACACCGCCTCTGCCGAGCCATAAAAATCCAGGTGGTCGGGGGCGGCGTTCGTAATCAACGCGATTTCCGGGTGGTAAATCAGAAACGAGCGGTCAGACTCATCCGCCTCAATCACGAACCACTCTGATTCACCGTGACGGGAGGACACACCCCACTCGGAGATGACTCCACCGTTGACTGCTCCGACGTCGATGCCCATGTGGTCAAAGGCGGTCGCCATCATGGCCGTCGTTGTGGTTTTGCCATGCGATCCTCCCACCGCAATCAGACGGTGCCCCTGGGTAATAAATCGCAAGGCGTCGGCACGGTGCAAAATCGTGATGCCCCGCGCTGTCGCATCGACAATTTCGGGGTGGTGGTCGCGCACGGCGTACGTCGAAATAATCGTGTCCGACTGGGGAACCCACCCCGACTCTTCGCCAATAAAGACCTTGATGCCGTCTGCCTGTAGCGACTGCGTCACCTCAGAAGCCGAGCGTTCGGTACCGGTCACGCTCACTCCGCGCTGATGAAGGATGCGGGCGATTCCGCTCATGCCCGAACCACCCACACCAATCATGTGGACTCGGCCCAGGGTCTGCGGCAGCCAACCATCTTCGCGGGGTCTTAACACGTTGCCTTAGGCCTTTCCCGTAGCTGTGAGAACCATTGTCGCCACACGCTTGGCGCCGTCGTGAACCCCACGCTGGGCCATCGCATGAGCCATGGACGCTCGTCGATTCTCATCAGCCATCAGGCTCAGCAGTTCGCGACGGATCCACTGCGCCGTGAAGTTCTCGTTCTTCACCATCAGGGCGCCGCCGGCGGCCGCAGCATGCCCGGCGTTCTTCTCTTGCTCGCCATTGCCCACGTGGTAGGGCACAAAAACAGTGGGCTTACCCAGCACTTCCAGTTCGCTCACTGTCGCCGCCCCCGCGCGTGACACGACCAAATCTGACGCCGCGAGTGCCAAGTCCATCCGGTCGGTGTATCCGAGGCTGTGAAAATCGGAGGGATTATCGGCGGGAATCTCGTTGTCTCGACCAATGAGGTGAAGTACCTGCCACCCAGCTGCTACTAAGTCCTGGCGACACTCCTCCACGGCGCGGTTAATCGCCTGCGCTCCGGTGGACCCACCGGTGACCAGAAGAAGAGGCTTTCGTGCCGCGAGACCAAAGTGTTTCTTGGCCGCCGTCGCACTCACACCGGTGGCTTCCACGATCGCACTGCGCAGCGGCATCCCGACCACCTGGGCGTGGGGCAAAGGGGTGCCAGGGAAACACACGGCCACGTGCGAGGTGAGGCGTGATGCCAGCCGGTTCGCCATCCCCGGAAGCGCGTTGGCTTCGTGTACCACCAGCGGAATCTGCGCCAGCCACGCCGCCAGATATACCGGTGCCGCGGTGTACCCACCAAAACCGACAACCGCGTCGACCCTTCGGCGTCGAAGCTCGCGCCGAAGCGCCCAGACGGTCGCCACCCAACGCGGAATAAAACGCAGAGCGTAGGAGGAAAGCCTCCTGGGAAAGGGCAGTTTGGGTACGGGCACAATCTCATCAAGTGATTCGGGGAGGAGCTCCCTCTCCCGTCCACCCTCGGTGCCGATTACCAGAAACTCTGCCGCGGGGTCGAGCGTCGCCAGTTGCTCGTAAACCGCAATCAGTGGCGTGATGTGGCCGGCGGTTCCGCCCCCACAGAGTGCGTAGACACTCACCGCTTGGCCGCCCCGTCGTCCCCCACAAATTGCCACACCGGATTCACGTGTCGCTGACGATTCACACTCATCAACACGCCCATCGCCATCAACATCGCGAGCAGCGCCGACCCCCCTGAGGAAATAAACGGCAGGGGCACGCCCAACACCGGCAAATACTCGAGCACTACCGCGATGTTCACGAGCGCCTGGCCGACTACCCAGATCATTACCCCGGCGGTGACCAGTCGAACAAAGGGGTCGGTGTTCTTCTGCACCAGTCGCGCCATCGCAAAGCCCAAGATGGCGAAGGAAATAATCACGACCAGTGTGCCCACTAAACCGAGCTCTTCACCGATGACGGCGAAAATGTAGTCGGTATCGGCTTCGGGTAACCACGACCACTTGGCGCGGGAGTTACCTAAGCCCACCCCCAGCACTCCGCCGGATCCGAGCGCCATCGTCCCCTGCATGGGCTGCCAACACTGGTAGAGGAATTCGTCTTCGGTACAGCCCGAGAGCCACGCCGTCACGCGCTCCAATCGGTAAGGAGCCACCAGCGCCATCACGGCACCGAGTGCTGCGACTGCTCCGACAGCAGTCAGCAGGTAACTCAGCCGAATCCCGGCGACAAAAAGAACGCCCAGCACAATCAGTGACATCACACCGACCGTTCCCAAGTCTTGACCCGCCAGCACCAGCCCGAGAGCCAACATCAGACCAATGGGAAGCGGGCGCCTGAGCGCCTCGGGGTGAGAAATGTATTCCGCCCGTTTGGCGAGAATATGCGCCATCCACACAATCAGCGCCAGTTTCACAAACTCAGCCGGCTGACCGGTCAACCCACCAATAGAAATCCAGTTCGTATTTCCACCCGAGGTCACGCCCAGCGGGGTGAACACTACAAGGGCTTGGAGGACAAGCCCCACCAGCAGCAGGGTGCCAGCGAGGGCGCGCCAGACCGTGGCCTTCCAGGTGGACATGATGAACATTATGGGAAGGCCCAGCATCGCCCACATTCCCTGGCGGGCCCAGACCGCGAGGAAGTTTCCGTCGTTTGTTTGCCGCGCGGTCACAAACGATGAGGAGAGCACCATCACGAGACCAAAGATGACGAGAAAGAGCACCATCGAGACCATCACCACATATTCGGTGGATTCGGCGTGGAACAGTCGCTTGACCGACACCACCGCTTTGCGCTGCAGTGTGGTGGAGTTGCTGGTTTTGGTGGCGGCAGGTTGCGGTGCGCCCTTACTCTTCACCACGCGACGGGAGGTGGTTGAAGTCGCCATTGAGACCCCGTCCTTCCCACGCCACATCTCGGCACTACGCCACTTCTAAGTGTCTGTCCTCCTGCCCCATCACGGGCCTAGGAGCGGTGGCGTGTCTGTTATTCGCTCAGGCCGCCCCAACGTGCCAACTCTTGGCCAATCAGCTCAGGCGCCACCGAAAAGGCCCGGGCAATCGCAAACGAGGCCACCGCGGAGAGGGCGTGTTCGGGGCTTTCGAGGCCCGCGCGAGTCAGCTCGTCCGTGGTGCACAGCTCCAGGGCTCGATCGGCGCGATCGTGGAGAAAGGCTCGGTCACACACGATGTCTTCGACGCGCCCCAAATCGCTCATTCCCGGGGAGTCGAGGCCCACACCGATCGCACGGCACCCTTCCACCACCCAGGCGTCTTCGACAGCACGCTCTGTCGCCCCCGCGCCCCGGCGATAGACGCAGGCGGTGACGGTGTCTCGATACAGCTCGAGCAGTAGTGAATGCTCAAGGGGGTGCTCATCATCAATGCAGACGCTCAGCTGCGGGTGCCTCACCGACGGCGCGCCATCGCTCCACACCTCTAACTCCTGCGACCCCACATCGACGACGAGCACGTCGAGACCGTCGGGCAAACGGATGCCATCAAGCGCCGAAGCGATATCGGTACCAGCACGAAACGAGCGCATGCCCGCGGCGAGGAGAAGTTGGTGAGCGAGATCGGCAATCTGTCGAGCGTGGCCCCCGCCGACCAACACGATTTGAGGTCCACCGTCGACTTTGTCGGCGACTCGAAAAGCCAACTCGAGCGGAGTCCACACCGCAACACCCCGCTCACGCAACGACTGGCGACGATGCGAATCAACGGAGACACCGGGAGTGAGAATCACCAGGTCCGGCGAGGCACTCTCGGTGTGGGCGAGCCAGTCCGAGGGGGGCAAAGTGAGCGTGGCGACTCCCAGCACGTCGAGGACAGTGATGCGATCCGCGTCGTCGTGCTCGGTGAGCATCGTCACGCTCACACCCAACTCAACGAGAGTGTCAGCCGCCGCGAACCCCTCTTCGCCCAACCCCCAGATGACAGCGGAGAGGCCCGCCCAATCGTCTTGCCAGCTCGAGAGGGAATCAGCGCGCGACATCAGCGACTCAACCACTCCAGGTAGAACACACCCGCCCCGGCAAAGGCGAGGAAACCTGCAATCAGCCAGAAGCGCACCACGATCGTGACTTCTTGCCAGCCCTTGATTTCGTAGTGGTGGTGAAGAGGGCTCGAGTAGAAGATGCGCCTGCCGCCGGTGGCTTTGAAGTACAACCGCTGCAGGACGACCGAACCGGTGAGAATCACGAAGAGGCCGGCGATCAGCGGAAGCAAAAGTTCGGTTCGGGTAAACATCGCCATCGCGGCGACTCCCCCGCCGAGTGCCAACGAACCAGTGTCGCCCATGAAAACTCTCGCGGGCGAGGTGTTCCACCACAAAAACCCGATCAAACTGGCGAGAATCGCGGTGGCGACGGCGGCCAGATCGAGCGGGTCGCGCACTTCGTAGCACTTATAGGCCACTTCGGCGTCGAGGTAGGCAGAGAAACAGGATTGGTTGAACTGCCAGAAACTAATAAGCACGTAGGAGCCGAATACCAAAATCGACGAGCCGGCGGCCAAACCATCCAGACCGTCGGTGAGGTTCACGGCGTTCGAGGTACTCACCACAATCAGTCCCGCCCAAATCGCAAAAGCGATGTAGCTGCCGATAAGACCGAAGCTTGCGAAGGTGAGCCAGTCGATATCCCGAATGAAGGAGATGGCCAGCGAGGCGGGGGTTTGACCGTTTTCATCCGGAAACGAGATAGCAGCCACACCGAAGCCCCCCGAGACGAGAACTTGGCCGATCACTTTTGCCCGCGGAGTCAAGCCCAACGATTGCTGTTGGCGAATCTTCGAAAAGTCGTCGATGAAGCCCACCAGGCCCAGACCCACCATGATCGCAATGACCAGAACACTGGAATAACTGGGGGTGGAGCCCGCGATGAGGTGGGCGCTGAAATAGCCGACGACGATGCCCAACAAAATGATGATTCCCCCCATGGTGGGGGTGCCACGCTTCACAAAGTGGGTTTTGGGGCCGTCTTGGCGAATGAATTGTCCCCAGCCCAGGCGCTCGAATACACGGACGAACGCGGGGGTGAGAAACAGTGTGAAGAGCAGTGAGATGCCGCCGGAGAGGAGAAGAACAATCATCGACTATCAGCCTCGATCAGATCCACCAGGGCGCGAATCGACGGGTCGTGCACTCCGACGATGGCAATAACGTCATCTTGGTCGGGCCAGGCACGGATGTAATCGTACGCGTCGGCGGGAGACTCCAGCCATAGTGACTCACCGTCCCACGACCCCTCCAGGCCCACCTGGGTACTCAGGGCTTTCACCGACAGCCCCACCCCCAGCCACTGGTCAACCCGCAGCCGAACCACTGCGGCCGCGAGCGGCCCCAAACCGTCGTAGTAGTCTTCGGGCTGCAGCGAAACACCGCCAGACACCACCAGCAGACGGGCGAGGTCATGCTCTGCCCGGAGAGTTTTCACCGCGTCAATGAGTTGATCGCCAGAAATACCTTCGCGTCGATCAACAAGAACGCTCGCCCCCGAGGGGAGAGAGAGTGTGCACCAGTCGGGAATTCGAGCGCTCATGAGCTCACCCAGCCCAATTCCTCGAGCGCCTTTCGCGCTTCTTCACGGGCAGAAAACGGAACCCTGGTTCCCCCAATGTCGCGGTAGTGCTGTGACCCTGGCCCCATCCACACCACGGCGTCTCCCGGTTGCGCCTGAGCCACGGCCACACGAATGGCTTCGGACGGATCAGGAATCTCTCTCACCTCGGCACCAGAGGCACCCCGAGCGCCCCGAAGCAGGTCCGCACGAATCTGGGCGGGGTCCTCCCGCCTCGGATCATCATCGGTGATAATCACGAGGTCCGCCATCTCCGCCGCGATCTTGCCCATAATGGGCCGCTTCGACCGGTCGCGATCTCCCGAGGTGCCGGCGAGCACGATGAGCTTCCTAGGAAATCTCTCCCGCAGAGTGGTGAAGGTGTTGGTGTACGCATCAGCACTTCGGCCGGCATCGACAAAGACGCTCACCGGCGAGCCCTGGCCGATGCGCTCAATACGACCGGGTACCACCACGTCGATACCGCCACGCTCGGCGGAAATCGCGGAGAGCCGTGAGAAGTCAACGCCCGCCTCCACGATCATGACGATGGCGAGGGCGGCGTTTCGCACCATGTGGTGTCCCAGCGCGCTAATCGAGGTAGAGAGTGAACCATGCGGGCCGGTGAGGGTGAAGTGTTCGCCCTCCGCGTCGGAGGCGGTGACCTGATACGTCCAATTGGCCTCGGCCACACCGGCCTCCGCGATGGTGACATAGGGAATGCCACAATGTTCGACCACTCGGGCCCCCCACGGTGATTCCAGCGAAATCACTGCCCGGCGGGACATCTCAGGCTGAAACAGGGGAAGTTTCTGAGCCAAATAGGCATCCATGTCGCCGTAGTCTTCAAAATGGTCGTGGCTGAGATTGGTGAACCCCGAGACTGCCGCCACGATTCCGTCAAGACGATGCCGTTCAATCGCTTGGGCGCTCGCCTCAAGCGCCATCACTCCCACACCCCGCTCGGCGCCAATGGCCAAGAGTGCCTGCAATTCGTTGGCTTCTGGGGTGGTGAGCGGGGTGGTGAACACTTCACCCGCCACCCGACGCTCCGTAGAGTTTGAGAGAGCGGTGGTCTCCCCCAGCTGGCGGAGGATGGCCTCGAGGTAAAACACAACCGAGGTTTTCCCGTTCGTCCCCGTCACAGCCAGAACCGAGGGCAGGGCAACCCCTGGGTCGTAGACCCTCTGCGACAGCCGTCCCAAAATCTCGCGTGGATGCGGGTGGGACACAATGGGCACGGATACATCATCGATGAGCGTGACGCCCTCGGGGTCGGTGAGAATCGCGTGGGCACCGGCGGCGATGGCCTCGGCAGTGAAATTCGCCCCGTGGTGTGCTCGGCCGGGGAGAGCCACGAAGAGGTCGCCCGGCATAGCGGCGGAAGCGGAAATGGCCACTCCGGTGACAGTAGTCGACTCCTCGCCGCTCACCATCTCTAGATGGAGACCATCGACGAGGGTGCGCACAGACCGTGGTGTCACCCTCTGTGGTCGTATGGGCCGATCAGCCACGAAGCCCCCTCGCTTGCTTCAACGGCTACCAGGTTATCGGCGGAAGAGTGGGTTCCTCGGTAGACGGGGCCACGCGGTAGTGCTTGACCAGGTGGGTGACGATTTCGTCAAAAGCGGGTGCAGCCGCGTAGGAGAAGCGGTTACTTTGTGGCTTCACAAGGGCCACCAGGACCACAAACTGTGGGTCCTCCGCGGGGACCATGCCGGCAATCGAAATCATGCGCTCATCGGTGTACACACCGTTTTCCGCGATTTCCGCGGTACCCGTTTTTGCCGCGATGCGATAGCCCGGCACGTCCACCCGATATTGCAGGGTTCCCCCACGCGGAACCGTCTCGAGCATCGCGACGACCTGGTCGGCGGTGCGCTCTGAGATCACACGCTTCGCCGCGGGCTTCCTCGCCTCCTCAAAGGTTCCGTCTTCACGCTGGCAGCCTGATATGAGGCGAAGCGGAATTTTCTCTCCGCCATTGGCAATGGCCTGGTAGGCACCCGCCATTTGCGCCATGGTGGCGGACATTCCTTGACCGAAAGTCTGGGTGTGAACGGTGATCGGGTCGATGGTCTCGGGGTCTTGCATGTAGCCCGCCTGCTCCCCCAAGAAATCCACGTCCGTGGGCTGTCCAAACCCGAACGCCTTGAAATAGCTGTTGAGCTTCTTAGGAGAAATCCTCTCCGCCAGCATTGCGGTGCCCGTGTTCGACGAGCGGCTGAGAATCCCCGTCGAGGTCAGGTTACCGGCGGCGCCGCCACCCGCGTTGCGGATATAGCGGCCCCCGGGCAAGGCGTAGGTAGCGGGGACACTGAAGGCCTCGTCAGTGCCCGTGAGCCCCTCCTCTAACAGCGCCGCCATGGTCACCGTCTTGAGTGTGGACCCGGGTTCAAAGGCGGAGGTGAACGCCGCCGCGCGCAAATGAGACTGTGGAGTGTTCGCAAAGTCGTTGGGATCAAAGGTGGGCCAATCAGCCGAGGCGAGAATCTCACCGGTTTTCACTTCGACCACCATGGCGATACCCGATTGGGCGCCAATCGTTTGCCCCGTCGATGCCAACTGTTGCAACACAAACCACTGCAGGTCACTGTCGATCGTGAGCACCACGTCGCCGCCATTCACCGCCGGGGTGGTGACCTGAGTGGTGCCGGGTAGTTTCACGTAGTCAGCGCCCTGCTGGTAGCTCAGCACGCCGTGGGAGGCCGAGAGACATTCGTCCCACTTGAGCTCAACACCCTCCAGTGGACCATCGGCCCCCATCATTCCGGTGAGGTTTCCGGCGACTGACCCAAAGGGGTAGAAGCGGTCGGCGTTGCGCTCGAAATACATCCACGGAATATCCAAATCCAGAAGCTGCCGATACTGCTCGGTGGTGGCATCTTTTGAGAGGTAGGCGAAGTTCGATTCGGGGTCAGCACTGACCGACGCCCACATCTCAGTAGCGGGAGTTCCTGTGATGGCTTCGACTTCCGCCAGCGCATCCATCACCGAGACGGTGACGCCATCACGGCGGAAATCGGCAACATGACGCGGCGAGGCGGTCACGTGATAGCGGTCGGCGTTTTCGGCCAAAGCCTGGTAGGTGCGGTCGAGGATTTGTCCGCGCTCAGCCCACAGCGTCGACGTGGTGCTGCGTCGCTCAGCAGATTCCGCGCTCAACTCCGCAGCCCGCACCACCTGAATGTCGACGAGGCGGACCACAAAAGCGATGACGACGATGGCGACAATAATTGACACTGAGCCCATGCGCCGCATCGTGCGACGGGATGCGATTTGGGCTGGTGACACGAAGAGTCCTAGCGGGTTGTGGGTGAGGGCAGGTCGCCCCCGAAGGTCTTTGCTGCCGGTGCAGGCTGCTCAGCAATCACCGGGATGACCGACTCCACTCCCTCCAGAGTGTTCGTTGCTGTCACAGCCACCTCACTAGTGTCCTCAGACAGTGCGGCAAAAGCCGACAGTGACTCACCCTCGACGTTTTGGCTCACGATTGAAGACGCCACAGTCGCAATATCGGTCGTTTCTTCACCGGGGACCACGGAGACCACCGTGGTGGAACCGGCCGTGGCCGGCTCGCCGGAACCGAGAATCTGGGCGTCTGAGAGGCGAAGGTAGGCGGGGTCGCCGTCGTCAACCATTCCCAACGACACCGCCAAGCTCGCAAGAGTCTGCGGGTCCTGCATGGCACCGATTTCTTCAGAGACGATGCTCAAATCGCGGTTGCGCTCGGCCAGCTGACGCTCCAAGTCTTGAATCGCATAGGCGCCGTTACCCAGAGCTATCGAGAGCATGAGTTGGCCGGCGAGTATCGCGAAAATACCCAGCAGTGTCGCTACCACGTAGCTCACCTTTGGAGGTGTGGCGGCGCGTGCCCGGGGCACGGCCCGCACTCGGGGCGACATCTTTGCCGTGGGGGCAATCGAAGCAGTCAAAGCGCTCATCGTTGGGTGCCTTTCACTTTTTCGGCGGCGCGCAGTCGAACGGACTGGCTGCGCGGGTTCTCACGCTGCTCAGCGGAAGGCGCCTCTTCGGGGCTCTTCACTACCCAGCGGTAGGTCGGTTGATCGGATTCGGGAATGACTGGAAGATCAAGGGGTGCGCTGGACTGGGTACGCGGCTCGATCGCGTGTTTCACCAGACGGTCTTCACCGGAGTGGTAGGACATGACAACAATTCGGCCGCCCACCGCGAGGCGGTCCAAGGCCACCTCCAATGCGGCTTCCAGAACCTCGAGTTCGTGGTTCACAGCAATACGTAGGGCCTGGAACACCCGCTTGGCGTTGTGGCCTTTGCGGGGGTGACCGCCGGGAGTCACACGGTCAATGAGTTCAACAAGCTGCCCGGTGCGCAGAATCGGAGCCTCGTCACGACGGTTCACAATGGCGTGGGCGTAGCGGCTGGCGAGTGGCTCGTCGCCGTATCGCTCAAAGAGACGCTGAAGTTCAAAGGCGGAGAGGCGAGCGATGAGGTCTGCTGCCGTGGTGTCATCCTGCGGGTTCATCCGCATGTCCAGAGGGGCATCAAATCGGTAGCTGAATCCCCGCTCGGCCTCGTCGAGCTGCAGTGAGGAAACACCGAGGTCAAAAAGTATTCCCTGGGGCTGTTGCCCAGGGAATTCGGAGTCGAGGAGTGCGCCGAGTTCGTCATAACGCGCGTGCACTAAACGGGTGCGATCCGCGAAGCCTTTGAGTCGCGACTGCGCGTGCGCGAGGGCGTCGAGGTCGCGGTCGATTCCGAGGACACGCACGCTGTCAAACCGCTGCAACAGCGCCTCAGTGTGACCCCCCATTCCGAGGGTGGCATCAACTACGAGGGCGTTGCCAGCCAGGGCGGGGGCGAGCAGGTCGATGCAGCGATCGAGTAAGACGGGAGTGTGGGGGTGTGTCGTCATCATCGTCGTCACCTGCTGTTCTCTCCCGCCTGTCCGATTCCCCTCCGTTGACCTGGAGCCGGGGAAGGTGCCCCAGGGCTACGGCAGGGAGTCGCACAGGCTGGCTAGAAGAGCCCGGGAATCACCTCCTCCTCGGTTTCAGAGAAGGACTGTTCACGTTCGGTGTAGTAGGCCTCCCATGCGGCCTGGTCCCAAATCTCGGCGCGAGTACCCGCGCCGATGACGGTCAAGTCGCGGTTCAGCCCCGCGTATTCGCGCAGCGCCGGGGGGATGGTGACCCGGAACTGCTTGTCGGGGACCTCAGCGGAAGCGCCGGAGAGAAACAGACGCAGGTAGTCGCGGCCGGCCTTGCTAGTGAGTGGAGCCTCGCGGATTTTTTCCACGTGACGCTCAAATTCTGATTCGGCAAACACGTAGAGGCAGCGCTCTTGCCCTCGGGTGAGGACCACGCCGCGGGAGAGCTCATCGCGGAACTTGGCGGGGAGAATCAGCCGGCCCTTGTCGTCGAGCTTGGGCGCATAGGTACCTAGAAACATGGTGCGCCCCTTTCTCCGGCCCGATGAGGTATTCACCACTTTACTCCATTTCACTCCACTTTTCCCCATTTTGATGATTTTTTTTTCATTTTTTCTCCACCCCACTCCCCCCGCTGAATGTTTGTGGGCGCAACAAAAAACCGGCCCCGAGGGGCCGGTTTTCGCGAAAAAGCTTTAGAGGGATTCGCCTCCGCGGCGGCGATCCCAGCGCTCGTTGAGCTGATCCATCAAGGAACCCGGCGAGCGGGAGGGTCGGCTTGGACTGCGCGCGCTTCCCTCACTCACGGGGCCGGGAATCGTGACAGCCACCATCACACCAGCGAACAACACCAGGAATCCAATGACTCCCAGCCAGGTCAAACTGGCGGATACCGCCCAGAGCATCACTCCCAAACCGACGACGGCCATGACCACACCCGCGACCACAGCGGTGTAGTTGGGGGCGCGCTTGGTCACACCCAGTGCCGTCACGACGTCAGCCTCATTTTGATAGAGGTTGCGCTCCATCTCGTCGAGGAGACGCTGTTCGTGTTCCGACAGTGCCATCGCCACTCCTTGGTCGTGCCTGTAGACGTCTCTGAGTGTAGGGGGAAAGGCTGAATATAGGCTAGGGATGTGTCTGACTCTTTCCGTTTCGTTGACGTCATCGATGCCCACCTCAAGGCCTTCTTCGACACGAAGCGCGATGACGTCTCGAGCATTTCTGACGACCTCATCCCGCTCGTTGACTATTCCCGTGGGCTACTCGCGGGAGGTAAGCGATTCCGGGCGCGATTCTGCTACTGGGGCTACCGCGCGATCGCCGGAATCAACGGCACCCAACCGCCCCAGTCCGCTGACCACCCGGCCTTTGTGCTCGCCACAGCGCTCGAGGTCTTTCACGCGGCAGCGCTGGTCCACGACGACATAATGGACAAGTCCGACACGCGCCGTGGAGACGCCTCGGCGCACCGCCATTTCGAATCACGACACCGCGAGGCAGGCTTCGCCAAAGACCCCGCGCACTATGGCGAGTCGGCGGCTCTCATGGTGGGAGACCTGCTGTTGGCGTGGAGCTCCGAGCTGGTAACTAAGGCGTTGAGCGAAATCACCACCCCCGCAGTAATCGCCGCAGTGCGTGGCGAGTTCCACCAGATGTGGAACGAAGTGACGATGGGGCAATTCCTCGACATCCACGAAGAATCGTGCTGGCCAGTCGTTGCCAGCAATCAGCGTTTTGAGCGGGCCATGAGAGTCGTCACCTATAAGTCAGCGAAATACAGCATGGAAGCGCCGCTTCGCCTGGGTGCGGCGCTCGCCGCTGGTACGAATGAGCAGCGCGACTCTCTCTCAGCCTTTGGGCTTCCCCTGGGCGTGGCCTTCCAGTTGCGCGATGACATGTTGGGTGTGTTTGGAGACCCCGAAGAAACAGGTAAGCCGGCGGGCGACGATTTGCGTGAGGGTAAGCGCACGGTACTCATCGCTCTCGCTGAAGCCACCATGTCCAGTGGAGTGCGCCGGGTGTTCGAAGAAATGCTGGGCAATCCCGAGGTAACTGAGGAGCAAATCTCGGTCATGCAGTCGACTCTGAACGAGTCCGGCGCCGTCGCCCAAGTGGAGCAGATCATTGAGGAGTCAGCCGAGCGAGCACTCACGGCGCTTGACCAGGCGAGACTAGACGGTGAAGCGGCTGCGGAGCTGCGTCGGCTCGCGGACGCCGTGGTGACTCGGCGCTCCTAAACCGCGAGGCCTTGGGCGAGGCGACGCACCTCTTTCTTGCGTCCCTCTCGCAACGCAGCCACCGGGGTCACGCCGAGTGCGGGGTTATCAGCGAGGAGCCAATCGAGTGCTTCATCGTCTGAGAATCCTCCGTCGATCAACACGGTTGCGGTTCCCGGCAACTCGTTGAGCAGGCCGCCCTCCACCAGAGACAAGGGAATCTGCAGCGTGCCGTTCCGTCGGGTACCGAGAACGAAGCGCTCTTCAAGGAACTGACGCACTTTGGTGGGCGTCACATCGAGGTGCTCTGCCGCTTCGGGTACCGAGAGCCACGTCACCGTTGTTTCCGACACTGCTCCAGCGTGCCACGAGCTCTCCGAGAGTGGTTTCAGCACCCATCGAGTCAAATGTTACAAAAATGTAAACTCACGCCACACCATTCACTTTGATTGACATTGACCACATGCTGTGTCAGCGTAGAGCCGTGGCAGTGTGCCACCAGTTGTCGACCCTGCGGAGAATGACGTGAGCGAAAACACCGATATCGCTTCAACCGGGAGAACCCCGCGCGATGACCGGTTCTACCTGGGCGCCTCACACACCCCACAGGTTGCACCCGAAGTCTTGCGCGGCCTCACACCGCGTCTCCCTTTCGACTCCACGACCCCACGCCCGGGGGTGGCGCACAACACCGCAAAAACCCTTCGCAATGGCTTGCCCCTGCTGATGACCGGAAGCCTCGCGGCCGGAGTTGGTGTGACCAGCTCGATTCCGGTCTATGCCGAGGAATCCTCCGGTGGAGCCTCGACGGCAACGCAGCGGGCAAAGACTTCTTTCTCCGATTTGATCTCCCAAGCCTTCGTCCCACTCTCTCACCGCGTGGTCACCACGGTGGCACCGCATATTCCCGACTCGTACACTGTCGGGCGGGGTGAGACGCTGAGCACAGTGGCGGAGAAGTTCGGTATTCCCACCGCCCTTCTCCTCTCCCTCAACGGACTGAACTGGAATTCGATCCTGCATGAGGGTCAAATCGTGAAACTGACCACCGCCCCCGGCAAAGAAAAGGGAATGGCCCCCGCCCGCGCGGGTGAACAGCGCCATCAGGTCCGAACCGGCGAGACCCTCGCCGCAGTAGCGGAGCGCTACGGCATTTCCATCTCGGCACTGGCAGAGGCGAACAAACTCCAACCCAGTGATCAAATCTTCCCCGGAGAATCGCTCGTGATTCCGGGAACTCGCACCGACACGGCACCTCGCCTCGTCGATGCAACGGCCCAGGCCCCACGAATCGTGTTCGCCAGTGCGACGGACCAACCGCTAGAGGCCGACACCGACGAGTCCGAAGAATCCGATAGTGCCGCGGAAGAAATTCCCGCCACTCAGGAAGGCGACCCCGTGGGGTGGCAGATTGCTGAGGCTCCAAAGTTGCGCGTCGCGAAGCCTGCGCCGGCACCGACTCCTGCCCCCGCTCCAGTGGCCACGCCGAAACCGCAGCCAAAGGTGAGCGAGGAGGACGAGCAAGACTCGTCACAGGAAAAAGCGTCGACGAGTGAAACGGCTGCCAAGCCCGTGAGCGGAGCGATTACCCCCCTCAATGACACCCGTCGGGCTAACGCCAGCGTCATTGTTCAAGTGGGACGTGACTTGGGCATCCCCGACTACGGCATCGTGATTGCCCTCGCCACGGCCATGCAGGAATCTTCGCTGCGCAACATCAACTGGGGCGACCGCGACTCTGTGGGCCTCTACCAACAGCGACCCAGTAGTGGGTGGGGAACCGTGGATCAGATTATGGACCCCGTGTACGCCGCAAAGGCCTTCTTCGGTGGCCCCTCCAACCCCAACCCGGGAAAGACCCGCGGGTTGCTGGACTATTCCGGGTGGGAATCGATGGCGCTCACCGTCGCCGCGCAGAAGGTGCAGCGCTCCGCCTATCCCGAGGCCTATGCCAAGTGGGAAGCCAGCGCGTGGGCGTGGCTCGAGGAACTGAGCTAGCCAACTCTGGGAGCGCCTTGGCAATTTCGCGCAGGCTCGCCAATACAATCCCCCTGAGATGAATTCGCCTGCGCCAGACCCGCTGCTTGGTCGCACAATCGACCAGCGCTACCTCATCGAGGACCGCATTGCGCGAGGGGGAATGGCGGCGGTCTATCGCGGTCTCGACTACCGCTTGGAACGGCCGGTAGCCGTCAAGATCATGCACCAGCACCTCGCGGCGGATGAACATTTCACCCAGCGCTTTATCCAAGAGGCCCGACAGGCCGCCAGGCTCGCCCACCCCAACATCGTCAACGTGTTCGACCAGGGTCAAGATGGCGACATCACGTTCATTGTGATGGAGTACCTGCCAGGAATTACCCTGCGGGAGTTGCTGCGCGACTTCGGCCAGCTCACGCCCCGCCAAACCCTCGACGTCGTGAAAGCCATCCTGCAGGGCCTCAACGCGGCACATTCCGCCGGTATTGTTCACCGCGACCTCAAGCCCGAAAACGTGCTGATGGCCGACGACGGCCGTATCAAAATCGCCGATTTTGGACTTGCCCGGGCCGCATCCCACAACACCCAAACCGGTCAAGCGCTACTGGGTACTGTCGCCTACCTCTCCCCCGAACTAGTGACGGGCTCTCCCGCGGATATTCGAAGCGACCTCTACGCCTTGGGCATCATGATGTTTGAAATGCTGACCGGCCGTCAGCCCTTCACTGGCGACCAGGCGGTCACCATCGCCTACCAACACGCTAACGCGTCAGTTCCCTTGCCGAGCACCCTCAACCCCAACGTTCCCGCGGAGTTGGATGCGCTGGTCGCATGGTGCACTAAGCGCTCCCCTGACGAGCGTCCCCCACACGCTCGTGCGCTACTCGACCACATTCGCTCCATGGAACCGCTCTTAGCCAAGCAGTCTTCGGCGGAAGTTCCCACCGAAGCCATCACCATAGAACACACCAAGGTGATGTCGTCGGCGGTGGAAAACACCGACGACATGCCCACCGAGGTGCTCAGTCGCGAAGATGAGCTGTTCGCAGGGCTCGAAGTTCCCGACTACTCCGAAGCCCCAGAACCCTCACCCGCACCGGTGGCGACTGCGGTGCGCCGAGGACCCGGACCGGGTTTGTGGGCGGCGTTTATCGTGGCAGCGATTGCCGCCATCGGCGTGGCTGTTTGGCTTTTCCTCCCGCGTGGACCGGTCGTGTTGAACGTGCCCGATGTGCGCGGCCTCACCCTTAACGAAGCCCAGAGTCAGCTGGGAGATGCCGGTCTGGTCGTCTCCGCACTCACCGACGAGACCTTCGACGAAGAAATTCCTGTGGGCCTGGTGGTGGGAACCACCCCAGAGGCGGGACTCGAAGTGGTGGAAGGCACCGACATCACCATTGTGGTCTCGATCGGCGTCGAACCCACCGAACTTCCCGCGCTAGTGGGGCTGTCGCTCACTGATGCGACGGCTCGGCTCAGCGATGCGCGCTTGGAGCTCGGTGAAGTCACCTACGAATACTCCGACACCGCCGAGAAAGACTCGGTCATGGAAATCAGTGACGCCAATGGCGCCGCTCTCGCTCCCGCCACGGAATTGGAGCCGGGGGCAGTTATCCACCTGGTTGTGAGCGCCGGGGCACTTCCCGAAGTCACCGGACTGACGGTGGAAGAGGCAGAGGCGCTGCTCTCAGACGCCGGGCTGATTGGTGTGGTCGGCGGAGACGGCCAGTTCTCTGACACCATCGTGGAGGGTCTCGTCATTGACTACGTCCGCCCCCAAGGCATCATGTTGCGCCCGGGAGACACCGTGACCATCACCATCTCGCGGGGGCCCGAACTCATCGCTATTCCCGACCTCGTGGGCGGAACGATTCAAGACGCGGTGGACACCCTCAAAGGCCTTGGCCTCACCGTCGAAGTGCGCTCGGAATACCCTGAAACGGCGTGGGATGAACCTTTTGCTCGCGTCACCAGCGTGGATCCGGCCGAGGGCCAGCAGGTTCCCTTGGGAACCCTGGTGATTATCCGAAGCTTCGTCTAGGCGGTAGCGCCCGCGAGCTCCTCAGCGACCAAGAACGCGAGCTCCAACGACTGCTGGTGGTTCAGACGCGGGTCACAGAGTGATTCGTACCGCGTTTCCAACCCCAACTCGTCAATCTGTTGGGTGCCACCGAGGCATTCGGTCACGTCGTCTCCGGTGAGCTCGACGTGGATACCTCCGGGGTGAGTCCCCACTGCACGGTGTGCCTCGAAGAAGCCCTTCACCTCGTCAACAACATCGTCGAATCGACGGGTCTTGTATCCCGTTTGTGTGGTGATCCCGTTGCCGTGCATCGGGTCGGTCACCCAAATCGGTGTTGCTTCTGAGGCTTTCACCGCTTCTAACAGTCCCGGCAGCACTTCGCGGATACGACCTGCGCCCATGCGGGTGATAAAGGTGAGACGGCCGGGGATGCGCTGGGGGTCCAACACGTCGATGAGTTTGTTCATGTCCTCCACCGTCGTGGTGGGCCCCAGCTTGACCCCGATGGGGTTTTGCACCCGGGAGAAGAAGTCCACGTGTGCCCCGTCGAGCTCACGAGTGCGCTCACCGATCCACAGGAAGTGAGCGGATGTGTCGTAGGGAAGACCCGTCCGCGAATCCAGACGGGTCATTGCCCGCTCGTAATCCATCAGAAGACCCTCGTGGGAAGCGAAGAAGTCGACCCTCTTCAACTCATCAAAGTTCGCACCAGCCGCTTCCATAAAGCGCACCGCACGATCAATTTCGCGGGCGAGACCCTCGTAGCGGTGGTTCGCCGGGTTCTTCGCAAAACCCTTGTTCCAGCTGTGGACCATGCGCAGGTCTGCAAAACCGCCCTGGGTAAACGCCCGGATCAAATTCAGCGTGGAGGCGGCCGTGTGGTAGCCCTCCAACATGCGCTCGGGGTTGTGGGCGCGGGATTCTTCGGTGAACTCGTAGCCGTTGACGATGTCTCCGCGGTAGGCAGGAAGAGTCACACCATCGCGAGTTTCCTCGTCGCTCGAGCGCGGCTTGGCAAATTGGCCGGCCATCCGACCCATTTTCACAATCGGCAGCGACGCACCGTAGGTAAGCACCACCGCCATCTGCAGGATGGTTTTCACGCGATTGCGAATCTGGTCGGCCGTGGCACCGGCGAAGGTCTCCGCGCAGTCGCCGCCCTGCAATAAGAAGGCGCGACCTTGGGCGACATCGGCGAGTTTTTCCCGCAACTGGTCAACCTCACCCGCAAACACCAGAGGTGGGACGCGCAAGAGTTGCTGATAGACCGACTCGGCCTTATCCGAATCGGGCCACGACGGCTGCTGTTTAATCGGAAGAGTCCGCCAGTGATCGAGCCCTTCGACAACGCCGGGCTGGGGGTCAACGCTCGCCTCAGTGGGGTCGAGCATGGTGGGGACGTTCATTTTTCTCCGTGTAATCGCGCGCAAACCAACAGACCCCCAAGCCTACCGACTCCGGCCTATCGCTTTGCCCGCTACGAGACGACGGCTGGCTGGTTGCGCACCGTCGACGCATAGACATCGACGTATTCTTGGCCGCTCAATTCATTCACGCGATAGACGATTTCATCGGTAATGGCGCGCAACACGAAGCGGTCGCTCTCCATCCCCTCAAATCGTGAAAAGTCCATCGGCTCCCCCACGGTGACAATGACTCGCTTCACCTTGGGCAGCTTCGCCCCCAAAGGCATGACCTCATCGGTGCCGCGCACAGCCACCGGAATCACGGGAACGTGGGCTTCCAGAACCATCCGGGCGACGCCCGTGCGCCCCCGGTACATCCGACCGTCGGGAGAACGCGTGCCCTCGGGGTAAATCCCTAAGACGCGACCCTCTGCCAGCACCGCCAAACCAGTGTTCAACGAGGCTTCTGATGCCTTGCCGCCGCTTCGGTCAATGGGGAGCTGTCCCGCTGAAGTCATGAACCATTTGACGATGGCGCCGCGAATTCCTCGCCCGGTGAAATAGTCACTTTTGGCCAAAAACGTCATCTGGCGGGGAATGGCGAGGGGTAAGAAAATACTGTCAACGAACGACAAGTGGTTACACACGATGATGGCCGCGCCTTCGCGGGGGACGTGCTCCAACCCGGTGATTCGAGGGCGAAAAACGGTCGCCATAATGGGGCCGAGCACCCCATTTTTCAGCCACCAGTAAAAGAACGACACCCTGCCACCTCCGGGGACAAGGCTAGTACCCCGGCGAGATGGCTCGTTTTGGTTTTCGTTCACCATCAACAACACGTGGGGCCGTTTATCCAGATAAGGCCAGTACAGTAAACAAAATTGTCCAACGCTAACAAAGGAGTAGGCGTGCGCGAAATCCATGTCCCTGCCGTCGTCCCCGCTGACCCCCAGGCAAACGCCACCGACCTGTTACTCGACAGGCTTCGCCTCACGCCCGATCTCGCGCTCTTTGCCCTGCCCGACGGCTCGGGCGGTTGGAAGGACAAGAGTGTCCGAGAGTTCTACAACGAAGTTGTGGCTCTGGCCAAGGGATTTATCCACGCGGGTGTCGCCCCAGGAGACCGGATCGGGTTTATGTGCAAGACCCGCTACGAGTGGACACTGGTGGACTTTGCCGCGTGGTTTGCTGGCGCCATTTTGGTGCCGGTGTACGAAACCAGTGCTCCTGCACAGATTCAATACACGCTAGACAATTCCGGCGCCACGTGGCTGATCGTGGAAACCGCGGAACATTTCACCCGGTTTGACGAGGTGAGAAGTGAGCTTCCTGCGATCAAAGAGGTGTGGAAGGTCGACTTGGGCGACCTCTCGAAGCTTGCGAAGTCGGGAACCTCGATTAGCGACGAGGATGTGGAAAAACGGCGCAGCGCCGCGGTCGGTTCGGATATTGCGACCTTGATCTACACTTCCGGCTCGACGGGAATGCCCAAGGGTTGTGTGCTGACTCACTCGAACTTTGTCGAATTGGTCCGTAACGCTCAGGTGGCGATGAGCGACGTCGTTCACACCGGGGCGTCCACACTGCTCTTCATCACCACGGCGCATATTTTCGCCCGCTACATCTCGGTACTCGCCGTGTCAGGTGGGGTCAAGATCGGTCACCAGGCCGACACCAAACAGCTTCTTCCCTCGCTCGGGTCGTTCAAGCCCACGTTCCTCCTCGCCGTGCCGCGCGTGTTTGAGAAGGTGTACAACTCGGCGGAGCAAAAGGCCGAATCCGGTGGCAAGGGGGCAATTTTCCGTAAAGCGGCCGAGACCGCCGTCGCCTATTCGAAAGCCTTGGACGCCGGACACGTCCCGCTGGGTTTGAAGCTGCAGTTTGCACTGTTTGACCGCCTGGTACTGAGCAAGCTCAAGGCGGCGATGGGTGGGCGGGTCGAATACGCGGTGAGTGGGTCTGCTCCGCTGAGCACCCGCTTGGGCCACTTCTACCGCTCGATGGGCATTCGCATTCTCGAGGGATATGGGCTGACCGAAACCACGGCACCGGCAACCATCAACCTCACCGACAAATTCAAGATCGGCACGGTCGGCCCCGCACTTCCCGGTGTGGGTATCCGTATCGACGAGGACGGTGAGGTGCAGGTCAAGGGCATCAACGTGTTCGACGGCTACTGGAAGAACAAAGAAGCCACGAAAGAAACGTTCACCAAGGACGGCTGGTTCCGCACCGGCGACCTCGGCGTGATTGACGACGATGGCTATTTGAGCATCATCGGCCGCAAGAAGGAAATCATCGTCACTGCTGGGGGAAAGAATGTGGCCCCCGCGCAGCTGGAAGACCCGATTCGTGCGAACCCGATTATTTCCCAGGTCGTGGTCGCCGGAGACCAAAAACCTTTTGTCTCCGCCCTGATCACGCTCGATGGTGAGATGCTTCCGACCTGGTTGGCCAACAACGGTGTGGAGGAAGAACTCTCGCTCTCCGACGCCGCCCGACACCCCGTCGTTCTCGCCGAGGTGCAGCGCGCCATCGACGCCGCCAACGAGCGAGTGTCTCGAGCCGAATCGATTCGTAAGTTCCACATCCTTCCCGTGGAGCTGACGGAAGCGACCGGACACCTCACCCCGAAGATGAGCATCAAGCGGCAAGTGATTCTGACTGACTTCCGAGCGGAAATCGAAGCTCTCTACGCCGATGCGGTAACCGAACCGATTAGCACCCAGAAGTAGTTAGGGGCGGTTGAACCACTCCGACTCGCGAATGGCCGCCATGGCCTCGCGCTTTGTCTCGGGTTCTAAGCCTTCGATGTACAGGTGCCCATCAAGGTGGTCACATTCGTGCTGCAGCGCCTGAGCCATCAGGCCCTCGCCCGTGAGAGTCACCGGCGAGCCATCAAGGAGAACGCCGGAGACAGTGGCTTTGGGGTAGCGCCGGCGAGGGTAGCTCAACCCCGGAACAGACAGGCAGCCCTCGTCAACTAGTTCGGCCTCTCCTTCGACAGATTCCAACACCGGGTTCAACACGTACCCCACGACACCATCGACGTTGTAGCTAAACGCCCTCAGCCCGACTCCGATTTGGTTGGCGGCCACACCCGCGCGCCCGGGCACTTGGACGGTATCAATGAGGTCTGCCACTACAGCGGCTGCTCGTTCGCTCGAAGGGTCAACGGGGTCGCAGGGACTTCGCAGAATGGGGTCTCCAAAAAAGCGAATGGGGCGAACCGCCATCGGCTAAGCCTCGTCGCTCTCGGCAATCCCCTCCACCAGGAGGGCAGCGAGCTCTCTCACCGATTCGCGCGTCAGCGGAGAGAGTTTGTCCCACTCAATCACCGAGCCAGCCGCGAGAAGCGGGTCGTAGGGAATGCGCACCACATCGCGCACGCGCGAGAGGAAATGCTCTTCAATCTCATCAAGCTTCACCACGTTGGTGCCTTGGGTGGCGGTGTTGAGAGCAACGACCGCATTCTTCACAAGATCACCCCAGCCGTTGGCTTCTAGCCAGGTAAGAGTTTCAGATGCCAGACGCGCCTCGTCGATACTTCCCCCCGAGACGATGACGAGCCCGTTGGCTCGCTCCAACGTGGGCTTCATCACCGAGTGCACCACACCCGTTCCACAGTCGGTGAGGACGATGGAGTAGAAGCGGGCGGCCTGGTCGGCTACAACGTTGTAGTCGTCTTCGTCGAATGCTTCAGAAAGCAGAGGATCAGTGTCGGAGGCTAGGACGTGCAAACGGGTTTTGTCTTTGGAGAGCAGCTCGACAAAGTCGGTAAAGCCGCGAATACCCGCGGCGAGTTTGACCACGTCGCGAACGGTGGCTTGGGTGGAGCGCGGAACGCGCTCTGCCAGCGTGCCCCGGTCGGGGTTTGCATCCATCGCGATTACACGGTCGTCTCGCACTTCTGCCAGCGCCATGCCCAACAAAGTCGTGACCGTGGTTTTTCCCACTCCACCTTTTCGGGTGAGGATGGGAACAAATCGCGCTCCGCTTTCAAAAGGTGTGGCAATCCGCCGGCTCATCGCCTTGTAGGCACGAACCTTGCGGGAATCACCAACGTTGATGAGGTGGAAGGAGAGTTCGTAGAGGAGGCGTTGGAAAAATCCCTGTGGAACGTCAGCCGTCTTTTTCTTGTCGAGCAAGCGATCCTCGGTGAGCATGGTGCTGGGTTCAGGAGTCTCGCTGACTCCTTCGCTGCGGCGCTGGTAGAGAGCGTCCGAGGAGACGGAGACCGCGAGGCTCTCGACCTCGTCGCTCTCGATCGCGCTGGGGTCGACCGCGTCCTCGAGATCGGTGGTGGCTTCGATCTCTTCCACGTTGTTCACCTGAGGCTCCTCGTCGGGAGCTGGAGCGCCAGCGGACTTAGTGGACTTACGCGCCATTCGAAAGAACTCCAATTCATAGACAAATACTAAAGCTGATTTAGCGCCACGGCGCTATTGCGGCGCGGCGTAGAGAGACTATCCCGGCTGGGCGATGACCACCAACAGGTCTCCGGCCTCCACCGCCTGGGTAGTGCTCGTCGCCAGACGCTCCACCACTCCCGACACCGACGCGGTAATAGCGGCCTCCATCTTCATCGCCTCAATAGTCGCCACCACTTCGCCCGCTTCCACCGATGCGCCGACCTGCACTTTCAGCGTGGTGACACCCGCGAAGGGGGCCTGAACATGGCCCGCATTATTGGGGTCGGCCTTTTCGGCAGTGGGAATATCGACGCTGACGCCACGGTCGGGCACGGTGAGGGGACGGGTGTGTCCGTTCAGGCTCGCCAAGACGGTGCGCATTCCGCGGTCGTCCACGTCGGAGATGGCTTCGAGCTCGACGTAGAGGTCCACACCCGGCTCCACCGAAATGATGGTTTCCTCCCCCACTCGCAGGCCGTAGAGGTAATCGACGGTGTCGATGACGGAAAGGTCGCCGTATTGCTCGCGATTCGCCACGAATTCCTTCGTGGGGCCAGGGAAGAGCAGCTCGTTGAGCAGCTGCTGTCGCTCGCGGCCTTGTGGGGCGAGACCCTCGCGTTGCTCGTCGGTCAACGGCGTGGTCTGAGGTGGTGTGGGACGTCCGGACATGATCTTGGAGCGGAACGGCTCCGGCCAACCGCCCGGAGGGTCTCCGAGCTCACCGGCCATAAAGCCAATGACTGAGTCGGGTATGTCGTAGCGGTCGGGGTGGGCCTCAAAATCAGCCGGGTCAACGCCCGCGGCGGCCATCTGAAGGGCGAGGTCGCCCACGACCTTGCTCGAAGGGGTCACCTTCGTCGGACGACCAAGAATCTGGTTCGCCGCCGCATACCAGTCTTCAATCGCCTCAAACCGATCCGCCAGGCCCAGGGCAATCGCCTGCTGACGGAGGTTGGAGAGTTGACCACCTGGAATCTCGTGGTGATACACCCGGCCCGTGGGTGAGGGCAGGCCAGATTCGAAGGGGCGGTAGACAGTGCGGACCGCTTCAAAATAGGGCTCGAGCGAACTCACCGCCTCCAGCGAGAGCCCTGAATCACGCTCTGTGTGTTCGAGAGCTGCCACTAGAGCCGAGAGTGAGGGCTGGCTGGTGGTACCCGATAGTGGCGCTGACGCGGCATCCACAGCATCCACTCCAGCGCGCGAGGCCGCGAGCAGGGTTGCCAACTGCCCACCCGCCGTGTCGTGGGTGTGCAAGTGAACGGGTTGGTCGAAGCGCTCACGCAAGGCAGTGACGAGCTTTTCGGCGGCCTCGGCGCGCAACAGTCCTGCCATGTCCTTAATGGCGAGTACGTGCGCCCCCGCGTTCACCACATCCTCGCCAAGGCGCAGGTAGTAGTCGAGGGTGTAGAGATCTTCTGCAGGGTCGAGCAGGTTTCCGCTGTAGCACAGGGCCACTTCGGCGAGGGCTGAGTCAGTGGACAAGACCGCGTCAATGGCGGGACGCATCTGGTCGACGTTGTTCAGCGCATCAAAAATGCGGAAGATATCGATTCCCGTTGCGGTGGCTTCGGCCACAAACGCGTCCGTCACCTCGGTGGGATATGGGGTGTATCCCACGGTGTTGCGCCCGCGCAGAAGCATTTGAATCGCCACGTTGGGCAGCGCTTCGCGCATGCGTGCCAGACGTTCCCACGGGTCCTCAGCGAGGAATCGCAATGCCACGTCATAGGTGGCACCACCCCACGCTTCAACCGACAACAACTGCGGGGTCAATCGCGCCACCGCCGGCATCACATCGAGCAAATCTTTGGAGCGCACCCGAGTAGCCAATAACGATTGGTGGGCGTCGCGATAACTGGTTTCGGTGATCGCGAGGGCTTTTTGGGAGCGCAACTGGCGGGCAAATTCGGCCGGCCCCAGCTCCAAAAGCTTCTGGCGGGATCCAGCCGGGGCGGCCGCCTCGAGGTCACAAGGGGGCAATTTTGTGCTCGGTCGCACAAGCCCTGCGCCGTCGCCGTGAGGCTGATTGACGGTGACATCGGCGAGCCAGGTCAGAAGTTTGGTTCCGCGGTCCTTACTGGGGCGATGAGCAATGAGCTCAGGACGCTCATCGATGAAGGAGGTGGAGACATCCCCCGCGAGGAATGCTTCGTCGGCGAGGACTGCCTGCAGGAAGGGAATGTTGGTGTGCACACCTCGGATTCGGAACTCGGCGAGCCCTCGACGCGCGCGACGCACAGCTTGGGAAAAGTCGCGACCACGCGTCGTCATTTTTGCGAGCATCGAGTCGAAGTATGGCGAGATCTGAGCACCCTGGTTGACCGTTCCACCATCCAGACGCACCCCCGCGCCACCGGGCGAGCGGTAGGTGGTGATTTTGCCGGTGTCTGGCCGGAAGTCTTGGCTGGGATCTTCTGTTGTGATTCGACACTGCAGCGCCGCCCCGCGGACCTGAATGGACTCTTGGCTCAGGCCTAGCTCTTCCAGGGTCGAACCCGAGGCGATGAGCATTTGTGACTGGACCAAATCCACATCGGTAATTTCCTCAGTCACCGTGTGCTCCACCTGAATGCGGGGGTTCATTTCGATGAAGACGTGCTCCCCCGCACGCGGGCCTGCCGTGTCGAGCAAAAATTCCACCGTTCCCGCGTTCACGTAACCCACAGAGCGCGCGAAGGCCACCGCATCGGCGAGCATCTTCTCGCGCACGGCCGGATTGAGATTCTGAGCGGGCGCAATTTCAATCACCTTTTGGTGGCGCCGCTGCAACGAGCAGTCACGCTCAAAAAGGTGAATCGTGCCCCCTGCGGCGTCGGCCAAGATTTGTACTTCAATGTGGCGCGGGCGCACAACCGCCTGCTCGATGAACATCCGGTCGTCGCCAAACGCGCTGGCGGCCTCGCGCATTGCCGCTTCTAGGGCAGCGCGCAGGTCCTCGCGCTTTTCCACGCGACGCATTCCTCGGCCACCGCCTCCAGCGACCGCCTTCGCGAAGACCGGAAAACCAATGTCATCGGCGGCTGCCACCAACGCGTCGATATCGGTGGTGGCGTCGGATGAGGCCAGCACGGGAACCCCCGCGGAGCGCGCGGTTTCTTTTGCGGTGACCTTATTGCCGGCAAACTCCAGGGCAGAAACGGGTGGTCCGATAAAGGTGATGCCGTTTTGTTCTGCTTTGCGCGCCAACTCCGCGTTTTCACTCAGGAAGCCGTAGCCGGGGTAGATTGCGTCGGCTCCAGAGTGGAGAGCGACCCTGATGATTTCGTCGACGTCGAGGTACGCGCGCAGCGGGTGGCCCTTTTCACCGATGAGGTATGCCTCATCAGCTTTCATCCGATGCAGGGAGTTGCGATCTTCATGCGGGTAGACCGCAACGGTCTTCGCGCCTAATTCATAGGCTGCGCGGAACGCGCGAATAGCGATTTCACCGCGATTGGCTACAAGAATTTTCGCGAACACAAAGCTACCCCTCCAGTGAAGCCCAGCGTCCCGGCGCCCCGTGCCGAGTCAGTCGCTTCTAGCCTAGTGAGGTTATGCTTGAGCAAATGCGCGTGGTCAGTGTCAGTTCGCTCAAGGGTGGCGTCGGTAAGACGACAGTAACCCTCGGTTTGGCGTCTGCGGCGTTCGCCAAAGGCTTGCGCACCCTGGTCATCGACGTCGACCCTCAGTCTGATGCGTCCACCGGCATGGACGTTGTGGTGGGTAACCACCTGAGCCTCGCCCACGTGCTCCAAAACCCGCGTCCTCAGCAAGTGCGGCAAGCGATTGTGTCCAGTGGCTGGACAAAGAACCACTCCGGTCAGGTGGACTTACTCTTGGGCTCTCCTGCGTCGATGCAGTTTGACACTCCCCTGTTGACCAAACGCGAAATTTGGCGGATTGAGGAGGCCCTGGCGGCCGTGGAATCCGAATACGACATTGTGCTCATTGACTGCCCACCCTCACTCAATGGGCTCACCCGCATGGCCTGGACCGCGAGTGACGGTGTTGTCGTGATCACCGAACCCAGTCTGTTTTCGGTGGCAGCCACACAGCGCGCCTTCCGCGCAGTGGAGGAGCTTCGTCGCGTGGTGTCCCCGCGCCTCCAACCCCTCGGGGTCATTGTGAATCGTGTGCGGCCTCAGTCGGTTGAGCACCAGTTCCGTATCGATGAAATGCGTCAAATGTTCGGCTCGGCGGTTTTAGAGCCGGCAATGACCGAGCGCGTGGTGTTGCAGCAGGCCCAGGGCTCAGCAACACCTATTCACCTGTGGCCTGGCGAGAGCGCAGAAGAAGCAGCACGCACCTTCAGCACGCTGCTCCAGCGCATCCAGTCTGACTTGAGCGCAGCGGCCTAGCTGGCGCGCTGATTACGCCGCGCGGCAAGCTCATCGCGCGGGTCGACTGTGGCGTCCACGGTTTCGGCGCTGACCAGGGTCGACTCCACCTCGCGCAAAACCTTGCCCACGGCGATTCCGAAGACGCCTTGACCGCGGGAGACCAGGTCAATGACCTCGTCGTTCGAGGTGCACAAATACACGCTCGCCCCGTCGCTCATCAGCGTCGTCTGGGCGAGATCGTTCACACCGCTTGAGCGCAACTGCTCAACGGCAACACGAATCTGCTGAAGCGAAATACCGGTGTCAAGAAGTCGCTTCACCAGCTTCAACACGAGAATGTCGCGGAAACCGTAGAGACGCTGGCTGCCTGAGCCCGAGGCGTTACGCACGGTGGGTTCGACGAGCCCGGTGCGGGCCCAGTAGTCAAGCTGACGGTAGCTAATTCCCGCTGCACCCGCCGCGACGTGGCCGCGGTAGCCGTGCTCGTCGTCGAGCTCGGGAAGTCCATCAGTGAACAGCAATTCTCCGGGGTACTCCCCCGAGCTGATGCGTGTTTCGTCCATCGAAACCCAACCTTCATCTTCTAGTTGATGGTTAAGCGTGCCCACCAACACTACTGGCCTGCCCGCGGAAAACCGGATTGGCCCGAATCTCAACGCTTCGGGCGTGTCGTGCGACCGGCTCTTACGACTCTAGCCCGTCGAGGGCTTGGCGCATAAGGACCTGCCGGAGCGTCCCCACCACCTCGGCCAACTCCCGATGAGCCTCACTCGATGAGCGCTGCTGCTTGGGATTCGCCGAACGATGAGAACCCACTGCCCGCACAACCAAGTCCACTTCCCTCTCCACCTGCAGGCTCAAACCACGCAGGTGGCGAGGAGTTAGACCAAATTCTCCCGCCAACACCAATGTTTCGACGATGCGCAGGTGGTGTTGATCAAAAAGTTTTCCGGCCGGAATGAGTCCTTGAGAGATAGCCTCATCCACCAGAGCTACGCTCGCCCCAGTCTTCTCGCACAGCTCTTTCTTCTCCATCGCTCCCACGCGGCCCACGACTGCGGGCTGGAGCAACTTGGTGACTCCGGGTAGTTCTGGGGACAGGCCAGCATCGACCTCATCGAGGTATTGCTTGATGACCTTGAGTGGAAGGTAGTGATCGCGTTGAACGCCCAAAATGAAACGCAGCCGGTCCACGTCTTGGGTGGAGTAGGTGCGGTAGCCCGCCGGGGTGCGACCGGGCTTAATCAGCTCACGATCTTCGAGGAATCGAAGCTTCGAGGGTGAAAGGTCGGGAAATTCTCCGGTTAGTCGCTGGAGGACTTGCCCAATGGACAAAAGGCTCTGGCCGGCGCTAGTGCGCAATGCGGCCGAACGTGCAGCCGCCACCTACGACCCTCTGTCCGGGTTATCGGCGGGCGACGGGTAGAACGTCATCCGGAACTTACCGACCTGAACTTCCGCGCCTTCGTGCAACAACGCCTGGTCAATCAGCACACCATCAAAGTAGGTGCCGTTGAGTGAGCCCAAGTCCCGCACTTCAAACGAGGAGCCGTGTCGAACAAACTCAGCATGACGACGCGACACCGTCACGTCGTCGAGAAAAATGTCGGCATCGGGGTGCCGGCCGGCCACGGTGCGGTCCTGATCGAGCAGGAACCGAGCACCCACGGCAGGTCCGCGGCGCACAATCAGAAGTGCAGAGCCTGCGGGGAGCGCGTGAACAATCTCTTGTTCCTCCTGACTCAAGCCACCCTCGAGCCCCTGAAGTTGTTCTTTGAATTCGGGGCCAAATCGTTGGGTGGTTGAGGCGTCGGGAGTGTTCTCTCCGTTGAGCTCGTCCGACATGCCCTACCCCACTTTCGTGGAATTCAGCGTAGCGGAATCGGCGGGGTGCTTAGGACCAGATTCGCGGACAATTCGCAGCGCATCGAAGAGATAAATGAAGCCGACCCACCAATACAAAATTGTTCCCGCCAGGGCAACCGCCCACGCGAAGGGAACCACCACTGCGACCACTCCATCCACCAGCGCCGCCAACAGAAACAGCGGGAGGGAAGCCAGTAGCGCAAACGTCGCCCACTTCCCCATCCACTTAACCGGCAACACTCCCACTCCCCAGTGGCTGAGAATCGCAGCACCAAGACCGAGCAGCACATCGCGCAGCACCACCAAAATCACCAACCACAGCGGCACCACCTCCCTCATCGCGAGAGCGACGACGACCGCGGCGATGAAGAGGCGGTCGGCGAGGGGGTCGAGGAACATCCCCAGTTTCGAGATCTGATTGAGCTTGCGCGCGACGAGTCCGTCAACGAAGTCCGTGGACACGGCAACGACGAGGACGATGAAACCGATGAGATCTTCGCCCGCCCACACCAGCCACAAGAACACGGGGATGGTGAGCAACCTCACAAAGCTGATGATGTTGGGAATCGTGAACACACGATTGGAGATTGTGCCACCTTCAGCCACGTCCTCATCTTATTGCCGGAGGGAAGCTCCTAATTGACTGAAAACTGCGGGTGACACGCGCGTCGAAAATGGATTCGACCGCTTCGGTGTTCTACCGTGTGAAGCATGTCGTGCATCCGATTCAACACCTCCCCCCAGCGCGAACAAATGCGCGCCCTCGTGGATGAGAACCGCAGTGACGACCCGGTCGCGCAGTTCCTCTCACCTGCTGTCACCGACTCCAAGATCACCCGCCTCCGAGCAATGGCGAAGGACCCCAACCGCAAGATTCGCGAGAGTGCGGCTCTGAGCTACCACGCTCCCGACGAGGTGTATGAGGCCCTCGCGAAGGACCCCGAAGAGTCGGTGCGGGAGTGCCTCGCGCGCAACCCCAAAGTGCCCTGCGACGTGTTGCGCACCCTGGCCACTGACCGCAGTGAGCGGGTGCGCTCGTTTGTCGCCGTGAACTATTGGGTCCCTGAAGACGCCATGGAAAAGCTTGCCGAAGACCCCAGTGAACTGGTGCGTTCCCTCGTCGAGTGGAAAACCTCTCTCAAAGACGAGGTTCTGCAGCCTGCCTAATGGGTGACTGAGGTAAGTGACCTCTCCCAGCGGATCAGACCAAACACAATCACGGCCCCCGCAACAACCAACCCGATGAGGGCCAGCACGTTCTCACTCGGGGCGAGCAGCACGCGCTCATCGGTTTGCCACGGCCACAGTGCCCTCGTGGAACCCGCCATCAGCCCCGCCATCACCAGCAGAGTCACTCTGTGGTGATGGGCCAGTAGCCACTGCAGGACTACGACAAAGCTCCCCAGCCCCACAATTGCCCCCAAGGCGAACACCCCGAGGAAGGCGACGTCGCGATTATTCACAGCCTCGATGGTGGGCTGGTAGAGGCCAATGCTGAGTAGGAGAAATGATCCGGACACGCCCGGCAACACCAGTGCACACACGGCCACCGCGGCGGCGAGAGCAATCATGAATCCACTCGGAGCGTCGAGGGAACTTGGCGGCAATCCGGTGAGCACGAAAGTCAATGCGGCAGACACTCCGACGAGCGCTACGGCCCCCACCGACCTCACTCCCCCCGCCATGCGAAGCGGAATGGCAATAGAGGCGAGAATCAAGCCGAGGAATACCGCACGGGTGTGCTCAGGAAATTCCTCAATCAATGGCTCGAGTATTCGGGCGGCAACCACGATGGCACCCGCCATGCCCACGAGAATGACCATGAGACGCCACCACGGAATCTCGGCGACGGCTCGCCACCGCGCGCCTCGACCCTCCGAGCGAAATGACCCAATGACCGCTCGTATCAGGGTGGCGGCAGATCCAATCAAGGTGTCATAGACGCCAGTGATAAGCGCGATAGTCCCCCCGCTCACCCCAGGAACCACTTCTGCAGCACCAATCAGGGCTCCACGCAGAAAGTCCGCCAGCCGACTGCCGAAAGCTCTCATCGTCCCAGCGCCTTTCCGATTGACCGTCGCACTCTGCGCACCGCTTTTGATAGTTGGTAGCTCAGTCGGAATTTTTTGACACCGAGGCCACGCGATTCCACGAATTCTTCGTTGGCTCCTTTATCGAGAAACACATCGGCCGGGTGAACCAACGGAAGGATCGGGAGCGCCGGCTTCGCCGCCCTCATCGAATTGCCCGTGGTGTGAGTCGCATCGGGACGGTTCCAGCCAATATTGCTCACCAGGTTGACCCGCGGTACGGCAACCAAGCCGCCGTGAGTTTGCACGGTGTACTTCCATTTGAAGCCCCAGGCATCCACTCCAGCCAGATAGTGATCGAAATTCTTTCGCCGGACCTTACGCTCCACACGGTCAGGGAACATTTTCGAAAACTCTCTCGAGGAGCGCATCTGCGCCCAGCCGTCCATCGTGTGATCAAAGTGCTTCCACGCTCTTTTCCACGTGGCCCAACCCCAAATCAAAGGGTCGCGAATGAAACCGTAGCTCGCGTCTCCTGAAAAAGTCAGCCCTGCAGAGTTATCGCCGGAAATGCACCACACGCGCGCATCGTCACGGTATCGATCGAGCAATTCGTCGCAGTAGCCAAAGAAATCAGGGTGGGGCACGCAGTCGTCTTCGAGGATGATGCCCTCGTCGACGTGTGAAAAGAACCAGTCGATAGCACCCGACACACCTTTGAACAAACCTTGATTGGTGTCGCAATAGAGGCGGTGAACCTCTGGACCCCAGTCGAGTGCTTCTTCCATAACCGCTCGCGTGCGCTCGACGAGCTCCGATTCACCGGCGCGTCCTGCTCGCGGTCCATCACTAAAGAGAAAAATCTTGCTAGGACGATAGGACTTGATTTGAGCGAGGACCTCAGCAGTCGTGTCGGGACGATTAAACGTCAGCACCAAGACCGGACTTGTCTGATTCATCCACTCATTCCTCGACTCGGAGGAAAGTCTAGAGGTGGGTGGCTAGACAGACTGCGCACCCGCCTACAGTAGCCTCGAGACCAGTTGTCATGCGTGTTGGAGGGCTCGTTGAATCGATCGCGGAGGGGCTCGCAAGCTCTGAATCGCCGCATCCGGCGGTTCTTTCGCCGCAGAGTCTATGAGTCCGGAGGTCAGGTCTTTTTCAGTAGCCCTTGGCCCAGGCAGCTCACTCTTCGCGGCTTCGGGCTCACTCCTCGCTTCGACAAGAAACGACACGGTGCGCGCGTATTTGTCACGCCGTTTGCATGGCTCGGAAGCTTTTTTAGTCGGCCTTCCCGAGTGTCGGCGATTGTCGTGCGAGAGCCTTTCGGCCGGATGGGAAATCAAACCATCCAACTCGTTCACGCCGTGGCCTACGCGATGCGCTGGAGTATCGACAAAGCCCTCCTTCCCGGTAACACCATCCTCACCGACACCACCACTCTGAGTAATGGGCTGAGCCTCTCTCCCCAGGTCTCGGATGTGAAGAGCGTCACGGCGTCCCGCGCGATGAATCTCACGCTCTCCCCCGGCGCTCCTCGAGAGCACCTTGTGATGAACACTTACTTCTCACGAGAGTTGGATACACCCTTCTCTGATACCGAATACGCCGAAGCGTTTGACTCCATCGCCAACGTGGCACCCCTCGCCCCCACAGCTCGGGCGCTGCCGGAGCGGCACCTGGTGATTCATTTGCGAGGCGGTGACGCCTTCGGGCCACACCCCCATATGGACTACGCCCAACCACCCCTCGCGTTCTATGACCTCGTTCTCGAGCACCAAGCGTGGGCCCAGGTCACGATCGTTCGAGCGGATGATTCTCACCCCCTCGAAGCCGAGCTCGTGGAAAAGATTCGTGCACGCTCGATTTCGGTGAAGTTTCAGTCAGCCAGCGCGGAGGAAGATGCAGAATTTCTTGCTCGCGCTCGCTCCCTAGTGTCATCCCGGGGGTCTTTTGTGCCCGCCATCGTCGGTAGATCTCGCCACACCACCGCCCTGTACCTCTTCGGTGACGAGCGCCGTCTGAGAGGAAACCTCGATGTGTACCGCGTCACCGACCACACAGGTGAATTCTGGGAGACGTGTTGCCGCCGCAATTGGCACGATACGCCCCAGCAGCGCGAGCTAATGAGGAGCTACCCGGCCTCGGAGCTTCTGCTCTCCCACGAGCGCCGCTAACGCCCGGTGGGGTGAAGGCCCTGCTCGTATTGCCAAATCGCTCGAGCAATCACTCGTCGATCGCGGGCGTGAATCACCGCCCGCAGAAGCGCCGCGAGGATGAGGCCTCCGATCGCGCCTGCGGAGTTGGCGTAGACGTCGTAGATGCTCGCCACGCGTTCACTGAGGAACTCCCGCTGAAAGTTCTCAACAAACGCCGAGAAGGCGGGACCCACCAACACGGTGAGGAACGACAGACGCTGAGGCAAAAGAATCGCGACTAAGAACCCGAAGGGGACGAACATCGCGACGTTGGCGAGAAACTCCACTTCGCCATAACCAAACCACTGGGGCACGCCGTTGCGATGGAGAGCATCGAGTAGGCGCACCACGGCGTTTTGATAGTTCACGTCCATCTGCGTGGGCGAGAGAGTGACGACCAGGATGAAGGCGGTGTAGAGAACGAGAACGCTCAGCCCGAACACCATGCGCATACCGGAGCGACCTGGCGCCCGCTCACGATGCTCCGACATGTTTCCCTCTCCCCTTGTCCTCCCGAGCGTAGTCGCAGCGTAGTCTGGACGCGCTAAAAGAGGGGGCCCGAAGGCCCCCTCTTCCGCGGGGAGGGAGTTAGACCCGCTCGCCCTCGAGGGCGTAGCCCTCTTCACCGTGGACGATGGTGTCGATTCCCGCAATCTCGTCTTCGTTCGTGATGCGGAAGCCCATGGTCTTGTCGATCGCGAAGCCCAAGATGAGGGCGACGACGAAGGAGTACACCAGGACACCCACAGAAGCGATTGCTTGAACAACCAGCTGACCGAAGTCTCCACCGGTGAACAGGCCCGTGTCGGTGGCGAAGAACCCGAGGTACAGGGTTCCGACCATTCCCGCAACCAGGTGGATACCCACCACGTCGAGAGAGTCGTCGTAGCCCAGCTTGAACTTCAGCTCAACCGCCAGAGCAGCCAGCACACCAGCGACGATTCCGAGAATCACCGCGTAGGTCGGAGTCAGGTTGGCACAGGCGGGGGTGATGGCCACCAGACCACTCACGGCACCCGATGCGGCTCCCACGGAGGTGGGCTTGCCGTCCTTGATCTTCTCAACAACCAACCATCCGAGGATGGCGGCCGCTGTTGCAGCCAGGGTGTTGAGCGAAATCAGACCGACGAGTGCCATGTCGTTGAGGAACTCAGCTCCAGCGTTGAAGCCAAACCAGCCGAACCACAGCAGGGCGGCACCCAGCATCACCAGTGGAACGTTGTGAGGCTTGTGCGCTCCCTTTTCGAACACCACGCGGCGTCCGAGAACGAGGGCCAAGGCAAGAGCGGCCGCGCCAGCGTTGATGTGGACAGCGGTACCACCCGCGTAGTCGATGACCGAGGGAAGGCCCATGGCGTCACCCAGACCCATGATCCAACCGCCACCCCAGACCCAGGCAGCCACGGGGAAGTAGACCAACGTCGACCACAGACCGGTGAACACCATCCAGGCGCCGAACTTGGCGCGGTCGGCGATTGCACCGGAAATCAGTGCGGTGGTGATGATCGCGAAGGTTGCGCCGAAGGCGGCACCAATCAACGATTCGTTATCGGTTGCGATACCCGCCAAGCCAAAGTCGCTGAAGGGGTTACCTGAGAAGTCCCAGGTCGAACCCACAGCCGACATGTTGAAGCCGTAGAGCACCCACAGCACTGCGACCAAAGCGAGTGCGCCGAAGCTCATCATCATCATGCTCACGACGCTCTTGGCTTTCACGAGACCGCCGTAGAAGAAGGCAACGCCGGGCGTCATCAGCAGCACCAAAGCGGTGGCGGTGACGGCCCACGACAGTTCGCCAGTATCCATTGTTCCCCCTCAAAGTAGTAACGGATTTTGGGCACTCATCCCATTGGTGCCCACAACTGCGCTCCAGTGTGCGGGGGGAACGTTTCGGCGAGGGCAACGAGAGCGTTACGGCAATGTTTCCGACGGCGTCGTTGTGTTAAGACTGTGTTTCAGGCTTTTGGAACACATCGGGGATACCGTCGCGATTCGCATCGCGCGTCTCCGCGGCAAGCTGGGCCTGGTAGCGACGGTTTCGCGCCCCGAGCAACAGTGCCGCGAGGAGGGCGGCGCCCAAGCTGCCAAAGAGAATGCCGATCTTGGCCTCGTCACCGAGCAACGTGCCGGGTCCGAAGCTGAGCTCACCAATTAACAACGACACAGTGAAGCCAATTCCAGCCAGCAGTGCGACTCCTACCAGGTCGACCCACGCCACACCCTGCGGGAGTTTCACTCCCGGCAACAACACGACCAGGGCGGTCCCCAGGGTAACCCCCACGGTCTTGCCCACGATCAGGGCAAAGATGATGCCCAAGGTGACGTCGTCGAGAAAGAGGTCGAGGAACTGATCGGCCGCTCCGAGGCTGACGCCGGCGGCAAAGAACGCAAAGAGGGGAACCGCGATGCCGGCTGAGAGCGGGCGGAAGCGATGTTCAAAGATTTCCGCGAGGCTCTCGCCGTGTTCTTCCGCTAGCTCACCGGGGTCATTAGCGGAGGGTTTCACAGGCACCGTGAGTGCCAGCAAGACACCGGCGATAGTGGCGTGAACACCGGTTTGATACATAAAGCTCCACACGACGATGCCGATGGGAAAGAGCACCACCCAGGCGGCACCCGGACGCATTTTGAAAAACAGGCTGTAGCGCTGGGCGAGGAAGCCAAACACGGCGAGACCCAGAACGACACCCACCATCGGCACCCAGTTGATGTCGTCGGTGTAGAACACCGCGATGATGGTGATTCCGATGAGGTCGTCGACGACCGCCAAAGTCAGCAAGAAGGTGCGCAGAGCGAGCGGCAGTGAGGTTCCCACCACGGCGAGCACCGCGAGTGCGAAGGCAATATCCGTGGCGATCGGGATCGCCCAACCGCGCCCCGCTTCCGGCACGCCCTGGGTAAACCACAGGTAGACCAGGGCGGGAACAATCACGCCACCAATCGCGGCGACGACGGGGACGAGTGCCTGGCGGGGATTGCGCAACTCTCCCGCGACAAATTCGCGTTTGAGCTCTAATCCGACCAGGAAAAAGAAGATTGCGAGGAAGCCATCCGCGGTGAGGTGACCCACCGAAATCTTGGCGCCCCACTCTCCGATCGAGAAGGACACGTAGGCGTCGCGCAGACCAAAATAGGCGTCGGCGAGGGGCGAATTTGCGGCTATCAGTGCCAGTGCGGCCGCCGCGAGGATGATGGCACCACCGATGGTTTCTTGGCGCAGAATGCGCTCAATCCACAGTGATTCGAGGTAACGCTCACGTCCAACACCGCGAGGAACCGCCGTCATTTTCGCCACGCTGGCTCTCCTTTCACCCGCGGCCAAGTCTAGGTGTCGAGCCCGAGCGAGAGCTGGTAGCTACTGGGCCATCCGAGAAAGCGCAATCATGCGCGAGGCGGCACGAAGATACTTCTTGCGATAGCCACCCGAGAGCATCGTGTCGTCAAAAACTTCATCCAGCGGAAGACCACTGGAGGCAATGGCTACCTGTTGGTCATACAGCCGGTCCACGAGCGCCACCAGTCGCAGCGCTTGGGCTTGGTCGTGAAGCTGATACACGTCGTCAAAAATGACGGCGTCGAGGTCTTCGACCAACCCGACGTAGCGGCTGGGGTGAATGGTGGCGAGGTGACCGATGACGTCCCGGAAGGAATCACGCGTAAGAGTGCCTCGAGCCTGGGCGCTAAAGTCATCGAGCCCGGCAGAGTCAAAACTCACCGCGTGACCCTCAAAGTCGCGGCGTCGGTAGTCTTCGCCCTCGATCCGAACGGTCGTGAACTTGTCGGAGAGCGACGTGATTTCCCGCAGGAAGTCTTCCGCCGCAAACCGTCCTTCACCCAGTGCGTTTGGTGGAGTGTTCGAAGTTGCGGCAAGCCGTGTTCCACTCGCGACCAATTCGCCCAAGAGCCGCGACATCACCATGGTGTCGCCGGGATCGTCGAGTTCAAATTCGTCAATAGCGAGCAGCGCCGAGCCTTTGAGGTGGTCGACCGCCCCGCGATAGCCCAACGCCCCTACCAACGCGGTGTATTCGATGAAGGTTCCGTAATAGGTCCGCCCAGGCGTGAGATGCCACAGCGCGGAAAGCAGGTGAGTTTTCCCGACACCAAAACCGCCATCAAGGTAAATGCCTGGGCGGTTGTCTTCCGCCGAGCTCTTTCCTCGCGAAAACCAACCGCCCTTTTCCCGGAAGGTTCCCCCCACGGCAAAACGACGCACCTTTTCCAACGCCTCGGCCTGAGAGGGGAAATTGGGGTCGGGAACATAGTTGTCTAGCGAAGCGTGCTCGAACTGGGCCGGCGGAACAAAATGGTCGAGCATCGCCGCAACGCTCAACTCGGGGTGGCGCTCAACTAAATGGCCGAGCGCAGCAGACACTGACATGGCTGGTGGACTCACCTGCTCCCGAGGATTTCCAGCATTGCGATGCGACAATAGACTCCTTGAGTCTACGACCGCTCTTCCTGAGAAGACGGTCGCACATCATCACTTTGGGAGGTCTCCGTGGCTGTTGGGCCCGATTCGGCAGAAGAACTTCAGCAGTACGCCCACCCCGAACGGTTGGTGAGCACTGAGTGGCTGGCGAACAACCTCAACACCCCCGGCGTCGTGGTAGTGGAATCCGATGAGGACATCCTCCTGTATGACACGGGGCACATCCCCGGTGCCGTCAAAATCGACTGGCACACCGAGCTCAATGACCCTGTGGTGCGCGACTACCTCGACGGTGAACAGTTTGCCCAGCTGATGTCACGCAAGGGCATATCGCGCGATGACACCGTCGTGTTTTATGGCGACAAGTCGAACTGGTGGGCGACCTATGCGCTGTGGGTATTCAGCCTTTTTGACCACCCCGACGTGCGCATTCTCAACGGTGGCCGTGACAAATGGATCGCTGAGGGTCGTGAACTGACCAAAGAGGGCCCCTCCCCCGCACCCACCGACTACCCGGTGATTGAGCGCGATGATTCAACTCTCCGAGCCTTCAAAGAAGACGTGCTGAAGCACTTGGGCAAGCCTCTGGTGGATGTGCGCAGCCCCGAAGAGTATTCCGGTGAGCGCACCCACATGCCTGCCTACCCCGAGGAGGGGGCGCTACGTGGAGGGCACATTCCGACTGCGGCGAGCGTGCCGTGGGCTCTTGCCGCGAACGAAGATGGGACGTTTAAGTCCCTCGCAGAGCTTCAGAAGATTTACCGCGATGACCACGGAATCACCGGTGACGAACCGGTCATCGCCTACTGCCGCATCGGTGAGCGCTCGAGCCACACTTGGTTCGTGCTGCGACACCTGATGGGTATTGAGAATGTGCGCAACTATGACGGCTCGTGGACCGAGTGGGGTAGTGCGGTGCGGGTTCCGATTGTCCACGGCAGCGAACCTGGTGAGGCACCCGCGCGCTCGTGAGTGAGGTGGACACGCTCTCGCCAGGCCTCCCCCAGGCTTTGGCGGAGATTCGCGAGGATTTTCTGGCGTTGAGCATTTCCGATCGTCTGCAGATGCTCTTGGAGTTCTCCGAGTCGCTCCCTGAGGTGCCCGACGGCATCGTTCCAGACGACGCGTGGGAGCAGGTCGTGGAGTGTCAATCGCCGGTTTTTATTCACGTCGACACCGACGAGGACATCCCCGTGATTTACGCCACCGCCCCCCAAGAAGCCCCCACTACTCGAGGATTCGCGTCGATTTTGGTCCAGGGCCTCTCGGGTCTCGACCGGCAGGCCATCCTCGCGGTTCCCGGTGATTTTCCGCAGTCGCTGGGGTTGAATGAGGCCGTCAGTTTCTTGCGGCTGCGGGGCATGTCCGGGATGCTCTCACGAATTCAGCGGCAGGTTGCTGAGGCCGCGTGAACCTCTATCGGGTGTTTCCCGAACCGCGGGAAATGCTCCCGCTGGATGATGTCGAGACCCAGACCACCCTGGAGCAGTGGTACCGCCCCGAGGGTGAGAGGTCTGTTCGACTCTCCCTCATCTCCTCCCCCAGTGGTCGCCTTGTGGGGCCCGACGGAACGAGTACCTCGCTCTCTAACCCAGGCGATCGCTCCATTCTGCTCACCCAACGTCGACTCGCCGATGCAGTGGTGTGCGGAGCACAGACGGTGCGCTCCGAATCGGTACCCATTCCGGCTCACGCGCCTCTAGTAATCCTCAGCTCGAGCGGAGATCTTCGCGACCAGAAGGTCACCGAGGCAAGCTTCCGCGCCGGTGGTGTGATGATTCTGACCGGACCGAGCCCCCAATCTGACCCGCGTTCATTCTTTCCCGAAGGTGTTGCCTCACACAGCGAGGTGGGGCACAGCGAGAGAATGTCGGCCGAGGACATCCTCGGAGTACTGAGCGACTTGTCCTACCACCACATCTTGGTGGAGGGTGGGCGCAGTGTTGCAGAAGCATTCGCCCACAACGGCGTGCTCGATGAAGTGTGCATGACGTTGACAGGGCCACCCCTGTCAGAAAATCATCCGCCGCTGCCGTGGTGGCAAGCGCAGTGGGGCGAGTGGTCCGCTCAACACGTCCTCACCGACGACCTGAAATCCCTGTATTTCCGCTACCGCCGCATTTCCTGATTGGGACACCCCCGGCGCGCTTACTCGTGAGGCTTTTCGCTCCGGCATACCCTAAAGCCATGAGCCCTACCGACCACAGCGGTTTCCCCCAAGAGTTTCAAAACGCCTTGGGCGACACCTCGGCTGTCTCGTTTCGAGAAGAACTCGACGTCGCAGAGATTCCGGCACCAGAAGGCATCGCCCCCTACGCCGTCGCCTGGTCAGCCACGGTCGATCCGAAGGCGGGAGGGGACCACGGTATTTCTCGGCTCGTGGTTCTCTACGACCCCAGCGAACCCGACGGTTGGTCGGGCCGATTCCGCATGGTGTGTTTTGCCAAAGCCCCGCTCGAGCAAGCAATGGGCGAAGACCCTTTCCTGCCGAAGGTGGCGTGGACGTGGCTCACCGACGCCCTGGAGGCATCAGGTGCGAGCTATGAGCGCGCGGCGGGAACATCGAGCACCATCATCTCTACGGGTTTCGGTGAGCTTGCCTCCGATGAGGTGGGGACCGAAATCGAAATGCGCGCCTCGTGGTCGCCCACTGGTCCGCTCACCGCACATTTGCAGGCGTGGAGTGAGTTTGTGTGCATGTTGGCGGGCTTCCCCCCTGAGGTCGAAGGAGTCACCGCGCTTCGTGCCGGTCGCAACCGCTGATGGGTGAGTCAGAAACCCGTGAGCTCACTCGGCTCGATCGGCCGCAGCACGGAATTCGTCTGATTCGCTCCGCGAGCGAATGGTCTTTGGCTCTCGACGACCTCGCTTCAGGAAGTGGGCCGCTCGCTATTGACGTGGAACGCGCGAGTGGTTTCCGCTATTCGCAACGCGCCTACCTGGTCCAGGTGTACCGCCGAGGAACCACCAACTATTTGGTAGACCCTCTCGAAATCCCCGACCTGAGTGACTTCACCCACCACTTTGGCGAGGAGGAGTGGATTTTGCACGCCGCCCGCCAAGACATCGCGAGCCTGCGCGAAGTGGGCATGCACCCCCAGCGTCTCTTCGACACCGAATTGGCGGCGCGTATTGCAGGCTTATCGCGGGTGGGTTTGCAGGGTTCGGTTGAAGATCTTCTGGGGATGAGCTTGGCGAAAGAGCACTCTGCCGCCGACTGGTCAACCCGCCCTCTTCCCGAGGAGTGGCTACACTACGCGGCACTCGACGTTGAGGTTCTCCCGGATTTGCGCGACGTTCTCTTTGCCCAACTGAGCGAGGCAGAAAAGTGGGGCTTCGCGGAGCAAGAATTCCACGCGATCATCGAAGAAGAACCACCCACCCCCCGCAAAGAGCCGTGGCGGAGACTCTCGGGCTTACACCAAGTACGCGGTGCTCGTGCGTTGGCGGTGGCTCGTGAGCTGTGGCTCGCGCGGGAAGCGCTCGCCCAGGAACGGGATGTGGCGCCGGGGCGTCTGATTCCTGACCGCTCCATTGTGCACGCTGCGGCGAAGAATCCTTCTTCACTCAAAGCCCTCCTAGCCCTGGAGAATTTCCACGGCCGAGCCAGTCGAAAAGAAGCCGAGCGCTGGTGGGAAGCGATCCAACGCGGACAGACCACTGACGATCTGCCCTCCCCCAAGGCGCCGGGTGATTCATTGCCGCCGCCACGGGCGTGGTCAGACCGCGCTCCGGAGGCCTACCGCCGCTTCGTGATTGGTCGGGACCTGCTCAATCGTGAAGCTGAGCGAATGGACATTCCGGCTGAAAACGTACTCACGCCCGAATATCTGCGGCGGTTGTGTTGGAACCCGATCGACCCCCATTCGGTGGTCGCCATCGACCAACAACTCCAAGAGTTGGGGGCACGACGATGGCAGCGCGACATCGCGGTTCCGCTGCTGGTTGAAGCGTTTGCTCACGCGGAGCAACTCAACGCTCCAGAGGCTTAGCCCTCTTTTTCTGCCTCCGCGCTGGAGTGGCGCTCAAACTCGTCGTGGGTGTCGTGCTCTCCTGGGAGGGGACGGGCAATCGGCACCTTCTTACCCAGCACCTGGGCGACGAGGTTTCGCGCAATGTCTTGGGGGGTCAACCCTGCTTGGGAGAGGATTTCTGAGCGCGAGCCGTGGTCGAGGAACTCGTCGGGCAAACCAATCTCATCCACCGCGGTGTCGACGCCTGCGCGGCGCAGCTCCTGGCGGATGCGGGTGCCGACTCCTCCGACACGGGTACCATCCTCGATGCTCACGACGATGCGGTGATCTCTCGCCATGTCCACCACGCTCTGTGCCACCGGCACTACCCAACGCGGGTCGACGACCGTCGCGCCAATACCTTGGTCAGCTAAGCGCGCTGCAACATCCATGGCCAACGCCGCCATCGGTCCTACCGCCACAATCAAGACGTCTTTGTGCGCAGCCTCGCGCAGGACGTCCACACCGTCGTCGGTCCGACGCAGAGCGGGAAGCTCTGGTGAGACAGAACCTCGTGGGAAGCGAATCACGGTGGGTGCGTCGCCCACCGCGATAGCTTCGTGTAGCTCTTCGGCGAGACGCTCACCATCGCGCGGTGCGGCAATTTTGATTCCCGGCACGACCTGCAACACTGCCAAATCCCACATTCCGTGGTGGCTAGCGCCGTCCGGTCCGGTCACGCCCGCACGGTCGAGAACAAACGTGACTCCCGCTTTGTGCAACGCCACATCCATCAACACCTGGTCGAACGCACGGTTGATAAATGTTGCGTAGATCGCGACCACAGGGTGGAGGCCACCGTAGGCGAGACCTGCTGCACTAGCGACCGCATGCTGCTCCGCAATTCCCACATCCAGCACCCGCTTGGGAAACTTCTGCGCCATGTCGTAGAGACCGGTGGGTCGGAGCATGGCGGCGGTGATGCCCACCACCTTGTCGTTCTTTTCTGCCTCAGCCACCATCGCCTGCGCGAACACATCCGTCCACCCTGGGCTTCCCCCCGAAGACTTGGGCTCACCCGTCACCGGGTCAATCTGGCCCACGGCGTGGAATTGGTCGGCCTCGTCGTTGCGAGCCGGTTCGTAGCCGCGCCCCTTCTCGGTGATGACGTGCACAATCACCGGTTGGCGATAGGACTTTGATTGCTTCAGCGCCCGTTCGAGATCGGCGAGGTTGTGCCCATCAATGGGCCCCAAGTATTTGATGTCGAGGTTGGAATAGAGCGCTTCGTTGTTGGCAAAACGAGAGAGGAAGCCACGCACTCCCCCTCGAATACCTCGGTAGAGCGCCTTACCGGGGGCGCCGAAGAGGCCAAAGAGGGTTTCCGAACCGCCACGCAAGATGCTGTAGCTGCGTCGAGTACGCACACTGCCGAGGAACCGCGCCATTCCCCCGATGGTGGGAGCGTAGGAGCGGCCGTTGTCGTTGACGACGATGACGAGGTTGCGGTTGTTGTCATCGGAGATGTTGTTGAGCGCCTCCCAGGTCATTCCACCAGTGAGGGCGCCGTCTCCTACGACCGCGATGACGTGGCGGTTCTTCTTGCCCGCAACATTGAATGCTCGCGAAATACCCTCTGCCCAGCTGAGCGAGGAGGAGGCGTGTGAGCTCTCAACAATGTCGTGTTCTGATTCGGAGCGCTGAGGGTAGCCCGCGAGCCCACCCAGTTGGCGTAACTTGCTGAAGTCTTTACGGCCGGTGAGCAACTTGTGCACATAGGACTGGTGGCCGGTGTCCCACACGAAGGGGTCGTCAGGAGAGTGAAACACACGGTGAAGCGCGATCGTGAGCTCCACCACACCCAGGTTGGGACCGAGGTGTCCACCCGATTGGGCCACTTCGCGAATGAGGAACTCGCGAATCTCCTGCGCGAGAGTTTCCAACTCGTCGAGCGTGAGACCATCAAGGTCGCGCGGGTGGTCGATTCTCTCCAGCATCGGCATCCCCTCAGCCTATGAGGCCTGAGCAGAAAAACTCCAGGTGGTTTA
>Ga0181573_10000213_pt1 | contig 60772 bp, 47 predicted proteins | sample 101ome_25_FD_148643 | JGI IMG/M metagenome (GOLD analysis project Ga0181573, IMG submission 148643) | Coastal salt marsh microbial communities from the Groves Creek Marsh, Skidaway Island, Georgia - 101409BT metaG (spades assembly) | ecosystem: Environmental > Aquatic > Marine > Intertidal zone...
CGATGCGATGCGTGACACTCGTCGACGACGACGATAGCGACGACGACGATGGCTACGATGGCTACAATGACGGCGACGGCGACGTGTCGGTGTTTCGACGCCCGCGCTGGATCGCGACGACGAGGGGTAGCAGGAGCAGGAGTAATCAGAGGAGGCACGCCGAGGATGGTGTCGGTTACGTGTCGTGGGAAGAAGAAGTCGAAACAACGACGAGGAAAGGATGACGACGACGAAGATTACCACGACGACGACGACGAATCCGGGACGCACTCGATACGAAGCGCCTCCGACGCGGGGTTCGACCCGACGCGACCGATCGCGAGCTTTGAGACGATGGAGAACCACGAGAAGAAGCTGTTGCGGGGAATTAAAAAGTCAATTTTGGACGCCGAGTACGAGCTGATGCTCGACGCGTTGCAAACCGAGCTCGTGGTGTGGCAGGATTACGTCAAGGCGAACGGAATGAAGGTTGTGGTGATATTTGAAGGACGAGACGCGGCTGGGAAAGGCGGGTGCATCTCGAGGATTACCGAGGTGCTTTCGGCGCGGATTTGTAAAGTGGTCGCGTTGGCCGCGCCGACAGAGGAGGAACGGACGCAGTGGTATTTTCAGCGGTACGTCCAGCATTTGCCGTCGGCGGGGAACATCGTCATCTTTGATCGGTCGTGGTACAATAGATCTGGCGTGGAGAGGGTCATGGGGTTCGCCACCGAAGAGCAAGTGAAGCAGTTTGAAAAGGATGTCAACATTTTCGAACGCATGTTGGTGGAGAGCGGCGTAAAAATCTTAAAGTTGTGGTTTGACGTATCCGACGCCGAACAGGAGAGTCGATTCTTGGGAAGAATCCAACACAGCGAAAAACGTTGGAAACTCAGCCCGATGGATTTATACGCGCGAAGTAAGTGGTACGATTACGCCAAGGCGCGCGATGCGATGTTTGAAAACACGAGCGACACCGTGCCGTGGAGCGTCGTACCGGCCGACGACAAGCGCGTCGCTCGGCTCAACGCTATTCAGCACATTCTCTCGTGCATCGATTACAAAGAGGTACCAAAAGAACCCCTTAGTCTTCCACCGAGACAAGAGAAACCGAGCGATTACACCGAGCCCGACCTCGCGCGTTTCCAAAAAGTCTTCGTCGTGCCGCAAGTGTACACGAGCGAGGACCTCGCCGTTCGCAACATGGATGGCAGAAAGTGGGAAGACATCGCGAGAGATGTCGCCAAAAAGGCTAAGAAACAACTCAGCGTATCCATGGATGAATCTATGGACGAGTCATGGCCGAAATAAATCCGTCACACCGATCAGTGTACAAGAGCGTAAACGCGCGTAATATAACAACATTTGGACGACGCGCGCGACCCCCCCTCAGTGCTCGCGGCGTCAACGGCGCGCACCTTTGGCGGTCGTTTTCAAACCCTCCACCTCGACGCTCCGGTGCGGTCCATCGAACGCAAACCTACCGACCGATCGATCGCGATGTCGTCCTCCGCGTCCGTCAACCGCCGTCCGGCGTCGAGCGCCGGCGCATCCGTGTCGGGAGAGAGACGCCTTTGGCGACATCGTCATCGTTCATCCCGTTTCGTCGTCGTCCGCGCGTCTTCGTCTTCGTCGTACGAAACGGTGGACGTCGACGCGGGTAAACTCAAGCTCGAACGCGAAGACTACCTCTTCGTCGATTGCCGAAGCTTTCGAGAGTACGACCGGTCGCACATTACGAAACCGCCCGCGCGAACGGTAAACGTACCCGCAGCGGATAGCGTCGAGGATTGGGTCGCCGCGTGCAGAGAAAAGACGCGTCCTTTGATGAAACTTTTGATCGTCGACGCCGATGGATCTCGCGTGGATGCGTTCGCGTCCGCTCTGGTGGATGCTGGGTACTCGAACGTCGTCGCGGTGGAGGGCGGCTACGCGGCTTGGACGGCCAAGTACACGACGTTTGGACGCAAGGTGCCGCCAAAGGGGAAGTTTGTGAGCACCGGGAAAGAGGCGTTGAAGAGCGGGTTGGATTTGGACGACACCGTCGCGGCGGCGTACGAGGAGAACTGGGGTAAAGAGCCTCCAAAGTACGGTCGGGAGGTGAAAAACGGCGGTGATTAGACGCGACGTTGTAACGAGACGAAAATCTGTTTTATTTCACTTCATTTCGTTTCACTCCAACCTCACTCCCCGACGACGACGACGCGTGAGATCGCGACATGCTGGATCGCCGATCGATTCCGGGACCGGCGAATGCGTTCGTTCGCGGGAACGACGACGACGAACCGACGACGACGAGGCGTGTCGCCGCGTCTTCGGTTGAAAAGATGCGAGAAAAGGAAAAGAATGTTTTGAACCGACAACGACAGCTGGAGGAAGAACTGGACGCCGATTTGTTCGCGTCGGCGCCGTGGAAGCGGGCGTTGGAGGCGCTGGATGTGGAAATATATAACCCGAATTCTTTAGAGTGCAGAAATAACGTCGGATGGGTGCGACGCGGTGGTTGGCGGTGCGGACGCGTTCCGAGGATGATTTGCGCGATACGAGAATATGGAACGAGTTCTAACGGTGACGGCGCGGCGACGGTGTGTGATCCGACGGGGGAAATGAGGGCGGTGATTCACAGAGACTTGGTGACGAGTGAGCCAGATCTCGGTGCGGGGTGCGTGTGCGTGCTCAAGGACGCGCCGGTGCTGAGCGTGAACTCGATGGCGCACGCACTGATCGTCTCAAACGAAAGCTTGGTGGCTGTGTTCAAGGCTGAGGTTGATTTAGACGCTCTGGCCACCGCGAAGCGGTCGATGATAGAAGAGCGTCAACAATTGCGAGAGCGTCTCCGGGAAAACGCAGTGCTCGACGCTCTGGATGTCGATTGGGACGACGGCGCCACGGACACCGACGCAAACGAGACACACGAGAACCAAGAAGACCCACAGTTCGAAGATTCCAAGACGGACGAGGAGGAAAATATGGAGATTGCAAGCGACGCACCGACTGGAGGGGGTGATTGCGATGGGGCTGTGGGGCGGGATGAAGACGGAGGGCCAGGCGAGGACGCCTTCGCGAAGGAGCTCGCTGCCCTGTACGGCTTGTGAGAGGAGATTTTAGGAGGCCAGTAGTGTAGAATTATTTCGCCAGGCGAGAAGGGAAAACCGGGCACCGCGCGGACGCGGACGCGGCGTACTTTTTCGCGCCGTATCTCCGTATTGCGCGCAACGCACCGCGCCGTCATGCGGAGCGCTCTCCGCGCGCTCAGATGCACGCGCTCGAAAAGGGGGGTTGACGAGGCGTGCGTAAACGGCGCCGATCGAGGCGAAGCGGCGGTGAGCATGACACATGGGACGAGACCGACGATACGCGTAGTGTATGTCACCGGTAATTCCGGTAAGTTCGCCGAAGCTTCGTTTGTTTTCGCGAGACCGGAGAACAGTAAAAAGTGCGACGTCATGCTGGCTCAGTTTAACGTAGACACGGTGGAAATCCAGGGCACTATGGAGGAAATCGCAATGCATAAAGTGAAAGAAGCTTACAGACTCTTGTTTAACCCTGACGAGGGCGCGAAAGAAAAGTCGAGAGAGTTGCTGGTGAAGCTCGGCGGGAAGATTGACTACATTCTCGTCGAAGACGTTTCACTATCTCTCGACGCTTTACAAGGTTTTCCAGGGCCATACTGCAAGCCGATGCTGGAATCGATTGGGCCGGATGGTCTGTGGAGTCTGATGTCCAGATACGAGAATCGACACGCGTCGGTGGCGTGCACGCTTGGAGTGATCGACCTGCGAGCGCAAGAAAAAACCATAAGCGTGTTATCTGGATCGCTGACGGGATCGGTCGTCGCACCCCGAGGGAGCGTACAACACGGAAAAGCGAGTTGGAACTCAGTCTTCCAACCGGATGGTTGTGATAAAACGTTCGGCGAGCTGCAATACGAAGAACAGGCAGAGATATCGCACCGCCGAAAAGTCCTCGAGTCTTTCCTGAGTAAAATTGTCCTGAGCAAGTGATGTGTGGGCGAGAGAGGCAACGTAGAACTTATAGCGCGATAGTCTGCAGAAATATTATTACTAGTAATACTCATCCTCCCCGTCATAGTTGCGTCTACCGTCGTAATAGTCCCGAGACTGGCGAATATCGACTTCGTCATCAAAGCTTCGTGGACGTCTAGTTCGAGAAGTGCGCTGGCGACCCGCACCAAATTGCAGCTCTACGTTTCGGCGACCGATGAGAAACCATATCCTGATGAGCAAAAGCGCGCGTCCTGGCAATGAGAACAGCTCTTCGACGACGAGTCTCTTCCAGTCGGCGAGTTCTTCCATATCATCTTGCTCGGACACTTCCATCAACGCCTCTTGGTAATCGTCCATGGGTTCATGTTCGGGCGCAAACTCTTCCTCATGGAAGTGTCGACCGAGCCTTCTGTGATGTTTCGGCGTCAGGTCGCTTGTGCGACCGACTGTTTGCACGGCGACGGCAATGTTCGCGACGGCTGCGAAAACCGCAGTGATCACAAGCCCGCCAGCGACGAAAGGAAGAAATTGCACCGCCGCTGGAGAAGTGGTAGAATAGGATTTGACACTCTCTGTCGCCTGGACCTTCTTGCTATCAATACCTAGAGCTCTACCGAGCGCATCCGTGAGCGTGCTCAATCTGCCGTCGTCTTGCGTAGTCGCAGATTCGCCCTTCCCCATAGGTATCTCGGTCGTTTCCTTAGTCGGTGCAGCGCCGTAATTCCCGTTCATCGACTTCCTCACATCGATAGACAACGTCGGCGCCGAGCGACCCGTGGCTTCTTCGGCAAACTCTAACAGTGCCGCGACGCTCCGATCTGAACTCGCATGTCTGTACACTGGTCCCTTACCGGCGGGTAACGCGACAATCGTAGGAAACGTCTTTGCACGGAAATATTTCGCGGCAAACTGCTTCATTTCGTTGCCTTCACACTTTAAGCGGCACACACGCACCGTGGGATCGTTCGCGTAGCACACAGCCACCGCCGTCCACGCCGGTTGCACTTCGTCGCACCAGCGACAGTTTGTCGTCTCTGCGAGAAGCAATATCGTCTCGTCTCTGTGCGACAACAAACCCGCGACTTGATCCCGGCTCAGCTCTTCCACCGCGCACGACACGGCTGAATGCGTCTGCGTCGCCGGCGAAGTCATTCTGTGCCTTTCACTTCGCGCGCGCCTCGCGCGCTCAAACTCGGCGTCTCGCTCCTGCTCGCTCGGCGTTCTCACCGTGCTCCCCCAGTACGATCCCCGTCGACCGATCCCATCCACGTCCCCGTGCCCACGACTCTCCATCGGTATCAACAAACGCTGTCCAACGTAAATCGCCGGTTCCTCGTCGAAATCCCTATCGTCGAAACGAATACCGTTCGTCTCGCACAGCGCGTCCACGCTCGTTCCGTACGTCCGAGCCACGCCCGCCAGCGAGTCCCCGTACTGCACCGTGTGCACGTCGTAATCCCCATCCCCTCGCACCGCTCGCGGTGGCGCTCCGCCCCTTCGCACCGCGCGTCTCGTCGTCGTCGTCGTCGTCGTCGTCGTCGTCGTCGCGCGCACGAAATAAGATTGATTATTCGTTGGGATTCTTCGAAGCATCCTCGTCGTCGTCGTCGTCAAACCCGCCTTTGCGCGCGTCGCCGCCTGTGTCGTCGTCGCCCGCGTCGTCTTTGTACAACTCGACATGACGATCGCGTGTTCGCTCTCTTATCGTCGTCGTCGCCCGCGTCGTCGTCGTGACCCGGCGTCTCGCAGTGAAGACGCGATCGATCAAACGTTCTTTCGAGACGTGCGCCAGCGCGGTCCGTCGCGATGATAATACATTTTACGCAAAGTTTTGTGTTTGTTGATACAACGCGCGCGAGATTCACCGTTCGTCGCGCGGGAACCGCCGCGGGTAAAATGTCTACACCTAGGACGACGACGATGCGGTGGGACGCGTTCGTCGTCGTCCGTCGTTTGCTCGATTTAACGGTCGCCGAAACTTCGGACGTCGGCGTCCGACGGGTCGGCCCAGTCGCCAGACGGCGTCGATGAATCGTCTTCGTCTTCGTCTTCGTCGTCTTCTGAATCGTAAGAGTCGTCATCGTCGGTGAACTCAGATCCCGAATGGTCGTCGTCGCTATCGTGATCATCCTCGTCCGAGTCGTCGTCTTCGCTATCGTGATCGTCCTCGTCCGAGACGTCTTCTTCGCCCGCTTCGTACTCTTCGTACCGCCTGGGTGACCTCGCTAAATCAATTTCGAATCCGTCGCCGTCGGCAGAGGTGCCGACGCGAATGCGTACGTCCTGCGCACCGCTTTGACGCACGAACCTCTCGTACGGGTCTTCGTCATCGTCTCCGCTGTAATCAGAGTCGATGAAATCAGAGTCGTACTCGCTGGAGAGTTCGTCGAGCTGAATCCACGGTTGACCGCGAGGATCTTCGCCGTTGAGAAGGGTCCGTAAACCGTCGATGGCGGTTCGCTGCACGCGGCGGTCATCAATCGTGCGTCGACCGTCGGCGTCAACCTCATCGTTCTCGTACTGGAAGTCCTCGTCTTCGTCAAAGTATTCATTCATTTCATCCTCTGTAAAATGAGGATCAAAGAAGTCATTTTCTCCCGGAGGGTCATCCTCGACGTCAGACTCGTCGCCCGTCGCCGGTAGACGTCCGACTTCGTGGAGTCTGATGACGGACTCTGGTGCGTCTAGCATTGAGTCGTATTCTACCGTCGCGCAAGTCATGTCGTCGTCGACGCACCACGCCGCATCGACAATGCTTCGTTCGACGTCCACCGTGCAAATGTCAGAGTAATCCGCCATGTCAATGGTGCAAAACGAATGCTTGTACGGATGATGGCACTTTTTCAGAGCCGAGTGAATCGTCTCGTGGCGAGGGTGTAATATGTGCGCCAAGCCAACGTTTCCACTGCTATTAAATTTAAGAGCGGCGCGGTTCAAGGATGGCACCGTGCGCAAGAGACGCGACGACCGTATATCCCAAACCTCGCGTCCGATGATGATTTCGTTCCCAGCCGGGTGAAAGCAAGCCCCTGCGATTTCAGAGAATCGATCGAATCGTTGAACCGGTGAGGCGCTTGACGTGCGAACGTCCCAAAGAGTTTCATCCCACAGTAGAAGATTATCGTTCGGGGCGAACGACACCTCGTCGTTTCCTCGAGCCCACAGGTCTGAAACGCGATCATTCAGAAACGCAGACAGAGTTCGAGTCACTTGTCTGGTTTCCATGTCGACCAGGCGAACTTGGTAATCATCGCGCGAGAACGCAATGGTCGTTCCAGTCGAGTTGAGCGCGCCGCCGTACGCTTGTTCGAAATAAAGCTCCTCTATTCCGTTCTCTGCATCCATACTCCAGACAGACACGTGCCGATTGTCGATGACAGAGCGCGGATGTCCGCAGGTAGCTACAAACATCGACTTCTGACAACGCGGACCCGTGGGTACCATTTTGCGAACGGCACCGACGCGACCGCCGTGCCTGACATCGAGCAAGGCACTCGTGATCGTGTCATACAAATAAAATTCACCGTCATCTGTGCCAGCAATGAGGTGATCTGGAAAGCCGTATACAAACGTCGAGGCGGTGATCATGGCTTCCGCTTCTCTCAGTGTACGAATTGGCCTAAACCTGCTGTACAGAAAGTGTCGATCTGCTCGACGCATGCCATTTCCCCACCCACGAACATTCGCCCATTCCCTGCGATGGAGACGCGACGAAAGATTCCTCGGCGCGTCCAACACGTGCTTTGCCGTCGGGCACTGATGAGGTGTGAGCAGAGAAAACGGCGCGCACGCGGTAATCGGCGCCGTGCACTGCCTGTGTTGCGCCCGGAGGTACTGCGTGAGAATGGAATCCAATCGTGATCGAACGCCACATCCAGTTTCACCTCGCGGTCCATCTGCGACGAGAACACCCGGAGTCGGGAATTCTTTGTGGACCCGTTCCTTTACGCTCGGCGAAGGCGTGTGGAGCCCGTGGCTACAGGTGGCCAAATCTTTCGCGTGGATTGGCGGAGTCACTAAAGACTTGCGCAAATCCTCTCCGACACTCTTGCGCTTCTGTCCTCTGGAAAGCTTTCCAGGCGACGGATCTGTGACTTTCCTCGCTTCACCGCTGAGCTCCTTCAGCGCCACGTGCGTCATTCCGCTATCTAGACCGAGAGTAAACGGTTCATCAACTTTTCCCAACAGCCCTCTCGCGGCGCCCGTCATTCGTGAACGGGGGGCGCGACGGCGAACCTTATTGTGTGTCAACTTGCTCTTGAAGTTGAGTTTAAGTCGAGGCGGTGGTGAAGAGCACAATCGTGTCACGCTGCCGCTCCTCGCTGGTCCCAAGCGCTCCAAGTGCGCCTCGGTAAGCAATGATGACGCCGTCTTTGACAATCCAGCCGCGACTAAATGCTCATGGATAACCTGAAGGAGCTCTTCGTGGGGATACCGCACTTTTGTCGCAGCAGCAATCAAGTGCCGCTCGAGCTTTGCGAGAGGAGGCGCCGCAGCGTCAGAAGCCACCGCCGGCGTGGTTGCCTTGACGTTTGCAAATCCGGCAGTAGCGGCGATGAGTTCAACGGCGCATTGATGGAATTCCGCAGCTGCAGCCTGCACCGTAGCCGCAGATCCAGTCCCATGCTCTCGATTCGCCTCCCTCGGCGCGTCTCCAGAGTCTAAAATAGACTTGTACGACTTTCCAGTCTCTCTGATGAGTTCGGAGAGATGGCGCGCTATCTGAAGAGTCTGCAGAGTGTGCGCAATGGATTCGTCGCGCGACAATCCCAAAAGAGCCCGACAAGAGAGCGCTCTCGTGATATTCATCGACGGCTGTGGTAAAGTTTTCGATGTCTTGAACAGCAAGTTGAGCAACATTCGCACCCCTCTAGCCTCTTGGATGTGCTTTCGGGCAGTCATAAATGTCTCTTCCATGCGGTCGTAGTCAAAGACCGCGAGCGATTTGCCATCCATGCTCTGCGATCTCTGCAATCGGTTAGAGCGTTGGACATCTTTGGTCTCCGCGTTTTGCAACGCATGAGGAGAAACGAGCATGTTGCACAGCACCTTGAGCGATTCGACGACGACGTCAGTGTCCACAGCGTCGGCAGCCGATCCGATGATGTCGACGAGCAAGTAGCCAGACGTGTAATTCGTGTCCAACTTGGAGCTCGCAGTGGCAACCCTACCGCTCGGATGTGCTGTGACAATCTTCAGCACGGTGAGTGAGCTGGAGACGCACTCTCGCAAAACTTGGTCGCCTGGTGCAAAACACAGCAAGTCAAGCATCACTTTTGGTCCATCTTGAGCGATGAACGCCTCGATGACTAACCAAGATTTGGTTTGCATGACGGCGGCAATTCTCTTCTGACGGTTCACCATGCTAAAATATCGATCAGTCGCGTCTTGAGTAATGTCTATCGCCTGGAATAATTCACGGCGTTGCTCATTCTTGCTCGCGCGAGCTCCGTTAGACTCGCCGTCGTTCTTCTTCTTCGCCTTACCGAGCACCTTTTCTTCAATCGATTTGACGTGTTGAATGAAGTGCGCTCGCATGTATTGTCTGAGTAAAAGACTCATGTGATTTCCCGTTTCTTTCGCCATCGCAATGTCATACGCCGATAGACCACTATCACGCATTCGCGTTTCATCGGAAACGAACAACGCGAGCGTTCTTAATAACGTCAGGACGTGCTTGAGCCCCGCTTCGGCGTCGTACGCCACTACAACTATGGGAATTTGCACAGCAAACGTGAGGAACAATGCCGCGTGACGACGCGCGTACTCATTGGCGCAATCTAACATTTCGATAGCCACTTTGACGTACTTTCTTGCCAAGTTGACTTGCGGCGAGATCAAACGTTCCAATGCGGTCGTGATGCTTGCTATACCAAACATGCATCGAGTGACGCCGTGATACGTCAGCGGTCCTCGCGGCACGGCGGTGAGCATCTTTGCGCCTCCTCCGTCGATGAACGAGATGGCAAATTTTCTATGGGCTAGAAATGCGCTACATAAACTGAGCGCCTCGGGCAACTGCGGATCTCCGGGCAAGCTCGCTGGATGGTCAAATTGGCGTTTCACGCCGAACGCTTCCGGCCATCCAGTCTCCCCAGAGTCTGTGGCCTGTCCCGCCAAAAGACGCAGTGAGAGTCGAAGCGCGCCGTGCTGAAGAGCCTCGGCGAAACACTCCACGTAATCACCTATGGCGGCGACGCACAGCAATCGCGCCTGGGTCAACATGCGATGAAGATTTTCACAGTCGCCCGCCTCGAGGCCACTCGGACAGTCTTCGCCCGCGTCTCTCGCCTTTGCCACGGTATCCTCCGAACTCACCTCCCACCCCGGACCGTCCCCCCCTTCATCACACACGACACGCACCAACGGCGCGAGCAAGCTCTGCATGACGCCGTTTCGAACGTTGTCGCTCGCTAAATCATCCGTAAATAGCATCGTCGCCAGCGCCGCCGTCGCGTACGTCTTGATCCGGCGCATATCCACCTCTGGCGTCCGCCCCAACAATCTGTCCACCCCTTCCCTCGATTCCCTCGACCGTTCGTAACACCTTCCATCTAAAGCCAACTCCCCGAGCACGGTACAATACGTCTCTCGTCTCGCATCGTCGTACGGCAAGATGGAATACTGCGTCGGCGAGTTTCTGTTTCTACACCAGAGCCCGCACGCCCGCAACACTCGAAGCGCCCCAGCCTGTTCCCCGAGCTCGCACGAGTACATCCTATCCCCGACGCACACGTCCACAACCAGCGTCTTCCATTCGCTCCGCACCGGCAACGAATCAATCAAAGCGAGCGCGCTCCTCGACCCTCTGAACGCCGACGCCTCGGCTCCGCACGTCTCTTCAAACCGCCGCTCCTCGCGTTCCACCACTCTCGCCAGCGCGTGATACGCCCGCGTTCGCTCCCCCCCGCTCGTCGCAGATTTTATCCCGCTCCACGCGGATTCAATCTCCGCTTTCGCCTCGCGCTGTTCCCGATCCCGAGTCGCTCGCGCCGTCGCCGCCGCCGCCGCTCGCACCGCGCCTCCTCGAGCCTCAGCCTCGTCCGCGTTCGCGTCTCGCGCATCGTCGTCCGCCTCACCGTCACCGCGCGTCGCCGGACCGGTTCCATCGCGAGGCATCGGTCCCGACGGACCGCGCGCGCGATTCGCCGGACCCCAGTCCGTCCGTCCGTCCGCTCGGCGTCGTCCGAGGACTGAGGACGTGCGCGCATTTCATTTCGCATCCATCTTTTGTGCCATCCAAATGTCCGAAATACATACATAATGTTTAAAACATCTAACAAGCGCTTATGAATGAAAGATGAATATACGTACCTAGATGGATTAAAACCAGTCTCAGTACGATAAATGTGGATTTTTCACGTCAATCACGGTCGATAGGTCACATCGACGTCGACCACCCTCCGAGAGACGTCGCGCCGAACCGCGGCGCGCGACGCACCCGTGGATCGACGACGCTTCGCGCGCGAAACCGCCCCCGCGTGTTTCCCCGGCCCACGCGCGACGACGCCTCGGACGACGAGCATGATTGGACGCGCACCGACGACGACGTGTACGGTGCTTCGCGCCGTCGCGAGAAGGCAGAGGTCGTCCGTGACGATGCGAACGACGACGACGACGGCGGCGACGACGCCGATGCGGTCGATGACGACGACGGTGACGACGACGAACGCGCGAATGCGCGCGATGGCGATGGCGCGACCGGGGCGCGATGCGCGACGGGTCGCCGGGACGGCTCGGACGACGACGACGACGACGCGAGCCGTGGCGGACAATCGAGCCGCGCCCGAGGAGGAAAAGACGGAGCCCGTCAAGCTGTTGACGAGCGATGAGAGCGAAAATTTGCTAAAGATTAGACACACGGTACGGTTTTGTTTTCGATCGCGCGCGCGTTTCGTTGCGCGTGATGCGTGACGCCAGGACGCGGGTCGTCGAGACGAGGGGGAGGGAAGGGGGCGCGGAGTCGCGAGAGAAGAGAGAGAGAGACTGACGACGTTCGTTTCGATCGGTTTATGCTTGGTTTACAGAGCGCGCACGTCATGGCTATGGCGGTACAAAAGGTGTTCCCGGAGGCGCAGTGCACGATCGGGCCGTGGATTGAACGTGGTTTCTACTATGACTTTTACTATCCAGAGGGTTTCACGACGCAAGACATGAAGAAGATTCAAAAGGAGATGTACAAGATTATTCGCAAGGATTACCCGCTTCGTCGGGAGGAAGTGTCTCGTGAGGAGGCTGAACGTCGCATTCGCGAGATTAACGAGCCGTACAAGCTCGAGATTCTCGATGCCATCAAGACGGAACCTATTACGATTTACCACATTGGCGACGAGTGGTGGGATTTGTGCGCGGGTCCGCACGTGGAATCCACGGGCAAGCTCGACCAGAAGGCGTTCGAGCTTGAAAGCGTTGCCGGCGCGTACTGGCGCGGGGATGAAACCAAACCGATGCTTCAACGCATCTACGGTACGGCTTGGGAGACCGCGGAACAGCTCAAGGCGTACAACGAGTTCAAGGAGGAGGCCAAACGCCGGGATCACAGAACGATTGGTAAGGACTTGAACTTGTTCTCGCTGCAGCAGGACAGCGCTGGCGGTGGTTTGGTTTTCTGGCACCCGAAGGGCGCTCACATGAGACACATGATTGAGACTTACTGGAAGGATCTCCACCTTCAACGCGGGTACGAGTTGCTCTATTCTCCGCACGTCGCGAGACAAGAGCTTTGGAAGACGTCTGGCCACAGCGACTTCTACTCTGAAAACATGTATCAGCCGATCTCGGTTGAAGACGAAATGTACCAGCTCAAGCCGATGAACTGCCCGTTCCACATTGTCGTCTACCAAGACGGTTACTATTCGTACAAGGATTTGCCGATTCGATGGGCCGAGCTCGGTACCGTGTACAGATACGAAAGAAGTGGTACGATGCACGGTCTGTTCCGAGTCAGAGGTTTCACGCAAGACGATGCTCACATCTTCTGCTTGCCGGACCAAATCACGTCCGAAATTAAGAGCGTGCTCGACTTGACGGAGGAAATTCTTAGCACTTTTGGTTTCAAGGATTTCGAAGTCAACCTTTCGACTCGTCCAGAGAAGTCTGTCGGTGAAGACGCCATCTGGAACACCGCAGAAAAGGCGCTCGTGGACGCTTTGAACTTGAAGGGTTGGGATTACATTGTCGATGACGGTGGTGGAGCCTTCTACGGGCCGAAGATTGATATTAAGATTCTTGATGCGATTGGACGCAAGTGGCAGTGCTCTACGGTGCAGCTTGACTTCAACTTGCCGGAGCGATTCGATTTGTCGTACATCGATCGGGACAACAACAAGCAGCGACCTATTATGATTCACCGTGCGATCTTTGGTTCTCTCGAGCGATTCTTCGGTATTCTCACGGAGAACTACGCCGGTGAATTCCCGCTGTGGATGGCGCCGATGCAAGTGCGCTTGCTTCCCGTCACCGATGAAGTGAGCGAATACACGGAAGGGGTCGCGAAGAAGCTCAGGGAGGCTGGCGTCCGCGTCGAAATCTGCACGGGTCAGCGCCTCGCCAAGCTCGTTCGCACGGCTGAAAAGGCGAAGATTCCGGTTATGGCTGTGGTCGGTAGAGACGAGGCTGCTAATAACACTCTCGCCGTTCGCACGTACAAGGATGGCGACGTCGGTACTCTTTCCGTGGATGAAGTCATGTCTCGCGTCGTCAACGCTAACGCGACCAGAGGCAACGACTTCTAAACGTCGTCGATGTTAGGACGCGCACAGCAGCAATGACGCTTTATCTGTATGAAATAATATTCTTTGCTCGAGGTGAAATTATCCAATTCGTAAATATACTTACACGCGGCTAATCGAAATCGCTATCCTCATCGTCGCTATTGAGCGCCATCTTCGCCCCGCGACGAATATTACTCTTATCTATAACGTTCATAGCCTTCTTACCCGCCCTCGGGTTTGCGTCGTCGTTATCACCCCCTTCGTAGTTGATCAACCCTTTCGACGCGAGAACCAGTCTCAAGTGCTCCGTTGGAAAGTCATCCGTGCCCCCAACGTCGTCAAAACCCACTATATAATCCACCACCTTTGTGTTTCGAATCAAACACAACGTGGGGAGCATCCAAATCTTGAGCTTCTCCGTCAAAAACGGCGACTTTTCCGCGTTAATCCGACACACCAACGTCTCCACGTGCTTCTTAGCCACGACTTGCAAATGTTTTTCCATCACCTCGCACGGCCAAGACGAGTTTCTATAAAAGTGCACAATCATCTTATCTTCACCCTTCATCTTTTCAAAGAATGCCTTTTCATCATCTAAATCATTCACCGCCCCGTGTCCTCGCTCCAACGCGCTCTTTCTCGCCTCGTGTGAGCTCTTCATCGCCTCGAGTCGCTTTCGACGAATATCCTCCAGTTCGTCGCCATCCAACTTGTCCAGTCTGTGCAACTCGTCATCCACCGAGTCCTCCACCGCTCGCGCCATCTCGTACACTTTTTGCTCCACCATCGCCTGCGCCCCGGGGGTCGGATTCACTCGTGCGTCAGTCGTCGTCGGTCCGTCCATCGTTCGCGTCTGTCCGTGCGTCCGTGCGTTCGGGAGTCGGTCAACGACAGTGCGATTTAAAACGCTTTGCGCACACTTTCCTTCCGACGCGCGTCGCGTCGCGTCGTCGTCGTCGTCGTCGTCGTCGGTCGTTCATCGCGCGCGAATCATCGATCGTTCGTTTTCACGCACCTGCATCACGCCTTGATCCGCCATGGCGTTCGTACCGCGCGCGCGTCGCTTCGCAGAGTGACGACATCAAATAAAAAGTAAAAAGTGGTCAACACGCAAGAGATGATATTGTTTAGAACGTAATGTGTACACTTCAATCGAACGCTCGCGTGGCTACGAAATGGGTGAAATCAGACGCGCGAGAGTGTCTCACGTATGGCGAGACGGGATTTCCCTCGCGCGTCGTCACTTGTGAATGGCATCGCGTTGCCGCGCGCGCGCGTCGACGGTTGAATATCTACATCTACAGGTACGGATTCTTCGGTTTGGCGGAGAGTTCTTTCCCCGCGAGCGCGCGCTTGAGATCCTCCTCCATGCCTTGTTCGAGTGGATCGCCCGGGGAGTACCTTCTCAAAACCTTCCCATCCCGACCGACGAGGAACTTCGTGTAGTTCCACGGGATTTCGCCGTCAAACGGCGGCTGCTTGAGAAACGCGTACACGGGAGACTCGGGGGACGAGCTCGTGACGTCATCAATCAACGGTGCGGTTAAAATCGCATCTGGATCATCCTTGAATTCCTCGTAACTCGCCGGATCGATTCCTTTGCACCGAACCGGCTTGGATTTCACTGCAATTTTATCAAACACGGGAAAGTCGTCCATCTGAAACTTGCGGTACGCGTACTCCCGCTCCATTTCCGACGTCCCAGGCGCTTGACACCCAAACTGATTCACGGGAAAGGCTAAAATTTCAAACCCATCGTCGCGGTACTTCTTATAAAGCATCCGCAGCGCTGGGTAGTTTGCATTCACCAACGGTCACTCGCTCGCCACGTTGACGACGACGGTTACTTTATTTTTAAAGTCGCCCAGAGACCGCTCTTTCCCGTACTGCATCGCCGTGAGATCGTACAGCGACTCGACACCGCCTCGCGCGTGCGCTACCGGCGTCGTCGTCGCACCGATCGTCGCCGCGATCGCCGCCACGCGCGCTAACGCCGTTCGTCGACCGAGCGAAGAAGAATCAACAACATTGTCGTCAGCATAATCCATCGTCGCTCTCACGACGCTCCCGACCCGACGTAGGCCACGACGCGACGCCCCGCCCGCGCGTCGTCCCGCGCGTCGTCCCTCCGCGTCCGACGTCGCTCTCACGACGCTCCCGACGCACCGAGACACCGACGATGACATGACAACTTGTGACGTCAGCGACGCGTCGTCACTTTTCCCTCGCGCCGATGACGCACAGACTCGTCGTCATCGCGTCGACGTCGACGTCGACGTCGACATCGAGACGGATAACACCCACGCGATCGTCCTCGTCCCGACGGGTGTCATCGACTCGCGCGGCGCGCGCCGAACGAGAAGAAGAAGAAGGAAAAGCATCGTCGTGGACGACAGTCATCGACTGCGCAGAGAGCGAGTACGGCAGCGATTTGCTCGTTGAACGCGTGCACGACGACGCACCGAACGCATCGTTCGCCGGATGCGTCGTGCTCACGCGAAAAGACGCGCCGGACGCGGTGTTGAGCGAATACAGAGCGGGTGGAGACGGTGATGAAGAGGCGGGGCGAGTGGGTCGAGGCGGCGTGTTCGACGCGTTCGCGTTGTTGCCGGCGCTCACGACGAGTTCGACGACGATACGCATAGGAATACTGGGTTTAGGCGCCGGAACGTGCGCGAGATTTATCGCATCTAGACACCCAGAGGTGGAGATGATCGGGTGGGAGCTTGATCCGGCGATCGTGACGCTCGCGAGGAAACATTTCGGCGTCGGCGATTTGGAAGCCGAAGGACGGCTGACGGTTCGCGTCGGCGACGCGTTCGCCGGCTGCATCGACGGCGACGAAACGTTTGATGGGTTAATCGTCGATTGTTTCGATGAAAACTCCACGGTGGTGCGCTGTTTAAAGGACACGGCGACTTGGTCGGCGCTCGCCGAGAGACTCAAACCGGGCGGACGGATACTCGCCAACGTTTCGACGGGGCGCGGTAGAGGCGCGCGCTTGGAAGACGCGGTGGCGTGCGCGCAGGCTCTCGCGGACGCGACGTCTGGTGAGGTGACGCTCTGGACGTCGGGGGCGTGTAAAATATGGAACGAGCTGATTCTCAGCGGACCGGCGGTGGATTGGAACGACGTGGCGAGGCGACGTCCGGATTTCGAGCCGCTGACAAAGGATTGGTTTCGCGTCGAGCGGCCGGCGGACGAGACGCCGTCCGAGCCTTGGCTCGCGAAGCTGTTGGGATTGACGCCGTGAATTGGCAACCAAAACATCTGTACACTACTAGTATATATTTACATCCATTCATCCAACGCGTCCATCTGCTAGGAATCGTCGCCGCGGCGTCGTCGACAGAGTTGATTCAAGACGGATTTCGTAGCGGCTTTTGTAAACCCATCCGGCGTGTGCACGGCGCGAAATCCCGCCTTTTTCGCCGCCTCTACGTTTCGCGAATCGTCATCAAAGAGCACGACTTTACGACGCATGTCCACCGACCACGACGCGCCGTATTTTTCCAAACAAAACTTTTCAATCTGCAAGTTTTTACCACCCTCCACCGAACACCCATCCTTGCCGCCCACCTCTGTGGGCGTGCTCACGTCCGCCCGCGTCAGCGTCCCTTTCCCGAAAGCTCGATCGCAGTACGCCTGAATCACCTCGTACTTCCCGAAGGATGCAATCTTAAAGTCAACCTCGCTCGCCACGCACGTTTCTGGGTCATTCGCGGCGTCGAAAAAGGGGAGAAATTTCAGTCAGTCTCGACGTAAAGGCGCCTCTTCTCTTCGCGACGAGCGCGCATTCATTCATTCATTCATCCAACGCGTCACGACGCACGCACCGTAAAACCTCTTCAGGTGGTTCAAATCCACGAAATCCTTCTTCCAATCCCTCGTCCCGTCTCGCACGTCCTCCGCGCGAACCCGCGTCGCGAACGAGTGTATCGACAGCACCGTCAAGTCGAAATCCAAAACCACCAGTTCAGTTTCTTCATCATTTTCGTCTTCGTTCCCGCGCGTCGTCGGCGCATCCGTCGTCGCACCCCGAGCCATCGTCCCCGTCGTCGCTCGTCCCCGTCGTCGGCGCGCGCCTCCGTCGTCGGCGAGCTCTGTCGCGTCGCGCGCGTCGAGCGTTCGTTGCAAAAGTGGAAAAACAACACACACGCAACAGTTAGAACAAAAACATCTTTACTATGTAAACACGGGCCCAGCTTGGAAAAGCGCGCGCACGAACGAACACCGCCCGCACAGCTCGACCCGATCGAATCGAGGCGACGCGAGGCGACGCGTCGGAAAAGCGCGCGCCCGATCGCTCTTCAACGTCGTCGTCGTCGTCGACAAGAGCGCGCGACGCGCGTTTCGTGGAGACACGCGCGGGGTGACTGACGGGAGGAAGAAGATGCCGAGGAAGATGCCGGTGACGCTGATGGTGTTGAGCGTTGAAGTGCTGTTATTAGCGACGGCGATGCGGGGCGCGGAAGCGGCGGTGACGAAACCGACGCTGAAGGATAAAGTGGATAGACGCGCGAGAGTGTTCTCGGCGGGATTAGACCCGCACTTGGAGGCGACGGCGGCGCACTGGTTTGAATCCCTCGGGTTTTACGCGTTGCAAGGGACGACGTCGGTGAACGCCGGCGTCTGGGGCGGGGCGCGAATGACGAGCGACGCGAGGTTGTCGACGTCGTATTGCCTAGATTCGACGACGAATACGAGTGTGGTGAGTGATTACGATTTCGTCGGGTGGTTACCGACGTCAGACGTGATTGAGGATTTGGTGGATGACTACCCGGACGCGAAGGTGATTTTGCTCGAATCCGTCGTCACGGAGTGGTTCGACACGACGCGGACGTTCGCGTCGGAAGCGGCGGCGTTGGGAGACGCGTGTGGGTGCGCGAGCGGGGCGACGCGGTCGACATCGGCCGAGTGTGGGGACGCGACGTATCATTACTGCGATGTGTACCCGTGCGTTTGGCGACGCGCGTTTGGTTCGGAAACGCCAGACGCCGACGTATGGAAGACGCACTACATCGATCGCGTGCGAGAAATCAAGCTCGCCGTACCGCGAGATAGGCTTCTCGTGTTACCCATGACCGCGGCGTCGGTCGGGCACGCCACGGCGGTTCGCACAGCCAAGGCTATCGCAGATTTCTTGGATATTTCCGACGATTCAGCCGCCTTTGCCGAGACGTACCCATTCATCCAACGCGACTTGGTCGGCACGGCGCTCGGTACGTCCGCCCGCGCGTGGGTTCTCTTCACCGTGATTGCGTCGACGTACATTCTCTTCTTTATGAACAAGAGCGATCCAGCGCGCAAGTTTGTCCGTAGGTACCTGTGTTGACGCGATTCGGAACGGATCCGGATCCGGAGTGACCTTTGTAACAATCAGTCCTTCAAGTTGTAGCAACGCCTTCGCGCTCTAATCCATCCATCAGCTCCGAATCGAGCCGTCAGACTTCGTCGCGCGCGCGCGCTCCCCCGCGACGCGCATGTCGGACGGGGACCGAGAGGCGGGTAGGAAGAAACTCGACGCGTTTCGCGCGGCGAAAGCGGCGAAAGCGGCGGAAGTAAAGAGCGGTGAACGAGGACACATGCGAACGCAAGCAGAAAGGAGTGCCGAGCACGCGCCGCCGTCGTCGGCAGCGGTGAGCGATGAAGTGGCGACGATGCGACAGAAACTGCTCAAGGCGGTGAAAAAGGGTAAATCTATCGAAGCGGAGCGAGATGCGCTGGTGAAACGGGTGGAAGAGATGGAGGAGGAGCGAAAGCGATTGGAAGACGCGTTGGGGGAAAGAACCGCGGAGACGTCGACGAATGAGGAGCGGGAAAAGGAATTGGTGAGTCTCAAAGAACAACTGTTGAGAAACTCAGAGGCTCTTGAATACGCGAAAGGTGAAGCGCATCGAGCGGCGGAAGAGGCGAGAGATCAGGCGCATCGAGCGGAGAAGGAATTGACGACGTTGCGAGAGGCTCTGCGCGAGGCGACTGCGGCAAAGGAGGCGGCGGAGCGGTCGGCGAGTGAGATTCAATCCCTCAAAGCTGCGGCGAAGGAGGCGAAGGAGGCTAAAGAAGCAGCGGAACGGGAGGTGGAAACGTACAAGAGATCGGCGCAGCAAACGGCGAGTGGAGCGGAGTTGCGCGTGGTTGAATTGAGCGCCGAACTTGACGCCAAATCGACAAAACTGCAAAATCTTGAAGCCGAGCTTCTATCCATGTCGAGCGCTTCCGAGGAAGAGAAGGCGGCTCTCGCGGCGGAAAATGTCAGGTTGTCGAATAAAATCGACGAAGGGAGGCTGGCTCTCGAAGAAATGGAGAAGGAGAAGGAGATGTACGTCACCGAATGCGAGCGCGCTTTGCAAGTGAACGAAGAGAGCCAAAGACTATCGGAACAGCTCAAACAACGTCTGAGCGAAAGCGAAGCCAAACTAGAAAGCACCAATGCTGAGATTTCTGCGTTACGCGAGAAGACAGAGTCGAATGCGGCGGTGGAGGATGCAGAAAGGCGCGCAAGTGAAGCGTTCAATGCGTTGACGCAAGCGCAAGGAGAATTACAAAGCTTGAAGGATTCTTCGGACGCGACACTGAAGGATCTTCGCGCCAAAGTTTCCAACTTGGAAACCGCGTTGCAAACGCAACGTGCAGCTGCCGCTGCCGCGCCCGTCAACACTGGAGTTTCAAACGAAGAGGTGATGACTTTGCGTCAACAACTTCATTCTGCGCAAAAGCAAATCGAACAGCTTCAAAGTTTACTTTCGGATGCGCGCGCGGACAAGGCTTCATCTGGCTTTACGAATAAGAAGAATGAAGACTTCGCGGAGACTGATATCGAAGGAGCTGTGTTGACGGGTGGTTCTTACGCATTCGTTCCGCTCCAAGGGCACTTGAAGTCGGCGACAAACATTCCAGCGTTGCAGCATCCCGCCGCGCTCGAAATTGCATCCAACTTCGATCGCGCATCTGTGTACTTGCAAAGACGCCCATTGGTGCGACTCGCTCTGTCGTTCTACATCTTCATCTTACATTTGATGGTGCTGTTTTAATACGACGCAATTCCTAGCTAGGTAACGCAACATTTTGCGTTCTATTCTCTATGGCTCGCCGGCACTCGTCAACCTCTAATACACAATCATCTTCTCCCTCCCATCCTCCGACGAGCGCCAGGAGCATGTCCACGGGTGGTAGCGGCTCCGCGCCCTGTATCCAACGCTCATTTCGTTGGCGTTTCATCATCGCTCGAATGGCTCTATTATCCTTGACTCGCTTCTCGTTCATCCGACGCATCGCCTTCTTCATTGGGTCCGCTTCGAGCGCCATGAGCTCCTCGATAGTTTTAACTTTTTCAGCGCTCGTGGATTTGAAATTTGTCGCGAGTACCGTCACGTGCTGAATGAGTTCCTCTGTACGCTTTCCAATCGCTAAGATGGCCAGTTCCTTGGCTTTCTTTCCAATTGTATCGCCCGAGGTATTCGCATCGTCGTGCTTGAGCGGGAAAGGTGCATTCTTGTTGTACTGCACGCCCGTACCGTGTATCTTACACTTTACAGTCAACGTTGACGGCCAGCGTTTCGTAAAATTTTCATGGACGATAATCTTTTCATGCAAGTCTCTGCACAACGCGTGCATAGTCATGCCGATGCGATCGTGTTCACCGCACGTCAGCGGCGTGAACCAACCCGGACGGCCACCAGTTACACCCACTTGATCACCCACATCCTTTGGCATTGGCTTTGGTTTGAGAGTGAGTGTCATCTGCGCGCTGATTGACGTCTTTTCGTTGACCTTTTGAATTACTTCACTGTCATCGACACCGTGGGCCGCTTTGCACAAGTCCATGGCGGGTTTTGGCGCTAAACCTATGACGGCTTCGAGACGTTTCGCGTTAAGTTCTCTAATGTCCCAGGCGCTGTAGAGATCGTTAGCCTCGAGTTTAGCCTGCACGTAGCTATCCTTACAGTGAGGAAGAGCGGAACTGGGTAAGTTGCGAAACGCATTCTCAAAGTCTTTGTCCGTGTCAATGACAACGACTCCGTCTGGCTTTGCCATTTTCGATGCGATCTTGGCGAGCAGCTTGTTTCTGGAGATGCCAACGGATACTACTAGTCCGCACTCAGCGAATATCGCTTCACGTACCGCCTCTGCGAACCCCTTACCGCGTTCAGACGGTCTTGCACCGTGCTCAATTTGTACGTATGCCTCGTCGATTGACGCCTTCTCGTAAATGATATTCTTTCCATCCGCTCGAAGTTTCTGGCACACTTCCCACATTTTCGCGTGAAACTCATACGACGCCTTGATGTAAGGCTGATACGAAACCATGTGGTCACTGGTCGTGTGCACGTGAATCATCTTACCGCCGTGTTGTTCCACCAACTCTTTGCACTTCGCAACATTGTCATGTTTTCGAGCACCAAGCGCTCGGGCCCTGTGACAGACGCAAATGATATCACCGTGCTGGCGAATGGCGACAGGGACATCCCTAAGTGACTTGTCCTTAAGTTGCTCAACCTGGGCGAAGAATGCATCGATGTCTATGTGCAAGACACACCTACCTCTGCGTTTCGTAGTCGGTCTCCAGCTTTCATCCGCTGTCGGTTCCGCAATCAGAGGTTCCTGAGACGATCGCGTCTTCACACCCATCGTCGCCGTATCACAAATAAATGTAGTTTAAACGCTTTTTAAGGCTTTGAACGCTCGTACAATCCGATCATGTGGCCATCCGGTCCTCGAAGTGCCGCCACGGCTCCGTGCGTCTCGTACTGAATGCCTCCGTCCAACGTCGCTCCGGCGCGCAGAGCCGCGTTTACGCGCGTCTGAATGTCGTCCACCTCAAAGTGCAGAATCGGGCTGTATCCGGTCGCGAGCTGTGATTCGGCTTCCGCGCGCTGAAGCGTCAATGTCGGCGTTTGCGCGTCCGTCTTTGTTCCGGTGGTCGTTTCGCTCTCGAGCGGAAGTTCGGCAAAACTCTCCGTGCACACGGCGACGCGTAGGCCTAACGCGCGCTCGTAAAACGCGGCTGCGAGTGGAACGTCTCTCTGCAGTAGGAGTATGTGACGTAGGAACGCCGCCGGCGGTCTCGGCGGCATCGATGCGCGCGCAAGTCTGAGGAAGGCGAGATTTGCGATCGGTGGAGAGCTAAAAAATGAGAGTTTATGACAAAGCGGCGGACTAAGATTAAAACATACCCGCGAGTTCGGTGTCCGCTTGGGCGAGTTCTATGAGCAAGTCGTCGTCGAAGAACTTGGACACGGTCACGTCTTCAGACATGCCCTTGCGTCGACGGGTCTTAACCATGAACTCACGCGCAAGGTGCGGCACCGGCGCAGGCTCGAGCGGACGAAGGACAATGGTCTTGTCCAACGGATCGCCCGGAACGACGGCCCAGTGATCAAAGTATGATTGGCCGAAAGCTTGACCTTGCGTGTGGTATCGAAGGTCCGTCTCAAAGCCGAAGGTTTCGATGGCTGGGATAAGCGCCTTGACGGTGTACACCGGGGTGCCGGGTTTCGGAGCGTCGCTGACGACGTGTCCTCGCCTCTTGCTGAGAACCGTGTAAATCGCGCTCATGCAATCCGCAGGAGATTGAATCTCCACTTCATAGATTGGTTCCATCAAACGCGGCGTCGCCATCAGGAATGCGCTGTACGTGCACCGTCGAGCCGTCGGAATGACTTGACCTCCGCCGCGTTGCAATGGCGTATCGGCGACGATGGCGTCCAAAATCTTAAACTTGACGTCTCTAATTGGTTCGTCACACAGCGGACCTTCTCTTGTACCCCACTGGAAACCTTGCACGACCGAATCACGGATGGCAGAAAGCAAAGACTTGTCAACCTCGGACGGAAGCGTATCGTCTAATAATACATTTGGGCCCGAGGCATCTGGACCGAAAGCCCAAACACTCTTCGCCGCGAGGGCATCCCAGTCGTAATTGGACTTGAAAAAATCACTCACAGTCTTCTTCGGCGCTTCAAGCTTGATCTTTCCAGTCTCGATGTCGCTCGCGAGGCCCTTGTCGAGCGGTTCTGCAATCATTGTGAGCTTGTTCTTCTTGTTAGGCGTCTCGGCGTAACACTTGAGCGAACTCGTCTCGACGACAGTTTCACAGAAGGACACCACGGGATCGCTCACCTTGACCTCAATATCGCTGTACATCTCCCGAAGATCTTTCATCACGCTATCTAAATATAATTCACCGCTTCCCATGATGGTGTGTTCACCGCTCTCTTCAACCTTTGTGATGCACGCCGGGTAGGACTTGATGATTTTTCTAAGGCCTTCAACCATTTTTGGCAAATCACTTGGGTTGAGAGGTTCCGCCGCAATCTTCATCACAGATTTGATGTCGAATTCTAATGGCTTGAAAACGTACAAATCTTCATCCGCGTACGCCTTCGGCATGACTTCAGGGACCAGCGTGGCGGTCGTGGTGATGCTCTGGTCGATGCCTTCGATGAGAACCCATGAACCCGCCGTCGCCTGCTTGACCGGGATGCGATACCTTGCTTCGTACACCCACATGTTGCTGACCGTCTTGATGACGCAATCTTCTTCATCATCGGGGGAGAAGTTCTCTCCGAGAACTCGCACTCGATCATTCTTCTTCAAAGTACCGCACATGACGCGACCGAGAGCGTCGAACGCGGAGCAGTCGCTCTTTGGAATGAGCTTTGTAACCATCACTACGGCTGGCGCGGAGGGATCACACGCCTTCATGGCGCCAACCAACTTGCCTCCACTGTGAACTTGGCCACAGTAAGTGCGTTCAACCTTGTTTGCCGCGCCTTCCGTCGCCGTCGGGATGTATCTGATCAACATGTCAACCAAACCAGTGGCGTCGCCAAAGATCTTTTGACAAGTCATCTTGAGCAATGGCTTTGTGTTCGACTTTGCCTCCTTCGGCTTGAGCTTGATGCCGAATTCTTTCAGAGCAGCAGAGAGACTATCGACGGTTTCGCCGACGACTTGGCTGAAAACCTTGTAGAGCGGCTCGAGAATAAACTGAACAAAAGTACGCTCTCCGCCGCCCACAGGTGCCTTCTTCTTGAACGTCCTCGAGTTGGAGTGGTAGTAAACATCGCCCCACATTCGCTTTGCAAACTCGGCGTGATCTAAGAAAACACCATTTACATCCATGTAAAGCTTCGCAAACGATTCCAAGGTGAAGCTAAAACCGTACAGGGCGCTGCCAAAGCACACATTGCCACTTTCCGGGCTCACAGTTGGCGTCGACCCGTCAACGTCGGGAGTGTACACCGCCTCAATCACAGCGTTGATTTCTTCAATCGTGTGACGCAACTTGTGGTATGCATCAGCGGGCGGAAGCTTGAGCTCGACAATCAACCGATCAATCTTCGAGATGAAGACGCAAATTGGCAAACCGTCCCTCGCCGCTTGTTTTATTTGACGCGTCGTGGACGCCATGACGCCCTCGCACGCGTCGACAACGAGTAAAACTCCGTCGGCGAGTCTGTAAGAGGCGGTCACTTCGTCGCTAAAGTTGACGTGACCCGGCGTGTCGATCATGTTGAACAACATCGTCTTGCCCCGGCTCGACTGCAACGGCAGCGTCATGGGCATCGCCTTCAGCGACATACCTCTCGCCTGCTCATCAAGTCTGGTATCCGTGTACTTGAGTTGCTTATCGTTCGTCAACCATTCATAGTCGACATCGTGCGATTGTTCCAGCAACATGTCAAAGAGCGTCGTCTTACCGTGGTGCAAGTGTCCGGCGACGCACACGTTTCTTCCCATGTGCCGAGACTCCCCGAGGAGTCCCACGAGGAACTCTTCGCTGCACTTCATGCTCGCTTCCGCTTGCTGAGCGTGGACTTGAGCGCCAACCGACCCACCAACCAACCTCTGTCCCACGGCTTCGATGTTTTTCACCTTGACTGGCGCGATGATTGGTTTTTCGAGCGGTTGCGCATCCTCATTCTCCACGAGCGTCTCCGTTCCCTCCCCGTACACCTCTTCCGCGCTCGGATAGTACTTTTTATCCTCCGCGAGCGTGATCGCACCGCGGTTTGCATCTTCCATGTCCTCATCCTCTTCCTCCGCGTCCTCCACGGCGCCGTCAAAGTCACCACCAGACGTCGCGTTCATTCTCGCATCGGCTGCCGCCTCTGCTCGATCCATCCACGCGTCGTCCTCTTCACCGTCGTCGCCGTGCGAATCGGCATCCGAATCCACGTCCGGGCCGATGTAGTTTCCAAACTCATCGTAGAGATCCATCGCGAGCGGGTGGGCGACGACGGGTTTCGCCGTCGGACCGCGCGCGCGTGTGCGGCGGGAATTCCGACCGCAACCACCGCTAACCCTCGTCCGCGCGGGGGGCGAAACATGTATGTATACGCAAACAGTACGGTGTCGGTACCAAAGTGTGATGAGACGCGCGAGAAAGAGCCTGAAATGGCTACGAAGTAAAGATTAAATGATTACAATACTCGCGTGCGTGTGTGCTGGACGCGTGAAAGATGCCCGATGCGTCTAATAAAGTGCGGAACGATGCGCGTCGGCGCTCGCGAGCACGGTGGTGAAGGAGCGCGCGCATGTGGCGTGAGCGGCTTTTTATTCGGCGCCGAGCGGCTTGTCTCTCGGTTCGAGGTTGATCCAGACCCCTTCAGGGAAGCAAATCGTGGTATCGTACATGATGTTCAACTCATCACCAAGCTTATCGCGACTTGGATCAGCTCTGGAGAGTCTGAACTTCTGAACCGTGCTCGCAAGCATCGTCGTCGCCGCGAGCAGAGCAAAGACGCCGCCGATGCACGAGCGCGGGCCAGCACCGAAAGGTGTGTACGTAAAGTCACGACCGGCATTCATGCGACGACGCATGCGTTCTCGAGCAATCTCGAGCTTTGCCGGATCTCCTCTCGCCACCGCATTCGCTTGCTTCTCAGCCTGCGCGTACAACGCTTCATCCGTAAAGCGATCCGGATCAAACTTGAGTGGATCTTCCCAAACTCTCGGATTTCTTCCCATGGCGTATGTGGACAAGAGGATGAAATCTCCTTCCTTCACCTGGTGACCACTCGGCAACGTGTCCGGACCCTCCGCGAGACGAGGGAACAGGTTGATTGGAGCATACTTGCGAAGCGACTCCTTTACCACGCGTTGAGTGTACGGCAACTTTCCATCTTGGACATCCTTGAACGTTGGAGGACGGCCACCGAGAGCGGCAACTTCTTCCTCTATTTTACTCTGAATGTGTTCATAGCGCGCCACATGCCAGAGATTGACGGTAAAATTGGACGCAGTCGTTCTGTGACCGGCCGCCATAATATCATTAATATCACCCCACAAATCCTCATCCGAAAGACTGTTACCGTCTGCGTCTTTCGCCTTGACCAAAACATCTAACAAACAATAATCTTCCTCATCACCTTGTGCAAGCCTTTCGGCGACGACTGCGCGTCTCTCGCTCATGAGCTTGGTTCCAACTGACTCTAAAATGGAGTATTGCTCCTTGAGCTCGCGAACGCGGCCCAATCCCAGAAAATTCTGAAGCTTCAAGATCGGACCCGGAGTGATGAAGAGCTCACCCATAATCTCACTACTCCCGTTGTATGCGTCGAGCAGCTTTGAGATGTTGTCATTCTTGCCCGCCTCTCCGCGAAGAGTTCTCGCCTCGTGCGCTTCGCATTGCTCGAAATCAAACGCAAACGCCACCTTGCCAATCACATCCAACGTGACTTGTTGAGAATCGACGTCAATATTAATCTCGTAGGGACCGCCACCTTTCATTTCCGCTGCAGACGTCCAGGTGTTGCACATGAAAGCGATGCGTTCCTCCACCGTTTTGGAAAACTGCGAGAGAGAAAACGAGTTGATGAAAGGTTTCTGGCACATCAATCGATGCTCTCGGTTGTACTGTCCATCGCTACCCGTGATGCCCTTGTTCTTAATGACGTAACGGAACGCATCGGGAAGCATTCGTAGCCTGTAGTTCTTTGCGTTGCTAAAGCAAACATACTCGACAATTTCCGGGTCCAAAATGGATACGCAAAATGGGCCGATGGCATTCTGAATCCCGACGCACTCCCCCTTCTCCGCAGCCCAATCGAGCATGGCGATGGGCATTCCCACAGGATGCTGCGCCGCTTTGACCAGAGACTTCAAGAAAGACTTGCTGTCAATCATCGCGGGATTACCATCTGCATCCGGCCGAGTCGGCGGCACGCTGTTGAACCCGAGCGCCTCCTTCGCGGCGGTGTACGGGCAAGCCGTCCCCTCTGCACCCTCTGCGCCCCCTTCCACGGTCGCATCGTCATCGTCATTCTTTTCTAACACCGCCTCGCTCGTTCCCGAAGCTTCCGTGGACGACCCAGTTGACTCGACTCGAACAGCTCGTCTCGCTCGAAGCGTTGCTCGTCCCGTCTCTCCTCGCGCCGGTCCCCTTCTCTCCCCCCGCGCGACGCCCGCGTCTCTCACCCGAGGCGTCACCACCACCGCGCACGCTCGCGTCGTCATAATCTCACCACTCTTCACCCCTCTCCAATCGTCGGATCGATCCCTTTCGACCGTCCGAGGCTCCCGTCTCGAAAGCGCTCGAACGCCTCTATCCAAACAATCCGCGCGTTCCGCCCGTCTTCAACGCGTGCCGCGCGTCTCTCTCACCGCCTTTCGGCTCGACCGCGCCCCCCGGTCGACGTTCAGTGACGTTTCGCGCCGCGTATCCGACGCGTCGGACTCGCCGGTGTCGTCGCCGTCGTCGTCGACGCGGTGTGCGGCCGAGCGCCAGAGGCATATCTTCGCAAGATAAGATATGCCTCTGGCGTAATGAGTAGCGTACTGTAGACGTCTTAGTGCCAAACGGAAACTTGTTTTGATATCTTATAGGGTTTCTACGTTGTTAACTACTTTACTACTATTGGCGCACGCATTGACGCGGACGTCAGGCGACGTACTCTGCGGCGGATGCGATGTCGCCGTGGGATTCAAAGTACTCGACTAGGGCGGTCAGAAAGGTGTCAGTCTTAACCGTATCGCTGTCGATGATGAGGCAGCAGTGCTTGCGAGCGCGTGTCACGGCGACGTTCATCCGGCGGCTGTCGGAGAGGAAACCAACCTCTCCAGAGGCGTTGGATCGAACGGTGCTGATGATGATTGCCTCCTTTTCTCTGCCCTGGAAGCCGTCGACGGTGGAAATTTCCAAGTTTTTCAAGCTCTCGTGTCTGGCGCGGAGCTCGCGGAGAACAGTGACCTGGCCGTTGTAAGGAGTAATGACACCTATGTTGTCGACTGGAATGTCGTGGTCGCGCATCAATCTGCCAACCACTTCCATCACGACGGCGGCTTCTTCTGGATTTTCTTTACTATCACCGTCTTCTTCAACTCGCTCTTCCATGTCACATCCAGCGGTATCGATCAAGAGTAGCACTGGTGGGTCGTCTTCTCCGTCACCTTTGAGTCTGTGCGACGCGACGGATTCAGCCGCCGTCAGCTTGCCCTGATACATGGCGTCAGAGGACCACTGCATGATGTCGGAGTGCATTCTGTATTGTACGGTGAGCATCTTCGCGATTGACTCTCCGTATGTGTCGTGCAGTCGCTGAAACAGCGTGTCGCTTAGGCCCTTGGTCTGCGCTTCATCCGAAATCACCGTCGGAGGTAACTGTAAGTGGTCTCCCGCCAGAACTGCCTTCTTTGCCTTCATGACGGCACCCCAACACGCCGCTTCAAGCGCTTGAGCAGCCTCATCGATGACGACAACGTCGAAATCTTCAAATTTCAGCGTTCCAGAGAGCGCTCCACTCAGAGTTGAGCACACCACTCGAGCGCCGCTGACGACGTCCCTCATCGCAGTCTTTTGTCTGTTCTTCTCCTCCTTGGCTAGCATGCGCAATTCTTTTCGAACTTCATTGCGCTCTATTCTATCTTTCCTATCTGTGAGTTTTGTGAGTTTGCGTCTGAGCGCCTTGCTCTCTTTCGCGCAATCTCGCGCCAGCTTGCTGTTGTCGCTCTTCAGCAGCTGGGCTTCGAGCGACGCTTCGAGAACCGACGGCAGCAACCTCGCAGGATGACCGACGCGAACGAGGCGCAAATTGCCACCCTCGTGCAACTTGACGCTCATCAATCTCTCCACAAGGTTGTCGATCGCTATATTGGAAGCCGTGCACGCGAGGACGCGAGAACCGCGAGTAACCTCTTGCGCAATGTACTCGACGACAGCCGTCGTCTTGCCCGTTCCCGGCGGCCCATGAATCAACGCAAAGTCGACGCAGCGGAGGGCGTGCTCTATTGCGGCGCGCTGAGACTCATCTAAACCCACATTGAGCCATTTCACCCCTTTACCAGTCTTTGAAACTCTCGGCTTGCTTTCTTCAAATGCGACTCCAACGAGATGCGCGCCCGGCTGTTTGGCGTCGCTGCTCGCTCCATACTTACCGACGCGCTCCACGGCGGCAACCAGCCTGTTATGCGTCGCCTCATTTGACAGGCGTTCCAACCGCAAGGTGCCGCTCAAATCATCCGGCACTTCGTCGCAGGCGAGCTCAATCTGAGTGTCTCGTATTCTGTACACCACTCCGCTCGCCAATGGCTCTCCTTCGCCGTCAGACTTGTTGGGCCGCAAGCACACCACATCGTGCGGACTGAGCTTGTGCGGTGGTAACGGCATCGCATCCCCATTCGTAGGACGACTCGCGAGCTCGAGCGTCACGATCGTCTGTCCCAGCAAACCTCCTCTGACATCCGTCGCCGTCAGTCCGAGCAGTGCCCTTCCTCGCCTTGCCGCGGCTTCCGGGCTCAACCCTTTCAATATCTCCGCCGCCTGCGCCTCCTCAGCCTGACGCTCCAACTCTAATAACTCCAAAGTCTTCGACGTCCACGACGCGAGCCCATCGCTCTCTTTGTTTCTCGACGCTCGAAGCTCTGTGAGAGAACACTGCACGCACAACCGCTCGCTCAGCGCCAAACAAATATCCGCGTCGCGCACGCCATCGACGCGAAACACGCTCGCGTTCGCGCTCGAATCCCCGAGTAAGATTCTTCGGTCCGATCCTTCCCCCACCGAGGCGTGCTCGATGCCGTGACGATCGGCGAACGCGTGGAGTTGCGCCCGCTGCTTGGCGTTCAGCGCCGGGTTAAACTCGAGTCGCACGGCGTCGCCCTTGCCCATGTTCGTCGTGTCGACGATGCGGCTGCGACCGCGGACGTCTCTGCGCTCCGCCGAACCCGCGGGACGGTCGCGCGAGACGAATGTGTCGCGTCGCCGTGTGTGGAGTAGAGTTGGTTATGTTGGATTACAACTGCAGTCGGCGACGACTATGCCTTCGCACGCGCCTCGTACCACGCGGCGACTTCGGGAATGGCGTGGAATCTATCGTAATACGCCTTGATTTCCGGGTACTCCTCCAAGCAATCCTTCGATACGTGATCGATGCCGCCCGAGCAAAATCTGCGCAACTGAGGTATCAAAGCGCAATCGGCAATCGTCACCGAGTCCCCGACCAAATACTTGGACTTCTTAAACCTCTCGTTGAAAAACCCGACATACCGCGGAAACTCCTCTCGCATCCATCGCTCCCGCATCGCCTTTGTCAGCGCGTCGTGTTCGGCCGTCCCTTTGATTTCCTCTGGATGGCCGAGACTCTTTGGATTCATCCCGATGTACAGACACGCGCGCCAGTTGACGAGCATGTCATCGACGAGCCCGAGCGCTTCGTCGATGTCGAGTTGCATCGACGAGTCGTACAGCGGCACGCCGGCGTCGTTCGCGAGTCGTCCGCAGTAACGAAGGATGGCGTCGGATTGCGCGAGGCACTTGGTTTCGTCAATGTAGAGCAGCGGCAACTGTCCGTAAGGAGTCGTCGGTTTGATTGACTGCCACTGGTCAAAGACGACGCGGTCGTCGGTGAATGGAATCTTGGCGATGGAGAGCGCGAGTCGGGACTTTTCCGCCGGGCCCTCGATGTTAAAGTACTGCAGACGGAGCTTGGGAGCGGAAGCGGCGGTGGCCATTTGACTCGATGTTTCTTTCTTCTGCAAGCTTCTAGAAGTGAGGTTGACCAAGTCGCGTAGCGATGGTTTTCATGGCGTTCATTTGGTTGGGAATTAAGTATTACGGTGAGTATTAGTGCTACAAGTGGGTGACCGCTGGGTAACGCGCGGACGTATCGTTCGTCTAGACGAATGCGTTGTTCGCGCTGAGCTGTTGGATCAATCCGAGCGCTAGGTCTCTCTCGATTCCAGCCGCGGCGGCGGCGACATTTTGTTCGCTAAACGTCAACGTCTCAAACTTGGACAAGAGTCCACCGTCGAGAACCTCGAGCGGTGCCGTGAGCTGGGTGTGGCGACCGTGGAATGCTTTAGGCGTTCTAAAGGTTCTCGGGTTGAGTCCAATCGGAGAGCGCACCATGGTAGTCAGAATGCGTTGCAACGCTCGCAACTTTTCGTAAGACGCGGCGTCCGTCGGCATGAGAATACCGAGAGCACCGTCGAGGGTGCCGAAAAAGACGGCGTGTCTATTCATACCTTTCGGTCGTTCTCCGGGTGCCGCTTTCTTCTTCATTCCCTCGACGTTGAATCGAACCATGCGAGATATTGGGGATCCCACGTGGTACGCAGAACGCACGAGCAACTTTTGTCCCTTCCACGATTCTGTTGACTTTGGATCGTAGGTGAAGATTCTCGCGTTTCCGCTCGTGTCGGATCCAAGGAGACTCAACGTGGCACCATCAATCAAGAATTCAGTGCTCACGACATCCATGCGCTCGAAATCCTTTGAAAGCTGGATCAAAGATTTCTCGAAACCGGTATCCTTCCATCTGAAGAAGTGCAAGCCTTTTTCGAGGTCACCAACGAGAATAAAGTTTTTGACGACGTTGATGCTTACTGTATGGATCGGCGTGTCGAAGAACGCGACACTGTTCAGTTCTGCGCCGTCCCACGTGTGAACAGTGAGCTTGGTACCGACCGCAACCATGAGATGACCGTCCAAAGCGGAGAGCGCCGTGCACGCCATCTTTGCCTCGCGAACGCAGCACAGTTGTCCCTTCCACCGATAACCGTCCACGGCGTCGACGTCTCGTTCCCAAACCATCTTGAATAAAAGCACTCGTCCACGGCAAGGCGTGTCTTCACCCCCCGGCATCGCGGTGCCGACGGCGAGGAGAGAGTTGAGCGCTCCCGTGTTGATATCCTTGAGTTGTACGTTGCGCACGACGACGACGTGTTCACCCGGTTCTAACGCGTGGTTCCAGGCGCTATCGAGAGAGCCCGGAACTAACAAACGCACAGAGTATTGAAGTTCCATCCCATCGTTCGCCTTGGCGCGCTCTCGTCGCACCTTATTCAACGACAGTCCGTGCACGTTGCCCTCTTCAATCTCTCTATCAACCCACGGCACGAGGCTCGAGGTGACGAGCGCATACAGCTTGAAGTCAGGCAAGTATGTAATCGTGTGCGGCGTACACTTCAACGCGAGCTTTCTCACAGGCCACGCGGCTTCGTAGTGCATCTTACTGGGCATTTGGCAGATGCGCACTCCGCCCAACGCGGTTCCCAAGATGAAACCGTGGGGACAGTTCACGTTGTGAAACACAGTGAACGCCACCACCTCTCCTTCTCCTCTCGTCGGCAAGGCCAACACTCTAGACCTACGAACGATGAGCCAGAACGGGTTTGGACCGGCTACAAAGATACCCTGGACTCCGGCACCATCACCCACGTTGCCGATTCTGGTTAGACGCGCGCCTGCGAGCGATTGAGCCAGTCGACCTTGCTCGCCCATGACGCCAGTATTGAGACCGGAACCCTCGACTTCAACGTTGACGCGTGCGAACCGCAGTTCGTTCTTCTCAATAGGTTCATCGCCATCCTCGAAAACAGTACCAGCCGGGACGACGAAACCTTTGTACAGAAGTAGCGTTCCGTCGCCGCGCACTGCGGTGAGCAACGGGCGCTCGTGAGCTCCTTCGAAAGCATCGATTCGCATATCGACAATCTCTGGCACGTTCTCCTCCGTGTTGACCGGCGTCCCAGAACTCAGAATCCTAGAGCCTTCGGATAGACCATCGGCACTCCAAATGCGCGTACAGCTCGGAAGCGAAAACAACTCCAAACTCCCGCCGACTCGCGTGAGCGCAAGCACGGTTTCGCGCTTGTTCACGGCGCCACTCTTCGTGCTTCCTTCCAGACCGGTAATATTGCCACTCGTCGCCGCTCTATGGATCCACCCACTCATTTTCTTCCCTCCACCTGGTGCATCCGCGGCTTCGATGGAATCGTCCACGAGTGAAAAGGCTGTGACTCCCGAAGTCGGAATCGGTCCAGAGTCTTTCAGGGACAACGTCATCTTCTTCTCGTCTCCGGCAACGAGTCGAATGCTGCCGTCCGACAAACGGATGACAATATATGGATCTAAGATTTGTGCGGTGGCGATGCGCGCACCTTTCGGGGCATCAATATCTTCTAACGCTAAGTCTTGGTGCTTCATGCCGTCTTTCAACACACGAACGACATCCTCTGTGACTTGCACGGAACAGTAGTAACCGAAAATGTTCGAGGCCGCCAAAGTAGCCTTGTCCGTGATAAACTCGAGCGATGCACTGACTTCCTGCAACTCTTCCCCAGTTTCCATGATCATCGTCGACGTATTCATAGTCAACAACAAGTGCTCGTGGAACGGATCTCGCTCCTCCTTGGATCCCTCTTTGCGATTGTGCAGAGTCCACAAGCCTTGTAAATTCGGCAAAGTGCCAGATTCAACCTCAGTTACGAGTTCGGGCTGAACACCGCGGGTGAGAATGGCGAGGGCACCGTTTTTACCTTGACCACACGCGGTGATGAGTTCGGTGCGCTCATCCTTGTCAGTGCCGACGGGCGCCGACGCGCCGACGGTGATATCCACGACGGGGGCGACTCCGAGCAAAGAGTCTTTGACTTTGAAATCGTAACCAGCAACTTTCAATCCAGGAATGACGCCCGCCAAACCCTCACGCTTCTTTTCAGCGTGCACAGCTTCAGTTTGTACGGTTTCCGCCTTTGTCGTGCCGTACAACAACGCTTCTAATTCGTCTTCGTCGTCTGGATTTGGCGTTTGCGGCTCTGGCGGAGGCGTATCCGCTTTCGCCCGCTTGCGATTCGTCGACGACCCAGACTTTGTACGCTTGCCCTTTGTCTTTTCCGTTTCTTCTTCTTCGTCGCCTTCGGCCTCCGGCAGCATCAAAGGCGCCGCTGGTTCCTCCTTGGGCGTAAACTTGACGAGAAGAGAGTCGCCGATGCGGCTGCCAAGGAAGAGCAAATCTCGCGCGAGTAAACACATACCGGACGAAAGCACGGCGCCCCCAGCTCGCTGGAGCATCATGCGCTTCAGACTACGACCATCGGTGTGCAAGGCTAAAAGCAAGAGCGCACCAGTCTTCGTCGTGACGAGCACGCGCTCTTCAGAAACCACCGACGCTTGCGCGCCGTCGAGAGTAATCTCCAATCCGCAGTCGACGGCGCGCGACGCGCAAGACGGTGGCGGGTTCGCCATGGCGTTCTCACCCATCCCGGCGGCGCGAGCAGCAACTTCTGCATCGTTCCCTTCTTGCGGACCCCCGAGTCCGAACGTGTTCAGGCCGAGAACGGAAGAGCTCTCTTGGGATTCGTGCAACAAAAAGTCTGTCGAAAACACCAAAGCGCCGCCGAGCGGCGGTAACATCGCCGTGAGCTTGTAAGAGCTCGACGGAAGACCTTGTCGACGCCAAATCACCGTGCTCTTCTGCTTGTCCATATCGATCGACAGGGCGACGATCTCACACGTATCGTTGTGCAAGTTGTACCTTCCCGCCCACGTCGGCGTCTTTTCGTACAAGATTGCCAACGCCGGTTCCCCGTACCCGTGCAAAAAACAAACGTCTCGAATCATCCTCACCCCAACCCCGGCGGTATTGAGCGCAAACGACTCTACAACGCTCGCCGCTGGTCCTCTCACCCTTCCTTCTTCGTCATTCGCCACCAATCCCAACCCGCCGTCCACGCTCGGCAACACGCGCACCCTCCCCGCGACTCCATCCTCTCTCAAAACAATCGCCGCGCACCGCCCTTCCGGATCCGCCACCACCAACGGCGCCTCCCTCGACATCCTCAACGTTGACGGCACCGGATTACACCCAATCGCGCTCTCAAACGAGTGCATCGAGCTCACGCACACATCCCCGGTGGACGGATCGTACTCCACGACGCTCAACTTTTGTTCTCGAATCGCCACCAACAACGCGTCTCTCTGGTTCCTCGGCGCCCCGAACCGGCGACGGAGCACCGCGATGCTTCCGATCGCACCCTGCGCGTCGAATTCCGTCACCACCTCGAGCGTTTCTTCGTCCTTCGCTCCGTCGTCGGCGTCTTTCCGTCCTTCTCTTCGCACCGCGTACACGGTGACTCGATTGGCGGACACGACGATTAGGTTCGGGTCCCCGCCGTCACCGACGGGTCGGGTGAAGTACGCCGACACCGCGTGGTCGACCCCGGTCGGCGGGTGGACCTCTCGGTGCACCGCGTGCGACATCCCGCGTTCGATTGTGACGTCGCGTCGAAATCGAATCCAAAACTTTAGACTTCGGCGCACCGATGCGACGAGTCTCGCCGCGTTTGGGATCTCGGGCGGCGACGGCGGCGACGGCGGCGGGGACGGCGACGAACGATCGACGAGGGCGACGAGGACGTGGCGTGCGATCGATCGGGGCGTCGCGCGGGGCGTCGGCGTCGGCGCGCGTCGGTGTTCAAAGAGGAGGAGGACGCTTCGTCGGGTTGGGTCGGGTGGTTGAACGAGAAAGAAACGGACGGCGAGGACGACGAACGGTGGGGACGCGGGCGATCGATAGCGGGGAGGAGCGGGAATCGACGACGGTGGAGGCGAGCGAAGGGAAGATGAGAGCGTCTTCCGCGAAAGGCGGCGGCGCGGCGGAGCGGAACGAAAGGGAAGGGGCTGAAGAGAAAGTGGAAGACAGTGAACAGCGCGTGCTCTTCGGCGTACCGATGTCACCCGAGGTGTACGCGATCGCGTTGGTGTACTTTGTGCAAGGTGTCATCGGGTTGTCGAGGTTGGCGAAGGATTTTTACCTCAAGGATGAGTTGCACTTGGGACCGAGCGAGACGGCGCTGATACTCTCCGTGTCGCAGGCGCCTTGGCTCATCAAGCCGTTGTGGGGGTTTCTGAGCGATTCAGTGCCGATTTTCGGGTATAGGCGCAAGTCGTACTTGATGTTGTGCGGGGCGATCGGGTGCTTGGGGTGGGCGTCGATGGCGACGTGGGTGGACGCGCCGGAGACGGCGTTGGTGGCGTTTACGCTAGGTTCTCTGAGCATCGCGTTTAGCGACGTGTTGATCGATAGCATCGTCGTCGCCAAGGCTCGAGGCGAAGAACAAGGGGTATCGGGGTCTTTACAGTCGCTTTGTTGGGGGTTCGTCGCCGTTGGAAGCATTGTGAGTTCGTACTTTAGTGGAAGTTTGATTGAGTCGTACGGCACGCGTTTCGTCTTTGGCGCGACGGCGATGTTTCCGCTCATGATTGCCGGCGCTTCGACGCTCGTGAAGGAAGAGCCCGTCGTAAAGAGCGCCAAACTCTCGCGCGAAGGAATCGCCGGAGACTTCAAGTCGATGACTGGTAAAATTTTCCAAGTGTCAAAGAGGCGCGATATTTGGGCTCCGGCGCTCTTTGTGTTTCTCTGGCAAGCCACGCCGAGCGCGGGATCAGCCATGTTTTACTTCAACACTAACGAGCTCGGGTTCTCACCCGAGTTCCTCGGACGGGTTGCGCTTTTGCGCTCCTTCGCCGCGCTCGGAGGCGTCGCTTTGTACAATGGGTATCTCAAACGCGTGCCGCTCAAGAAGATGTTTTGGTGGACGTCCATTCTCGGTACGGCGCTCGGATCAACGCAACTCTTGCTCGTGAGCAGGATGAATTTAGAGTTGGGCATCAGCGATAAGTTGTTTGCACTCACCGATACTGCCGTGTTGACCGTGTTGGGTGAGGTGAGTTTCTTACCCGTGCTCGTTTTGGCGGCGAAAATTTGTCCAGAAGGCGTCGAGGCGACGTTTTTTGCCGCTCTCATGTCCCTCTTCAACGCCGGCGGCGTCACGAGCGAGTTTTTAGGCGCGGGTCTGACCAAATCATTGGGCGTCACCGCGGATAACTTTGACAACCTGTTTACCCTCGTCGCCATCTGCTGCGCGTCCGGGTTGTTACCGCTCTTCGCCATCAATCTGATTGACGAAGTGCGAGATGACGTAGAGGATGATTCTTTTATAGATGTCGAAAAGCAGTCGTGAGTTTGCAGCGCGTGCCACGACAGCCCTTGTATTTCTTACAGTAGTATTCAAATTTTATTATTCATGGATGCCGTCATAAGCCGTATAGATCGCAAAGCGGACTCGAACCGCTGAGTAAACACCAGAGGCGTTCACTCCACCGTGTTGAGATGTGGAGACCCTCCGACGCGAAGCGTCATCATCGGGTAAGTATGGGTTTCGAAAATGATCCAAACTAAGAAGAACATACTACTAATCCAGTACAAAATTTTGTGTTGTTTTTTGTTTTTTTTGAGATGCAGGCCTGTGCTCTGAAAAATCTTGAAGGATAGAGATGGTGCTATCGAAGATACCGCATTTGAGCGTGTTGAAATTTTGAGCCGAGAAACAAGACGTTCTGAAATTCTATCGCGTAAACGAAAAGATGAAACTTTGAATGATGACCTTTTTTGATGCATGCGTCCATGTAATACTCTTTGTAAAAGAGAGGAAGGAAACTCTGTGGTGGAAAAATCCAAGCAAACAAACACGAGAATATTGTACACACTAATGTGAGGGGATCTTCGTAAAGGCTGGAATCCAAAGAACCAGGAGAATGTGAAATCTACGACGGGAAAGCGACGCGACGTCGACACACAAAAACCATAATCGTTGTGAATAAGCTACCGATTGTTTGTGACGGTGCGTGATGATGGCACTGATGAAAAACGGCCAGGTGATGGATGGTTTTCTTTTTGTTTGTTTGCGGTCCTGAAAAGTACGGAGCAGAAACAAAACAGAGAGAGTGTGCGTACGCAGAGTGTAAGAGCGAAGCTTTCCAAAAGCCAAAACTAGAGCGTAGCGTAGAAGCAGAACATTCTTTTGTTTTTCCTGGAGATGAAGCGAAAACGGACGTCGAGTGACGAGCGTCTATACACAGAAATCGGTCTACTCGTGTGGAAAAAGCTGACCTTGGAATAATTGCCGCAAATTGCGCGCGCGCCTAACCTACAAAAGGGAAAACGTACACGCACAAATTCAACGTCGTCGTGAGGATAAACCCGATACATATGTTTGATGCTTTTCCATGACGTTCCGCGCGCGACGCCATCGCGTCCGCCGTTGTGTTTTTTTCGCTTCCTAGACAAAGATCTAAAATTGTGTCAAAAACGCCTCGCGCATCCGGTTCGAATCGTACACCGCGCGTCGTTCGACGACGACGGGCGGAAGGACGTACGAATCCATCCGCGCGAGGGCGCTGAGTGCTTCGTGCGATGCGTCCTCCGAACCCACGCGACGGGACGCGCGGCGGGTTCGTCTGCGTCGCGCACTGACGCGAGCGATCTTCGATCGAGACGCGTTTTCTTGGGTGCCCGCGTAATGTGTGCATAAAAGTGCCATGTACGTCGCACATACCACCCATGCCCGCACTCTGCGACGCTGCGCGAATGTCGCCCAAGTCTCTGCTCTCGACTACATCGACGACGACGACGACTCGGAGAATGTCGCCGTCCCGGACGCAAGGCGTGAAACGAACGCGAGGACGAGCGTGTGACGCGCCACGGGCGACGTACTCGACGCAGAGCGCGATCGAGAACGCGACGGTGTGCGTGACTGGGGCGAATAGAGGCATCGGATTGGAACTGTGCAAGATGTTTTTAAGTAAAGGAAACGTCGTGCACGCGGCGTGTAGACGGTCGTCGGACGATTTAGAAGCGCTTCGGGCGACGAGTGGGGGGAGGTTGAAGATTAGCCAGCTAGATGTGTCGGATGAAGGGTCGATCGAGCGTTGGGCGCGAGAACTCAAGGCGTCCGGAACGACGCACTTGGACGTCGTCGTGAACAACGCCGGGGTGGTTGGTACGGATGGGTACACGAAATGGGATCTGGATGATATGACGCAGGAAGAGATGCTTTACGTCTTCAAAGTGAACACGGTTGGGCCGGTGTTGGTGGTCAAGTACCTCGTTCGAGAGGGATTATTAGGCGGCGACTCGGATTCGCTCGTCGGCAACGTCACGTCCAAAGTCGGTTCGGTGGACGACAACGGTTCAGGACGAGGATACGCCTATCGCGCGTCAAAATCTGCGCTCAACAATTGCAACAAATCCATGTCCATAGATCTCGCCGAGCAAAACGTACACTTCGCTTTGCTTCACCCCGGTTGGGTGCGCACGGATATGACCGAAGGCCGCGGTCTCATCGACGCCGAGGAGAGCGCCGCCGGTCTCATCTCCGTCCTCGAGGGTAAATTCGGCGATTGCGAAACCACGTGGTTCGATTACAAGGGCGACGCCATCCCGTGGTGACGTCGACCGGCGCGCATTCGTTCGGATTTTTAATTTACATTTTACACGCATTCGCGAGCGCCCGACGCACCCCACGCCTTCGTCGTGCCGCGTCAGCATCTATCCATGTTCATATAAAATCCCCACAACAGCTAATAAAACAGATTCTCTATTCAAATCCATCCGACGAAGCACACACCGGTGGATTACACGGCTAAACCACACCCACAATACGAAAAAACGCGAATCGCGTCGATCCCTCCGTTTTTCCACGTGGACTCGTTCGATCATCTTTTTCCTCCGAGCGATCGTCGTCCCGCTCGTCGTCACACCGTCGCGTCGTCGTCGTCGTCGCCGCACCGACGCGATCGGCGAAACCGCATCGAACGTAATTTTCTGAATCGCGTCTCGTCGTCCGCGTCGCGCTTATCACGTCGCGTTCGAGCGCGCGGGTTCGAATCCCACGGCTCATTTCCCAAAGGTCTCTCGCGCGGAACCACCCAGCCGACGTCGTCGTTCGTCCACCATGGAGCGCGTGCCGAGCGCGGATGAGTTTGCGAGCATGTTTTGGCGAGCGTCCAATCAGGGAACGTCCGGGGTGGCCCGGACGCCGTCGCAAAACGAGCTCGAGTCGTACTACAACGCCATGCTCGGCGCGGGCGCGGGCGCCGACGCCGGTGGACTCGGTGGGTTCCCGACGAACACAACGACGAGTCGTGAAGGGACACCTGGGGTAGGGGTCGGGGCCCCGACGTCTTCCGCGGACGGTGGGATCCCTCGGGTGGCCAGCATAGACTTTTTACGACGGATGATCATGGGTCAGCAAGCGGCCGCGGCGAACGCGGCGGCGTTTGGGGCGATGAACGTCGCGGCGCAAATGCCCGGTGGGGCGACGTCGCCGAGCGGGGCGATGACGCCGAATACGGCGGCGGCTTTTTCGGCCATGGCGAGCGGAGCGAACTTATCGGCGTTGGGACAGCTGGGACAGGTGGCGGCGGATGCGGTCGGCGATGATAATGGGAGTAAACCAAAGGCGAGAGGGAGAAAAGCTGGTTCGGCGGCGGGTAAGGCGCCGGCGGCGAAGAGGGGTAAGGCTGGCGCGGCGGCGGCGGATAAATCGGCGGCGGGTTCCAAGGCGAAGGGCGCCGCGGCGAAAAAAGGAGGCAAAGCTGCGGCTGCAAAAGCGGATTCCGGCAAATCGCGCGCCACGTCGAACAAATCTACCGCTGTTTCTGCGGCAGCAGCCAAAATTGAGGCGACGTCAACCGGAACTGAGGATGATAAGAGCGAAGGCGATTCCGGAGACATGGATGCGGCGCCGGGCGACGTGAGACGCCAACGCCGAATGTTGAGTAACAGAGAGAGCGCGCGTCGTAGCCGGCGCAGAAAGCTCGAGCACGTAGCACAGCTCGAGGGTCAAATCGCGTCTCTCAACGCAGAGCTCGCTGTGGCGTCGCACAAGGCTTCGACAATGGAGCTTCGAGCCGCCGAACTCTTGCGCGAGAACACGGCAATCAAGGCGGAAAAGGAGCGCCTTTTGCAGCTCTTACGCGAGGCTGGTCCTCCGGGTGCCGGCGCATCTACCCCAAAGGCGGCTCCCGCGATCGAAAGAAAATCTAGCTTGCAGCGCATTTCGAGCAACGGGGACATCAAGGGTAGACTAGGAGAGGGTTCGCCGACAATCGGTTCGGGTACCGGTTTCGTTCCGTTTCGATCGCTGCAAAGCTATGAAAATCTCCTCGCCCTCCAACAAGAGGCCGCCCAGAGGGGCAAGTGATTGATTCTTTGATGCATACACGCACCGTCGTTCACCATCATTCCATCATTTCTTTCACACGTATATACTGTAGACTAAACAGACGTTGTTACACAATACCGACAAACGAAACAGACCTCCACTAATCGCCCCGCAATCGATTCAACTATTTCATGCTCGTCGCACCTCACGCATCCGCACCGATCCACGTCGGTCCATCGAGAAGACACCGTCGTCATCCCGCTCGAACGAAGCGTCTGAACGCCACAGCTCGGAACGACGACGACGAGGATGACGTTCGGGCGTCGTTGAGTTCACTCGACGCAGTCATGGGAACGAACAACGATGACGATGCTGATGCTGACGCAACGTCGACGAGCGTACAGAAAACGACGACGACGACGACGACGACGAGGGAGATGACGATTCCACTGGACGATGAAAAACTCGCAGTTTTATCCCTCGAGGTCCCGAGCGCGAGACACCGGTTGGTACGCGCGACGATGCGGTCGCCGCTGGGCATCGTGTTTGAAGCGACAGAGGATGGGAAGATAGTCGCCGTGGAATTTTTCGATCAATCCGAGCTCGGCCCGTCCGGAGCTGGGGTGAAAATCGGAGATGTTTTGCGAGCGACGAGCGCGATGGTTCCAGAGATGCAATACCCGGCGTTCAACGTCATCGGAGGAGGGGTTGGACGACCGGGATTTCGACGGGTGATGTATACCGTTGGATACGGCGAGACGTTAAACGACGCAACGTTTGATCAGGCCATGAAGGCGATCGGGTCGAACGCCAAAGCCGGGGATTACGACGTCGAGCTCGTGTTTGAACGGGGAATGTGATGAGTTTAGGGTATATTAGCACCTAGTGTTAGATTTAGAAGTGTGTCCAAATGTTACTACAGATATTAGTTGTGAGCCTTACGCGCGAAACGAATCAAATCGAATCAATAGAGCAATCAATAAATCGAGCGGCTATCATCATCGCCATCATCAGTTGACGGCAGCGGGCGGAAAGTTGACGACGGACATGGTTCGTAACGAGTTGATGATTTCGTCGCTATACCCCTTGCCACCGTTGCGCGGTCGAACCGCTCGCACGGGTTCGAGAACATCCTTGGAAAAGTCGCACTTGAACCCACCGATGACGGCGTCGAGCACCTCTTGATCCTCGACGCACGCCATTAACATGCGCGGCGAGCCGTAAACTTCACTCACGAGCTCGAAATCAATCAAATCGTTCGCGTTCAAGCCTTGGACGTCCGCCGAGAGCGTCCGCATGACGTCGTCCACAAGCGCCGGCGGACATCGAAGACCCATCAAGCGTTGCGCGAGCGCTATTCTCACCCCAGGAGAGTCCACGTCGCCGGATTCCACCTTGGAAACTTCCTCCGCCTTGGCTTCGTTCTCCGCCGCGGCAAACTTATCCTTACAGATGCGAGATACCCCTTCGATGTGATCGACGCCGATGACAGCCACCACGGTTTCGTCGCCCTCCACCTTGTCCGCGCACTCCCGAATCGTCGACGCCAACACGCAGTCGCGCTCGTCGATGATGATTCGCTCGAAACAATCATTCACCCGTTGGTTCGCTGCTCCGGCGAGCGGATGATCTGGGGGAAGCAACAATCGATAATTCCGTTCGCTTTGCGCCGCAAACGTTCCATCCAATTCAGCCAAGCTCGGGGTTGACATTAACCTCTTATACGTCGTCGCTTTCGGCCTATCTCCGTACACCACCGTCGCCCCGACCGCGAACGCCGCGGCATACACAAGCACTTCCGGTGGCAACTGACTTTTCATGTGCGCCCACTGAGGGGAGTCTTCAATCGGACCGACTTCACCCTTCAACGCCCCGGCGAGCCGAGTCACGAAAACCAACGCCTCTGGCGCCGCGTTGGCGTCCACCATCATCGCGCTCACCCCAGCCTCGTAATTCAACGCGTTCCCAGTCGCGTCTCCGTGTTCACTCGTCACCGCAGTTTCGACCACGACGATTTTCGGTTTCGTTTTCAGCACGTACTCAGCCGCGTCGTGCGCGCCCTCCGCGAGGTGCGACACGCCAAAGGCGACGCTTCGCTCATCCAGTCTCGTAAACGCCCCCGTCGTCCACGCGTCCGGGCTATCCGTCGTCGTCGTCGCGGGTGAGAAATCGATATCATCCTCTTGGTCTTCGAAAAACGCTCTCGTTCGCGGGACGCGCGCGCGGTATCGACGCGGTACCGATGTCGATGATGACGCTCGGTAACCCCTAAAAGACGCGAACGACGTCGCCGTCTTCATCGTCGCGACCGCCATCGCCCGTCGGGAGTGACGCCCGCGTGGGTTTTAATTCTATTCGTGGACGCGCGCGTCGGTGAGGGTCCGGAAGAGTCCTTCGCGGCGTCGGCGAGTGAGGACGAGGGAGGGGTTTGTGCACTTTTTGGTTGAGCGTCGCGGTTACAACGCGCGCGAAGCCGTCACTGCGAATCACGCACCGCTCGCGCGACGCGCGTCTATGTCGTGCGCCCAAGTCGAAACCTTGACGTGTGATGTCGTCGTGAACGTCTTTCCGGCTTCTCCACCAATCATATCCTTATCCTATAAGAGCCGAACGAACGAGAAACGACGCGCGGTCAGTCTCTCGCTTTTTGAGTGTCAACGAGACGCATCCTCATCGTCTTCACCGCGCGCGCGATCGACGAAAACACCGCGCACCTTTGGAACGTTATTCCCACCCTTCTTCGCCTTGGCTTCCTCCTTCGCCCGTCGCGCGTCCTCTTCGCGCTGTCGCGCCTCTGCGAGCGAACGCTTCTCCGAGCGTCTCGCCTTGTTCTTTTTATTGTTACTCTTTGCGTTTCTCGGCAGCGACGACGACGAAGACGCCGACGCGGGTTTCGCCGCCGCCGTCGGGGGTTTATTCCCCGGTCGTTTTCTCCCACCGCCCTTCGGTTTCGCCTTCCCGCTCAACGCGCGCGCGATGAGCGGCGCGAGCGCCGCGCCGACCAGGGCTAAAATGACCAACGGTGATGTCGACGACGTCTTTGACGACGTCGATTTGCGTCTAGTCGCGCGCGATTTGGACGACGACGACGACGAAGACGACGAAGACCCAGAGCTCTGTCGAGTCGCCATGTCTATCGAGCGCGCGCGCACGAGAGAGAGACGCGCGCGTCGTTGTGTGGGAAACGTAACGAAACGCGTCCAACGAAACCTCAGTGTTTGACTCCACCGATGCGTCGCCGTCGTCGGAAACACCGCGACGACGCGGTCGACGGCGACGACGACGACGAATCGCGTCGTCATCGACGTCTCTCGACGTACGGGACGTTGGAGAGGGACGTCGATGCGTATAACGACGCGGTCGTGAAGAGAGACTTTGATGTGTTGCTGTCGAGGTGTTGTTGTTCGCGTCTCGACGCGTCGACGGCGACGACGACGTCGGGGAGAAGGCGATCGCGTGAGGACGACGACGACGATGGCGCTCGCGGTCGTGGTGACGGTGGTATCGATGGTGCGAAGAACGCGGGCGAGGGACGACGAGGACGAGGACAAAAGGATGATGATGATGATGATTCGCGTCGGCGACGACTGGCGGCGAGGGAACACTACGCGAGTCACGGATACACCCTCGGCGCGAACGAGCGGACTCCACCGAGCGCGAACGCGTTGCACGATGTGTTCAATCTCGCGTTGAGCGTCGTATTGCGGGAGTTGTCTTTAATGGATGACGCGACGCCGTTTTTAGTAGCCGTGGACGCCGGCGTCGTTCCGGATTACTACGACGTCATCGAGACGCCGGTGGATATTTCGAGCATGCGGGAAAGACTTCAAAACGGGGGGTATCTGAGTAAAGACGCGTTCGCGGCGGATTTGAAGTTGATGGAATCCAACGCGGTGGCGTATAACGGGGAGAAGAGCGTGATTGCAAAGATGGCGAGAACCGTCGTGGGACGGGGCGAAGAGTTGCTGTCGCACATGCCTCGAGTGGATTTTTCGACGTGCGCGAGAGAGGCGGCGTTTGCAGAGACTTTTGAGGCGCAGGCGATTGCGAGAGAGGCGGAGTTGGCAAAGGATAGAGAGGAAGATGCGTACGCGTCGACGTCTTCGTCGAGTGAGGATGACGAGGATGAGGATGACGAACGGGATCGATGGAGACGCGTGCGAAGAGTGTTTCGAGCCAAGGCGTTGGCCGATCTACCCGTCGGATCTCGACGCGTCCTCGTCGCGAGAACGGCGAAAGGGATGGCTGAATTCATGCGGGTGAGCGCTGATCACAATTACGTCGTACCGATGATTCAACACGATGAGGAAGACGACGAAGTTGAATACGACGCATTTGCAGACGCCGAGTCTCCCGAATACGAAGCCTTCGTCTCCAACGCCGTCCCATCCGTTCCTCGGTACTCTGGCCGAGCCATCGTGATGAACGACGCCATCCGCGCCGAAGAATTGAAGCAATGCGTCGCGAAGATACTTCTCACCCGTCGCGTCGGCGCATCGAGACGACAAGGTACCGAAGGACAATCCCGGTCGGTGACGCGCGTCGCGTTTACCGAACTCGCCGCGCTCGCCGATGGGTTTTGCCGCGCCGCCGCTCTACGCGTCGCCAAAGCCCTCGCGATGCGTCGTCGCACCGCCCCGAGCCCCATCACACGACCACCAGGAGTGAGAACACCGGAGGAATCTTTCGCGGATCGCGTCAACGACGCTCGAGCGGCGGCGCGCGTTCTCAAAAACATTTCCAAATCCAGGCGCGCGCTCGGCGCCTTTGCGCAATCCGACGCCCGTCGTCGATAGCGCGTCGTCGGGGCGTATAGTATCATTCACTGCGCGACTCGTTCGGTAGTTCGCGCACACGATTATTATCATTGTTGTTGTTATATCATAGTACCGCGTAGCGAATCCGCTCGCTCTTTGTTGAGAGCGCGTAGAGCAAAGAGGACACACGCGTGTATACATGGCGGTCTTTGGAAAACGATTTGGCTTTTGTGTTAAAAAAATCGTACAGGTTCGTCTTATTGACTGGTCTTCTCGCAGAGTTGGCGTGGTGTACGTAGTTGTTGTAATTCTTGATTTTAACGTTTCTGTTTTGGATGTAGTTTACGAGACGCATCATCTCTTCGTACTTGACTCGACCGGGCTTGTCGATACGTTCGTTCCAGAGTTTGTTTAGCTTGGCGAGCTTTTTCGCCTTGGTGGCCGCTTTAGCTTTCGCGGTGGACATGTGACTTGTAATATTGTGATGTACTATCCGTAACGCATTCGGATAGTACATATCGGTAAACCTATGAATAAACACTCATGACGATGGATAAACATTCACAGTAAGATATTTCGGATAGTACTACCGATACCGAGGCGCACCGACCGCGCGCGTCAATTTCGGTCGCGCGGTCGAGACCGGTCGAGCGCTTCTCAAAGACGACGCTCGCGAAGATGCCGACGACGACCATGTCGATGTTCAACGCGCGACGCGCGTTCGTCGCGTCGAGGACGCCGTTCGGACGCGCGCCGAGTGAATTGGATGCGCTCCTTCGTGAAGACGTTGATGGTGTTCACGAGCGGAAGTGGTGGACGCCGCGACGGGCGATGGTGGTGGCGTGCGTCGCGCTTGTTGGATGTGGAATCGTCGTTGCCGGTGGAGTGACGGCGAAGAGTGAAGCGGCGCGCGGCGCGGGGGCGGTGCGTGCGTCGGGTCTCGGGGCTGGGACGAGCCACACGCTCACGCTCGACACGGCGTGCTCAAACGTCGGCGATTTGGACTTTACCCCTGGGGATTGGTCGAACGTCGGTGCGAAGTTCGTCTCAAAGTCTATGAGTGGCGATTTCCTCTACGAGGATGCGATCGACATGACAAAGACTGGATGTGGCCGATACGAGGCGACGGTGAACATTGGTGACGGCGAAGAGTTTGGATTTTTCCTGGTTCAAAACGGCGTCGCTTCGCTGGAAATCGGTTGTTCCGCGTTGGGTTCGGCGAGGTGCCCTGCCGCGACCGTTCCCGCACCTCTCGCTGGACGGTCGTGCACGCAACAAACTACGTTATCGAACGGTGACACCTTTTGGAATCGCGTCTACGACGGGTCGACCAACGTGTTTACTTGGGGCCAGTGTCAAGCCACGTGCCCGCAAACCGAGCCCGCGGGCTGCCCGTCGGCTCCACAGCCGGCTCCACAACCGGCTCCACAACCGGCTCCACAACCGGCTCCACAACCGGCTCCGACGCAGACTCCACAACAACAATGTGAAACGGATCCCAATCGTTGGTGGGAGGCATCTTCGTCCACTTGCTACGAAACCTGTTTCAATACCGCTACGGCGTGCGGCAACCACATCTCCCGCCAGCACGACCATCCCACCGAATGCGCCTACATGACGCCGACGTGCGCGAGGAGCGACTGCGTTGGAAACGGTCTGAACAAACCCGGCGTTCCGACCTGCCAAGATGCCCAAACCGCGTGCAACGCCGCTCCAGACGCTTGGTGGGACACGTCCTCGTCCAAGTGTTACGAAACCTGTTACAACACCGCGTCGCAGTGCGGAAACCACATCGGCCGCGACTGGGCCGGCATGTGCAACTACAACGGTCCGGTGTGCGCTCGCAGCGACAACGCGTGCGACGGCCAAGGCGATAACAAGCCCGGCGCGCCTCCGTGTTACGATTCCATCCCATCCTCGACAACGTGCTCCAATCCGAGAAATTTCGACTGCAACGTCGACGGATACGAAATTGAAGCCATGGGCAGTTATTCGACCCGCTCGTGGTGCACAAACGATTGGGGTTGCTGTCGCGGATTGAGCGGCAAGCACAAGTGCGACGGAGAAACGTGGCAAACCGCGTACGACAGAGAACACAACCCGCCGTGACAGACGACGTCCGCTTCGCCTTCTTTTCGGCACGAATAAGAATAACCAGCTACCATGTACACATAAGAATAACCAGCTATGCAATATACTATCTACCGGTCTTTAAAACGAAACAACAAGCTCTCTTTGAAAACTTCTAAATGTCGGTCAACGTCGATCTCGCGCAGCACGGTCTCAGCGAAGCTGAGCAACTCGCTGTGTTCGAGTTGAACGTGCATTTTCATCGTGAATGCACTCCAACCCGCGCCACACCTCGACGCGGCGCATCCGTCGGGAACACGCGCACGCGCGAGTAAATGCGAGCGACGCGACCATCCATCGTCGTCGTTCGATCCCCGTCCGTCTCGTCGACCGCGGGGGCGTTCGATGTTGACATTCACGCAGAAGAGCGTGCTGACGTGGTGTCGGAATTACGACACACTTTACGAAACGACGACGACGACGATGGAAGCAGGAATGTCGCGCACGCGCGAGGGGACAGCGCGTGTAGCGCCGATGGGTGCGTCATCGACGACGATCGATGAATCGTTCGGGATCCGGGGGGGAGGAATTCGCTTCGCGCGACGTGTGAATTGATAATTTCGTTGGGGGTACAAACCGAATGCGCGACCGACTGACTGATACATGTTCGTGTTCATCGACGCGCAGATTAATGACGAGACGCAGTATGGACGTGGAAACTGGAATACCAGTGGATGAAGACGCGTCTGCATCGAGCGGACGGGTGGAACGGATTCGGGCGTACGAAGACGCGGCGAGTTCGTTTAAGATGCGCGCGTGGAACGCGTCGCGACGGCTCGCGGGAGGCGGAGTAGACGCGAGTGATGGGACGTCGATGACGCTGGGGGAAGCGATCGCGGACGATGATGCGTGGTACGTTCGGTGGAGGAACGGTTTGGGGTGCGCCGCCGTGCTTGCGCTCATAGTTCTCGCCGCTTTGCCTCTGAGTGCGTGGGTCGCCGGTTGAGTCCAGCGTTCGCATTCGTTTGTCACGTAGAAATACGACGACGCGCTGTACGCTAGTAGCCCTCTTCGCGGCACAAAAAGTCGCAACTAATACACACTTTGTTTTTGCATAGGCTTGATCAATCTAGCGAGCGTCCCACGCCCTCGGTTTTCGTTTCTAGCTAGCTCGGTCGAAACCTCGCGCCGTTCGTCTGACGTCGCTCTCCCACTTAGCTCGGTCTGAACCCCATCAATCGCGCCGCGCTCGATTGCGTCGCGTAGAACACCCCAGCACACAATCCCAACCCGGCGGACATCACCGCCGTCGGCGTCCGCATGCACACCTTTGACCTCGTCATCCCCCCGACGACGTACCCGGCCGATCCGCTCCCCACCGTCGCGAGCAACACGTCTCTGTAATCCGTCGCGTTAAAGTTTCCCACTGCGCGCGCGACGCGAACGAAACACCCACACCGTCAGTCACCAACCTTAACACACTCGCATCTCGCGTTAAATCGGGCGAGATCCCCCACAGCGCGCGCGCGCGTTCGGATCCGTTCCCACTTCATTACGGAACGAAACCGCGAGGCTCCCGTCCGTCATCGCTGCGCGCGCACTTACCCACGCGTCCGAGGCTCGGCGCAGAATCAATCACCGGATACGTCGGTTTATCTCCCACGACACCCATGTCTCCGTCCGTCCGTCCGTCGTCGTCTGTCGTCGACGGCCTGGAGCCGAAGCCCTCACGGCGAGGACCGGGCTGGCGTGACCCCCATCCTATTTGACGACTCACAGACCAAGAATTAGTTTTTATGAATATACGACGAGTTATGAACCAAGGAATGGCATAGAGACTGCGAAGTTTGCAAATCGTTTTGAAATCGCGTCTGCGCGCCCCGATTTCTCGAACGACAGGCGCCGACGCCGGACGCGAACGGATCGAACAGGTGGAGATGACGCAAGGAATGGGAGTGTCCACGTCGGACCCGTCGTCGTTGCCTCCGTTGGTGGAGAAACGGGGATGGATGGGACGCGGGAAACCGACGGATGATGGTCGCGATGATGTCAAAATGGGTGCCGGTGCGGATGATTCGAGAAGGCCGCCGCCGCCGCCGCCGCCGGGATCGGATGGTGGAGGTACAGTAGAGAGGAAGAGTGATGAGAAGGGCAGGTACGAGGCGATCGATCCCGCCGGGGCGTGGACCGCGGTGAATGATACGACAAAGTTGTTGGTGTGCGGCGGAATCGCGGGCGCGTTTAGCAAGTCGTGCACGGCTCCGTTGGCGAGGTTGACGATATTAAACCAGTTGCAAGGGACGAATGCGGTGCCTGGATGGCACGCATCGTTGGGGAGGGCGTCGATCTGGAGCTCGTTGCGGAGAATCGTGGCGACGGAGGGCGTGACAGCGCTTTGGAAGGGAAACGGAGTCACCATCATTCATAGGCTGCCGTACAGCGCCGTCAACTTTTACGCATACGAGCAAATTATGAATGGGTTGGATGAGGTGATGACGCGGTTACATTTCGATGAAAATGGCGATCCAGCGGAAGGGGCGTTCAAATGGGGCTTGGCGCAGCGGTTGCTCGCCGGTGGGAGCGCCGGATGCATCGCGTGCACGCTCACCTATCCTTTGGATTTGATTCGAACGCGTCTCGCGGCGCAGACGACTGTGCGGCATTACAACGGCATCGCGGACGCCTTTATGAAGATTCTCACAGACGAAGGGGTGAGAGGTTTGTATCGAGGACTGAAGCCGACGCTCATCGGCGTTGGACCGAATCTGGCGCTCAATTTTGCTGCGTACGAGACTCTGAGGAACCATTTGCAAGGACTCGACCACGGCGTGCATCCCATGGCGGTCGACTTGGCGAGCGGGAGTGCCGCGGCGGTGGTGAGCGCCACGGCAACGTTTCCCATTGATCTCGTACGAAGACGCATGCAGATGCGAGACGCTGTCAAGGGTGATAGTTTTTTAGGTGTATTTAAACGGGTGCTGGCAAAGGAGGGAGTCACCGGGCTGTACAGAGGCATTCTGCCAGAGTTTGCAAAGGTGGCGCCCGGCGTCGCGATCACTTACACGTCGTATGCTTTTCTCAAGCGACTTGCCGGTGTGGATACCGGCCGTCTGTGAGGTGTAAGGTCGCTTGCTAGTAGTCGAAACGAATTGTCTGTGTAATAGAGCTCAAAATTCTAGTCGCATCGGTACGGTGAGAAAAATCGTTTCATCCTTCGGGCATGACATACTTTGCCTCGTATGGCGCCGCGCGAGCGATCACCTCGTGTATCAACAAGTCCTGTGGAAGTACGCCCAGTCCTTCTCGCGCCGTAGAGCGATGATGGCACAGTAGCATCGCTTTAGTCGCTCTCTTGAAGGCGTCACACGTTCGAGCATGCGTTTCGGGAGACCAATCATTGCTCACCTTGGGCTCGCAAATCTTTAACTTCCTCTTTCGGAGCGCCGTTTCTTCCCAATCGTCGTACTCGTCTTCCTCCTCTATCGTCCCGACCCACAACGGAGAGTCCTCCACGACGCATCGTCGGAGCGTCGAAGGGCCGACTTTACCCATGAACGACCAAGGATGCGACTCAAAGGTCGACTGTTCCCTACATTTCCCTGGCTCAATTGTCCCGTACGCTCTCGCGCGTCCGTCATAGCCAATCCAAATCAGCTTGACTGGATACTCGCAACTGTTATCGAGACACGCGCGCGTCAGTCCATGCAACGATTCGCGTCTGACGAGACAGTTACCAATTCTCAAACTTTACTCGCACTGCTCGCACGCTCTCCCTCGACCGCGGCGCCCCTCGAATGGCGTTGTCGACCCCGTGTCCCTTCCAATGATCCTTTCCCAGCGGATCCCGCCGCATCGCCTCCTCCTCCGTCACCGCCCAAGCTTTAAGATCCGAACCGCCGTCACGTCTCGCACGCCGCGCAAAGCACGACAGCATCTTTTCCTTCCCGTCGCCGTCGTCGCGTCGCTCCCTCCTCGATGTCGACGCGAACGCTCGCGGCGCGAAGAGGAAAATTATCCACGCGACAATCTTCCGCGCGCCCGCGACGATGGACGTCGAGATCGTCGCAACGGCGCGCATCGTTCTGTCGTGACATTCGTCTCGGAAACGCCGAAGCGTTAGTTATTTTTTCAAACGATCGCGCGGCGTCGTCACTCGACGACGCGCGCGACGACGATGGACTGCGTGACGAACGCGGATGCGACGTGTGAAGTTGTCTCGCGCGCACCGATGGTGCTGGCGGTGTGGATGGCGACGTTGACGCGCATCGCGGGCCTGTTAAGAACATCGTTCGATACACTTCGCGAGAATGAGTACCTTCAGGGCATGGTGACCCTGAGCGTAACGAATTCGTTTTGGAAACTGAGCGCGTTTGCGTTGGTGTGGGCGAGACAAGTGATGCGGGAGATGCTCTTCGTGACCGTGCGGATGGAGGATGTCGTGACGCGTGGATATGTCAAACGCTACATGCGCGCCATCGCGAAAAAGAAAGGCGGACGAGCGGGCCCGAGCGTGCAGGAGGCGAGCTTTTCGAGAAAGTGGTACGAAAAGTACGTCCTCACGGGACGCGCGATCGAACGGGAGGATACGCGTGAGTTCGTGAAGCAGAAACCGTTGCTTACCAACAGGACGATCCGGCATGAGATTTTGGGGCACACCGTATGGTTTGTGTGTGCTGGCGTTGTGCGAGACAAAAGTCGTGATCGCGAAGACAGGGAGGGCAAGGACGATTCGTGGGCCGCGTCGGTGGCGACCGGAATGCACTTCAAGACAGACGACGAAGAACCGCTCGAGCTCAGATTCCTTCGTCCGTTCGTGAGCCAGAAGGATATCGATGACATCTTCGCTGAAATTTTCATCACAGCTCACAAAGTGAGGGAAACTAAGACCGGCGATACGACAGCGTACATGCCTCGTTCAACCATCAAACACATGACACAGAATTCGACAGGCTTCATCGAGCACGAGTGGGAGCGCATGCCTACAAAGCCTTCGCGCTCTCTCGACACTGTGATTCTACCGCAAGAAGCCGTCTCCAAACTCAAGCAAGATGTTGGAGAGTTTTTAGAGTCTGAGAAATGGTACAACGATCGAGGCATCCCGTACCGTCGAGGGTACTTATTGCACGGCATACCCGGAAGCGGGAAAACTTCTTCAGTGTTTGCACTCGCTGGACATTTTTCATTGCCGATTTACGTCATTCGACTCTCAGATCCATTTTTGACAGACGAGGGACTCTACACTCTCTTCTCCAAGACTAAGAGACCTTCCATCATCTTACTAGAAGACGTGGACTCGCCGGGCGCACCACAGATGTTCAAGGAGGTGCCCTCCGAAACCCCTTCGGGAGACACGGCAGACAAGGGCGGATTGTCCGTTCAGGCGACGGCGTCCCTTCTCGATGGTCTCACCGCCGCTGACGGACGCTTGATCTTCATGACTTGTCGCGACAAGAACGTGCTCAATCACACGCTCACACGACCAGGTCGGTTCGACGTCACCATGTCTTACGACTATCCGACTCGAGAACAAGTGGAGAGATTTTTTTTGCACTTTTACCGCGGCGTCTCTTCGGAAAGCAAACTCTCCGAGCTCGCCAAACATTTCGCCAAACTCACGATGAACGATCCCAAACCGAAGAGCATGGCTGCGCTCCAAGTCATCTTTCTCACCAACAAGACTGAACCCGAGAGCGCCGTCGAAGCGATGCGCCAAAGATTATCCCTTCGCGCGCACGCTAGCGACAGCGCGTCGCAGCTTTCTGACGCTCGTCCTTCGTAAACCAATATGATGACGATTACGCCAACAAAAACAACGACGCGCGAGTACACTACTAGTACAAACACATTGAAACATTGTAACGACCACATTCATTTCTAGTCATTTTCATCCCATCGTCGTCGTCGTAGTCGACGGCGCCCGCAGTCTCTGAACAGAGTGTTTTTTCGACTACTCCCGGGTGTTTGATATAACACCCAACGCATTGGATTTTTCGTACTCGTCGTCACACGCCGGCGGACGGGCGCACGAACCATGCCGCCGAAGAAAAAAGACGACGACGATGGAAAAGATGCGAACGCGAAGGCGTCGACCCCGCTCATCGCGTTGACGACGGACGGCGACGCGTGCGGTGAAAAATCGCAACACGTGTGGGGGAAACGAGACAGAGGGTGTTTGGGTGGTTACAACGACGTCGTGAGCCGGTTCCCGTCGTTTCAGATTTTCCTCTTCGCGATAATCTCAGCGGCGACGCTGGCGGTGTTGCACGGCCAAGCGATGGGCTCTGGGGATAAGGCGGAGGTGCTGAGCGCGTTCGTCGGGAGCGCGGCGGTGGAGACGATGCTCAGCTTGGATAATCTCGTGGTGTTTCATCAGATTTTCGGAACGTTCAAGGTGCCGGCGAGTCGACGACCGGGCATCTTGGTGGCGGGTTTACCGATCATGTTGGTGGTGCGCATCTCGCTCTTTATGAGTTTTCACGGGATTTACACGTACATGAGAATTTTGTTTGTTTTGATTGGCGTGTTTATCTTTTATCAAGGCATCATCGTTCTCTATTTTACGGATGACGACGATGACGATCCGGATTTGAGCACCAACTGGCTCGTGCGAGCCGTAAAGACGTGTTTCGGGAAGCGCATGTCGACGAAGTACGAGGGAACGGCGTTTTATAGCTGGAGCGACGATGGAGTTTTTCACTTTACTCCGCTGGTGCTCGTCATGCTCATCATCGAGGCATCGGATCTCATGTTTTGCATCGACGGCGTGTCGACAATCTACGTCGTCGGACACTCAAACCTCACGGCTGTGATTTGCGGTGATCTTTGCGCCGTGCTCTTGGTGCGAGCCTTGTATCCGCAATTGCAAGGTACGGTTGAAATTTTCCCAGACTTGAATTACGCCGTAGCGGCGACGTTGATGGCTGTCGGCGTGGACATGGTTTCATCCGCCGTGGGATACGAGCCTCCGGTGTACTTTCTCGTCATGTTTATGGTGGTTGCGTTTTTGCTCGGCATAGTTTCCTCTCTAGTCCGGGGGTTGTGTCTGCCGTGTAGAAGTCCAAGTCCATCCAGCTCGGGAATGGCGGACGCCGGGCCGGCGGATAGCGCCGTGTAGAAGTTTTGATTAGTTCGCCTCTAAAAGACTAGTCGTGGGCGACAAAAAAACGTAATAGTAGTGAATGTGTAAAATACATGACACCTTTTAGCGCTACCGTGCTACTATGGTACATCGTCCGCGAAACGAAAACAACAAGGGCGAGCTAACCGCCCGCGTTGCGCTCCGAGCGGTCTCAAACTCGTCGTCGTTTCCATTCTCCTCGCTATTCCCCCACCGTTAAGATTTGAAGTTTTGAATGAAACCGAATCATCCATCGACGACGCGCTGCAGCGCGCGTTGCGCGTCGACGGCTTCGGAGACTGCCGACAAGGCTTCCAGGAACGCTTTTCGCGCCTCGCGCACCGAAGCGCTCGCGAGCGACCCTCCGCGCCTCTCCCCCGGCGCATCCCCGGCGCGACGTATCGACGCCGACGCGACGACGAGCGCGGTACCGACGCCATCCATCGCGCGCGATCGCGCGAGCGCGATCCACCCGCGCGAGAGCGCGTTTTCGAGCGCGAGTTTGGTCGTCACGCACAGTGCGCACGCATCGAGCGTCTCGCGCATCTTTCGTTCGGTAGTCAACGCGTCGTCGACGCGCGACGCCGTGCTGACGGCGGGCGCGGCGGCGGTTAAAGTCTCATCTGTATCCTGCTGCACCGCCTTCTTCTCCTCCTCCTCGTCGTCCACCACGACGTCGATGGACCGACAGCACCGCATGGTGTCACTCCGAGCCGCACTGTGCGGCGCGTCGCACCCCATCCGCGATGGGCGCGTGCGCGTCTCGGTCGGCGACGGCGGCGACCACGCCTCGGTCGCGCACTTCGGAGCACGCAGAATCGATACGCTCGACGCTTCGCGACGGCGGTCGGGGGTCACTCGCCGAGACCATAGTCCCGGGGTCTCCAGGCGATGCCGGTGGGTCCTCGAGGTCGCTCGCGACGGTCCTGAGCGTCGAGTCTTCGGCGACGACGCCGACGACTGAGCAGCGAGGGAAACGAAACGTGGGGACGGCGTACGTCGGTGTGCCCGAACCGCGAGGGTGGAGAAGCGGGAGCGGGAGCGGGAGCGGTGACGGTTTGGAAAAGCTGGAAAAGCGACTGCTGGCGTTGGAGCGAGACGCGAGGACGTTGAGAGAAAGGAGTGAGACGGAGAGACGGGCGAACGCGGATTTGATGCGACGAGAGCGCGCGACGACGGCGGAGTTATTGCACGCGCTGCGGTTGACGATGAGGGAACTGGAAAAGGATGGCGGTGGGGCGAAAGTGGGCGGCGCGACTTTCGTCGGCGCGTCGCGGGAGCGACTCGCGACGCACACGTCGCAAGGAGCGGTGTTGGATCGGGCGTATCTCGTCGGGATAACGGATGAGACGCCGGATGCGGTTGAGATAAAACGGGTTCATCGAAAGTGTACCGTGTCTCCGCGCATCCCGGTGGATGGTGACGCGTTTGATTCGTTTTCTAGGGCGTCGTACAGCTCGGCGATTGCGGCTTCGAGGAGCGTGATGTCCGAGGGGAGTCCGAGCCGGGATACGAAGAACCGGTCGACGGATAGCGAGGAAGGGCAAGAGAAGAAGAAGGACTCAGTCGACGATTTGACGGTGCCGGCAGTGAAGAGGGCGACGACGGAGACGGATAACGGGGATGAGGTTGGCGTCCCCGACGAGAGTCTGACGCCAATCCAATAATCTTCGTCGATGGTTCGTCGCGTTTATCAGCGCACAAATTTAGTGTTCATCTTGTAGTTTCATATATCATAGCAGCAGCAGTTAATGAACGTAAAGGGCGCCGCACATGAGTCTCTAGAGAGTGTAGTCGTGTCCGTGAAAGTGGAACGTGCTCGACAGCGCCACCACGGGATAATGATCCGAGAGAGCGAGCCCGTGCGCGTCTCGACACAGCGCATGGTGTACGTAAGCTGCATCAACGTGCCGATGCACAGGGGGCACGCCTTGGCGCATCATTGGTGTCAAATCGAGTACGTAGTCCAACTGTCGATTCGGCTCCAAGTCGATGTAACGACTCACGCCTCGACACGGCAGCAGGTAGTGACGCCATCGCGCGACGGGGAAGGTCTTTCTATCGCTTCTAATCTCAGGCCTCAACGGTGACGCCGTGAGATCGACTGCGGCTGGGAAAACGTCCCGCATCAGCGTCGCGTATTCGTCTCCGCCAGCGGCGATGTTCAAGTCTCCGCACAGCAAAATCCGCTCCACGCGATAGCTGTTCCCGGCGCACTCTCTCAGCGCTCTTTGCATCACCGATTTGATGTGCCACAGCTGTTTGAGCCTCGTATCCGCGCCGTTGCTCCAAAAGTCTGATTGTAAGTGGGTATTCAGGAGTATAGCCACCGAAGTACGCTCGCTGCTCGATGACAACCTCAAGAAAGTGGTCGACACACCCTTGGTGAACGCCATCTTTTCGATCCCGCACGCCGGTAACGGCGAAAAGTGATTACACACGTGGCTCGTCTTGCTAAACGTCATCAAGCCCGACTTGACGTTCGGCGCATACACATACGGGTACCATAAACGCAAGCCTTCGATGAGCGCTCTGCGAGACGGTTCGTGGAAAGCTTCTTGAACGCACAAAATGTCGATGGCGTTCACCCTCGCGACGGTGATCAAATTTTCTGCTATTCGTAGAGCGCGCGCGACCATGTCTTTCGGTCTCCCACCGCACCCGCGCCAGATTCCCGGTAAGAATTGCACGTTCCAAGAAGCCACGCGAAGCGTCTTTTCTGCGCCCGCTCTTCCGTTGGCTCGACACAACGAGTCGTCTTGCGCAATGGTCGTCGATGCGAGCGCCGATAGCGCGTTCTCATCATCGATGCTGACGAGCTCTCGTTCGTACACGTGCGTTTTACGCGGCATACGGTCCGCGTCGCTCAATGTCGCGTCGTCGCCTCGGGATGCTCGGTTCGTTAAAATTAATGAAATCTTTACATTTCAAGCTAACCGACACCTGCTTAAAGGCATCGCGCGCTCCCCTCTACCGCATTTCAGTCTCCTGAACGCATTAATTGTTTTCTGTTTTTGACATCGCTCGAGTCAACAACACATCATAAACGTCAAATTTGTAAAAGTCGCCGAACGAACTCCGTCGCCGCCGCGCCCGTTTTGTTAAAACCAAAATCAGACGAGACTTAAAAGACGCCGAGAGTGATCGCCTTGTCGATCGGCAAGCAGGCACCGATACCCATCCAGATGGCGTAGAAGGTACCAATCAAGAAGACGGTGGTGGCAACCGGACGACGGAACGGGTTTTGGAACTTGTTGATCGACTCGAGGAACGGCACCGTGATCAAACCCGCCGGGACGGCGGCCATGGAAAGGACACCGAGGAGCTTGTTCGGAATGACACGAAGCGCGTTGAACGTCGGGAAGAAGTACCACTCCGGAAGAATTTCAAGCGGGGTGGCGAACGGGTCCGCCGGTTCACCGAGCGGGGTCGGTTCCATGACGGCGAGGCCGACGCAGCACGCGATGGTGCCGAGGATGACGACCGGGAAAATGTAAAGCAAATCGTTCGGCCACGCCGGTTCACCGTAGTAGTTGTGGCCCATGCCCTTGGCGAGCTTGGCGCGGAGCACCGGGTCGGAGAGGTCCGGCTTCTTGGTGACGGACGCGACGACTTGGAGGTTACCCCGAGCCTTCGGGGCGACGCTGCGGGCGAGAAACACAAAATAAACACGTCAGTACGCGTACGTAAACCCTCTCACCCTATCTCGAGGACGAGGACGTCATCGCCGAGGTTCGTCGATGACGACGACGACGACGGGACGGGACGGGAAGCGACGGGAATCGACGGGAATCGACGGGGTAAAACGCGACGCGTACGACCGGCGTGAACCGCACGAACCGCATCGCGCGTCGTCCCGTCCCGTCCGAATCGAATCGATTCGATTCGATCCTACGCGACCGAGAGCGCGCTCCCGTCGAAATCCACCGGACGAAACCGATCGACTTCACCCCTTCGTTCACCCGCCCGCGCGTCACGCGACGCGACGCGCGAATGAAACGAAATTCCCTCGACTCGTTCCGCGCGCTCGCGCGCGCGTTCACCCGCGCGTTCACCCGCGACGGGCGTCCGACGCGCGCGCGATCCGATCGTTCGGCCCGTTCGGTTTTCGACGGACCCTCTAGGGGTTTTCCTGAGTCACGACCCGTCGGATCACCGCGGTCCATCGTCCCCACTCGCCATCATCGTCGTCGTCGAGAAGAACCATCATCGTCGAGAATCGAGTCGCGCGACGACACGTACCGAAGCGGGTCGAAACCGCGGACGGCGCCGAACTGCGCGCGGGACGCCTTCTTCGCGGCCGACGCGCGCGGGGCGACGACGACGCGGGACGCGGCGACGGTGGTGGCACTCGTGAGCATCATTTCTTCTTCACGACGAGGGTCTGGTTGTGCGGGCCCGCGCGCGCGCCCGCGCGTCCGGATCGATCGATCGATCGTACTTCCCGAGTGTCCGATCGGCGTGTCACCCACTGACCGTTCATGAACCGTCGATTTGTTCGTTCGGCTTGTCTTTTGTTTTTTAGCTTCAACGCGTCGATGAGATCCGAACGCGCGTACTACGTCGTACTCTGTGTGTTCGTAAAGGGATGTACGCGCGTCTTGAATGTACACTACGTATCGTTCCCGGGTCCAGGGTCGTTGGAACGATGGATGGATGGATGGGCGACGGCAGTGCGCGAGGAAGGATGGCGAGCGACGACGCGTCGCCGCCGGGGGAGGTTTTCTTGCGCGCGCGACGACGACTTCGGGCGACGACGGGTGGTGACGGCGATGGTCGGGATGACGCGGTGACGGCGCCGATGATGATGTCCGCGTTTGAGGCGTTGGTTGGCGCCGGTGACGCCGACTCTCGGTCGCGCTGGACGCGACTCGCGCGCGGTGGGGTTGAAACCCC
>Ga0181573_10000214_pt1 | contig 60615 bp, 70 predicted proteins | sample 101ome_25_FD_148643 | JGI IMG/M metagenome (GOLD analysis project Ga0181573, IMG submission 148643) | Coastal salt marsh microbial communities from the Groves Creek Marsh, Skidaway Island, Georgia - 101409BT metaG (spades assembly) | ecosystem: Environmental > Aquatic > Marine > Intertidal zone...
CGGTGATCCTCGGCACGCGAGATCCGATACGAGTCACGATCTCGTAGGTGTTGGTGCCGATTGCCTCAGCCCATTCGCTCACGTGAGGATCCCCGAGCGCTGGGTCGCCAAACACGCTCACCCACTCACCCACCTGTGCGGGGTGGTCGCCCACGTCGATGGTGATTTGATCCATCGAGACGCGACCAGACACCATAAATCGCTTTCCACCCAGGCTGACAGGACCAATCGACGACGCGTGACGTGGAACCCCGTCGGCATAGCCCAGTGGCACAAGAGCAACAGTCGAATCTTTCTTGGTCGTATAGGTCAAGTCATAACCGACGCCATGGCCTGCGGGGAGTCGTTTCACCACAATGATTTGGCCCCGAAGGCGCATTGCCGGGCGAAGCTTCAGTGCTTCCTGCTCTGGGGTGTGTGCGATTCCATAGCTTGCAATTCCCAGGCGCACCATGTCGAATCGAAGCTCGGCGCTTCTGGCCGCAGCGGTACTTGAGGCAGCGTGGCGGATCTCCGGCGTAATCCCATGACCCTCAAGCGCTTCGATGGCGTCAACGAACACGTCTCCTTGGCGATGGTCGCTGTCGGTATCACGCAGAGACATGTGGGTGAAGATTCCACGTGCCACAATCCGACCCTCAGCCTGAAGCGCACTAACCCGCGAGAACAACGACTCCCAGTCAGCGGGTAGCGCGCCTCCTCTACCCATCCCCGAGTCAACCTTCACGTGAATGAATGCGGGCTGGGCAACCGAGGCGCTCGCGGCGATGTGTTCGAGCTGACCAATGCTCGATACACCCAGATCAATTCCGTGCTCAATTGCACCAGATACGTTCGACGATGGACCAATGAGCCAGGCTAAAACCGGCGCCGTAATTCCAGACTGACGAAGAGTCAGCGCCTCATCAATATCCGCAGTTCCCAGCCAGTTTGCTCCACCCTCTAGTGCAGCGCGACCAGCCAACTCCATTCCGTGTCCGTAACCGTCAGCCTTCACGACAACCATCGAGTGGTCGGTCCCAGCCTGGGCAATCAACTTGGACACGTTTTCGGAAATAGCTGAGGGAGAAATTCTTAGCTCACGCATTGTCTGGCCCCTCTGCGACAACCAACGCCGTGGCGACGGGGCCGTCGTGACTCAGCGAGAGATGCCATCTCGTGGCACCAAGCTCTTGGGCGCGGGTGAGCGCACCACCGCGAATCTTGAGTGTCGGGGCGAGGCCTGGGTGTCGCTCCACTTGAATGTCGTGCCAACTAAAGCCCGCAATGTTTCCCCCGAGAGCTTTGAGTGCCGCTTCTTTTGCTGCGAATCGGGCTGCGAGCGATGAGACTTCAGCATCACCTTCACCAAGACCGGCAGTATCAACGTCTCCAAACAGGCGGTTTCGTAGTGCAGGAGTGCGCTCTAAGACGCGACCAAACCGCGCCAAGTCAACCGTGTCGACGCCTACTCCGATGATCACGCATTCACCTTCTATTCGACGGTGACAGATTTGGCGAGGTTCCTGGGCTGATCCACATCAAGCCCCTTCGCCTGGGCAAGCTCCATGCCAAAAATGTGCAGCGGAATCACGGCGAGCAGTGGCTCAATGTAGGTCGGTGCGGGTGGGATGCCAATGACTTCATCCGCAAACGGCAAGACGGCTGCGTCACCTCGCTCAGCGATCGCAATTACACGTGCTCCACGGGCACGAATCTCTTGGATGTTGGAGACCACCTTTGAGTGCAGCGAGCTTGGGTCTCGTGGGCTTGGCACCACGACGAACACAATTTGGCCTGGTTCAATCAGGGCAATTGGGCCGTGCTTCAGCTCTCCCGCGGCAAATCCCTCGGCGTGAATGTAGGCAAGTTCTTTGAGCTTCAGAGCACCCTCAAGGGCAACCGGGAAGCCAACGTGGCGGCCAAGATACAACACCGACCGGGTGTCGGCCATCCAACCGGCGAGTTCGCGAATGCGGCCACCAGTTTGGACCATTTCTTCCATCCAGCCCGGAGTCTTCACCAGGGCCTGGACAAGTTCAGCTCGCTCAGAATCGGGCAGTGTCCCGCGATTGTCTGCGAAGGTAAGAGCGAGGAGATAGCTCGCTGCAATCTGGGCAGAAAAGGCTTTGGTGGAGGCTACTGCGACTTCAGGCCCCGCATGGGTATAGAGCGTCGCGTCAGATTCGCGAGGAATCGTTGCACCCTGGGTGTTACAAATCGACAGAGTTTTCGCACCGGATTCGGCGGCATGACGAACAGCCATCAATGTGTCCATCGTTTCACCGGACTGGCTTACTGACACCACCAAGGTGCCAGGTTCAATGACGGCGCCGCGATAACGGAATTCGTGGGAGAGCTCGACGCTGGCAGGGATCCGTGCCCACTTTTCCATCGCATAAGCACCGACCATTGCCGCGTAGGCGGCGGTTCCACAGGCCACGAAGACCACGCGGTTGACCGGCTCGCCCTCAAATAGTGGTTCTAGTTCAGGGACACTCAGCGCGCCCGACTCATCGAGACGACCGCGCAGCGTGTTCGCAACTGCTTCTGGTTGTTCCGAGATCTCCTTGGCCATAAAGCTTGGCCAGCCACCTTTTTCAGCAGCGGAAGCATCCCAGTCCACGGTGAAGCGCTCGGGTTCGACGGCGTTGCCGTCAAAGTCGGTGACGCTCACGCCCGATTCAGTAATGGTCACAACCTGGTCTTGGCCAAGGGCCATGGCGTGACGTGTGTGTTCCACAAACGCAGCAACGTCAGAGGCGAGGAAGTTTTCGCCATCACCCAGTCCGACCACAAGTGGTGAGTTACGGCGAGCGCCGACAACCACTCCCGGTTGATCTTGGTGGGCAACCAACAGGGTGAACGCACCTTCTAGCTTGTTTACCGTCTGACGAAGCGCCTCGGTGAGATCACCGGATTCGTTGTATGCGCGTGCGACAAGGTGCGCAGCGACTTCGCTATCAGTGTCAGAGACACATTCGATTCCCTGTTCACGAAGCTCGGCTTGGAGCTCCATGTAGTTTTCGATGATTCCGTTGTGGATCAACGCGAGCTTGCCGCCATCTGCCAGATGCGGGTGGGCGTTGACGTCAGTGGGCGGGCCGTGGGTTGCCCAGCGAGTGTGGGCGATTCCGGTGTGGCCGTTGGCCAAGGGGGAGATTTCGAGGTGTTCGCGCAGAACACTGAGTTTTCCGGAGCGCTTCGCTGTTTGGATGGTGTTGTCGGGGCACACAATTGCCACACCTGCAGAGTCATATCCGCGGTATTCCAAGCGTCCGAGACCGGCCAACAGCACGTCAATGCTTGGCCTAGGGCCTACATATCCGACAATTCCACACATGGCATCGAGTCTAGGCGATGGGCTCTTGCTGGCCCGTGTGCGCACTACCCTGGAATCTATGGCTTCGGTCCACGACAGTTTCGTCAACGGCAGCCCCTTCGATGACTACGACCGGGCGAGCTGGGCCGCACTCTCAAGCCCCAGGCCCCTCACACTCAGCGACGAGGATCTTCAGCGCATTCGCTCCACGGGTGACAAGTTGGACGCCCGCGAAGTAACTGACATTTATCAGCCGCTCGCCGAGCTTCTGGGCCTCTATGTCGAGACAACGAGGGAGCTTCACCGCCAAACTCGCAACTATTTAGGAAGCAACGGCCGCGTGACTCCCTTTGTGATTGGAGTCGCCGGCAGTGTGGCAGTGGGTAAGTCCACCACTTCCCGAATTCTCCGTGAGCTACTTTCTCTCAATCCCTCCACACCAACGGTTCAATTGGTCACCACCGATGGATTCTTGTGGCCCACGGCCGAGTTAGAGCACCGGGGCATCTTGAACCGGAAGGGCTTCCCGGAAAGCTACGACCGTAAGGCACTTCTTCGCTTTGTCACCCAGGTGAAATCAGGCGTAGAGTCCGTCTCGGCACCCGCCTACTCCCACCTGTTTTATGACCGGGTGGAGGATCAGTTCCAGGAGGTCACCTCCCCTGACATCCTCATCGTTGAAGGACTCAACGTTCTCCAACCCCCATCGGCCTCGTCTGCCCTTGCTGTGAGCGACCTCTTTGATTTCAGCATTTACGTGGATGCGAAACCAGACCACATTGCCCAGTGGTACGTCGAACGGTTCCTCACTCTTCAACAAGGTGCCTTCGCCGACCCAAGGAGCTATTTCCACCGCTATTCAGAACTCAATGAAGACGACGCGCGCGCTGAGGCGGCACGCATTTGGCGGGAGGTAAATGAGCCCAACCTGTTCGCAAACATTCTTCCGACGAGGCCTCGGGCCTCGTTGATCTTGCACAAAGATCACGACCACCGAGTCAACACGGTGTCGCTGAGGAAGGTTTAGCTCAAGCGGTCTTTGACGACTTGGGCGATGGTCTCCGCGTGACGCTTGGCGTCCTCGCGGTCAAGCGCTTCCACCATCACACGCACCAGCGGTTCGGTGCCGGAGGGGCGAAGTAACACGCGACCTGACTCTCCCAGGTCGCCTTCGGCCTTCGCGACGGCTTCGGCAATAGCAGTATCACCGTCCAACTTCGTGCGGTCTACGCCGGACACGTTGATCAGCAACTGCGGATAGACGGTCATCTGATTAGCCAAGTCGTGCAGGGTACGGCCGCTTCGAACTACTTCGCTGGCCAGTTGCAGGCCGCTCAAGATTCCATCGCCGGTGGTTTGGTGGTTGGCCATGATGATGTGGCCAGACTGCTCACCACCCAAAATCAATCCCGTGCGGGCGAGCTCTTCGAGGACGTAGCGGTCACCGACCTTGGTCTCGTGCACGGTGATGCCGTTTTCTTGCATCAATCGGTGGAGTCCAAGGTTGCTCATCACGGTGGCGACGATTCCGTCACCCACTAAGTCACCCCTGGACTTCTTCGCCAACGCCAAAATCGCCATAATCCGGTCACCATCGATGAGACGTCCGGTGTGATCAACAGCGAGGGTGCGGTCGGCGTCGCCGTCGTGGGCAATACCCATGTCAGCACCGAGTTCTACCACAGCCTCTTGAAGCAATTCAGGGTGGGTCGAGCCGTATCCCTGGTTGATGTTTAAGCCATCGGGTTCTGCGCCCATGATGGTGACTTCCGCTCCGGCGTCTTTGAAGACCCGGGGCGATACTCCGGCCGCTGCACCGTGAGCACAGTCGATGACAACGTGGAGGCCATTGAGCGAGACGGGAACAGACTTCAACAGCGCAAGCGCGTAGCGGTCTTCTGCGTCCGAGAAGCGAGACACCCGCCCCACACCTTCGCCGGTGGGGCGAAGGGGCTGGGTTCCAAGCGCCTCTTCAATGCGGTCTTCGACCTCATCGGGAAGCTTTGTTCCGCCATAGGAGAAGAACTTGATGCCGTTGTCGGGTGCCAAGTTGTGCGAGGCGGAGACCATCACACCAAAGTCGAGGTGAGCGTCCCGCACCAAAAGCGCAATCGCCGGGGTGGGGATGACTCCGGCGTCAAGAACGTCAATACCGGAGCTTGCCAAACCGGCCGCAACCGCGGAGGACAAGAACTGTCCCGACACTCGCGGGTCGCGGCCGATCACAGCGCGGGGGCGCTGTCCTTTGGCTTTGAGTTCATCAGCGTGACGACCATGGGTCAACACAGACGCCGCCGCTTGAGAAAGCTCAAGCGCCAGCTGCGCCGTCAGGTCGCCATTGGCGAGTCCTCGGACGCCGTCTGTTCCAAACAAACGACCCATAGCCTGGTCCGACCGATACGGACTAGCGCTTCGAGTACTGAGGAGCCTTACGGGCCTTCTTCAGACCAGCCTTCTTGCGTTCCTTCACGCGAGCGTCGCGCGAGAGGAAGCCAGCCTTCTTGAGGTCGCCACGGTTGTTCTCGCGGTCGATCTCGTTGAGAGCACGGGCGATACCCAGACGAAGTGCACCAGCCTGACCGGAGGGTCCACCACCGGTGATTCGGGCAACAACGTCGTAGGAGCCACCGAGCTTCAACAGGGTGAAGGGGTCAGTAATCAGTTGCTGGTGGAGCTTGTTCGGGAAGTAGTCCTCGAATGCGCGTCCGTTCACCGTAATGGTGCCAGAACCGGGGGTCAGGCGCACACGGGCGACAGCTTCCTTACGGCGACCCACAGCCTGACCACCAACGGTCAGTGGAGCGCGAGGAGCTGCAGGAGCAGCCTGCTCAGGGGTTTCAGTGCTGAAGACCTCTGGGGCTTCAGTTGCTTCAGTGGTGTTTTCCATCATTAATCCTTCTGCCGTAATCGCTACTACTGGGCGATCTGAGTGAGCTCGTAGGGGCGAGGCTGCTGGGCCTCGTGGGGGTGCTCACTGCCGGTATAAACCTTCAGCTTCTTCAGCTGTTCACGGCCGAGAGTGTTCTTGGGGAGCATGCCACGGATTGCCTTCTCAATAGCCCGTACAGGGTTCTTCTCGAGAAGTTCGGTGTAGCTCACTGCCGACAGACCACCGGGGTAACCCGAGTGACGGTAGGCCATCTTCTGAGCAGCCTTCTGGCCGGTCAGAACAACCTTGTCAGCGTTCACAATGATCACGTAGTCACCCATGTCCATGTGAGGTGAGAACGTTGCCTTGTGCTTGCCACGCAGCAAAGTTGCAGCGTGTGAGGCCAAACGGCCCAGAACGACGTCCGAGGCGTCGATAACTAGCCAGTCGCGACGGATGTCCGTCGGAGTGGGCGAAAAGGTGCGCGTCATGCGTCATCCCATCGTGTCGAGGAGTTCGTGTATCCCGCCCCGTTGGGTGTTTGTCCAAACGACCCGGTGGGGGGCTCAACCGAAGTGTCAGCTGTTCTGACACCAAGGGACAACATTACACCCCAGCTCTAGGATTCTCAATCCGAGGGCAGTTCCCTGGTACCCCTTGTGCGCTCTGCTCTGGCGGCAAGTTCGTCAACGGGCGGATACTCCACCTCCACCAGAGTGAGACCGTGAGCAGCCATTGTCTTCCACACGCTTGTGCGCTCGACCTTGTCGCGAAGTTCAACGATCTGTCCAACCGATGCGCCGCCCTTGCCGACCACTACGGCAGCACCCACCAGCGAGCGCACCATCGAGTGGCAAAAAGCGTCCGCGACGACTGTTCCGATCAGCACGTGGTGGTCATCTCGATGCCACGAATACTGCTCGAGGTTGCGGATGGTGGTGGCACCTTCTCGCTGACGACAAAAACTGGCAAAGTCGTGGAGGCCAATTAAGTTAGCCCCGAGACTGTTCATGGACTCGACATCAAGGGCCTCGTCAATCCAGAGGGTGTACCCGGCTTGGCGAGGATCTTTCACGGAGAGACCATCGGCGATGCGGTATTCGTATCGCCTCCGAAGCGGCGAAAATCGTGCGTCGAAGCCATCGGGCGCGACATCAACTGAAATAACGCGAATACTGCTTGATTTACCGAGCGCTCCGCGGAGCCTTCTGGTTGCGAGCGTGGAGAAGTCCTCTCCGACGAGCTCCTCGAGGAGGGCGTCAGCGACATCCACGTGGCACACCTGCCCGGTGGCGTGAACTCCCGAATCGGTTCGCCCCGCGACTACGGTGCGAACATCACTTTCTGGAATGCGAAAAGCCCGAGCCAAAGCGTTTTCAAGACTTGCTTGAACGCTTGGTAACTCGGGCTGTTTCGCCCAACCAGAAAAGCCTGTGCCGTCGTAGGCAAGGTCAATTCTTAGTCGCACATCACCCTCCACGTGTGAGGGAGAAACAAGCTACTTCTGCTCGTCCTCAGCGGGTGCTTCGTCAGCAGGAGCTTCTTCAGCGGCAGGCTCCTCTGCAGGTGCTTCCTCTGCAGGTGCTTCCTCAGCGGCAGCTTCTTCAACAGGAGCTTCCTCTGCTGCGGGAGCCTCTTCAGCAGGTGCCTCAGCCTCGACGGCCTCGGTTGCCTCTGCATCAGCAGCGTCAGCCTCAACAGCTGCGGCTTCTGCCGCTGCGGCCTTCTCAGCAGCCTTGGCTGCCTTTTCGGCTTCCTTAGCAGCCTTCTCGGCTTCTTCCTTCAGGCGAGCTTTCTTAGCCGATGGCTTCTTCTCAACGGGCTCAAGCACGAGCTCGATGACGGCCATAGGAGCGTTGTCTCCCTTACGGAAGCCAATCTTGACGATGCGGGTGTAACCACCCTCACGGTGCTCTACCAAAGGAGCAATCTCGGTGAAGAGACGGTGAACTGCTGACTTGTCGCGGATCACGGTCATCACGCGACGGCGAGCGTGGAGGTCTCCACGCTTTGCGAAGGTGACCAGGCGCTCAGCCAGGGGACGAAGGCGCTTTGCCTTGGTCTCGGTGGTCTGGATGCGGCCGTGAGTGAACAACGCGGTTGCGAGGTTCGCGAGCATCAAACGTTCGTGGGCTGGACCGCCTCCGAGGCGGGGTCCCTTAGTGGGCTTAGGCATTGTTATTTCCTTGTACTAAAAGGTTCTGGCCGGATTACTCGTCGTCAGCGCCGGTGTAGTAGGCGCTTCCGTCGAAACCGGGCATGGTGTCCTTGAGCGAGAGGCCAAGCTCAACGAGCTTGTCGCGCACCTCGTCAACCGACTTCTGGCCGAAGTTACGGATGTTCATCAACTGGTACTCGGAGAGAGCAACGAGCTCGCTCACGTTGTTGATGCCTTCACGCTTCAGGCAGTTGTAGCTGCGAACCGAGAGGTCGAGGCTTTCGATGGGGGTAGCCATCTCGCTGGAGGCCGCAACCTCAACAGGAGCGGGTCCAATTTCAATACCTTCAGCCTCTTGGTTGAGGTCGCGAGCGAGGCCGAAGATGGCCACGAGGGTGCTACCAGCAGATGCAACGGCATCACGAGGGGCCATCGAAGGCTTGGTCTCAACGTCAACCACGAGACGGTCGAAGTCAGTGCGCTCACCGGCACGAGTTGCCTCGACGCGGTAGGTGACCTTCATCACAGGCGAGTAGATCGAGTCAACGGGGATGTGACCAGCTTCTGCGAACTCGTTGCGGTTCTGGGCTGCAGACACGTATCCACGTCCACGCTCGATGGTGAGCTCCAGCTCGAAGCTTGCCTTGTCGTTGAGGGTGGCGATGTGGAGGTCAGGGTTGTGGATTTCCACGCCCGCGGGAGCCGAAATGTCGGCTGCGGTGACCTGGCCTGCACCCTGCTTGCGCAGGTACGCGGTGATCGGCTCGTCGTGTTCGCTGGAGACCACGAGGTTCTTGACGTTGAGGATGATCTCGGTGACGTCTTCTTTCACACCGTTTACGGTGGAGAACTCGTGGAGCACACCGTCGATACGAATACCGGTGACAGCAGCACCAGGAATCGAGGACAGCAGGGTACGGCGAAGCGAGTTACCGAGGGTGTATCCGAAGCCAGGCTCCAGAGGTTCGATCACAAACGCTGAGCGGTGGTCGGAAATTGATTCTTCGGTGAGGGTGGGGCGCTGTGCAATGAGCACGATTGGTTTCCTTTCGGCAAAGTGTCCGCTATATGACACCTGTTCGATGCGGTTTCCCGCGGAGTCTTATTTGGTTTTTTCGAGTTGTGGTGGCTTGTGTTAGACGCGGCGACGCTTGGGCGGGCGGCATCCGTTGTGAGCCTGAGGGGTGACGTCGGTGATTGAACCAACCTCGAGCCCAGCGGCCTGAAGCGAACGGATTGCAGTCTCACGACCCGAACCCGGTCCCTTCACGAACACATCAACCTTCTTCATGCCGTGCTCTTGAGCCTGCTTAGCAGCGGACTCAGCAGCGAGCTGGGCAGCGAATGGGGTCGACTTACGAGAACCCTTGAATCCAACACCGCCGGACGAGGCCCAGCTGATGACGGCACCAGTCGGGTCAGTAATCGACACGATGGTGTTGTTGAAGGTCGACTTGATGTGGGCCTGACCCACGGCGACGTTCTTCTTGGTCTTACGGCGGGGCTTACGAGCTGCCGCCTGCTTGGTGGTTGCCATTTAAATAATTCTCCGAGACTCTCTGGACCGACTAGGCCTTCTTCTTACCGGCGACAGTGCGCTTCGGTCCCTTACGGGTACGGGCGTTGGTCTTGGTTCGCTGTCCACGAACGGGGAGGCCGCGACGGTGGCGCAGACCTTCGTAGCTACCGATTTCAACCTTGCGGCGAATGTCAGCGGCTACCTCACGGCGAAGGTCACCCTCCACCTTGTACTCGCCTTCAATGTGAGTACGGATCTGGAGCAACTGATCGTCGTCCAAGTCCTTCACGCGAGTGTTGGGGTCAATACCGGTGGCAGCAAGAGTCTGCTGCGCGCGGGTACGACCCACTCCGAATACATAAGTAAGAGCCACTTCGACTCGCTTTTCGCGAGGAATATCGACTCCGGCGATACGTGCCATGTCTTTATCTCCAAAAGAGTTGAGAGGTCTTCATCAGGTTCGGTGCCCGGGCCTCTCCCCGAGGTGTCATCCCTTTCGGGAATCCTGAACCTGCTTTGGTCTATTGAGTTATGGTCCCGAACTAGCCTTGACGCTGTTTGTGTCGGGGGTTTTCGCAGATCACCATCACGTTTCCGTGGCGACGGATGACCTTGCACTTGTCGCAAATCTTTTTAACGCTCGAGCTAACCTTCATATTTCTCTCCTGCTGGCCTCGTGCCGGAACCTCTCCGGCCGTTCCTTCTCAGCTGATCGGGGCTTATTTGTAGCGGTAGACGATGCGGCCGCGGGTCAGGTCGTAAGGCGAGAGCTCCACAATCACGCGGTCCTCAGGGAGGATCCGGATGTAGTGCTGACGCATCTTGCCCGAAATGTGGGCGAGAACCTTGTGACCGTTGGTCAACTCAACACGAAACATCGCGTTCGGAAGGGCTTCGACTACCGAACCCTCGATCTCGATGACACCGTCTTTGTTGGCCATAGCCTCATTGTCTAGCTAGTAAGTTTTATCAACTGGTCGTGCTGGAGTGGCTGGCCCGAAAGCCGTTGACACACCAATGGAATAGCTTATTGCCTTTAATCAGGCAACACAAATTTTTCTTAGCCGTTAATCCCGCGGCCCGCGAGGGCGTCGAGGATTCGGCCGGTTACTTCTGAAATCTCGCCAATACCGTCCACCGAGACAAGAATGCCTTGCTCGTTGTAGAGGGTAATCAGCGGAGCAGTCTGCTCGGCGTACACATCGAGGCGGTGGCGGACCACTGACTCGTCATCATCGCTTCGTCCTTGCTCCAGTGCGCGCTTTTTGAGTCGCTCCACGACAACCTCGACGTCTGCCACCAGCTCCACCACTGCATCGAGTGCGGTGTGGTGCTCGGCCAGCATTCCGTTAAGAGCGTCGACCTGTGCCGCAGTGCGGGGGAATCCATCAAGGAGGAATCCGGGTGCACAATCTGGCTGAGCAAGACGATCTGCGACTAGCTCATTGGTCAGCGAGTCTGGGACGTTGTCGCCGCGGTCCATAAACTCTTTAGCGCGCTTTCCAAGCTCGGTCTCGTTGCGCACGTTCTCCCGGAAAATGTCTCCGGTGGAAATTGCGGGAATCCCGAAGTGCTCAGCGAGCTTTGCGGCCTGCGTTCCCTTACCTGCTCCAGGGGGACCAATCAGGAGCAGCCTTACACCGGCGCTCACTTCAACAAGCCTTCGTAGTGGCGCTCCTGCAACTGAGAGTCAATCTGCTTCACCGTGTCGAGTCCGACACCCACAATGATGAGGATGCTTGCTCCACCAAAGGGGAAGTTCTGGTTGGCGTTAATGGTCGCAAGCGCGATCAGCGGGATCAACGCGACCAGGCCCAAATACAGCGAGCCGGGGAACGTGATGCGGGTCAGCACGTAATCCAAGTACTCAGCGGTGGGGCGACCCGCGCGGATACCAGGGATGAAGCCACCGTATTTCTTCATGTTGTCGGCTACTTCTTCAGGGTTGAAGGTAATTGCAACGTAGAAGTAGGTGAAGCCCACGATGAGGAGGAAGTACACAAACATGTACAACGCATTGTCACCGGAGGTGAGGTTGTTTTGGATCCAGACAAGCCAGGCCGAAGGTGCTTCTCCCGCAGCGGGCTGGTTGAACTGAGCCAACAATGCCGGCAAGTACAGAAGTGACGAGGCGAAGATGACGGGAACCACACCGGCCATGTTCACCTTGATCGGAATGTAGGTGTTGTTTCCACCGTAGGTGCGGCGTCCCACCACGCGCTTTGCATACTGGACAGGAATGCGACGTTGCGACTGCTCCACGAAGACAACCAGCGCCATGATCAGCAATCCGATTGCCAGGACCATGAGGAAGATGTTCATGCCTTCGCTTCGCGCAATGGCGGCAAGTGATACCGGGAAAGTCGCGGCGATCGATACAAAGATTAACAGCGACATACCGTTGCCCACACCGCGCTCGGTCACGAGCTCACCGAGCCACATGATCAAACCAGTGCCCGCGGTCATCGTGATGACCATCAGCATGATGGCGTACCAGGAGTCGTTCGACAGCAGCTGGTTACAGGCAGGAACACCGGTGTTTGCTCCAAAGAGCGCGCCGGAACGGGCCACAGTGATCAGAGTGGTTGACTGCAATAGAGCCAAACCAATGGTCATGTAGCGGGTGTACTGGGTGAGCTTTGCCTGACCTGCTTGGCCCTCCTTGTGGAGAGTCTCGAAGTGAGGGATGACAACCCGAAGCAACTGGGTGATGATCGATGCCGTGATGTAAGGCATGATTCCCAACGCAAAAATGGAGAGCTGCAGGAGAGCTCCACCGCTAAAGACGTTGACGAGCTCATAAAGCCCAGACGTTCCACCGGCACCGGCCACACATTGCTGGACGTTGCGGTAGTCGACGAACGGCGCTGGGATAAATGACCCCAAACGGAACAGTCCAATGATGGCCAGCGTGAAGCCAATCTTGCGACGCAAGTCAGGAGTCCTAAAGATTCTCCCTATGACCTGAAACACATCACCCTCCTGGTCTGGCCGTTGGCCAACAATGTCGTTGAGCCTATCGCGTTTGACTGGCCCTATTCGGGCCAGTCATTACGCGAACTAGCTAACTTCGCCGCCAGCTTTTTCGATCTTCTGCTTAGCCTGAGCCGACACCTTGTCGACCGAGACCTTCAGCGCAACAGCGAGGTCGCCGTCTCCGAGCAGTTTGACCTTTTCGTTCTTGCGCACGGCACCCTTGGCGACGAGGTCAGCCACGGTGACGTCTCCACCCTTGGGGTAGAGCTCAGCGAGGCGGCCCACGTTAACAACCTGGTACTCGACACGGAAGGGGTTGGTGAATCCGCGAAGCTTGGGAGCGCGCATCACCGAAGTGAGCTGACCACCCTCGAAGCCGGGGCGAACCTGGTAACGAGCCTTCGTACCCTTGGTTCCACGACCTGCGGTCTTACCCTTTGAACCTTCACCACGACCCACACGGGTGCGGGCTTTTTTGGCTCCAGCAGCGGGGCGCAGGTGGTGAAGCTTCACCACACCGGGACGCTTTTCTTCGCTTGCAGCAGGCTTCTTCTTTACAGCAGGCTTTGCAGCGGCCTTGGGAGCCTCTGCCTTAGCAGCGGTTTCCTTAGCAGGAGCCTTCTCCGCAGCTGCCTTAGGAGCAGCCTTAGCAGCGGGCTTGGCCTCAGCCTTTTTCGCAGCTGGCTTTGCAGCAGCCTTTGCGGGGGCCTTAGCAGCCGCAGGCTTCGCAGCAGCGGTCTTGGCGGCAGGCTTCTTTGCAGCGGCTGGCTTTGCAGCAGCCGACTTAGCGGCTGGAGCCTTAGCGGCAGCTGGCTTCTTCGCAGGAGCCTTGGCTGCGGGCTTCGCAGCAGGCTTCTTAGCGGCTGGCTTCTTTTCCTCAGCCATTAGTCAATCTCCTCAACCTTCACGAGGTGACGAACAGTCTGCACATATCCGCGGTTCTGCGGAGTGTCTGGGCGGACTACCTGGTCACCAATTCTTTTGAGACCCAAGGTGCGAATGGTTTCGCGCTGGTTGGGCTTCTCGCTGATTACAGACTTAATCTGAGTCACTTTGAGGTTCTTAGCCATTACTCGACCACCTTCTTTGCGGCAGCAGCTTCAGCTTCAGCGCGCACGAGGCGAGCGGGAGCCATCTGCTCGAATTCCACACCACGGCGAGCAGCAACAGCGCGCGGCTCTTCGAGGTTCTTCAGCGCCTCAACAGTGGCGTGAACGATGTTCAACGTGTTGGACGAACCAAGCGACTTGCTCAGTACATCGTGGATACCGGCGCACTCGAGTACGGCGCGGACGGGACCACCGGCGATAACACCAGTACCGGCTGCAGCTGGACGAAGCAGCACCACACCGGCGGCAGCTTCACCCTGGACAGGGTGCGGGATGGTCTGGGCGACGCGGGGAACGCGGAAGAAGTTCTTCTTTGCGTCCTCGACACCCTTCGAGATTGCCAAGGGAACCTCGCGGGCCTTGCCGTATCCGACACCAACCATGCCGTTACCGTCACCGACGACTACCAGCGCGGTGAAGGCGAAGCGACGTCCACCCTTAACCACCTTGGCAACACGGTTGATGGTGACCACACGCTCCAAGAACTGGTTCTTGTCACCCTGGTCGCGGGATCCGCGCTGAACGTCAGGACGACGCTCGCGGGAGCCACGGCGGGCTTCGCGCTGCTGGTCAGCTTGCTCGGTAGCCTGCTCGACTACTGTTTCGGCGGTTTCGCTCACCGTTACTTCCTTCTGTTCTTCGCTCACAGTTCCAGACCACCTTCTCGGGCGCCATCGGCAATTGCCGCGACACGACCGGCGTAACGGTTTCCACCGCGGTCGAATACGACCGAGGACACTCCAGCCTTCTTCGCGCGCTCGGCGACCATTTCGCCGATCTTGCGAGCCTTGGCGGTCTTGTCACCGTCGAACTTGCGCAGGTCTGCTTCCATGGTGGACGCAGACGCAACGGTGGTTCCATTGGCGTCGTTGACAACCTGTACGAATACGTGACGGGCTGAACGGGTAACGACCAAGCGGGGACGCTCTGCGGTGCCCACAATCTTCTTGCGAAGACGGTGGTGGCGGCGGGCCTTCTGGGCCTGCTTGCTTGAACCTCTGGTTCCGATAGCCATGGTTACTTACCAGCCTTTCCGGCCTTGCGACGCACGCGTTCGCCTTCGTAACGAACACCCTTGCCCTTATATGGCTCAGGCTTGCGCAGCTTACGAATGTTGGCGGCCACCTCTCCGACGGCCTGCTTGTCGATACCGCTCACGGTGAGCTTGTCGTTGCCCTCAACGGTGAAGGTGATTCCCTGAGGGGGATCCACCGAGATGGGGTGCGAGTAGCCCAGAGCGAATTCAACGCCCTGACCCTTGGAGGTCACACGGTATCCGGTACCGACCACTTCGAGCTTCTTTTCGTAGCCCTGGGTGACACCGATGATGTTGTTGTTGATCAAGGTACGGGTCAGACCGTGGAGCGAACGTGATGCGCGCTCGTCGTCTGGACGGGTAACGATGACCTGGTTTTCTTCGACCTTGGCCTCAATCGGGCTTGCCACAGTCAGGTTCAGCTCACCCTTAGGGCCCTTGACGTTAACGTCCTGGCCCGAGATGGTGATGGTGACACCTGCAGGGATGTCGATAGGCATGCGTCCAATACGTGACATTTTTCGATCACCATACGTAGGCGAGGACTTCCCCACCCACGCCCTTCGAGTTGGCCTCGCGGTCGGTCAGCAGACCGGAGGAGGTGGACAAAATGGCAATACCGAGGCCGCCGTGAACGTTTGGCAATTCGGTGGACTTTGCGTAGACGCGAAGACCAGGCTTCGAGACACGCTTGATTCCCACAATGGAGGACTCGCGCTTCGGGCCGTACTTCAGCGAAAGCGTAAGAGTCTTGCCGACCCTCTCGTCCTTCACTTCGAAGCCCTGAATGTAACCCTCGCGCTGGAGGATTTCAGCGATGTGCTCCTTGAGCTTGCTACCGGGCATGCTCACCTGGTCGTGCTGCGCCTGGTTGGCGTTGCGCAAACGGGTCAGCATGTCGGCGACGGGATCTGTCATCGTCATGGGTGTGTGTTTCCGATCTTCGGCGGTTTCGCCTCCCGGTACACCGGGGACGACCTTCCGAGTTGGGGCCGTTAGGCCGGTTGGTTGTTGGTAACGAACGGGAAGCCGAGCTGGCGAAGCAGCGCGCGACCTTCGTCGTCAGTCTTTGCGGTGGTCACGATGGTGATGTCGAAACCGCGAACCCGGTCAATCTGGTCGGGGTCGATCTCATGGAACATCACCTGTTCGGTCAAACCGAAGGTGTAGTTGCCGTTTCCATCGAAGTGACGGTCGGAGAGACCACGGAAGTCTCTGATTCGAGGAAGCGCCAGGTTGATCAGGCGGTCCAGGAATTCCCATGCACGGTCTCCGCGGAGGGTGACGTGTGCACCAATGGGCATGCCTTCACGCAGCTTGAACTGTGCGATGGACTTGCGGGCCTTGGTCACAACAGGCTTCTGGCCGGTGATGGCGGTGAGGTCGCGCACGGCACCCTCAATCACCTTCGAGTCGCGGGCTGCTTCACCAACACCAGTGTTGACAACCACCTTGGTGATGCCAGGAACCTGGTGGGGGTTTGCGTAGCCGAACTCTTCGGTCAGCGCTGCCTTGATTTCGTTGCGGTAGCGCGCCTTCAGACGAGGCTGCACAGCGGTCGTAGCAGTCATTAGAGCTTCTCACCTGACTTCTTTGCGTAACGGACACGTACGGTCTTCTTCACGCCACCCTTTTCAGCGACCTCTTCGCGGAATCCCACGCGAGTGGGCTTCTTCGACTTGGGGTCAACCAAGGCAACGTTGGAAATGTGGATGGGGGCTTCGTGGGTTTCGATGCCACCGGTCTTCGCACCGCGGTAGTTCTGACCTACCTTGATGTGCTTGTGGACGAAGTTGATACCTTCCACAATCACGCGGTTGTTCTCGGAGAGCACCTCAATGACCTTGCCCTGCTTGCCACGGTCTCCACCGCGAGCTTGGCTCTTGCCAGTGATGACCTGAACCAGGTCGCCCTTCTTAATCTTTGCCATTGTCTACAACACCTCCGGTGCGAGCGAAATGATCTTCATGTAGCGCTTGTCGCGAAGTTCGCGGCCAACGGGTCCGAAGATACGAGTACCACGAGGTTCACCCTCGTTGTTCTTGATCAGCACTGCGGCGTTCTCGTCGAACTTGATGTACGAGCCATCAGCGCGACGAGTCTCCTTGACGGTGCGCACGACGACAGCCTTGACAACCTCACCCTTTTTGACGTTTCCGCCGGGGATTGCGTCCTTGACTGTGGCCACGATGATGTCGCCGAGGCCTGCGTAACGACGACCCGAACCACCCAGCACACGAATGGTGAGCAGCTCCTTGGCACCGGTGTTGTCGGCTACCTTGAGTCGAGATTCCTGTTGAATCATGTTCTTAGTCCCTTAGGTTCCCAGGCCTACTTGGCCTTTTCGACGATTTCGACCAGACGCCAGCGCTTGGACGCTGACAGCGGGCGGGTCTCTGCGATGACTACGAGGTCACCGATACCAGCCTGGTTGGTCTCATCGTGAGCTTTTACTTTGGAAGAGCGGCGCACAACCTTGCCGTAAAGCGGGTGCTTCACGCGGTCTTCAACCTCAACAACGATGGTCTTGTCCATCTTGTCGCTGGTGACGTATCCACGACGGACTTTGCGGTATCCGCGGACCTCTGGCTCAGCCACGGTCTTCTTCGCCTTTGCTTCGGTCGCCATTACTTCGTCTCCTCATTGGTCGAAGCCTTCTCGGCTTCCTCCTCGGCCTTCTTTGCCTTCTTCTTTGCCGGAGCCTCAATCGGCGCCGGGGTGGCGCGGATTCCGAGCTCACGCTCGCGGATCACGGTGTAGATGCGGGCAATGTCGCGACGCACGGAGCGCAGACGGCCGTGGTTGTCCAACTGGCCAGTTGCGTCCTGGAAGCGCAGGTTAAACAGCTCTTCCTTCTGTCGCTTGAGTTCGTCCAGCAGACGCTGGTCTTCGAACGTGTCGAGCTCTTCAGGGCGAAGCTCTTTCGATCCAACAGCCATTACGCGCCCTCCTCCCGGGAAATAATGCGTGCCTTCAGCGGAAGCTTGTGGATGGCACGGGTCAGTGCTTCGCGAGCGAGTTCTTCGCTCACACCGGCAACTTCGAACAGCACGCGTCCGGGCTTGACGTTAGCGACCCACCACTCGGGCGATCCCTTACCGCTACCCATACGAACTTCAGCGGGCTTCTTGGTCAACGGACGGTCAGGGTAGATGTTGATCCACACCTTTCCACCACGCTTGATGTGACGGGTCATCGCGATACGAGCTGCCTCGATCTGACGGTTGGTCACATACGCAGGGCTAATTGCCTGGATGCCGTACTCACCGAAGGTGACAGTGGTGCCACCAGTGGCGTGGCCACTGCGCTTCGGGTGGTGCTGCTTGCGGTACTTAACTTTGCGTGGAATCAGCATTCTTATCCCTCATTCCCTGGTGCAGCAGCGGCTACGGGCTCGGCCTGACGGCCTGGTCCACGACGGGCTCCACCGCGCTCTGGACGCTGCGAGCGCTGTTGCGCCTGCTCACGTGCGAGCTCCTTGTTGGTGAGGTCACCCTTGTAGATCCACACCTTCACGCCGATACGGCCGAAGGTGGTACGAGCCTCGTAGAAGCCGTAGTCAATGTTGGCGCGGAGGGTGTGCAGTGGCACACGGCCTTCGCGGTAGAACTCGGAACGCGACATTTCAGCGCCACCGAGACGACCCGACACCTGGATACGAATACCCTTGGCACCTGCGCGCTGTGCTCCCTGGAGGCCCTTACGCATTGCGCGACGGAAGGCCACACGGGCACTGAGCTGCTCGGCAATTCCTTGGGCAACCAGTTGAGCTTCAGCCTCAGGGTTCTTCACCTCGAGGATGTTGAGCTGAATCTGCTTGTTGGTGAGCTTTTCCAGGTCGGCGCGAATACGCTCAGCCTCTGCACCACGACGTCCGATGACGATTCCGGGGCGGGCCGAGTGGATGTCAACGCGAACACGGTCACGGGTGCGCTCGATTTCGATACGTGCAATACCGGCACGGTCGAGTTCCTTCTTCAAGAACTCGCGAATCTTCACGTCCTCGGTGACATAGTCACGGTAACGCTGACCCTTGGTGGTCGAGTCGGAGAACCAGCGCGACACGTGGTCGGTGGTGATTCCCAGACGGAACCCGTAGGGGTGGACTTTCTGACCCATTACTTGCTCACCTTCTTTGCGGTGTTGGCAGAGGCTGCCGCGACGTCAGGGGTGGCAACGACCACGGTGATGTGGCTGGTGCGCTTGTTGATGCGGAACGCACGCCCCTGGGCACGCGGACGGAAACGCTTGAGCGTCAGACCCTCGTCGACAAACGCCTTGGTGATGTACAAGTCGTTCTCGTCGACAAAGGTGCCGTCGCGATCAGCAATGACCTGTGCGTTGGCGATTGCCGACGACACGATCTTTGCCAGTGGCTCGCTAACGGCCTGTGGCTGGTGCTTCAAGATTGCGACAACTTCGGTGGCCTGGCGACCACGAATGAGGTCGACAACACGGCGCGCCTTCTGAGGCGTCACGCGGATGTTGCGCACCCGAGCGATTGATTCAACCATCTCGATTCTCCTTCGAGCGCGCGCCTAGCGGCGGCGACCCTTCTTGTCGTCTTTTTCGTGGCCACGGAAGGTACGAGTCGGCGCGAATTCGCCGAGCTTGTGACCGACCATGGTCTCGGTGATGAATACAGGAATGTGCTTGCGACCGTCGTGCACGGCGATGGTGTGCCCGAGCATGGCGGGAACAATCATCGAGCGGCGCGACCAGGTCTTGATCACGTTCTTGGTGTTGGCGTCGTTCTGGCGAACCACCTTCTGCAGGAGGTGTTCGTCCACGAAGGGACCCTTTTTCAGACTGCGTGGCATTTATCTGACTCCTAGCGCTTCTTACCAGTGGTCCGGCGACGGACGATGAGCTTGTCTGATGGACGGTTCGGCTTACGGGTGCGACCTTCCTTCTGGCCCCATGGGGACACTGGGTGGCGACCACCCGAGGTCTTACCCTCACCACCACCGTGTGGGTGGTCAACCGGGTTCATGACAACACCGCGGACGGTTGGGCGTACACCCTTCCAACGCTTACGGCCGGCCTTACCCCAGTTGATGTTGGACTGTTCTGCGTTTCCAACCTCACCGATGCTTGCGCGGCAGCGTGCATCAACGTTGCGGATTTCACCCGATGGCAGACGAAGCTGCGCGTAGGGGCCATCCTTAGCAACGAGACGAACCGATGCGCCAGCGGAACGAGCCATCTTGGCACCACCGCCGGGACGAAGTTCAATTGCGTGAACCACGGTACCCACGGGGATGTTGCGAAGAGGCAGGTTGTTGCCGGGCTTGATGTCAGCAGACGGACCCGACTCAACGATGTCGCCCTGCTTGAGCTTGTCCGGAGCGATGATGTAACGCTTGGTGCCGTCCACGAAGTGCAACAGCGCGATACGTGCGGTGCGGTTCGGGTCGTACTCGATGTGAGCAACCTTGGCGTTGACACCGTCCTTGTCGTTGCGACGGAAGTCGATCACGCGGTACTGGCGCTTGTGGCCTCCACCGATGTGACGAGTGGTGATGCGTCCCTGGTTGTTGCGGCCACCGGTCTTAGGAAGCGGGCGAACCAGCGACTTTTCCGGGGTGCTGCGGGTGACTTCTTGGAAGTCAGCAACGGAGGAACCGCGACGACCTGGAGTCGTCGGCTTGTGTTTACGAATACCCATTGTTCTTAGTCTCCTTAGCCGACTGCCGTGAAGATGTCGATGGAACCGCTGGCGAGGGTCACAATGGCACGCTTGGTGTCCTTGCGCTTACCCATACCGAAACGAGTGCGGCGGGTCTTGCCCTGGCGGTTGATGGTGTTGACACTGGCAACCTTGACGCCAAAGATCTTCTCGATCGCGAGCTTGATCTCGGTCTTGTTTGCCGTGGGGTCTACCTCGAAGGTGTACTTGCCCTGGTCAATGAGGCTGTAGCTCTTCTCACTGACGATGGGGCGGACAATAACGTCCCTCGGGTCCTTGTTCTGTGACAGCTGGTCAACGCTCATTACTTGGCGTCCTTCCCGTTGTCACCCTGAGCAACGAACTCGTCGTATGCACCCTGGGTGAAGATGATGTCGTCGGACTCCAGAACGTCATAGGCGTTCAGCTGGTCCGGGTGAATCGCGTGCACACCGAGCAGGTTGCGAACGCTCTTCTGGCCGACCTCGTCTGCACGGGAGATGACCACGAGGACGTTACGTCCTGGAGCGGTCTGCTTCACCAGTGCAGCAGCGGTCTTGGTCGAAGGGGTGTCGCCGAGGCCAAGGTTTGCCACGATGTGCAAACGCTCGCCGCGGGCGCGGTCAGAAAGAGCTCCCAGCAGAGCCTGGCGAACCATCTTCTTAGGGGTGCGCTGGGCGTAGCTGCGGGGTACTGGACCGTGCACAACTCCACCGCCACGGTGTTCAGGTGCGCGAATCGAACCCTGACGGCTACGACCGGTTCCCTTCTGCTTGAACGGCTTGCGTCCCGAACCAGACACCTCACCGCGGTGCTTCACCTTGTGGGTTCCCTGACGCGCAGCAGCGAGCTGTGCGACAACGACCTGGTGAATCAGCGGGATGTTGGTCTGGACGTCGAAAATGTCGGCAGGAAGAGTGACCGAACCGGCCTTCTTTCCTGCTGCGTCGACAACGTCAATAGCGGTAGCCATGTTGGTTACGCTCCCTTCCGGGCGTTACGAACAAACACGAGAGAGTTCTTCGGACCAGGAACAGCGCCCTTGATCAGAAGCAGGTTGCGCTCAGCGTCGATCTTTTCGATCTGGAGGTTCATCACGGTGACACGGTTGTGTCCCATGCGACCTGCCATGCGCATGCCCTTGAACACGCGAGATGGAGTTGCCGAAGCACCGATCGAGCCGGGCTTGCGGTGGTTACGGTGTGAACCGTGCGAAGCGGAAACACCCTTGAAGTTGTGCAACTTCATGACACCGGCAGTTCCCTTACCCTTGCTGGTTCCGACAACGTCGACAACCTGGCCAGCCTCGAACACATCCACAGAGAGTTCCTGACCGACGGCGTATTCAGAAGCGTCGGGGGTGCGGATTTCGGTGACGTGGCGGCGGGGGGTAACGCCAGCCTTCTCAAAGTGACCCTTGAGCGGCTTGGTGACCTTGCGGGGGTCAATAGCGCCGGCAGCGATCTGGATAGCGTCGTATCCGTCGTTGTCCTGGGTGCGAATCTGGGTGACCACGTTTGGGCTCACCTCAATAACGGTTACTGGGACGACACGGTTGTTCGAATCCCAGACCTGGGTCATACCGAGCTTCTTGCCCAGCACACCCTTCGTGGCAGTGATTGTTGACATGGTCGTCCTTAAAGCTTGATCTCGATGTTGACGTCCGCGGGCAGGTCAAGACGCATCAGCGAATCAACAGCCTTTGGAGTGGGGTCAATGATGTCAATCAGACGCTTGTGGGTGCGCTTTTCAAAGTGCTCACGAGAGTCCTTGTACTTGTGCGGGGAGCGAATCACTGCGATGACGTTCTTTTCGGTCGGCAGTGGAACAGGTCCCACCACGGTGGCGCCTGCGCGGGTCACCGTGTCGACAATCTTGCGTGCTGAAGAGTCGAGACCTGCGTGGTCATACGACTTCAGTCGGATGCGGATTTTTTGTCCCGCCATGGTTGTCTCTTTCCTTTACGCACCAGGAACTCTCATTCCCGGTTTTCCACCGAGCTGCCTCAGGCAACCCGATTGACATCACTGTTTTTCTGTCAACGAGCCCAGGCGCACGCCTGGGCCACTTCATTCGCCACCCACACTCAAGCGGGGGCTCGAAGTGACTTGAGTTCTCTCCCCGCGGCCTAGACAGGTCGCTATTGCGCCTTCTATGCACTGCCTGGCAGTGAGCGCTGCATCAGGGCAGCGCGTATTGAACCTCGTAAACTCTGCCACACCCCGGCATTTCGTGCAACCCGGGCGTGTCGGAAATTTAAACTATTTTTCTCCTAGCCAAACAGGCCAAGAACAAGGCCCATCGAGGCCAACCCGACAATGTCAGATCCTGCCTCTAACCCCCAGGCGCGAAGACTCAATCCACCAAAGAGTTTGTGGGTGAGAGATGCTGCGGAACCGATGAGTCCCAGTAGCGCACCGGTGGCAAGACCGGCCCACCACGTTGGGCCGCCCACTGCCTGCAAAACCACTTCCAACAAAATGGCCTGAACGGCGATCGCCACAAAGGTAAGACCAAAGACCAGGCCCATGTTGGACCCCCCTGGCTGGTCCTCTGGAGATTTACCCATGAACTTCCACCAGATCGGGAAGAACGTCTTGGGACCAAACCAGAGACTTCCGACAAAAGTTCCGACGATGCTTGCGACCAAAATGGCCAACCAGTTAATGTCCACGGCCACAGCCTAGTCGCCCCCGGTAACCACAAAGGGCCCGGGTTTCCCCGGGCCCTTCGCGTGTGTAGTGAAAACTACTTGATGATCTTGGTCACCGTTCCGGCACCCACGGTACGTCCACCTTCACGGATAGCGAAGGAGAGACCTTCCTCCATGGCGATGGGCTGAATCAGCTCAACGGTCATGTCGGTGGTGTCACCGGGCATTACCATTTCGGTGCCCTCAGGCAGCGAGATAACACCGGTTACGTCAGTGGTACGGAAGTAGAACTGCGGACGGTAGTTCGTGTAGAACGGGTTGTGGCGTCCACCCTCGTCCTTGCCGAGGATGTAGGCGGTTCCCTCAAAGTTGGTGTGAGGGGTTACCGAGCCAGGAGCAACAACAACCTGTCCACGCTCAACGTCTTCACGCTTGGTACCGCGAAGAAGAAGACCACAGTTCTCGCCAGCCCATGCTTCGTCGAGCTGCTTGTGGAACATCTCGATACCGGTGACGGTGGTCTTCTGAGTCGGACGGATACCTACGATCTCAACGTCAGAGTTGATCTGCAGGGTTCCACGCTCGGCACGACCGGTCACAACGGTTCCACGACCGGTGATGGTGAACACGTCCTCAATTGGCATCAAGAACGGCTTGTCCTTGTCGCGAACTGGGTCAGGGATGTTGTCGTCAACAGCCTGCATGAGCTCCATGATCTTGTCGCCCCATGCGGCGTCGCCTTCAAGAGCCTTCAGACCGGACACGCGGATCACAGGAGCGTTGTCTCCGTCGAAGCCCTGGCTGGAAAGCAGCTCACGGACCTCAACCTCAACGAGCTCGAGGATTTCCTCGTCGTCGACCATGTCGGACTTGTTCAGTGCGACGAGCAGGTAAGGAACACCAACCTGCTTGGCCAGAAGAACGTGCTCGCGGGTCTGAGCCATCGGACCGTCAGTGGCGGCAACCACGAGGATTGCACCGTCCATCTGAGCAGCACCGGTGATCATGTTCTTGATGTAGTCAGCGTGACCAGGTGCGTCAACGTGTGCGTAGTGACGCTTCTCGGTCTCGTACTCGACGTGCGAGATGTTGATGGTGATACCACGCTGCTTCTCTTCCGGAGCGGAGTCGATGGACGAGAAGTCGCGTGCAACGTTGACTGCAGTTGGGTAGCGGTCAGATAGCACCTTGGAAATTGCAGCGGTCAGAGTGGTCTTGCCGTGGTCGACGTGACCAATCGTTCCGATGTTTACGTGCGGTTTAGTCCGCTCGAACTTGGCCTTAGCCACTTTGGTCCTCCTCAGGACTTCGGTATTCGGATCGGGGTTCCGACCCAAATTAATCGGATTACTGGGTACTACAAAGGCTCGGCGAGCCTATTCGGTCGGGCTTAGTCTCCCTTGCCCTTCTGAATAATCTCGTCGGCCACAGCCTTCGGGACTTCAGCATAGGAGTCGAAAGTCATCGAGTAGACGGCGCGGCCCGAGGTCTTCGAGCGCAGGTCACCGACGTAACCGAACATTTCCGACAGCGGCACGAGGGCACGAACGACCTTTACGCCGGTCGCGTCCTCCATGCTCTGGATCTGCCCACGGCGCGAGTTCAGGTCACCGATGACGTCACCCATGTATTCCTCTGGGGTACGTACCTCGACGGCCATCACTGGCTCGAGCAGAACAGGGTTTGCCTTCTTCGCGGCCTCTTTAAAGACCATCGATCCGGCGATCTTGAACGCCATCTCCGAAGAGTCGACGTCGTGGTACTGCCCATCAATCAGAATCGCTTTGACTCCAACTGTTGGGTAGCCAGCCAAGACACCAACCTGCATGGCGTCTTGGATACCTGCGTCCACCGATGGGATGTATTCGCGAGGAATACGTCCACCGGTAACGGAATTCTCAAACTCGTAAACGGTGTCGCCCGACACTTCGAGAGGCTCGAAGGTGACCTGGACCTTTGCGAACTGTCCGGAACCACCGGTCTGCTTCTTGTGGGTGTAGTCGTACTTCTCCACAGCGCGACGGATGGTCTCGCGGTAGGCAACCTGAGGCTTTCCAACGTTTGCTTCCACGTTGAACTCGCGCTTCATGCGGTCAACCAGGATGTCCAGGTGAAGCTCACCCATACCCTTAATAACGGTCTGACCGGTTTCGGCGTTGAGCTCAGTCCGGAAGGTTGGGTCTTCTTCGGCAAGCTTCTGGATCGCGATCGAGAGCTTCTCCTGGTCAGCCTTGGTCTTGGGCTCAATTGCAACCTCAATGACGGGCTCAGGGAAGGTCATCGATTCAAGAACAACCTGGCTGTTGGGGTCACAGAGGGTGTCACCAGTGGTGGTGTCCTTCAGACCAATCACTGCGTAGATGTGACCGGCAGTGACATTGTCAACAGGGTTTTCCTTGTTCGAGTGCATCTGGAAGATCTTTCCAATGCGCTCCTTCTTGCCCTTGGTCGAGTTGATGACCTGGGCGCCGGATTCGATCGAACCCGAGTAGACGCGCACGTAAGTGAGACGTCCGAAGAAGGGGTGAACGGCGACCTTGAACGCAAGAGCCGAGAACGGCTCGGTTGCGTCTGCGTGACGAGTAATCGCTTCTTCTTCGTTGTTTGCGGCGTGACCCTCAACAGCGGGCACGTCCAGTGGCGAAGGAAGGTAGTCCACAACAGCGTCGAGCATGGGCTGGACACCACGGTTCTTGAAGGCAGAACCACAGAGAACGGGGTATGCCTCACCAGCGATGGTCAGCTGGCGGATACCGGCCTTGATCTCTTCCTTGGTGAGTTCTTCTCCACCGAGGTACTTCTCGAGAAGTTCTTCGCTCGCCTCAGCGACGTCTTCGACGAGCTTTGCGCGGTATTCCTCGGCCTTGGCCTGAAGATCTGCGGGAATCTCCTGGGTCTCGTAGGACGCGCCCATGGTGACATCACCCTTGGCGTCTCCCTCCCAGACCTTGGCGTTCATCTCAACGAGGTCAACCACACCGGTGAAGCTGGACTCAGCGCCAATTGGCAACTGAATCACCAGTGGCTTGGCGCCGAGGCGCTTCACGATGGTGTCAACGGTGAAGTAGAAGTCCGCACCGAGCTTGTCCATCTTGTTTACGAAGCAAATACGGGGAACGTTGTACTTGTCAGCCTGGCGCCACACGGTCTCCGACTGGGGCTCTACACCCTCTTTACCGTCGAACACCGCAACAGCACCGTCAAGAACGCGGAGGCTTCGCTCCACCTCCACGGTGAAGTCCACGTGACCTGGGGTGTCGATGATGTTGATCTGGGTGTTGTCCCAGAAACAGGTGGTTGCAGCAGAGGTAATCGTGATTCCACGTTCCTGCTCCTGAGCCATCCAGTCCATCGTCGCGGCACCATCGTGCACCTCGCCGATCTTGTGCGAAATACCCGTGTAAAACAGGATTCGCTCGGTGGTGGTGGTCTTTCCAGCATCGATGTGAGCCATGATGCCGATGTTGCGGACCCTCTTCAGGTCAGTAAGCACGTCTTGTGCCACGGTTCTCCTCCAGGAGTGGTCTAGTGGTGTGGTTTACCAGCGGTAGTGGGCGAAGGCCTTGTTGGATTCGGCCATCTTGTGAGTGTCTTCGCGACGCTTCACAGCGGCACCAAGACCGTTGGATGCATCAAGAATCTCGTTGGTCAAACGCTCGGTCATCGTCTTTTCACGACGCGAACGTGCGTAGCTCACCAACCAGCGAAGAGCCAGGGTGTTTGCACGGTGAGGCTTGACCTCAACGGGAACCTGGTAGGTCGAACCACCCACGCGGCGCGAGCGCACCTCGAGGGTTGGGCGAACGTTGTCAAGAGCCTTTTTCAGGGTCTCAACGGCGTCCTGACCAGTCTTGGAGGACACACCTTCGAGTGCACCGTAAACGATGCGCTCAGCGAGGCCCTTTTTTCCCTGGACGAGGATCTTGTTCACCAGCTGGGTGACAATTGGTGCGCGGTATACCGGGTCGGCGACGACGGGGCGCTTAGGTGCTGGACCTTTACGTGGCATTACTTCTTCTCCATCTTCGCGCCGTAACGGCTACGTGCTTGCTTGCGGTCCTTGACAGCCTGAGTGTCGAGGGATCCGCGAACGATTTTGTAACGGACACCAGGAAGGTCCTTCACACGACCTCCACGAACGAGCACCATCGAGTGCTCCTGGAGGTTGTGGCCTTCACCGGGGATGTAGGCGGTAACTTCGGTTCCGTTTGAAAGCTTCACACGGGCTACCTTGCGAAGTGCCGAGTTCGGCTTCTTCGGGGTGGTGGTGTACACACGGGTACATACGCCACGCTGCTGCGGGTTTGACTGCAGAGCAGGGGCTTTGGTCTTCGAGACCTTGGGCTTGCGGCCCTTACGAACCAGCTGCTGGATCGTTGGCACAGTGAACTCCTAGTTTTTTCTTCTGCACGGTGACAGTTGTGATGGGGGTTCCGAACTACGGCGGGTGTGCCGCATTCCGGCCGACATCGAACCGAATGTCACCTGGTGGGGTGGCAGACGGTATGCCGTGGGGGCTGGCGAGATCTCTTTAGAGGAGGCCTTGCTTTGACCCATTGTGTAGTTCGCGACCCGATACCTAGTTGGCCCAAGTTTTTGGGCACCCACTACGGGCGTGCCAACGAACACACAGTCCACCAGAGTACTGGGCCAAACGCTGTGGGTCAAATGATTTTTCGACCGGTCTTATCCTCCGGCCACGAGTACGAGGGTCACCAACGCTCCAATCACCATGAACGGCCCAAAGGCGAGGTGATCACCCGCGGCCATACGCCGTGTTGTCACCATCCACACCGCCCACACTCCCCCGGCCACCACGCTCAGTGCAAGCGCAATAAATGCAGCGTCTAGCCCATAGAACCCGAGCTGCATGCCGATCACGCCCCCCAATTTGACGTCTCCAAATCCGAGCGGTCGGCCAGGCCATTCGGCAAGCAGCCACAACACCAACACGACCACCCCACTCGAGACAACCGCCAACTGCGCAGCTGCCGACTCCACTGAGGGAATGATGGCGGCGGCGCTTAAGGCCCAGAGCGAGAGCGTGTATCGATCGGGCAGTCGGTGTTCGCGCATATCGACAAGCGACATCGGGATAGCAGCCACCGCAAAGACAACATGCGTCACAACCAAAACACCCACCCGGGAACGCTAGGGAAATCTAGCGAGCCGGGTGGGTGTTATCCCCAGTGGGGACTACTGGTAGTTCTCGGAAGAGCCTTCCTCAGCGGTGAAGGTGTCGAAGTCAACAAACGACAGGTCGTCGACCGCGCCGAATGCGTCGTCCTCGCTGAACAGGCGGGCCGGGTAGTGCTCGGCGCGCGCCTCTTCGGTGGGCTCCACAGCGATGTTGCGGTAACGGTTGAGTCCGGTACCCGCTGGGATCAGCTTTCCGATGATCACGTTTTCCTTCAGACCAACAAGCGGGTCGCGCTTGCCCTGCATGGCAGCTTCGGTGAGAACACGAGTGGTCTCCTGGAAGCTGGCTGCCGACAGCCACGACTCGGTAGCCAGCGAAGCCTTGGTGATACCCATGACTTCCTGACGAGCCGAAGCGGTCTTCTTCGAATCGGTGAGTGCTTCGCGGTTGATCTGGTTGTAACGCGAACGGTCAACCAGTTCACCAGGCAGCAAGGTGGTCTCACCGTGGTCAACCACGGTGACCTTGCGCAGCATCTGACGCACGATGACCTCGATGTGCTTGTCGTGGATCGGCACACCCTGTGAGCCGTACACGCCCTGCACACCATCGACCAAGTGCTGCTGAACCGCGCGGACACCCTTGACGCGAAGAACTTCCTTCGGGTCAACCGGTCCTTCGTGGATCTGAGCACCAAGCTCAACGTGGTCACCGTCAGCGACGAGAAGTTCCATACGCTTCGAGACGGTGTAGCTGACCTCTTCGTCTCCGTTGTCGGGGACGAGGGTGATCTTGTGCTGGGTGTCGGTGTCTTCGATCTTGATGCGACCGGCGGCCTCAGCAATCGGGCTCGAACCCTTAGGGGTACGTGCTTCGAATAGCTCGGTCACGCGGGGCAGACCCTGGGTGATGTCGTCAGCCGATGCGGATCCACCAGTGTGGAAGGTACGCATAGTCAGCTGGGTTCCAGGCTCACCAATCGACTGAGCGGCGATGATACCGACGGCCTCACCGAGGTCAACGGGGGTACCCGTTGCCAGGGAGCGTCCGTAACATGCGGCACACACACCCACTGCGGACTCACAGGTGAGAACTGAGCGGACGGTGATTTCGCTGACACCAGCGGCGACGAGTTCGTCGATGAGGACATCTCCGACGTCGCTACCTGCGGTGGCAACAACCTTGCCCTTAGCGTCGGTTGCATCCACGGCGAGGTTACGAGCGAATACCTCGTTCTCGACGTTGTCGCTGCGGACCCATTCACCTTCGGTGTTCTGGTGAGCGATCGGGAAGCCAATACCCTTCGTGGTGCCACAGTCTTCTTCGCGGATGATGACATCCTGCGAAACGTCGACCAGACGACGGGTCAGGTAACCCGAGTCAGCGGTACGAAGAGCGGTATCGGCCAGACCCTTACGCGCACCGTGGGTGGCGATGAAGTACTCAGTCACGCTGAGGCCCTCGCGGTAGCTGGAGATGATCGGACGGGCGATAACTTCACCACGTGGGTTAGACACAAGGCCTCGCATACCGGCGATGTTTCCAACCTGTAGCCAGTTACCACGGGCTCCAGAGGTGACCATACGGTTGATGGTGTTGTGCGTTTCGAACGCATCACGCATCGCACCGTTGATTTCCTTGGTTCCCTCGGACCAGATCTCAACCAGTTCACGACGACGCTCCTGGTCAGAAATCAGACCCTTGTCGAACTGCGCCTGAACCTTGGCAGCCTGCTTCTCGTACTTGGATACGAGCGTTGCCTTCTCCTTGAGGCGTGGTACGTCGCTGAGTGCAACGGTCACACCGGAGCGGGTTGCCCAGTGGAATCCGGCGTCCTTGACCTTGTCAAGGGTGTCGGCCACAACAACCTTCGGGTAACGCTCGGCGAGGTCGTTGACCAGTGCCGAGATGCGGCCCTTGTCGATGACGTCTTCCATGTAGTAGTAGTCCTCGGGAAGGAACTCGTTAAAGAGTGCGCGACCCAGAGTGGTCTCCATGAGCATGGTCTGACCCTGAACGAAGCCCTCGGGCTGCTTCTTGGGCGAGAGGTGAACATTCTCAAGACGGATCTTCACCTTGGCGTTCAAGTGCAGCGAACCGCTGTCCATCGCCATGATCGCTTCAGCGATCGAGGAGAACACACGGCCTTCACCCTCGACACCCTCACGGAGGGTGGTGAGGTGGTGGAGACCAATGATCATGTCCTGGGTCGGAACGGTCACAGGGCGACCATCCGACGGCTTGAGGATGTTGTTCGAGGCGAGCATCAGCACGCGGGCTTCAGCCTGTGCTTCAACCGACAGCGGAAGGTGGACAGCCATCTGGTCACCGTCGAAGTCAGCGTTGAACGCCGCACACACGAGTGGGTGAAGCTGGATGGCTTTACCTTCTACCAGCTGGGGCTCGAATGCCTGGATTCCCAAACGGTGCAGGGTTGGTGCACGGTTTAGTAGCACGGGGCGCTCACGGATGATCTCTTCGAGCACGTCCCACACTTCTGGACGCATACGCTCCACCATGCGCTTGGCGTTTTTGATGTTGCTCGAGTGACCGAGGTCCATCAGGCGCTTAATCACGAATGGCTTGAACAGCTCGAGAGCCATCAGCTTGGGAAGACCACACTGGTGGAGCTTCAGCTGAGGACCGACCACGATGACGGAACGGCCAGAGTAGTCAACGCGCTTTCCGAGCAGGTTCTGACGGAATCGACCCTGCTTACCCTTGAGCATGTCAGACAGCGACTTGAGTGCCCGGTTACCGGTTCCGGTCACGGGGCGACCACGACGACCGTTGTCGAACAGAGCGTCAACAGCTTCCTGCAGCATGCGCTTTTCGTTGTTCACGATGATCTCGGGAGCACCGAGATCAAGCAGACGACGCAGACGGTTATTGCGGTTGATCACACGACGGTAGAGGTCGTTGAGGTCACTGGTCGCAAATCGTCCACCATCAAGCTGCACCATGGGGCGAAGCTCGGGCGGAATCACGGGAACAACATCCAGCACCATCGACGCAGGTGATGCGCCGGTGGAGAGGAAGGAGTTAACGACCTTGAGGCGCTTGATCGCACGGATCTTGCGCTGGCCCTTACCGTTTTCGATTTCGTCGTGGAGCAGGTCCGCTTCAGCCTGAAGGTCGAAGTCTTGGAGGCGGCGCTGGATAGCTTCGGCACCCATGAGGGCGTCGAAGAACATTCCGTAGCGGTCTTGAACATCCTGGAAGACGGCGTCTTCAGCCTTGAGGTCACCCACGCGAAGGCCGATGAATTCTTCCCAGACGCGCTCGAGGTGAGCGATTTCGTCGTCGAAGGACTTGCGAATCGACTGCATCTCGCGCTTGCCGGCGTCGTCCGCCTTGCGCTTTTGGTCAGCCTTGGCCTCTGCTGCTTCGAGCTCAGCCAGTTCCTTCTCGAGTTCGGTCATCCGCTCAGCAAGAGCAGCGTCGCGCTCCTTCTCGAGCTGGCCAATCTCCATGCGCAGTTCTTTTTCAAGCTCTGGCATTTCGCGGTGGCGAGCTTCGTCGTCAACACGAATGATCATGTAGGCGGCGAAGTAAATAACCTTCTCGAGGTCTTTCGGAGCCATGTCGAGCAAGTAACCCAGACGGCTAGGTACTCCCTTGAAGTACCAAATGTGGGTGACGGGGGCTGCGAGCTCGATGTGACCCATGCGCTCACGACGCACCGAGGACTTGGTGACCTCAACGCCACAGCGCTCACACACAATGCCCTTAAAGCGGACTCGCTTGTACTTGCCACAGGCACACTCCCAGTCGCGGGAAGGTCCGAAGATCTGCTCACCGAACAGACCGTCCTTCTCGGGCTTGAGGGTGCGGTAGTTGATGGTCTCTGGCTTCTTTACCTCGCCATAGGACCATCCGCGGATGTTCTCCGAGGTGGCTAGACCAATACGGATTTCGTCAAACGTGGTTGCTTCCAGCACGTTGTCTCTCTTCTTCTACTGAATCTCTGAAAACGGGTGGCCGGGTTAGATTTCGTCGACGCTCGACGACTCGAACCGGGTGGAGATGTTGATACCGAGTTCTTCGGCAGCACGGTAAAGCTCGTCGTCGCTGTCCTTAAGCGAGATGGCTTGACCGTCGGATGCGAGAACCTCGACGTTGAGACACAGTGACTGCATCTCCTTCATCAACACCTTGAACGACTCGGGGATACCGGGTTCTTGGATGTTCTCACCCTTGACGATGGCTTCGTAGACCTTCACGCGTCCGAGGATGTCGTCGGACTTGATGGTCAACAGCTCCTGCAGTGCGTAGGAAGCACCGTAAGCCTCGAGGGCCCACACTTCCATCTCACCAAAGCGCTGTCCACCGAACTGTGCCTTACCACCAAGCGGTTGCTGGGTAATCATCGAGTACGGTCCGGTCGAACGCGCGTGGATCTTGTCGTCGATCAGGTGGTGCAGCTTCAAGATGTACTTGTATCCGACGCTGATGGGCTCGGGGAATGGCTCACCGGAGCGACCGTCAAACAGACGTGCCTTTCCAGTTCCGTCCACCATCTGGTTGCCGTCGCGGTTGGGAAGAGTCGAGTCGAGAAGTCCGACCAGCTCTTCCTCGGTGGCGCCGTCGAAGACGGGGGTTGCCAGCTTGGTGCCGGGAGCAACTTCCTTGAACTCGTTAGGAAGACGGCTGGCCCACTCTGGGGTTCCCTTGATCTTCCAACCCTGCTTAGCGACCCATCCGAGGTGGGTTTCGAGCACCTGTCCGATGTTCATACGTCCAGGAACACCCAGCGGGTTCAACACGATGTCGACAGGGGTTCCATCCTCGAGGAATGGCATGTCTTCGACAGGGAGGATCTTGGCGATAACACCCTTGTTTCCGTGACGACCAGCGAGCTTGTCACCTTCGGAGATCTTGCGCTTTTGAGCGATGTAGACGACTACGCGCTGGTTAACACCCGAGCCCAGTTCGTCTTCACCCTCTTCTGCATCGAAGACCTTCACACCGATGATGGTTCCCTGCTCACCGTGTGGCACCTTCAGCGAGGTGTCGCGAACTTCGCGGCTCTTCTCGTTGAAGATTGCACGGAGCAGTCGCTCTTCGGCGGAGAGTTCGGTTTCACCCTTCGGGGTGACCTTACCCACGAGGATGTCGCCGGGGCGAACCTCAGCACCGATACGGATGATGCCTCGCTCGTCCAGGTTGGCAAGAAGCTCCGGACCAACGTTGGGCAGGTCGCGGGTGATTTCTTCCTTACCGAGCTTGGTGTCGCGAGCGTCCACCTCATACTCCTCGATGTGAATCGAGGAGAGGGTGTCGTCCTTGACCAAGTTCTGGCTGAGGATGATGGCATCTTCGAAGTTGTAGCCCTCCCATGACATGTATGCCACGAGCAGGTTCTTACCCAGAGCCAATTCGCCGTCTTCGGTCGCGGGACCATCTGCGATGACCTCGCCGGCCTCAACACGGTCACCAGCTGACACACGAATGTGGTGGTTGTAGTTGGTGCCCTGGTTCGAGCGGTCGAACTTGCGCAGGTAATAGGTCTTGGTTCCACCCTTGTCCTGCTTGATCTCACAGTGGTCTGCAGAAACCTCGGTGACCACACCTGATGCTTCAGCGGTGATCACGTCACCAGCGTCAACAGCGGCGAAGGACTCCATACCGGTTCCCACCAGTGGGGACTCGCTACGGATAAGTGGCACAGCCTGGCGCTGCATGTTCGCACCCATGAGGGCACGGTTTGCGTCGTCGTGCTCGAGGAACGGAATCAGCGAGGTCGCGACCGACACCATCTGGCGGGGCGAGACGTCGACGTAGTCCACGGCCTCAGGAGCAACGAGTTCAACCTCGCCGCCCTTCTTACGCACGAGAACCTGAGCTTCGGAGAAGGTTCCATCCGAGTTCATCGGGGTACCCGCCTGGGCAACCACGAATTCGTCTTCGTCGGTTGCAGTCAAGTACTCGATGGTCTTGGAGACCTTGCCGTTTTTGACCTTGCGGTACGGGGTCTCGATGAAACCAAAAGCGTTGATGCGCGCGAACGAGGCGAGCGAACCAATCAGACCAATGTTTGGACCTTCAGGGGTTTCAATCGGGCACATACGTCCGTAGTGCGAGGGGTGAACGTCACGAACCTCAACACCTGCGCGCTCACGGCTCAGCCCTCCAGGGCCAAGTGCCGAGAGGCGACGCTTGTGGGTCAAACCAGACAGCGGGTTGTTCTGGTCCATGAACTGCGAGAGCTGGCTGGTTCCGAAGAATTCCTTGATTGCTGCCACAACGGGGCGCACGTTGATCAGGGTCTGAGGAGTAATTGCCTCAATGTCCTGAGTGGTCATGCGCTCACGAACCACGCGTTCCATGCGGGAGAGTCCGGTACGAACCTGGTTCTGGATGAGCTCACCTACGGCGCGGATACGACGGTTACCGAAGTGGTCGATGTCGTCGGTGTCGAGGCGCAGGTCAACCTTCTTGCCGTTACGAACACCATCAAGCGTGGTGCGTCCCTCGTGGAGAGCGAGCAGGTAACGGATGGTCTGAACGATGTCGTCCAGGGTCAGTACCGACACGTCGAGGTCGAGGTCGATTCCGAGCTTGCGGTTGAGCTTGTAGCGACCCACGCGGGCGAGGTCGTAACGCTTCTCGTTGAAGAAGAAGTTGTCCAGAAGCAAACGTGCAGCTTCAGCAGCAACCTGCTCACCTGGACGCAGCTTGCGGTAGATGTCCTTCAGCGCTTCTTCCTTGGTCAGGATGGTGTCCTTCTCAAGGGTCTCGAGCACCGAGTCGAATCCGGCGAAGTGCTTGGCAATCTCTTCGCTGGTCAGACCAAGGGCCTTCAAGAAGACGGTGACCGACTGCTTACGCTTGCGGTCAATACGCACACCTACCTGGTCGCGCTTGTCGATTTCAAACTCAAGCCATGCTCCGCGGCTTGGGATGATGCGTACGGAGTGGATTTCTTTGTCGCTGGACTTGTCGATTTCAGATTCGAAGTAGACACCAGGGCTACGGACCAGCTGTGAGACAACAACACGCTCAGTTCCGTTGATGATGAAGGTTCCACGGTCGGTCATCAGGGGGAAGTCACCCATGAAGACCGTCTGGGTCTTGATTTCACCAGTCTGGTGGTTCATGAACTCGGCTTCGACATAGAGCGGAGCAGCGTAGGTCTTGCCACGCTCCTTGCACTCTTCGAGCGAGTACTTCTCTTCTTCTAAGTAGGGGTTGGTGAAGGACAACTGCATCGTTTCGCTGTTGTCTTCGATCGGGGAGATCTCTTCGAAGATCTCCTCCAGGCCACTCTGCTTAGAGATCACCGGTGCGCCAGTTGCTTCGGCTTCCTTCAAACGTGCTTTCCACACGTCGTTGCCGACCAACCAGTCAAAGCTCTCGGTCTGCAGTGCAAGCAGATCCGGAACCGTCAGGGCGTCTGTAGTTTTGGCGAACGAGAGTCGCGGTGCGACTCGGCCGTTCTTGAGAGTAGTTGCGGTGTTAGAACGCGCAGCAGCCAAGAAAATAACCTCCCGGAGTAGTCGTCACTACCCCCGTCGATGGGTGAGCAAACCGTTTAGGTGTGCTTCCAGAAGAGACCCTTCAGAGGGTCCACGTCGCCACAATTTGCGACATTCTCACGGCCGACCACCATATGACGACTGAGAAGACAGGAAGCAACCTCCAACAGTAGTAGTTTTCTGGGCTTCTGTCTAGCCCGATTCTTGGGCCAGCAAAGGCCACTAGCCTCCTTGGAGTGAGCACGCTTCCACACGGCCTTCCCGCCAGCACCACTCTGGCTAGCAGCGGCCTCACCGCAGAGTTGGAGCGAGATCGTTTCACCCGCTCTGGTGTTGTGCTTCGCGTCGATGGAATCGCCCAGTCTCAGGTCAACCCCGATGACCCAACCGACTTGCAGTTTGAATACATCAGACGCATCGGAAATGTCATTGACTTGTTTCGGCCAGAAGGAAAACCGATCACTGCCGTGCACCTAGGAGCAGGAGCGCTCACCCTTCCCCGCTACGTCTCTCACACCAGGCCAGGCTCACGTTCACAAGTAATCGAGTGGGAACAAGACCTCGTTGATTTCGTGAGGGGTGTAATCCCCTGGGATCCGTCGTGGAGTATTCGCGTGCGCTACGGCGATGCCAGGGATGTGGTCGCGAAACTTCCCGCCGGTCTTCATAGCTCCGTCGACCTAGTAGTGGTCGACTTGTTTGCGGGCAACCACACCCCAGGCCACCTCACCACCAAAGAGTTCTATGGCCTCATCGCCCCGCTGCTGTCTGCCAATGGGCTTGTTGTGATCAACATGGTCGATGGCAGGCCCCAAGCATTTACTCGCTCCCAAATTGCGACGCTTCGCGAAGTGTTCGGCTTTGTGGGTTTGATGGGTGAATCGGGAGTAGTGCGCGGGCGCCGCTTTGGAAACATGATCGTGGTGGCCACCCCTGGCAACGCGGAGCCCGAATGGTGGGGCTCACTCCAGCGATTAGGACCCCACCCCACCAGCATGCTCACGGGAGCCTCACTCGATCGATTCGCACACACCGCGCCCGTGCAAGTTGATGCTCAGAAGATCGAGTCTCCCCGGCTTGGCCAAGGCTTCTTTGGCGCAGACGGCTAATTGCCGACACTGGGGATAATTCCCCACACATTGCACCTCTGGGTTTTAGCCTGTGGCCATGGCGGAGCTAGCAAGAGTTCGAGTGTGGGCGGACGCACTCATTCGCCTGCACCTAGAAGGTGACGATTGGTCGTTTGATTTCGACCACGCCAAAACCCGCTTTGGCCAGTGCGACCACCAGGCCAAACGGATCACTCTCTCGCGTTACCTGTCCGAGCGAGAAAGCGACGATGACGTCCACCAAGTTCTCCTCCACGAAATCGCCCACGCACTTGCTGGTCCCCGAGCAGGCCACGGCCAGAGCTGGAAGAAGATCGCATATGACCTGGGCTATGACGGCGGCCGTACCCACGACGCCCCAGCCGCCACCGATAAAGCCCGGTGGCTGGGCGTATGTCCGACCGGCCACGAAATCATTCGCTTTCGACGGCCGAGCAAGGACACCTCGTGTGCCAAGTGCTCCCCACGGTTTAACCGCGCTTACCTCATTGAATGGACCGATCGACGCACAGCTAGTTGACACGGGTTAGACAATGGTGGGGTGAAGATACGAACCCAGGCCACACTTCCCGCCTCGATTGATTCCGTGTGGGACGCCCTGCACACCCCGGCTGTATTCACCGCGGTCTCTGCTCCCTTTACCCTGTTCGGTACCACAGGCGCAAAAGGTCTTCCCGAACGATTTGAATCCGACCGCGACTACGAATTCACCGCGAGCGCGTTTGGGCTGATCCCGATGGGCACTCAAATCATCCACCTGGTCGATGAGGTGACCTCGTGGGCATCGAGAAAAGTTACTGACCTGGGTCGCGGGGTCTCTGGCCCACTCGCGTCTTTCACCGGCTGGCGACACGAGATGAGTGTGGACGCGCGCGCCGATGGCCACACAGACTTTCGAGACGTCCTCCACATCGACACCTCCGTATCGTCGAAGTTGGCCTGGCCTGCAATGCAGCTGTTTTGGCTATGGCGGGGCATGAGACTTCGCGCACTCGCCAAGAGTTTTGATTCACCGATTACTCGCTCGTGGAACGAGCGCTACCTCTCCAAGGGCGCGATGTGGAGCGGGAAGGTCAACCCCGTGCTGGAAGAAGTCGCCCGCGCCTGCTCTCCGAAGCGCGCCTTAGACGTCGGCGCGGGCGAAGGAGCAGACGCACTGTTTCTCGCAGAACTAGGCGCAGACACCGTCGCCGTTGAGGCCTCATCCGTCGGCGTCTACCGAGGTGTCGCCGAGCAGCAGGCGAGGCAAGCGCAGGCGGGGGTGAGCCTTCCCATCTCGTGGAGGGTGGCCGACATTTCTCGTCCCTGGTCGTGGCGAGAAGGCGAATTCGATTTTATGAGCCTTCAATTTGTTCACACCGATCGAGAGACCAGGGCGTCTATCTGGTCAGAAGCGGTCGCAGCCACTGCTGAGGGTGGAGTCTTGCTCATTGTGGGACACGACGCCTCGGATGCGAGCCGGGGCATCCCCCGACCGCCTGCCGACCGGTGCTTTAGCCGTGAGGAACTTCTCGCGGCCATCCCGTCCGACTGGTCCTCGACCGAGGTTACCCTCCGCGAGCGCACTCAACTCATTCACGGAAACGAGACGACAGTTGCCGACATCGTCTTGGTGGCAGAGCGCTAGTTGAGCGCTCCCACTGAGGCAAGAGCCGAGCGAAGGAGCGCTCCGCGACCACCTTCTAGTTCTTGGGCGACTTCATCACTTGTTGCTTCGGCGGGAGTCATCCATGTGATCTCCAACGCGTCTTGGCGAGGATCACACGTTCCTGTCACGGGAACCACGTAGACCAAGGACACAGCGTGCTGGCGCATGTCGGTGTATTTGGAGTCGGGGAAGGGGAAGTACTCGGCGATGTGGGCCGGCTGCGGTGAGGTCGGCAACTGCGGGAAGGCCATCGGGCCCAGATCTTTTTCGAGGTGGCGAAAGAGTGCATCCCGGAGGGTTTCGCCAAAGAGCACACGTCCTGACACCAACGTCCTGGCCATCGCGCCTTCCTGACTCGCGCGAAGAAGAAGACCGACTTCTGTTACCGACCCGAGTGGGCTAATACGCACCGGAACTGCTTCGACATAAATCAGCGGCAGGCGCCTGCGAATGTCGTTTAGCTCGTCGTCAGAAAACCACCCCGAATTGGGGTCTGGGGTTCTGGTCTGACTCATGAGTCTTTTCTACCCTGTTCGACCATGAAAGAGAACTCAATCGTGGGCCTAGGCGTCTTGAGAAATTTTCTCGAGGAGCGCCTGCTCGAATGCAGCGGCGTCCACTCTCCAGTGGCTGTGCTCCACATCGTCGATCAATACAACCGGAATGAGGTCGCCATAGAGCTCTCCCCAGAGGGGGTTGTCTTCAAGTGATGCTTCTTCGAAGTCAACATCACCCACGCGCTCTAATACGTCGTCGATGACCACCTTTGCGTCATCGCAGAGGTGACAGCCTGGCTTACCAATGAGCGTCACCGAAACAGACATGAATGGCATCCTATGCGCAGGCGCTAAGCCCATGACAAATCGGGCCCCACTGTGAGAGGGCTACTACTAAGAGAGTGGACGGCGTTACGCGATTAGTCGAAGACGACTTGACGCGTCGCCACTACTTCTTGTTGCGACGCTGGTGACGGGTCTTACGCAGAAGCTTGCGGTGCTTTTTCTTCGCCATCCGCTTACGACGCTTCTTGATGACAGAACCCATTACTCACCTCTAATTTGACGCGGAGTTCCCGCGTGATCGATTACAACCTGTTGAGTGTAGCGCAGGGCGGGGACTAGCCGGCCCGGTCTACCCGGTGCTCGTCGAGCTGGCCCATCAGGTGGCTGACCGCTGCTTCTGGAATTCGGAATGATCGTCCGAAACGAATTGCGGGTATGTCTCCTGCGTGCACCATCCGATAGACGGTCATGCTCGATACGCGCATCAAGTCTGCAACTTCCTGAACAGTCAGAAAGCGCATCTGGGGCGCAGTTGAAGCCATGAGCCGGTCTTTTCTGTGACGGATGTGACGAGTGTTACCTGGAACACCCTAAACCGGGGCGTGGAGGACTGTAAAGACCGAAGTTATTTCCAGCTACCCAAGAGGCCATTCAACTGGCCGCGAATCTTCCCTACTGCTGTTCCGATTTGGTAGCCCGCGGGCCATAAGTCGACATAGGGAAAGTCGGGGTGGGATACATCGGCTGGGACCTTGCGCACCGGGGTCAAGCCAGAAAGCCACTGCTCTACGAGTTCAAGTGGTTCGGTGGCGAGGCTATAGAAGCGGTGCTGTCCGTCTTCGCGCACGTGAACCACTCCGTGGTCGCGCAACACTTTGAGGTGCTTGGAGACCGTGGGCTGCGAAATTCCGAGACGCTCCACCAGATCGCCCACGCTCATTTCGTCGGCGCGCGCTTGATCGTCTCCTCCGTTTAGTCGCCCGTCAGCTTTGTCGCTTAAGAGTTGGAGGATGTCTCGTCTGGTGCCTTCTGCCAGCACATCGAATAGGTCAGCCACAACAAAAACCCTATAGGCCCGACTGCAGGAGTACCATGTCGATTTGTCGTTGACTCGTGGAGACAAGAAAGCAGGCAACGTCATGGCCACATGGCCAGCACGATTTAGAAAGCGTTCAGGGCGCGGTCTCGCCCCGCGTTCGCACACCCCGCTTCCGCAAGCCCATTACGGCGCTGCGGGTGACTCTGCCTTCATGCACCGCCTGCGTCTGTTCTTTTCTAACTCCGCTGCACTGGTGAGCATTTTGGTGTTCTTGGGGCTTACTCTCGCCACCTCGAGCCTGTTGATGTTGCCCATCGCCGCGGCAGATGGTCAGGCCACTGCTGCACCCGATGCGTTCTTCACCGCGGTGTCAGCAGTTGCTGTGACAGGTCTCACCACGGTGGACATGGCCACCCACTGGTCGCCCTTTGGCAACACCGTCATCTTCATCGCTCTTCAAGTCGGTGGCATCGGCGTTCTCACCATCGCGACGCTCCTCGCCGTGCTCGCATCGAAGCGACTGGGGCTTGGAGCCCGCAAGATGTTGGCCGGAGACGTTGACCCCTCCCGTATGCACGAGCGTCGTGAATTAAACGCTCACGGAATGCAGCTGGGTGACGTGAAGGGACTGATTGGGACGGTAATCATCAGCGTGGTCGTGATTGAACTCGCGCTGTCGGCCATCATTGTTCCGCGCTTATGGTTGTCCGGCCTGGACCCGTTGAGTGCTACCTGGCAGGGCGTGTACCTCGCCGCGTCGGCATTTACCAATACTGGGTTTGTGCCTCTGGTCGACGGACTCGCCCCATTCGGCAACGACCCCATGATGGTCTTCACTATTGGTGTTGGAGTGTTCCTCGGAAGCATTGGCTTCCCCGTGATCTTTGCCCTCTACCGAGCAGTCAGTGTGGCCAGGCAGCGTCGTCGCAAGAACACGTTGCAACACCCACGTATTGGATTGCACGCCAAGCTCACCCTCTCCACCACGTTGATTTTGTTAATCATTGGTGCGGTAGTCATTGGCTTGCTGGAGTGGACTAACGAGGACACTTTGGGGGGCCAACCCCTCGCGGTTCGCCCGATGACGGCACTGTTCACCTCGATGATGGCTCGCTCTGGCGGGTTCAACACGGTACCCACCGAAGACATGAGCAGTGCCACTCACCTGGTTCTTGACATGTTGATGTTCGTGGGGGGTGGCTCTGCCTCTACCGCCGGTGGAATCAAGGTGACCACACTTGCGATCTTGTTCCTCGCTGCCTTCGCCGAGGCGAAGGGAAGCCAGGACCTTGGAGCCTACGAGCGTCGAATCCCCTCCAGCACCGTTCGCCTCGCAGTGAGCGTGGTGCTGTGGGGAGCGAGCATCGTGGCGGTCTCCACCGTCCTCGTTCTTCGCGTCACCGACGACACCCTTGATGTGGTGTTGTTTGATGTGATCTCCGCGTTTGCCACCTGTGGCTTAAGCGCTGGTCTCTCTGATGCTGAACTCGCAACAGAGGCCAAATACATCCTCGCCATCACCATGCTGCTCGGACGAGTTGGTACTGTGACCCTGGCGACAGCAATCTCCGGCACCCACCGCCAAACGGTATTCCGCCGGGCAGCAGAAAGGCCCATCGTTGGTTGACAAAATCCCCCACGACGCCCCCGTCCTCGTACTCGGCCTCGGTCGCTTCGGCGCAGCTACGGCCGGAGAGCTCGACAAGTTAGGCCGCGACGTCCTCGCGGTCGACGCCGACCCGGTCTTGGTCCAAAAGTGGGCCGACCGTGTGAAGCACACCGCCGTCCTTGACGCCAGAGACTTAAACGCCCTGCAGCAAATTGGCGCCCAGGATTTCTCGGTCGCCGTCGTCGCAGTGGGTTCGTCCATTGAGGCGAGTGTGTTGATTACTACCCACCTGGTGGATTTGAAGATCCCCCAGATTTGGGCCAAGGCAATCTCCGAAGCTCACGGAAAAATCCTCACCCGAATCGGCGCTCACCGCGTGATTTATCCAGAGCGTGAAGCCGGCGAGCGCGTCGCCCACCTGGTGAGTGGTCGCATGATCGACTTCATCCGCTTCGACGATGACTTTGCTCTTGTGAAGATGTATCCGCCGAAGCCGATTCGTGGAAAGTCGCTGACTGAGTCTGGCGTGCGCACTAAATACAACATCACCGTTGTGGGCGTGAAGTCACCGGGCAAGCCATTTACTTACGCCACCGAAGCAACTGTTGTGACCAACCACGATTTGATCATCGTGTCGGGTTCGAACGACGACATCGAGCGCTTCGCCGCTCTCGAGTAATTCGGGTCGCTACTGAGCCTGAGCCATCTCGATGGCACGGGCGACTGCGCGATCGACTGCTTCTGAAAACACAGCACCGAGGTTGTGCTCATCGAATACCGCAATGGCTTGTTCGGTGGTTCCTCCAGGGCTTGTGACTGCTTTGCGCAGCGCTTCTGGGGTTTCGCCCGAGACATCGAGGAGGGCGGCTGCTCCGACCAGGGTCCCCTGCACCATGGTGCGCGCCTGCTCAGGCGTAAAACCTCGATCGGTTGCCACCGCCATCATCTTCTCGGCCACATAGAAAAGGTAGGCAGGGCCCGAACCAGACAGGGCGCTCAACACATTGATGTCTTCTTCTGCGACCACGACGACGTCGCCGACGAGCTCAAAGACTTGTTGGATTTGTGCGACCTGGTCCACTGAGGCCCGAGCTCCAGCGGCCAGTCCGGTGACACCCTTTTGAATCTGTGAGGGAGTGTTGGGCATTGCGCGGACAACAGCGTGCTTCACCACACTCTCGATTTGATCGGTGGTGATTCCAGCAGCAACACTGACCACGATCGCTCCGGGGGCTAATGCATGGGCAACTGATTGGGCGAGCTCGAGAATGTAGTGGGGCTTTACTCCCAAAATGACAATGTCGGCACCGGCTACGGCCCATTCATTTGCGTCCGCGTCGACTTCGAGGCTCCTGGCCTCAACGCCTTTGCCACGTAGAGCTTCGGCCGACACTTCTGAATTGGTGGTCGCGCGAACAGAGGCGGCGTGGACGTCTGGTTGGAGAAGTCCTTCAAGAATTGCGCCGCCCATTTTTCCCGTACCAAGAAGGGCAATTGCGGGGAGTGTCTGAGCCATACCCCCAGTGTATGTTGGAGTCACAAGCGTGGTCGAGGAAGTGATCGAGAAGTGACTAAGCCAGATCAAAGCGGAACTCCTGAGCAACGAAAGGGCGTCATCGACGCCCTTCTGAATGGGCCAGATATTCAGGCAGTTCTTCGTTTAGCAATCGTCGAAGACGCCGACAGCAAGACTCAGGTGGTGGCAGCCTCGGTCACTATGGTGGAGACCCTTCCCGTTTACGTCATCTCTCATGCGCTCGAAGACGCTCGCCGTCGCGTGCGAGAGGTTTTCGGCGCTGAAACAGAAGTATTCATTGAACCCGACCTTGTCCAAGACCCCGACCGCCAGGCCCCCGCGACTGACGTCATCGTTATTCGCGCATCCGACTAGAAAGCGATTCCCATGAACATCGTCCACGACTTAGTCCTTATTACTCACTTCATTGGTGTGGCTCTGATTGTGGGTCCGTTCTTCTTGCAAATGCGCTCGCGCGAAAACTTCGCGTTCCCCCTGGTCTTTACCGGAACCATCATTCAGTTGGCAACCGGCTTGCTGCTGGTGGGCCTGTTGGAAATGGCCGCCGCAGCTGACCCCGACGAGGTCGTCAACCACGCCAAGGTGGGCGTGAAGCTGACCTTCGCACTGATCGCTTTTATCGCCGCGTTGATTGGTTACCGCCGCCAGAAGAAGGCCGGTGGCACCGAGGTAGAGCGAAAGCTGATGCCGTTCTTCCACACCGCTGGTGGCCTGGCCGTGATCAACATCTTCATCGCCGTCCTCTGGTAGAACGTGCGGTGGCGGCTACTGGTCGCGCAGTGTCTTAAAAAAATCAACTAATAGCGCAGAGCACTCTGCAGCCTTGACCCCGCCGATGACTTCATCGACTCGGTGAGGAAGGCTTCGATCGCGCACGAGGTCGTGGGGTCCGCCCCCAGCCGCGCCCGCTTTTTCGTCTGCAGCACCGTAGACAAGAGTTGAGATTCCTGCCTGACCAATCGAGCCTGCGCACATCACACAAGGTTCAAGGGTGACCACAAGCGTGCAGCCATCAAGGCGGTTGTCATCGAGGGTTTGAGCTGCTGCAGTAAGGGCGTTGATCTCAGCGTGACCCACCGGAGAGCGATCACGTTCCCTGGTGTTGTATCCCTCGCCGACCACGTCTCCATCTGGCGAGATCACCAACGCTCCGACAGGGACGTCCCCACTAGTGAGGGCCTCTCGGGCAACCTCGAGCGCCCTGGACATCCAGGCATCTAATTGCTCGCGGGAGTGGGGGGACATGTATCCAGGGTAGAGGCCGATGGGTGCAGATGCGCCTGCGCTAATCTTGGGCGCATGCGCCAAATCATTTCTGACCACCCGCTCGTCGCCCAAAAAGTCACCAGACTGCGTGACGAAACGACGGGTTCGGCAGAATTCCGCGCGCTCACCAAAGAGCTGGTCACCCTTTTGGCCTATGAGGCCACCCGTGACATTTCAGTAGAAGAGATTTCTGTCACCACGCCGGTGACCGCCACAAAAGGTGTCGGATTCACCCAACCAACCCCCCTGATTGTTCCCATCCTTCGAGCAGGTCTTGGAATGTTGGATGGCATGCTCGCCTTGTTGCCAAGCGCCGAGGTGGGCTTCTTGGGTATGGCCCGAAATGAAGAAACCCTCGAGCCACACACCTATGCAGAGCGTCTGCCTGCGGACCTCACCGGTCGTCACTGCTACGTGCTTGACCCGATGCTCGCCACCGGCGGATCGTTGGCCGAGGCGATGCACTTTCTGTTTAACCGCGGCGCAGAGGGTGTGACGGCAATTTGTTTGCTGGCCGCCCCTGAGGGGATTGCCCACGTCGAACAAGAGATGGCCGGCAAAGACGTGCACTTGGTCGTTGCTGCTCGTGATGAAAAGTTGAACGACGTGGGATACATCGTTCCTGGCCTAGGTGATGCGGGAGACCGCCTCTATGGACAAGCCGGCTGACCCGAATAGGCGCGCCAGGGGCTTCGCCCTCTATGTCGGCCTCGATGAGCAAAAGGCTCAAGAACTCGGCCTTCCCCTCAAAGACCTCGTCAGCCATCTCAAAGCGGAACTTGAGAAAGTCGCTCCAGGCGCATCAAGCCACGCGTCGATCGCCCTAGCCCCAGAAGGCACCGCAGGAGACGACTTAGAGATTGTCCGCTTGGCTCTTCACGACCCCGGCAAGCTCGCGGCCCTGAAAAAGAAGCAGGACACTGAACCTGCTCCGGGAGTCACCATCGACATCTCTCGTAAGCGCGTCGTCATTGGTGGGGAACCAGTCGGGCTTACCTACCGCGAGTTTGAGCTCATCCAGTTCCTCGTACTTCGAGAAGGTCAAACCGTTCCGCGTGAGGCCATCATCGATCACTTATGGGATCCCGAGGACTCAGAAGCGCCGAACCTTCGCACCATCGACGTGCACATTCGTCGTATGCGCCAAAAATTGGAGCCCTATTCGGAGATCGTTCGCACCGTTCGGGGTGCCGGTTATCGCTTCGACCGTCACGCGGATGTGACCATCGTGTTCGGTCAAGCCCCCTCGCCCGACGTCGTTGTCTAGTCGCGAAGCGACCTCGATTTTTTGGTAACGAAACGATAACTAGACACCGTTACCATTTCGTTATATATTCGTTCCATCGTCAGTTGTTTGCTGTGACAGCTCTCGTGAATGTGATTGCAATAACACTCTTGGTGCAAGGGAAATAGGACCGGCCACTCGCCTCGGTGGCCGGTCTTTCCATTGCCAGCGCGTTTGCAGTGTTGGCACCTACGCTTGGCCCCGTGAGCTCCCCCACCATCGTCTGGCTGCGCGACGATCTCCGCCTCTCGGATAACCCCGCCCTTCAGTGGGCGAGCGAGCGAGGCGAACCAATTGTCCTGGTCTACCTCCTGGACGAAGCCTCTCCCGAGTTGAGGCCGCTGGGTGGCGCGAGCAAGTGGTGGCTCCACCATTCACTCACCTCACTAGCCAGCGATGCTGCCGCGATTGGCGGCCAGCTAATCCTGAGGCGAGGCGCAGCCCGCGACGTCATCCCTGCACTGGTCACAGAATCGGGAGCAGGGGCCATTTCGTGGAACCGTCGCTACGGGGCATCCCGCGAGATTGATCAAGAACTAAAAACCTCCCTGCGGGATCAGGGTCTAGAAGTTGAAAGCTTCCAGGGCTCGGTCTTGTTTGAGCCGTGGACCATTACCAATAAAGACGGAAAGCCCTTCCAGGTCTTTACTCCCTTTTGGAAGAACTGTCTCAACCAAGACGCTCCGCGGGAACCGCTACCCGCGCCAAAGACACTTCATTCACTTCCTGGAGTCCACTCTGACGATGTGGATCAGTGGGGCCTGCTCCCCACCTCGCCCGACTGGGCAGGCGGACTGCGTGAGACATGGACTCCGGGTGAAACAGGAGGGCACGAGCGGCTCCGGGTGTTCCTCGAATCGGGGCTCGCGATCTATCACCGCCGTGACGAACCGGGCATTGTTGCCACCTCAATGCTCAGCCCCCACCTGCGCTTTGGTGAAGTCAGCCCCTTCCAGGTCTGGCACGAGACCATGTTGAACTCTGATTCAGAAGCCATGAAGAATCGTGACAAGTTCCTCAGCGAAGTGGGCTGGCGCGAGTTCATGATCAACGTGTTGTACCAACACCCGAGACTCCACCTCGACAACATCAAGACGAACTTCGACCATTTCCCGTGGGGCGAACCAACTGCTGAAGAGCTTCGCGCCTGGCAGAAGGGGGAAACCGGTATTCCATTGGTGGATGCCGGAATGAAGGAGCTGTGGCACACCGGATACATGCACAACCGAGTGCGCATGGTCGCGGCATCCTTTTTGATTAAGAACATGCTCGTCCACTGGCGCGTCGGCGAGCAGTGGTTCTGGGACACCTTGGTGGACGCCGATGAGGCGAACAACCCGGGCTCGTGGCAGTGGGTGGCAGGCTGCGGCACCGACGCCGCCCCCTATTTCCGGGTGTTTAACCCAGTAGTGCAGGCAGAGAAGTTTGACCCCGAGGGGATATACCGCTCACGCTGGGTTCCCGAGTATTTGATGCCCGGATATCCAGAGCCCATCGTCGACCTCGCTGAGACGAGGCAGCGGGCGCTTACTGCATTTGAGGTGACGAAGGCCTCGCACCCGGCTGGCTAATCGCAGCCGCCGAGGTCTTAAGGCCTTCTCGCACGCACTCGTCCAAGGGCTTCCCCACCGCATATTCCGCGATGAACCCCGCGCTAAAGGCATCTCCCGCTCCTGTTGGGTCCACAAACCCAGTCTCTCCGAGTGGGTGTGCGGCAAGAGTCTGTGGCTCGCCTCCTGGCTCACACCAACTTGCCCCCTCTGAGCCCCTGGTCACCAGCGCGATGAACCCTCTGTCGGCAAGGGCCTTGGCCGCCGATTCGTCTCGGTGTCCGGTCAAGAACTCTGCCTCGTCGGCGTTGCCCTTAATGATGGTGGCGTGACGGGCAATCTCCCACCACCACGCTGCTCCGTGGTCTTCCAAGAAGCCAACCGACGAACAATCGATCATGACGTGTCCGCCCACTTCACGCGTGCGCTCCATCACCCCAATGAGGTCGTCGGTGGTATTGCGGTGAAAAAAGCTATATCCCGTGAGGTGGAGAATGTGGGGCCGCTCTGACACATCGTGCATAACCTCGCTGACATCGAGCGTGACGTTTGCTCCTCGATCGCTCAGCATCGAACGAGATTCGCCCTGAACGATCACGACGATGGTGCCCGTGGGCTTGTCAGTGTCAGCTTGCAAGATCGGGGTCACGCCAAAACGCTCGAACTCAACGGTGTGACGGGCGATGTCATTGAACCCGACTCGCCCGTAGAAGGTCACGTTTAAGCCGCGGTTTCCCGCCCAACACGCAGTGTTGGCTCCTGAGCCACCTGGTCGCACCGCGATGTGGGCAAGGGTGTCCGTATCAGGGCGAATCTCGCCACTGGTTACAGCCTGCACATCGTCAATCACGTCGCCAATTACGACAATGTGCGGAGCTTTGGCCATTTAGCCCACCCACGCCTTTGCGATGTCGGCTGCCACCTGAATATTGTTTCTCACCACATCAAGGTTCACCCGAAGGCTCTCACCCTTGGATTCCTTCTGGATGAAGTCGAGCAGGAATGGGGTAACTTCTTTGCCTCGAATGCCCTTCGCATCTGCCGCATCAAAGGCCATCTGGACGATGCGGTCATGATCAGCCTGGTTCCATGCCTTGTCAGCCGGAACAGGGTTTGCCACCAGGATGCCGGTGGACAAGCCTGCACCCCAGGTCGCCGACATCAACTTCGACACGTCACCTGCGTCATCTGCTGACCAGTCGAGGCCAAAGGGGCTCGTGGGCAGCCAAAACGCGGGGAACGTGTCTGTCTTGTAGCCGATGACCGGCACACTGAGTGTTTCAAGACGCTCGAGGGTGGCGCCGATGTCGAGCACCGACTTCACCCCTGCGCTCACCACTGCAATTTGGCTCTGGGACAACACGGTGAGGTCCGCTGATTCGTCGAACGTTTCGTTGGCTCCTCGGTGAACGCCACCGAGACCGCCAGTGGCGAATACTCGAATGCCGGCCTGAGCGGCGATGTGCGCCGTCGCGGCAACAGTGGTGGCGCCGGTCTTGCCCGTGGCCATGAGGTGTGGAATGTCGCGAACGCTCGCCTTAAGTGTTGAGGTATCAGTCGCGATGCGCTCAACGTCTCGCTCATAGAGACCCGCGCGAGGAACGCCGTCGATGACGGCAATCGTGGCAGGAGTGACTCCTTGTGAGCGGAGAATCTGCTCAAACTCTTTGGCCGCGTCAAGGTTTGCGGGCTGGGGAAGTCCGTGGGCGATGATGGTCGACTCCAAGGCCACAACTGGGCGACGCTCTGCAAGTGCGGTCTGGACTTCTTCACTCAAGCTGACGATAGGCATCCGGCTAGCCTAACTTCTTGGGGCAATAGTCAGCTTTCATAAATACCCATGGGGGTATTGTGGAGTAATGACTAATCTGGCGCCACAGCGATCTGACTTCGGCGAAACGGTCCCCGGCATTGACGTGCCTGTGTTTGATGAGCGCGCGGTGCGCGCCTCAGCAGGTCTGCTGTTTGTCGTCGGCTTCTTTGGGTGGATGACCGCGTTCTACACCGGTAACTTCCAGCCCCTTCGAGGCTTCGGCGCTTTGTTCCTGATCGAGATGATGATCAGGCTGACCCTGAATCACCGCTTTGCACCCGCAATGGCCCTTGGCTCGCTATTGGTGCGCTGGCAGAGACCCGAATGGGTCAGCGCAACCCAAAAGAAGTTTGCCTGGTGGCTTGGCTTTGGAGTGGCGTTCCTCGGCTGCTTAGGTTTCGGCTGGCTTGGCTTCCCCGCGATCTGGATGCTCGTGTTGTGCGGACTCTGCTTGACGTTGTTGTTTCTAGAAGCAGCAATGGGAATCTGCGTGGGGTGCGAATTGCAGAGAGTCTTCTCGAAAACTCCACCACAGATGTGCCCGGGTGATCGATGCACCTACACTCCAGCTGAGCGTTTGAGCGCTCCACCCACCAACAACTAGAGCTGGTTTCTAATCCCCCACAACTCGGGGAACACAGGGTGAAACAGTGTGCTTCGCAGGTAATCGACACCGCTTGACCCACCAGATCCCTGCTTCTTCCCAATAGTGCGGTGGACCATCATGACGTGGCGATAGCGCCACTCGGCAAGACCCTCGTCAACGTCGACAAGCGCTTCGGCAACAAGCTGCGCTTCAGCGTCCGTGCGATACATCGAGATCAAGACGTCTTCCAGGCCGTCTGCACCGGCCCACGGCACTGTCACATCTCGATTCAACGCGGGCTCTGGGATGGCGTGGCCGCGGGAGGCGAAATACTTGAGCGCCGAGTCCCACAGGCTGGGCCTGGCCATCGCTGCTTCCGTGCGCGCCCGCCCTTTAGAGCCGGGCTGTAAGTGTTCAGCCATTTTCATGCCCGAGCCTTCGGCCGCATCGGCGCCGGCACGGTCTCGTCTACCCAACACGGCTTCTAATTCACGAAACTGAGCCGACTGGAAGCCACTGGCTGAGGAGAGCCGATCCCGGAAGCTCTTGAACTGCAGCGGGGTCATCGTCTCCAAAATGTCGACCTGGCTGACGCAGGTTTTCATGATTGTGCGCACACGGCCAATCAGGGCCAATGAGCGGTGGGTGTCGCCACGCTCGAGGCTTCGCTGAAGGTCCTCGATTTCGTGAAGGATCTGCTTAAACCACAGCTCATAGACCTGATGGATCGTGATGAACAACAGTTCGTCGTGTTCTGGACCATCAGAGAGGGGATGTTGAAGCTCGAGGAGCTCATCAACCTTCAAATAGTTGGTGTAGGTGACATGTTTGTCGTGGCTGGTCATGTGACCCGGCTCCCTTCATCCAACACGTTGAGGTAGTCACCAGAGGCCACCAGGTCTCTGGTGCGCCTTAACCCCTCCCACACTTCCGCGTAGGACGAGGCAAGCGGTGAAATAGCGAGGCGAATAGAAGAGGGTTCGCGGTAATCAGGAATCACCTTGCTGACCACTCTCATTGCCTGGGCAATCTTTTTTGCCTCCGGGTGACCCAGAGTGATGTGTCCTCCGCGCCAGCTGGGCTCCCGAGGGGTAAGAAGTGAGAAACCAAGTGGGGCAAGCCATCGATCAAACAGATCCACCATCATTGACGTTCCCCGCCGTGCTTTGGCTTCAATTGCCTCGATGGTGGCTTCTTTGACCATGGCAAGACTCGATTGCACGGAGCGGATACCAACAATCGAGGGGCTTGCAATTTGGAAGCCTCGAATGGAATTGACCTTCTCAAAGCCCGCACCCATCGCAAATTGGTCAGCCTGGGCAAACCAACCTTGGATGGGCACCTGGAGTGCATGTTGGAGCTCGCTGCGGACGAACAACCAGGCGGGTGAGCCGGGGCCGGAGTTTAGGTATTTGTAGGTGCACCCCACCGCGAGGTCGATACCCACTTCATCAAATTTCAGAGCAATGGATCCCACCGCGTGCGCGCAGTCCCACACCACAGGGATTCCCTTGGAGCGAGCAAGGTCGTTGATTGCTTTGATATCCGGGCGGGCTCCCGAGCGGTAGTTCACCGCCTGCAAAGTGAGCACGGCCACATCGTCCGTGAGCAAAGGCTCGAGAAGTTCTGGCGTGATGCGCTCATAGTCAGCGTCGACGGCAACTGCACCAGGCCCACCTGCGCCATCCACGTCAAGCGTGATGATTTTCTTGCCCATTTGCTGGGCGATGCCTTCTGCGATGTAGCGGTCGGTGGGGAAGTTTGCTGAGTCAACGATGATTGTCGACTTGTCCGGCCGTGAATCAACGACGGCACGAAGCAGTTGGTACAGGTTTACCGAAGTGGTGTCAGCAACAAGGGTTTGGCCGGGGCCTGTGCCAAGAGCAGCTTCGGCGAGCAAGTCTCCTGCGCGCTCAGCTTCATCGATCCAATGCGACCAGCCCTCCACCAGCTCGGTGCCCCACTCGTCGACCAAGAAGGATTCAACGGAGGCTTTGGTTGAGAGGGGTAGGCGGCCCAAGGAGTTGCCGTCTAGATAACAGGTATCTGTATCGGCGACATAAAACTGCGCTGGGAATGACTGAAGCGGATCATCCGCATCGAGCTGCTTCGGGAAGTCTGGATCGGTGGGGTCGACGGTGACGCTCATCCCGACAGAGTAGTCCTCAGTGAGAGGCTGTGTGGGTTATCCGAACTTTCCTGAGACGTAGTCTTCGGTGGCCTGGACTGAAGGGTTCGAGAAGATTGTGGCCGTGTCGTTGTATTCGATGAGCTTTCCGGGCATTCCAGTTCCGGCAATGTTGAAAAACGCCGTCTTGTCGCTCACGCGGCTTGCCTGCTGCATGTTGTGAGTCACGATCACAATCGTGTATTTCTCTTTGAGCTCCTCAATCAAGTCCTCAATGGCAAGGGTTGAAATGGGGTCAAGAGCCGAACAGGGCTCATCCATCAGGATGACTTCTGGCTGAACCGCAATCGCACGCGCGATACAGAGGCGCTGCTGTTGTCCACCAGAAATTCCAGAACCTGGCTTGTCGAGACGGTCCTTGACCTCTTTCCAAAGGTTTGCACCCTTCAGTGACTTCTCGACGAGGTCATCGGCGTCGGACTTGGACATACGGGTGTTGTTGAGCTTCACACCGGCCAGGACGTTTTCACGAATCGACATGGTGGGGAATGGGTTAGGGCGCTGAAACACCATTCCCACTTCGCGGCGCACCTTTACCGGGTCAACCCCTGCACCATAAAGGTCGTTTCCATCGACGAGGACTTCGCCGTCGACTCGTGCACCGGGGATGACCTCGTGCATACGGTTGAGGGTCCTGATCAGAGTTGACTTGCCACAACCGGAGGGGCCAATGAACGCAGTCACAGTGCGGGGCTCCATCACCATGGAGACGCCTTCAACTGCAAGGAAATTGCCGTAGTAGACGTTTAAGTCTTTGATTTCAATGCGCTTAGACACAGTTCCAGATTCCTATCGACTATCGGCCGTACTTCGGGGCAAAAATATTGGTCACCAGACGGGCACCCAGGTTGAGCGCCATCACAATCAAAATCAGCGTCAATGCTCCCGCCCAGGCACGATCGAGGTAGGCCTCGGGAACGGAGCCTTGGGCGACGTAGGAGTAGTAGACAAAGTTTGGCAATGACTGCATCCGGTCAGAGAACGGGTTGAAGTTGAAGTTATTGCTAAACCCTGCAGCAATGAGAAGAGGAGCCGTTTCTCCCATGACGCGGGCAATGGCCAACATCACACCGGTGGTTATTCCGGCGAGCGCCGTCGGCAAGACCACCTTGACGATTGTGAGCCACTTGGGAACACCAAGGGCGTAGGAGGCCTCTCGAAGCTCGTTGGGGACCAGGCGGAGCATCTCTTCGCTCGAGCGCACCACAATCGGGATCATCAGCACAGACAGTGCTGCCGCCCCGGCGATACCCACCCGGGTTCCTGGTCCAAGAATCAGCGAGAACAATGAGTAGGCAAACAATCCCGCGACAATCGAGGGGATACCGGTCATCACGTCGACAAAGAAGGTGATGGAGCGAGCGAGCCTATTCCCCGCGCTGTATTCAACCAAGTAAATAGAAGTGAGAAGACCAACGGGAACCGAAATCAAGGTGGCAAGTGCGGTCATGATGAACGTTCCCGCCATCGCGTGGGCCGCACCACCGCCTTCACCGACGACGTTTCGCATCGAATAGTTGAAGAAGTCGTAATCAAACCGCTCGGCGCCCAGGCTCACCACGGTGTAGAGCAAGGAGAGCAGTGGGATCATCGCCAACACGAAGGCCAAAGTCACCAGCAAGGTCACCGTGCGGTCTATTGCCCGCCTGGATCCTTCAACAATGAGCGAGGTCACATACTGGAGCACTCCAAAGACCAGAGCGGTCACTACCCCGACGAGGGGAAGGTTGACGCCGTCTTCCGCGCCCTCGGGGCGAAGAAAGCTAAAGCCGCCCCACGAGAGCACGAAAGCGATGACCAAGAGCAGCCCGACCGCGTAGGAGGGGAGTCGGTTGGACGCGTAATAGTTCGCGGTGGACGCAGTAGCGATCTGAGACATTGCTAGTTCGCCCCCGAGAAGTCTTTGCGGCGGTTAATGATCCACCGGGCGATGGAGTTCACGATCAAGGTGATGGCGAACAAAATAAGTCCCGATGCAATAAGCGCGTTGACGTTGAGCCCAGACGCTTCGGGGAAGCTCAGTGCGACGTTCGCGGCAATCGTGGAGGGGTTGACCGAGCTAATCAGGTTCACCGTGATCACGCCTGTGGCGGAGAGAACCATCGCCACGGCGAGGGTTTCACCAAGAGCACGGCCAAGGCCCAGCATGGAGGCTGAGATCACACCTGCTCGGCCACCTGGCAAGACGACCATGCGAATCATTTCAAAGCGCGTGGCTCCTAGGGCAAGGGCAGCTTCTTCATACAACTTTGGGGTCTGCAAGAACACTTCACGAGAGACCGCAGTAATAATCGGCAACACCATCACCGCGAGCACCAGGGCTGCGGTGAAGATGGTGCGCCCTGTTCCAGAAGCGGGCCCGGCAAACAGCGGAATAAAGCCAAGGTTTTCCTCAAGCCAGCCGTAGAGCGGGCGCATTCCCGGTGCCAAGATTGTGCCACCCCACAGGCCGTAGACAACAGAGGGCACAGCAGCAAGGAGATCGAGGACGTATCCGAGAGGAACTGCAATCTTTCGGGGGGCGTAGTGAGAAATGAAGAGTGCGATTCCCACGGCTACCGGGAAAGCCATCAGCAGGGCAAGCGCGGCAGCCCACAGAGTTCCAAACACCAGAGGCGTGACATACGCCAGGAAGGGTTGGCCATCAAGGATTGCGATGTCTTCAGGGTCGGCCGTCAGGGCTGGCGCGCCCTCGGCGAGAAGGAAGATTGTGACGGCGGCGAGAGTGACAAGGATTGTGATTCCCGCACCCCGAGCGGAGCCTGCGAAAATTCGATCGGCAGCACGCTGAGTAACTTTGGGAGTGCTGGAAGGAGAGCTAGCTGGCTTAGCCATTGGAGGTCCCTTCCTTCACTCGAGAGAGGCTAACGAACTTTTCGGGGAAAAGGTAGGCCCGGAGTATTGACTCCGGGCCTACCCCTACCCGTAAGGGGTGTTACTACTTGATCGAAGCGAGGATAGCTTCTGCAGCAGCGCGGGTGGCGGCCGAAATTGGCGCGTTTCCAGCGTTTGCAGCAGCGGTAGCCTGTCCTTCTTCGCTAGTCACGTAGCCGATGTAGGCCTGGACCAGGGGAACAACCGAGTCGTCTGCGTAGTCGTTGCAACCGATGAGGTAGCTCACGAGAACGATCGGGTAGGTACCAGCAGCGGTGGTGTCACGAGCCAGCGAGATCGCGAGGTCGTTAGCGTTGCGCTCTCCCTCGGAGTCAGCAGGCGATGCGTCCACGATGGCAGCAGCAGCTTCTGCGCTGTAAGGAACGTATTCCTCACCGACCTTGACGGCTACAGTTCCGAGCGAACCAGCGCGCGATGCGTCTGCGTATCCAATGGTTCCGACACCGTTGGTGACAGCGTCAACAACACCAGAAGTCTGCGCAGCACCCTCGCCACCCCACTCAGCAGGCCATGCTTCGAAGGAACCAGCGTTCTCGCCACCGAGCAACCAGGCTTCAGGAGCAGCCTTGGCGACGTAGTCGGTGAAGTTAGCGGTGGTACCCGACTCGTCGGAGCGGTGTACTGCGGTGATAGCCAGGTCAGGCAGGTCAACACCCTCGTTCTGCGAGGTGATGGCTTCGTCTGACCAGTTGGTGATCTCACCGGTGAAAATGCCAGCAATGGTGTCAGCGTCGAGGTTTAGCGAGCTGATTCCGTCGAGGTTGAAGATGATGGCGATTGGGGAGATGTAGGCAGGGATCTCGAAGATTCCCGTTCCTGGCTCGCAGGAACCGAAGTTGTCTTCAGCGATTTCCTCAAGCTTGAAAGCACGGTCAGAACCAGCGAAAGAAGATGCGCCGTTCTGGAAGGTCTCGCGTCCACCACCGGAACCGATGGGGTCGTAAGAAACGGTGACTGCTGGGTTTGCAGTCTGGAAGCCGGCAACCCATGCTTCCTGAGCTGAACCCTGCGATGAAGCGCCTGCGCCGACGAGGGTTCCCTCGAGAGCTGGAGCTGCGTCGGTGGACTCAGCGGAGGTGGAAGCAGCTTCTTGCTGGGCTGCTTCTTCAATCGCGCCGGCACAAGCACTCAGTGCGAATGCTGCGGTGACCGCAATGGCCACACCGGCCACATTCGTGCGAATCATCATGTGTGTTATTTCCATTCTTGGTAGTGAAAGGGTTTCAATCAGGAACCCGTCTGGGCTCAGGTGAAACTCTCAAGGCCTTCGGTGACCACAGTCCTATTGGTGGGTAAACACCAGGTGAACAATGGCCGTGAAACACCCACCTAGGCCTCACACTGCCTCGCCAATTAATGAAGCCCCTACGATGGCTACATGCGCATTCTTGTTACTGGTGGTGCTGGATTCCTCGGTTCACACCTGTCTGACCGTCTACTGGCCGATGGCCATGAAGTCGTCGCCGTTGACAACTTCTTCACGGGAAACAAGAGGAACGTCCGCCACCTGCTCGATAACAAAGACTTTGAGCTAATCCGCCACGACGTAACGTTTCCTCTTTATGTGGAAGTCGATGCCATCTATAACCTGGCCTCGCCTGCCTCCCCCATTCATTACCAGCGCGACCCCGTTCAAACCACCAAGACCAGTGTCCTTGGCGCGATCAACATGTTGGGCCTTGCCAAGCGTTTGGGCGTAAAGATCTTCCAGGCTTCAACCTCAGAGGTATACGGCGACCCCGAGGTACACCCTCAGCCCGAGTCCTACTGGGGCAAGGTAAACCCCATCGGTCCCCGTGCCTGCTACGACGAAGGCAAGCGTGCGGCAGAGACTTTGTTCTTTGACTACCACCGCCAACACGGAATGGAAATTCGAGTCGCCCGCATCTTTAATACTTATGGGCCTCGCATGGCCCCAGACGATGGCCGAGTCGTCAGCAACTTTGTTCTCCAGGCCCTCCGCGGCGAACCTCTCACCATTTATGGTGACGGCTCACAAACCCGCTCCTTCTGTTACGCCTCCGACCTCATTGATGGTTTCGTGCGCTTGATGGAAAACGATAAAGGCCTGGTGGGACCTGTAAACCTCGGCAACCCTGGTGAGTTCACCATGTTGGAGCTTGCAGAAGCCGTACTCGAGGTGACCGGCAGCAAGTCGAGCATCGACTACCAGCCACTTCCTCAAGACGACCCGAAGCAGCGCCAACCAGACATTTCACTCGCGAAGAAGGAACTGGGCTGGGAGCCCACGATCCAGCTTCGTGAAGGGCTGGAAAAGACTGCGGAGTATTTCCGAGGCGTCTTAGACAGCTAAGGCCTGTTCAAAATCGGCGATCAGATCGTCGATGTGTTCTAGGCCCACTGAAATGCGAAGAATCGCATCTCCTGGCTTTCCTTCTTCAGCAACGGGCCGATGAGTCAGCGCCGCGGGGTGCTGAATCAAGGTGTCCACACTTCCTAGCGAAACCGCATGAATCACGAGCGTCAACTTCTCGCACAACACCTTCGCTGCCTGATAGCCACCCGCCATCTCAATTGAGACCATGGCGCCAGGGCCTTCGGCCTGCCGGCCAATGATGCCCGTGGGGTCTGCTCCTGGAAGCCCCGGGAACATGACACGTGAGATTTCGGGGCGAGTGGTGAACCACTCCGCTAGTTTCTTCGCATTTGCCTGCTGCGCCTCCATACGAATACCCAAGGTGGGCAAGCCTCGAAGGAGGAGGTAGGCAGACATCGGGTCAAGCAGTCCACCGGTAATGGCCCGAACGGGACGAATTCGAACCGCCTCTTCTGAGGTGGTCACCACGATGCCACCCATCACGTCACCGTGGCCGCCCAAGTACTTGGTCGCCGAGTGGACAGAGAACGTCACACCGTGGGCGAGTGGCCGTTGAAGGTATGGGGTGGCAAACGTGTTGTCGACCATCACAGGCACATCGCCTGCTTGCGCGACCACAGCGGCAAAATCAATGAGTTCGAGCGTGGGGTTTCCGGGACTCTCGACAACAACAAGCCCAGTGCGTTCGGTAATCGCATCAGCAATGTCGCGAGGACCAACATAGGTGACCTCACTACCCAACACTCCCGCGTTCAAGATGTGATCCGTTCCGCCATAAAGTGGCCGAACAGCAACGACGTGCGGCTTTCCTAGGTGGACCCTGGTAAGGAGGACCGCCGAAATTGCGGCCATTCCCGTGGCGAACGCCACAGCCTCCACCCCGGAGGAATCGACATGTTCATCAATCGATTCAAGCTGTGCAACCGCGGACTCGAGCCTCGCAACTGTCGGGTTCCATAGCCGCCGATACACAGTGGAATCCCCCGGTGCAAACGGCGCACCTGCGGCCATGCGCTCGTATGATCCGCCGCCCGTTTCGATATCCGGCAATGGGGCCGTCGTTGAAAGATCAATGGGTATGGCGTGCACACCTTGCTCAGTGAGACCTTCGTGGCCTGCGTGGGTGGCAACAGTGTTAAAGCGGGACGACGTTGTATTCACGATCTCAGACTAAACCTGCCTCACACTCGCGGGGGCGTAGTCTCAAGGCATGAATACGGCGTCGGTGCGCACCCCACTCCTTTTGATTTTGTCTTCCGCTGTTGTGGCGTGGGTTTTGTTCATGCTCGGGGTCTATACCGACCTCTTTATCGAGCAGCTCTATGGCGACTCTGGCGAGTGGATTGGCAGAAGCCCTGCAATTACTCCCTCTAAGTACCTCTTCTTTGCCGCAACAGCCGTCTTCGCGGTGTCCTCCGTGTATTCCCAGCGCATAAGCATTGCCCAGCGTGTAGCCGCAGGTGTTGCCGACCGCTCTCCACGTAGCGCTCACCGCTTTGCGACCCTCTCCATCATCGTGGGACTCGCAGTGGCGGCGATGATTGGAATTTCCGTATTCCTCGAGGGCTTCTCGGGAAACCGAAACGATGGCCAAACCCTCATTGAGCGCACCCTCGACACATACCTGCCAATTGTCTTGTTCACTGGTTTGGTCGTTGCGGTGTTGTTGGCCGCCTTCGTCTTTCGCTCAGACACTCTTCCTAAGTCGACGGACAGAGTTCCTGATGACGCTATTGACCACGAAGAGGTAGCCGGCTCGGGCTCGCAACGAGACCTCGGCGCTGCCTATGCGGTTCCTATTGTTGCCACCGCAGTGGCCTTGATATTTGGTCTCGTCGTCTACGACGCCACCGGCACCAGCTTGGATGTATGGATTTGGGTCATCATTCAGCTGCTCATTGGCTCTGGCATCGTTGTCGGGACGATCTACGGCGAACGCGCTGTTGCTCAAGGCCCGAACAGCCAGAGCTCTCGCTCGCGGGTGACTCGTTCGGCTCGAGGCTTGAACTTTGTGCTCTCTATTGTCTTTGGCGCAATCGTTACCGGGATGGCCTTCGGCTATGGAGGGTCAGCAATCGATGAGCTCCAAAGCAGCCCCTCTTTCACCCTTGACATCATGGCCGGCCCAGGCGCTCCCCTTGCGAATGTGGAGGTGGGCGTAAACGGATGGGACCTACAAGACGGCTCAACGGTCAGCATGGCCCTGGACGACCCCGCAATGACTTTGCTGTCGGACACCGTCGTCGACGACGGCTACTACTACGAATCCAGGCCTCTGCCGGGCAACCTGGAGCCAGGGGATTACCTCTTAACAGCCCAAGCGATTAGCGCAGACGGGCGCGTACTCACTCGCGAACGCGAGTTCACGGTCAGCAACGACTCTGAAGTGTTCTGGGTCGTCGACGATATGAAGATGAGTCGCGATATGCAAGAAGACACCGTCATCAGTGAGCCCACCGGCTCGTGGCTTATCCGGAGCTTTATACCGGCTCTCGTGTTGTTGCTGATTGCTATGAGCAGCGTGTACTTCACGCTCACGGAGCGAAACCGCCCCGCTCGTCTGACGAACTAGCCCGGATACCCCAGGGCGAGAGAGAGTTTGCTCGCCTGGGTGACCACTGCCTCTCCCATGAGCTCAAAGTGGGAACCAAGCCGTTCACGAACGGCGCCCACGGCGATAGCGCCTACCGCTTGCCCGGTCGAATCGAATACAGGGGCGGCCGCATCAACGATGTCGGGGTTGAGCTCTCCCACACTGACGGCATAACCCACTTTGCGCACCGCGCGAACCACGCGACGTAGGCCACTGAGGCTCCTAATGCTTCCTGGCTGGCGACGAAGGCGTCTGATCTCAGGGCCTTCGACCTGCTTCGGGTATTGAGCGGGTGGGGTTCGATACACACCGTGTTCTTCCCACCAGGCCTCGAGCTCATCGTTGGTGAGGGTCGCCAAAATCGCGCGGCCAGAAGCGGTGCGAAGCGCGGGAAGGGTCACACCACTCATTGATCCATCGCGAAGGGTGTGCTGAGACAACTCGGTGCGAATCGTCAGCACTCCGCCGCC